>ENA-ORXM01000257-ORXM01000257.1-marine-metagenome-genome-assembly--contig:-NODE-257-length-105519-cov-15.366306_pt1 | contig 105519 bp, 98 predicted proteins | sample MGYA00237867_ERZ511480 | MGnify/ENA primary metagenome ERZ511480 (study PRJEB26309, sample SAMN06266103) | marine metagenome | isolation source: Algal blade | place: United Kingdom:Sidmouth, United...
TGCTTACTTTTTTTGCAATTGAAAAAAGTAAGGCCCGCACGGCGAGTGCAAGTAAGCTTTGCATCTAAAGAAAATGTATTTATGCTTTACTTCTGAATACCCCTAACCTACCCAGCATATCGTAGCTCCCTGCGTCAGATGTCAATAAGATAGCTGCTTGGCATGCCCAGTGAGCTTAATCTGCTTCTGGTATTTATCCTATGTAGAATAATTTGAATATTTCCTTCTTATTCAGTGATTGATTGATCTGAGAGGTCAGAAATGCCTTGCTGATTCCTGACTTAATTTACTCTTGCCGAATTTAGAGCGATGGAATATGACGTATCGCTTCAATGTGCGTAAATACATTTTATATATCGCAACACTACAATTTTTAAAGATCATATGTGTCTCCATCTTGACCTAAATAATATTCTGTGCTTTGAGTCATCATAAATATGTTTGGCATAGATGATAAAGACTCCAAGATCCAGATAACCCTTCTGTATTGGCCATTCTCTCTAACTTAGTATTAAGGACTTCTGAGATGGGATTGTTTATAGATCTGATTCAAGCGTCGTGCTGACGAAGATAGCATGATGTCATTGTCTCTTGTAATCATCAGTTTTCTCCAAAATCCATTCTTCAGCTATTTCAACCGCTTTATCATTAGTTGACAATGGGGACTTGCTGAAAGATACTTCTTCATCAACATCAATATATTTGTCATAAACAATGCCATTTCGGTCATGGTAATAATTAACAGATAGGTTTACTGCAATTGAATCATTGAGAAATTGATAATCATTTCCAGTAACAAACCCGAAAGTTTTCTGTCCAAATAACTTTGTGTTTTCCCGACCTTTAAAAATAACAGCCAGTGCTTCACCAGAACTTGCTGTATAAGAACTAACTAGAACCGCAACCTTAGAGCTTGCTGGTACGTTGCAATCATTTTTGAGCCTTACTGAGTAATCATCAATATAAAAATCTCCATCTTTAATTCTCCAAATTAAGCTTTCTTCCTCAGTCAATCCACGTGCACCTCCTACACTATCATCTCCTATAATCAGGGCTAAACCCTCAGCCATTGGCATTAGGTTTCCTCCTGCATTATATCTTAAATCAATAATCCAGCTTTCAGCTCCATTTTCTGATAATTTACATACTTCGTCTTGTATCTCTTTGGCCATATTTTCATTATCCCCCATTGGAAGCGAAACAATTCTCACGTAGCCAATACTCCCTTTTAACAATTGAGAATGAAATTTATACATATCGCCAGATTGTAGTTCATTGTAAACTTCAATCTCCATATTTTTATGATGTTTCTTGAGTGGTCCATAATAGTTGCCTATCATCTGATTTTTGAAGATCACTTGCCCATGTTCATCCCCCAAAGCTTTAAGCATATATTTAAGTGCAGGTGATATATCAGAGATTGATTTGGCTTCTTTTGCTTGACTAATAATCTGTGGTTTAAGCGTATCCCATTCTACTTCATTTCTATATAAAGAATTTTCTTCAGTATAAGTAATAATTTGATGTAAAGTAGTCTGAGCTACATTTAATTTTCTATTACAAGAGATTATTGTAATCACTATAAGAATTCCTATTATATACTGTTTCATTTATTATTTTGATGATGATAACGCAAATGAATGTTTACAGCTTTACCTTAGCAAAATAACATAATTCATTTTAAAGCTCCACCGTAATACCATAGAGCGCCGTTCTGCTATTAAATATTACATGTAGCTTCGCTCAAGCATCGGTGTATTGTGCAACAAAACCCAAGCTGTCATGGAATGCTACGAAGCAATGACATTTGTACTAAATGTTAGACGGCGTATCTCTTTTTATAAACCTCAATATTTCTTTAATGACTTCTTCAGGTTTTTCTTCATGAGGCAGTAAAGAGGCATTTTTTATGGTAACAAACTCAGGATCGCAGCTAAATTGATTTAGCATTTGCTTCGCTAATTTGATAGGAAATGTTTTATCATTTTCACCCCATACGAATAATATTCTTGAATTTATTTCTTTGTGTATGGATTGAATTCATCAACTAATGTCCAGTCAATTCCTTTTAGATATTTAAACGCTCCTATTGCTTTACTGTTCGATCGGATAATGGGTTTTGTATATGGTAAAATATTTGACTTAACATCTAACATAGATTTATCTGCAAATAATTCTCTTAATCCCATTGGTGATTTGACGAACCACTTTTGTCTTAACAAAATTCTAATTATAGTTGGCACCATTGGTAAAAGACCTATTTTTTGATACAGAGGAATCCATGGTGGTCGGTGATAAGGAATTTCAGTATTAAACATTATAAGACTATCAATTTTTTCCTTCTCTTTTAGTGCTATGTACCTTGTAATAGTTGCTCCAGAATTATGTGCAACTAAACTACACTTTGTAATTCCAATTTTATCTAACAATTTTATTATGTATCTCGCTTGAGATTTACTATTGAAATCGGTTTTGTCTGTCCATTCGCTATCTCCAAGTCCAGGTAGGTCTAATATATGACATTTGAAATTTTTGGAGAGTCTTGGAATTATTTTTCTCCAAGTATATCCGTGGGTTGGAAAACCATGTATAAACACTAGATTATCTCCTTTTCCAATTTGCCTTAAGCCTATAGAAACATCTTCAATTTTTACCTTTCGAAGCTTTAAACTATTGTATGTGTCGATGAATTTCATTTTTTCTCCTATGCCACCACCTATTATATCACGCATATCCAGAGTGCTGATGTAGGAGGCATTCTGTGATTATGCGTTGTTAAACTAAACACCTACGGTGTAGCCCTCATCGTCAATTACTTTTCTTGATACCATCCCTGCAGCATATTCACTATTAATTAATTCAACAAGGCTATTTATAAATACCTCTCAAAAAGAGTTAAGTCACCAGTGACTTAAATGTACAACATTCTGCACCATCATTATACTATAGCGAGCAGTTCTGCTTTGATTCAACATACACATAGACTTGCTCAAGCATCGGTGTAGCGTACAACAAAACCAAAAATGTACGTGACTGCTACGCAGCAATGACATTTGTTGCTAAGTGTTTAAGTGCTATCAGCTGGGTTCATTCATTCTGTTACAGTTCTAAATTCTATATCTTTACCTAAAGCCCTTTCTCTTTTGAGGATTTCTTGCATTTCAATCGGCAATGAGGATACCAGAAGAATTAAACCATCCACCAAAACCATAGTATTAAAAGGATTACTTTCATTCATTTGGTCACTTAGGCTCGATCCATGACTAACACAGAATCCTCAGGGAATTCGGTATCCTTGGCTACTCTAACATCTTGTTTCTTCCCATCGGTCATACATGCATAGCTGGGCAAGCCCGTATCATTGTCGATCGCGGCATGGAGTTTCAGTACACCTTTCTTCATTCTGAAATTGGCCCAGTCAAATTGCGATAGCCTCAATGGAATGATACTGGCGTCCATGATGAATATCTTGCGCTGTAATCTAAGGGCATATTTTCTCCTTCGTTCAAGTGAAAGTTCGTATTTGTCTAATAATGAAAAGTATAGATCCTCAGATACTTTATGTGTTCGATTCTTGCTTTGATAACTTATACTGGATTTACTCGGAGCCCTTGAAACACCAAAATGCGACAGGTTGCCAGTCGCACTTCTTAATCCATCACTGATATCTCGCACAGAATCAACGCCAGAAAATTGCATAATTAACTTGGAAACAAAATGAGTCCATGTATTAAAAGCTTTGCAACTCTTAACAGAGTTGTGCAATGTGACGATCTTATGGAAAACGTTCATATCTACAAGGCTAAGAAGCTGAGCAAAAAGACTTACTTATATTATGGACATGGTCATAGGTTTGTACAAGCCTAAGTTAGGGAAACCGACCGTGTCTTTTTTTATCTATTTAGGACACTTGTGAGTTTGCATAAAAAGTGATTGAGAAATTTGAATGGTTTTTTTGTCATTACACAACTCTAAACTAGCCTTCCATAGTCTATCTTGATTTGCCAGATTAAGTACAACTGGCTCTTCTTTTATTTCGATGAATTTATCTTTATCCCAAGCAATAAGTTTTCCTGACTTATTTAAGCTTTCTTCTTGAGTTTCTGTAAACAGAGGGGATGCTATTTGTCCACATTTCTCTATTGAAATAAATGCTCCAAATAACTTCATGACAGTCACAATTAATTTAAAATAACCCGGAGTAATATTAACTTGATTACTCCAAACTTTTTTTGGTATTATAAATCCAAAAAAGGATATTCGAGGTCTGTCTACTTGATTATATAATGCATGTAGTTTTAGATAGAACATCCTTTTCGCTACCATTGCCTGATTAATACCTTTTTCATAACTCCATTTGTTTTTCAGTTGTAAATCATCCCAAAATATGTCTTCGCCTTGAAAAACATTAAATACTATTCTGCCTCCTTTTTCAGATTTTTCTAATAGGGCTAATAAGTTTAGGGTCAATAGAAACTGAGATAAATAATTTATTTGAAAATGGGAATCCATCCCTTCTTCTGTTTCTACTCTTTTTTCGGCGTAACCTATTCCTGCATTTATGAATAGACCATCAAGAAACTCATGCTGATTTTCTATCTCGTTGATTGCATTTTTTACATCGCTTAGTTTAGACAAATCGCATAAGATAAAAGAAATCTTATTATTCTTAGTAATGCTTTTAAGCTCCCTTATATTGGCTAAACCGAGTTCTCTTGATTTGTCCAATATGATAACTTCATGATTTTGATTGTCTTGCCCAGCTAATATTTTAGCTACCCCTTTTCCAATTCTATATGTTCCTCCAGTTATTAATATTTTCATTTTGGTTATTTTTATTGTTATTAACTTTTCAACACACCAAAGTAAATTAGATCTTGACTATCGAATAAGCAAAACACCAATTTGAAGTGACGTCTACATTTTTTTCAGCAACTTAGTTGCGTTTTAACTAAAAATTCAAGTTAGTTGATTTTAAAAATTTACTCCTATATATATATTTGGTTCAAAAAGTAAATAGTTATTCCATTTGTTATCTGCCTCTTTAAATTCTTGAGGTGTGTTTGTATCAATTGGCCAATATTGGCAATGGACTTGAGGTTCAATAAAAACTCTATCATTGAATAAGGAAATGTGATATCCTAAATGGTAAGAAGTATATAATTTAAAACCGTTCTGAATTTTTTCATTGTTGGCGTCTAAATAAATTTTTAATTGCGGCAAGATTTCTACAGTACCGAATATACCTTTCCATATTAATCGTTGATAAGTAACACCAATTCCATTCTCTCTGATTCTACCATCATAAAATTCAGTTTCATTCATGTCAATAGCATCCAAAATTGGCATACCTAATGGTTGGAAAAGTTTCCAGGTAGCCAACTTAATTCCAATTTTATCCTTTGGAGTAATTCTATATTTAAAATGAAGTTCGTAATGCTGAGTATTTGTTTTTTCCTCTCCAAAATTGAGGAATGAATGCCATGGAGAACTTATTGAGAAATTGTAGGTTGGGAAACTATTTTTTGATTTTTCTGAGTCCTTAAAATTATCTTTTGCTGAATACAAAGATTCTTTTGAAGCGGATTCTTGATTTATACTAAGCTTTGACTTCTGACAAAATGTTATGTTTGAAGTAGTAGTAAAAATGATAAATGAAAGAATGAAAGTTAGTTTCTTTTTCATGATTTGAGGTTTGAATGAATTCTATTTTTATTACTCCAAATCTATTCCATGTAGAAATAATTACTTATGATTTCTATCATTCAGTAACATGATTTTTCTCAATTTCACCTTTTCTCGTAAAATACTTTTAATTTAGTTAATTACATTTTTTGTTAAACTTTTATTTACCATAACGCATAACAACTATACAGTAAACGGAACTAATAATCTATAGCCCCTACCTAGGGTATTAAAACTTTTTCGATTTACTTAATTAAATAATTTATATCAGACATACTTCTAATATTCCATGATCCATTAAATGCCTCTTCCATAGACATAAAAGACAAGAGGAGATGTCTAGACATCTCCTCTTATAAAAATAAATTATTTTAGAATCAACTTTCTTATACTACACGTCTATCTTAGCATACTTTGCATTCGCTTCTATGAAGGCTCTTCGAGGAGGCACTTCATCACCCATCAGCATAGAGAATACCTGATCTGTTTGTAATGCATCTTCTATCACCACCTGCCTCATCGTTCTCGTCTCAGGATCCATCGTTGTTTCCCATAACTGGTCAGCATTCATCTCTCCAAGACCCTTATATCTTTGCGTCTTGATATTTGCATCTTCTTTACCCTTAGAATAAAAATCAATAGCTTCCTGACGCTCTTCCTCATTCCAACAATATCTAAATTGTTTTCCCTTCTTAACCTGATACAATGGCGGTGCAGCAATGTAGATATGACCAGCTTCTATGAGTGGTTTCATATAACGGAAGAAGAAGGTTAGAATAAGTGTTACAATGTGACTACCATCTATATCGGCATCACACATAATAACGATCTTGTGATATCTAAGCTTTTCTATGTTGAGCACACGCTCCCCTTCTTTTTCTTCTATACTTACCCCTAGAGCAGTAAACATATTTTTGATCTCTTCGTTTTCATAGATCTTATGTTCCATCGCTTTTTCTACATTCAGGATCTTACCCCTCAGTGGCAGAATAGCTTGGAAAAAACGGTCTCTACCTTGCTTAGCAGTTCCTCCGGCAGAGTCTCCCTCTACAAGAAATATTTCCGACTCCCCTGGATTCTTAGAACTACAATCACTTAGTTTTCCTGGTAGTCCACTTCCCGTAAGAACATTCTTACGCTGCACCATCTCTCTTGCCTTACGCGCAGCATGTCTAGCTGTTGCAGCAAGTATAACTTTACTTATAATTTTCCTTGCCTGTTCAGGATTTTCTTCTAGATATTGCTTCAGGGCATCTCCCACTGCTCTAGACACAATTCCTGTAACTTCAGAGTTACCGAGCTCTCCTTTTGTCTGTCCCTTAAATTGTGGTTCTGGCACCTTAGCAGATACAACTGCTGTGAGTCCTTCTCTGAAATCTTCCCCTGAGATCTTAAACTTAAGCTTATTAAAAAACCCATTATCTTGTCCATACTGAGTAAAAACTCTATTCACGGCTCTCCTAAATCCACCAACGTGCGTACCGCCTTCTCTTGTGTTTATATTATTGACAAATGAAAAAATATTTTCTGAGTAGCTGGTATTATATTGCATCGCTACTTCTATTTCTACATTCTCTTCTTTTCCTGTAACGTGTATAGGTGGATCGATCAGAGGTGTTCTAGACTGATCTATATATTTGACAAATTCTTTAAGACCTCCTTCTGAATAAAATTTCTCATATCTAAATTTACCTTCCTCGTCCTTACTTCTCTCATCTGTCAAGGTAAGTATGAGTCCACTATTCAGATAAGCTAATTCTCTAAGTCTATTAGCCAGTGTCTCGTACTTAAATTCTATAACTGCAAATATTTCTGGATCAGGAGAAAAAGTGATTATCGTACCATTTTTCTCCGATACTCCTATCTCCTCCACTGGAGCCTGTGGCTTACCTTGTTTATATTCTTGTTTATAAACTTTCCCTTCTCTGTGCACCTCTGCAATCATCAGTGAAGAAAGTGCATTGACACATGATACACCTACACCATGAAGTCCACCTGATACCTTGTAAGTGTCTTTATCAAATTTTCCTCCAGCATGCAGTACCGTCATTACAACCTCTAGTGCAGATTTTTGTAGCTTCTTATGCATACCCACGGGTATACCCCTACCATTATCGACAACCTTTACAGAGTTACCTTCTTGTATAAAGAGATCTATCTTATTACAGTGCCCTGCAAGATGCTCATCTATGGAGTTATCCACTACTTCCCAAACCAAATGATGAAGCCCCTTAGTATCCGTACTTCCGATGTACATCCCAGGTCTTTTCCTAACGGCTTCAAGGCCCTCTAAAGCCTGAATATTACTAGCATCGTAGCTACCTTGCATTTTACTCATATATCTACTTGATTTGTACTTTATCTAACAGGCTGCAAAGATACTCAAAATAACTCGCTTTTGTAGTAATTCCTATGTATAAGATAAAGTAAAATTAAACTGATAATATCCCCGATAGTATAACAAAAACGGATATTTTTGCGTTTATAAAACATCACGCGTTAATACCCCTTTTAAACCATAACAATCAATATGTACAAAATAATAATTTGCGCAAGCTTTTGCTTTGCCCAGTTCTCTGTCCTAGGACAAAATACCGAAGCCTTATCGTTATTTAACAAGGCCATAGAAGCATATAATGCTAAAAGATATAACGTAGCTGCAAAACTTTACAGTAAGGCTATAACTGAAGAACCAAGCTATGTAAAAGCTTACTACAATAGAGGCAACACTTACTTACAAGTCAAAAATTATGATGCTGCCATAAAAGACTTCCAAAAAGCTACTGATCTGAAACCAGATTATGCTAAAGCTTATTATTACCTCGCTTATGCACAGAAACAAAATGAAGACTATAACAGCGCAATCAGGAATTTCTCTTCTGCTCTAAAGCTAGATAAGAACTATCAGAGCGCCTACCTACAACGAGGTACAGTCAATATGAAACTTAAGAAATATACTAAGGCAGCAGAAGATTTCACCTCATCCCTAGCCATAAAGCCTGATCAGTATTCAGCAATTTATAATAGAGCCATATGCTATGACAAGCTAGAATTATATGAAGAAGCGGCAGAAGATTATACAGCAGCATTAGAACTGAAGCCAGAGAAAGAAAAACTAATACTATCTCGTGGAAAGGCGCTTCTTAGAGATGAGTCTTATGATGAAGCAATCGCAGACTTTAAGCTGTATCTTAAGGAAAAAAATTCTGCTGAAGCGAATTACTACATAGGTTACTGCCTCCTTAAGTCTGATGATTACGAAACAGCAGGAGATTACTTCGATAAAGCCCTACAGCTAAAGGGTGATTACAAAGCAGCGGCAGCTAACAAAGCCATCTGTAGCCTTCACTTAGAGGACTATGAAACTGCTAAAGTAGATTACACCAGACTTATTCAGATAGAAAATGATAATGAGGAAAATTATCTTAACCGTGGTATTGCGAATCTACAGCTCAGTAATTTCGAAGCCGCAGCTGATGATTTCACGAGTGCTATCGATCTAAAATCTGGATTTCCAGAAGCATACTACAACAGGGCTAACGCCTTTATCAAGCTCAATAAAAATGAATATGCATGTTCTGACATAAAGAAAGCAGCAAAACTAGGGTATGAAGAGGCTAACAAATATGTCAAAATCCTCTGTAATCAAGGAGCTAACTAAAAAAGTGAGCGAAAATTTTACTGAAAATCAGGGAGTTACAAAATACTTTCTGATTTTTTTTTGCCTAAAGGCTTGTTTGGTAAAAAAAAGACACATACTTTTGCAGCCCTTAAGGTTTTAAGGTATTAATAATAGATAAATATTAAATAAAGTGGATACATTAAGTTATAAAACTAAGTCTGCCAACAAAAACACCGTAGAGAGGAAATGGATCCTTATCGACGCTGAAGGCGAGATCGTAGGTAGAATGTGTACAAAGATAGCTGATATCTTAAGAGGAAAAAATAAGCCTAGCTTTACGCCTCACGCAGATACTGGAGATTATGTTATCGTAATCAATGCCGATAAGGTAAGATTTACAGGAGAAAAATGGGCGCAAAAACAATACGTACGTTATTCTGGCTATCCAGGTGGTCAGAAGAAAACTACTGCAGCAGAGCTAAAAGCTAAAAAGCCTACCAAGGTGGTAGAAAATGCTGTAAAGGGAATGCTTCCTAAAAATAAGCTAGGAAGAGCCGTTTTTCACAAATTATTTGTTTACGCTGGTGCTGAGCATCCTCATGCCGCTCAGAAACCTGAATCAATCTAAGAAATATGGAATCAATAATAAATACAATAGGTAGAAGAAAAGCTGCAGTTGCTAGAGTTTATCTATCACAAGGCAGCGGTAAATTTACTGTCAATGGTAAAGATTACAAAGACTATTTCCCACAAACGGATGTACAGTTTAAGTTAGAAGATCCATTCAAAACTGTAAACGTTGAAGGGACTTATGATCTCAAGATCAATGTAAATGGTGGTGGTTTTAAAGGTCAAGCGGAAGCTATCAGAATGGCCATAGCAAGAGCGCTATGTAAAATAGATGAAGACTACAGAAAGCCATTAAAAGATAAAAAATATCTAGTAAGAGATGCTAGAGTTGTAGAACGTAAGAAATTCGGTAAGCCAAAGGCAAGAAAAAGCTTCCAATTCTCTAAACGTTAATATTTTTCTATCATTTATTATCAAGTAAAGTAAATTATGAATACACCAAAATATAATGAGTTGCTAGATGCAGGAGTGCATTTCGGACACATGAAAAGAAAGTGGAACCCTAAAATGAGCCCATATATCTTTATGGAGAGAAAGGGTATCCATATCATAGATCTTAATAGGACTATAGAATGCTTAGAAGAGGCAGGCGCTGCTATGAAAGCCATAGCAAAATCTGGTCGTAAAGTAATGTTCGTTGCTACAAAAAAGCAAGCAAAAGAACAGGTTGCTAAGGCAGCTAGAGAAGTGAATATGCCTTTTATCACAGAAAGATGGTTAGGAGGAATGATGACAAACTTCTCTACGATCAGAAAATCTGTGAAGAAGATGAACAACATCGATAAAGTACTAGCTGACGTTTCTGTAACGAGCATCACGAAGAAAGAGAGATTGATGTTGACTAGAGAAAGAAATAAGCTAGAGAAAGTACTAGGAGGTATCGCTAATCTTAATAGACTTCCTGCTGCAATATTTATCGTAGATATACATCACGAGCATATCGCTATAGCAGAAGCTAGAAAACTAGGTCTTAGAACTTTCGGTATGGTAGATACTAATTCTAACCCTAACCTAGTAGATTTTCCTATTCCATCTAACGATGACGCAGCAAAATCTATAGATGTTATAACGAAGTATCTTACTTCATGTATCAAAGAAGGATTAGAGGAAAGAAGAAAGGCTAAAGACGATGCTCCAGCACCTGCTGCGGCAAAAGCTAAAGCTAAAGCTTAGTACAGGAACAATATCTTTTTAAAACATTATAATTTAATAATAGAATGAGCGTAAAAATATCAGCTAGCGACGTCAAAAAACTAAGAGATCAGACTGGAGCTGGAATGCTAGATTGTAAAAACGCACTTTCAGAAAATGGAGGTGATTTCGAAAAAGCAATCGAATTCTTAAGAAAAAAAGGTCAGAAATTATCTGAGAAAAGAGCAGATAGAGTAGCTAAAGAAGGTGTTGTTATCGCCAAGGTATCATCCGATAATAGCAAAGGAATTGTTATAAAGCTTTCTTGTGAGACAGATTTTGTTTCTAAGAATGAAGATTTCGTAGCTATGACTAATGAGATCGCTGATCTTGCATTAGATGTCTTTCCTGCTACTAAAGAGGATCTTCTTGCAGCAGCATTTGCAGGAACAACTCTAGGTGAGAAGATAACAGAACAGATCGGAGTTATCGGTGAGAAACTAGAATTAACGGATTACGAAAGGCTAGAATCTCCTATGGTAACGAACTATATCCATATGGGAAACAAAGCTGGTGTAATAGTAGCGCTTAATAAAGCTTCTGACAGTTTTATCAATCCTGGTAAAGATGTAGCTATGCAAGTAGCTGCCATGAAACCTATGGCTGTAGATAAGGACGGGATAGATTCTGCTATAGTAGAGAAAGAAATAGAGATAGGAAAAGAAGTTGCTAGAAAAGAAGGAAAACCAGAAGAGTTACTAGAAAGAATAGCACAAGGAAAACTAAATAAATTCTTCAAGGAGAATACTTTACTTAACCAGACATTCGTAAAGGATGGCAAACAAAGTGTTGCTGACTACCTGAAAAGTGTAGATCCTGAATTGTCTGTTGTGGACTTTAAGCACGTTAAGTTAGGATAAATTATTTTTATTAAGCGACTCATTTTTGAGTCGCTTTTTTTATGTCTTTACAAATCTTTGATATTTTGAAATATAACAGAATACTACTAAAGTTAAGCGGAGAATCTCTTATGGGTGATTCAGGGTTCGGTATAGATCCTGCTAAACTAGAACACTATGCCAAAGAAATCAAGGAACTGGTAGAAATGAAGGTAGAAATCGCTATCGTCATAGGTGGCGGTAATATCTTCAGAGGGTTACAAGCAGAAGCAAGCGCTATAGAAAGAGTGCAGGGTGATTATATGGGTATGCTAGCTACCTGTATCAATGGTCTCGCTCTCCAAAGTGCTCTCGAAAATCAAGGCATCTATACTAGATTAGTTTCTGCACTGGAGATGAAAGAAATTGCAGAACCTTATATCCGAAGACGTGCTATCAGACACCTGGAAAAAAAGAGAGTTGTGATATTTTCTGGAGGTACCGGTAGCCCCTATTTCACTACAGACTCAGCTGCCGCACTTAGAGCTAGCGAAATAAAAGCCGATGCTATACTAAAAGGTACTAGAGTAGATGGAATTTATAACGCAGATCCAGAAAAAAATAAAGACGCTGTGAAATACGATACGATATCGTTCGAAAAAGTTATTAAACAAGGTCTAAAAATCATGGATATGACAGCCTTTACCTTATGTTCTGAGAATAGTATTCCTATCGTCGTATTCAATATAAATGGCGACGGCAACCTTGCAAAAGTTGTCAAGGGAGATGCCGTAGGCACACTCGTTTCTTAATAAAAAATTTATCTCTAAACAAGATCATAAAAGAAAATGATGCAAGGAGTTTTCTATCTGAAAAAACCCTTTCTAGAGGAGATTGGAAAAGTAAAACTAATCACCTGTAACATCTAAATCTAGATCACCATAAAATTTCAAATCTTCGCCGGTCACCTGTTTAGTATAGTACGCAATCTGTCCCGTATGATAGGAGAAATGTTCTATAATGTGTACTACGATACTCATTCCTGTTTCAGAAAATCCTTGTACTTTCCTTTCTCTTAATAATTCTTTCTCTGTAACAGCTGGGAGAGCATCCTGAATCTCTATTGCTAATCGAGAAAGATCCTCTAGTAGATATTTCTTCTGCACTCTAGATGACAATAAGAATTCCTCCTTCCTTTTTCTTTGATCCTCCATCCCTCCTATACTAGAAATAAAATATTGTCTCACATTTCCGCATAGATGAAGTACTAAGTTTCCTACGCTGTTCATCTCATCATTTTCTCTATGCCATATGTCATCTTCCGAGAGAAGTTCCAGACATCGTTCTATTCTAGGAATCGACTCTTTTATAAGTCTGCGGTGAATTTCTACATGTAACAATTCTACAAGCCTCATCTCGTATTGGTAATTTTTTAAGTCGTAATCGCCATTGTTCCTAGAGATATTTCTACTTCCGTACTTTCTACAAGACTGATCATGCATGACTCTAGTGTTGCTCCAGTTGTAATAATATCATCTACTAGTAATACGTGCTTACCTCTCAATAATTCAGGATTTCTTACTTCTATCGTACTATGGACATTCTCTAATCGCTGTGTTCTGTTAAGGCCAGTCTGAGAATTTGTTGCTTTTACTTTTATAATTTGATCCAGAAGAACAGTAGTCCCTGTAATTTCACTAATCCCGTTTGCAAAAAGCGCACTTTGATTAAAACCTCTCTTTCTTAATTTCTTATAATATATCGGTACAGGAATTATATAATCTATCTCACTAAGGTCATCAGTTTTCTGCAAGGCCTTTCCAAAATAATTACCTAGGACTGTTGCAATTTCCTGATGCTTTTTATATTTCAGATTATTCATAAGTCTGTGCACCATACCTTGCTTATTAAGATATAACAGAGAAGCACCAAAACTTACTTTCTGTCTTCCAGCAAAATGGAATAATAATTCATTTTCTTGATTGATAAAGTGATCTGTAAAAGGAAGCTCGTACAGACATGTCGTACAAAAAATTTGTTGCTTTGCAGGGGGGAAATCATTACATGCATAACATATTTCAGGATAGAGCAGGTATATAAGATCCGATATGATGTCTCTGAAAGAAGCCACATGTTCAATATAAACAAAAAAGGCTTAATAATCTTACAAAACATAAGATCATAAATGAAATAAAAAACGCCTACTCTTGGGAAGAGCAGACGCCTCAAAACAAAACGAAAAACCAACTTTATCTATATCTACAAATTATGTATTGTATCTTTTTCTTATTAGTATAACGTTATTAAACATAATAAGGTTATAATTTTTTCTTTAATTTTACTGAAATAGTCTTCTTCTTACCATTTCTAACAATTCCTAATTCTATCTGATCTCCTACCTTAGAAAATTTTAATACCTCTGATAGATCTTCATACTGATCCACCGGAGTTCCATTAGCTTTTATCACAACATCTCCAGGTAGTAATCCTGCAAACTGGGCACCACTGCCATTTTCCACATCAGAAATATAGAAACCTTTATCCACTGTTAAGCTGAACTCTTTTGTCAATTCCTCATCTACATCATATCCACCAATACCTAAATTAGCTCTCTCTATATTTCCATTTTCTATGATATCTGTAACGATGTCTTTTACTAGATTAGATGGAATTGCAAAAGAATACCCTGCAAAAACTCCTGTCGGTGTCGCTATAGCGGTGTTAATTCCTATTAGTTGTCCATCGCTATCTACTAATGCTCCTCCACTATTCCCAGGGTTAACAGCAGCATCTGTTTGTATAAATTCTTCTATAGATTTTGCTCCTTCTATAAGATCTAAATCTCTTCCTTTTGCACTCACTATTCCTGCCGTTACTGTAGAAGTCAAATAACTAAATGGGTTGCCAACGGCTAGAGCCCATTCTCCTACTTTTACTTTATCAGAATCACCATATTGCAATGGCTCTAGTCCTGACGCTTCTATTTTTATAACAGCAAGATCTGTAGCTGGGTCTGTACCTATTTTTACTGCCTTATATTCTTTGTTATCGGAGGTTACAACTTTTATTTCATCAGCATATCCTACAACATGATTATTAGTTACGATGTATCCATCTTCTGAGATAATAACCCCTGATGCTGTCCCACTCTTAGGACCATAAAAATTTCTACCAAAAATATCACCTCCAAAAAAATCATCCATCCCAAACATTTCGAAAGGATTATTCCTACGGGAATCTTTTCTTCTTTCTTGAATTCTTTGCTGAGCTAACGCCTTGCTTTCTATTGCAGATATATGAACAACTGCAGGAGTTGCTAAATCTGAAGCTGCAACAAAGTCAAAAGGAAAGGCTGAATTTGTACTACTATTATTGGAGGCTAATACAGCAGATGGCGAATGATTATACTTGTTCTGTTCCTCAGGCTTTTCTAAGCTTAACAAGCCAAAAGTGAATAATCCTCCGATCATTCCCGCAAATATTAAAGTCAATAAATTTTTCATCGGCTGCAATTCTTTTCAGTGTATTTGTAAATTACAGCTTAGAACGCAGGAATATTACTGAAGTTTGTATGATTCAATTTGTTTAACAATACCTTAACAGCAAATGAGATCAATAGGCCTTATTCTACTTCAGGAGCACTCTTTTATCTGATACCAAAATAATTGTCCTACTTAGTGATTAGATTAAAGTCAAACATGTAATTGCGACACAGATACAAATAACGCTACGGTTATCTATTAGGATCAAAATGTACCCAACCTTGGGCTTTTATGTCATGAATATTTCCGCCTGAGGTATGCAACTTTATCCCATCTTTCTTATGAGTAATCTCTCCGATAATATATGCTCCTGGCATATATCTTATTTTCTCAAGATGCTCTGGATCTATCGTGAAAAGCAATTCATAATCTTCTCCTCCATTCAGCGCGCATGTGATAGGATCTAACTTAAACTTAAGCGCCATTTCTTCTGCTTCTGGGTGGATGGGTACTTTTGCTTCTTCTATATACGCACCTACCTTACTATGCTTACAGATATGAAATATTTCTGAAGCCAATCCATCCGAGATATCTATCATAGAGGTCGGGACAATATTTTCTTTATGGAAATGCAAGACAGCATCCTTTGCCGCTTCGGGCTTGAGTTGTTTTTCTATAATATAATTTCGCTGTTCTAGATCTGGTTTTACGTCAGGTCCTGAAAGAAATACTTGCTTCTCTCTCTCTAGGATTTGTAGGCCTAGATATGCCGCTCCTAGATCTCCTGTTATACACACGATATCTCCTGGCTTAGCACCAGATCTATAGGTAATTTTTTCTTCGGCAACTTTTCCGATAGCGGTAACACTTATGGTAAGCCCTTTCGGAGATGAAGTTGTATCTCCTCCTATCAGATCTACATTATACATTTTACATGCTGCTTCTATTCCTGCATATAGTTCTTCTAGTGCTTCTACGGAAAACCTATTAGATAGCGCCAGTGATACGGTCACCTGTTCAGGGATTGCATTCATTGCATATATATCAGATAGATTGACTACAATAGATTTATATCCTAGATGCTTAAGCGGAGCATAGATAAGGTCGAAATGAATACCTTCCACGAGTAGATCTGTACTTATAACTGTACATGCCCTGTCCCCTTTAATCACCGCTGCATCATCTCCTATTCCTTTTATAGTAGAAGCATGCTTAAGCGTTATTCCTTTTGTTAAATGTTCTATTAGCCCAAATTCTCCTAGTTCGTTTACATCCGTCCTTTTTTCCATGTTGTAAAGCTAAGGAATCATTTGTTAGAAAAATTATTTTGAGTCAAGGTTCTCCTTTACAAGGGCCCATATGGTATCATTTTCTGGAAGTGGGGCTTCTATTGTAATCGGTTTTTTCGTTATAGGATCTGAAAAATGATATCTGTAAGAATGTAGATAAATAGATCTATCTTTATTTTTTCTTCTAGCTCCATATTTTACATCCCCCTTGACATGAAGTCCTTCCTGGGATAACTGCGCTCGGATCTGATGAAACCTTCCTGTTTTCAATGTTATATTTAAAACAAGATAATTATCTAATTCTTGTATGATCTCATAATCGAGGATAGAAACTTTAGCCTCATCCACCTCCTTCGGATCTGACGCTATAGACTTTCTTTGCTTTCCGTCTTTTAGCAGGTAATGTTGGAATCTCCCCTGTGAGGGTATATCTGCCTTAGAAGTCACCGCGATATATTCCTTTACAAATAATTCTTGTCGGTGAAGTTTATTGAGGTGAGCCGTAAAGCTTTTCTTTTTTGACATAATTACTACCCCACTAGCTGGTCTGTCTAACCTATTAACTAGATGTAATTTCGATTTGCAATATATCTCTGCAAGATCTTTGATGCTTTTATCTCCTGAGAGATCAGATTGTACAGGAATCTCAGCTGGCTTATTCAAAGCAATAAACCCATGCTTATTTTCTATTACTAGATCAGAAATCTTTATATCCATCAGTGAGGGTAAGGTAGGTAACTTTTCGAAACAATATTGTACGTTATATTACCTGTCATATTTTTTAAATGCCGCCATTATAGACTCTGCAAGTTTGTGGTCTTTCTCTGTAACGATATTACCTGCATCATGGGTTGACAATTCTATCTGTACAACGTTCCATTCGTTGATCATTTTAGGATGGTGATTTTGCTGTTCCGCACTGAGCGCTATCTCGGTCATAAAAGCAAATGCTTCCTTAAAATTTTTCAGTTTAAATTCTGCCTTTAACTTATTATCTTCTTCTCTAAACATATTTACTACTTAAACGACCAATCATAATTATCTAATCTTAATATACATTGCGTAAGCAATTCTATCGTATGCGATATATCTGACTTATCTGCCATTTCTATTACCTGATGGAGATACCTTGTAGGTATAGAAATACCTCCCGCTATACAACCACCATTAGAGTGTCTTTGCATACCCGCCGTATCCGTTCCGCCTGCAGGTAATACCTCCATCTGGTATTCTATATCATAATCCTGCGCTACCTGCTTCATAAACTCTACCATTCTGTAATCGCATATTGTAGCACCGTCTAATACTTTTATTGCCGTTCCTTTCCCTAGTGATGTAACTTTCTCGTGAGCTGCAGCACCCGGCAAGTCATAAGCTAAGGTAACATCTAAATTAATCCCAAAGTCAGGATTAATACCTGAAGAAGCAGCTATAGCACCTCTAAGACCCACCTCTTCTTGTACAGTAAACACGGCATATAGATCGCATGGTAACTGACGATCCTTTAATTTTCTAAGTGCCTCTAATAATATATACACAGAAACTCTATTATCTAAAGACTTAGAATTCACACAGGTTCCCATCTCTATTAATGACCTTTCTCTTGTTATCGGGTCTCCTACTTTGATGAGTTTTTTAACCTCCTTAGCGGGTAGACCTGTATCTATAAAAAAATCTGAAATCTTAGCAGCTTTTTTTCTTTCTTCAGATGTCATCGTATGGATGGGCTTCGTACCCATAACGCCTATAATATCCTCTTCCCCATGTATAATTACACGCTGAGCTGTCAATGTCTTAGGGTCAAATCCTCCCATTGTATGGAATTTTACAAATCCTTTATCTGAAATATAGGTTGTTACAAACGATATCTCATCCATATGAGCAGATACCATCAGTCTATCCTCTGTTTTTCCTCGTCGTATTGCTATTAGATTACCCATAGCATCAGCTTCTATTTCGTCTACAAGTCCATCAAGTTGCTCTATCAGAAAGGACCTTATCCTCTGTTCAAACCCAGGAGCACCAGGAATTCTACATATCTCACTTAATAATGGAACATTTATCATTATAACAATTGTTTTTAAGAATGTAAATTAGCATTAAGTTGAATAATATCGAAATACTTAGCTCATTGATTAGTGTTAAATTATACATTTTGAAGCAATTGTTAGGTATTATTAGATATTGAAATTATTTGTAAATATCAGAAGATGCAATTTAGAACAGAAATAGAGGAAAAGCAGGCGGCAGAACCTATTCTGCTCAGCCATAAGATACTTCTTATGGGATCTTGCTTTTCTCAGGAAATAGGTGGTTTTCTCGAAAACCTAAAATTTAGGACTTGTATAAACCCACTAGGGATAGTTTTTAACCCCATAAGCTTAGTGGAACTATTATGTAGGATTATCAACCAACGGGAAGTAAAAAGAGATGAACTAGTAGAACACAGGGGTATATTCTCACATTATGATTTTCACAGTATATATAATAGTACTTCTGCGGATGATTATCTAGAGTGTGTAAACCAAGACTTGTCATCTGCATATCTCTCAGTGAAGAATTGCGATCATTTATTTGTAACCTTAGGAACTGCTATTGTATATAAAAAAGTAAGCAATAATGCGATCGTAAACAATTGTCATAAGATGTCAAAAGCTTTGTTCCAGAAATCATTTCTAGATGTCTCAGAAATTGTAGCGAAATTAAATGAGCTGATTAATTGCCTTAAATCATTCAATAACGATCTTTGTATACACTTTACCATAAGTCCAGTAAGACATACCAGAGATGGACTAGAAAACAACGCCCTGAGTAAGTCTATCCTTAGAACAGCTATAGCTAATGTTATAAGCGGAAATCCAGAAATCCAATACTTCCCATCCTACGAAATTATAATGGATGATCTTAGGGATTATAGATATTACAAAGATGACCTAATCCATCCTAACAGTATGGCAACTGCTTACATCTGGGAAAAATTCTGTGAAAGGTACATCCCGACAAAAGTAAAGCAAAAACTAGACATCCTCAATAAAATAAATACTTCCATCAGACATAGAGCCTTAGTTCCACATTCTGCGCAACATCAGGGTTTCCTAAAAGATCTGTTAGAAAAAATAGAGCATGTAGAGCAGGCTTATCATATAGATTATAGTCTAGAAAAAGAAAGTATTACCGCTCGGATGTTATAATGTCTATATTCTTTTTGCACTTGCCATAGAGATATTTATTTCTCCATTTGAGACTACTGCATCTATGTGTACCAGACCTGGCTTTTTTCCTTTCTCGATAGAACCTAGCTCGTCATAAGAAAGTGCCTCGGCTCCATTTTTAGTCGCCCATACAAATAAGGTTTCTAATGGAATAAACGAGTTGTACTTTTTTATGGTTTTGATCTCTTCTAGAATAGATAACTGCCAGTTACTCGTAAGACTATCTGTACCTATAGTCAGCTTAGCATTCGTATCTAGGAATATCTGATAATCAGGCAAAGCATTTTCTATGTAGAGATTAGCATTAGCACAAGTAGTCCAATAGACATACCTATATTTAGCTTGTGCAGCTTCTATATCTTTTTTTGTTGTGAGGGTATTGTGTACAAATAATGGCTTATGGTGAGCTGATAAGTTTTCTATAATATAATGTATAGAAGATCGTCCTGTATGCTTAAACTCATTTAAAGAAAATCCGAAGTTTTTATAAAAATCATAGAAATGACCAACTCCTTCTAAGAACATCTGATTTTCCGCTGGAGTTTCCTGGTTATGAATACTGATTGTTTCTCCTTTCTGATTATGCTTATCTACGTAACTTAGCAATCCCTTAGAAACAGTATAGGGGGCATGAGGTACTAGAGAAACATCTAGATCTGCAAAAGCGGTAAACTGATCATACACTTCTTTATATTGTGCGATAGTTGTCTCTGTTAAGTGATCTTGGAGAAAATCAAACATCTCCACGAAAGTGTAGTACTTTATCTTACTCCTCCTTTTGCATGCTAAGGTGGCTGCCTTATTAGAAATATCACCCACCGCCACAATACCATTATCATACATGTAACTATCTGCTGTGTTGATAGCTTCTTGCACAAGATCTGCATCCACTTCTCTGTGCTTAACTACATCAGAGATGAAATGAATAAGTCCAGTACCTGTGGCTATCTTTCCTATCATGTGAGAAAGCTCTAAGTGGCAATGCGCATTTACAAAACCTGGTACAAGGAGCCCAGGATAGGATTCTACTTTAGTCTTATCAGAAATCTCATTTAAAACATCTACTACAAGGCCATCTTCATCTACTACAACAACTTTATGATCTTGAAATTTTTCATCTATAAAAACTTTCTCTGCAGAAATATATCGCATGTTTAAATTTCTTTATTGATCAGACCATTTTTCATTCTTGGCTCGAACCATGTGCTTTTAGGGGGCACTGTTTTCATGGTATCAGCAACTATAATTAGCTCTTCTTTTAATAGTGGATAGATACAGAAAGCAATCTTATTTTGATTCTTATCCACTCCATCTGAAAGTACGGTTAGAGGTTCTGTTCCACTAAAATATTTCACGCGCTTGTCCTCTCTTACATCTACTATGCCCACTATCTTGTTCAGTATGTATAGATTGAACAAATCCGTATCTAAGCACACCTTATCTTTTCTGTGTAGTTTCAGTATTTTTTGTTTCCAACGAATGCTAAACCAATTGTTCTGCAGATACATTACTATCTCAAATTTACGCTTGGGTTTCCTAGCTTTTTTCAATTTCTTAATTTTGCAATACTGACTTAGTGATATCAGAAAACTAGCAAGATCCGTCTGACCTAGTACATCTACTACCCTATTATAATCCCATATCTTAAGTTGTTTGAAGGGAATGAAAACGGTTAGAATTTGTCCGAATTTTTCTTTTGCATTTTCCAGTTCCTCGTTATTGTATAGTATTGCCGTAGTGGAGCACCTGTGATGTCCATCTGCTATATAACTTTTCTCAATCTGATCACTAAATATTGCTCTAAGAGTTTCTATTTCTGAGCCATCTTTTACTTCCCAAAAAGAATGGTATTCTTTATTCTCGAATCCTAGATTAATAATAGGCTTAGATCCTGCTTTAACCTTTGCAACGAATTTGTTTAGATCATCATTATCAGGATGCGTAAGCAATACAGGCTTAATCATAGCTTTTCGCTGTAGTATCAGACGCATCATTTCTTGCTCCTTAGAAGCAAGTGTTTTCTCATGTTTTAGGATCTTGTTATTATTTAGATCATTTATATCCGTACAAGTAACGACCCCAGTATAGCTGGCATCTGGAGACTTTATTTCATAGATGTAAAATGCTTCCTGAGCACTTTTGTCAAAAAATCCTGAATTATAGTACTCGTTGAACTGCACCTTCATAGAGTTAAAAAAGGAGTCTGTGGAAGCTACTAAATCGAGCTTTGGAAATATAGCTTGGAAAGGAAAAATATTCATCTAGTTAGTCTTTAGATTATTTCTAACTATAAATGTGACAAATTACGAGCCAAATTATGCTATTAACGCATCATTTTTAAATAGTTTCCTATAAGCCAACTAGATTTAGAACCGATTATATTCTCTAAGGCGTTATCTGCTTTGACAGAAAATAGGTTAAGTTCTTCTATAACCTTACAAAACTCACTGGATTCAGGACACTTGCATTGCATAGGTTTCAGCTCTTCTGTAAGCTTTATTATCGGTTCTAATTCTTTCTTCTTTCTTTCCTTGATTATTTTGGTAAAAGCAGTCCAGATATCCTTTTCTGCCTCGAAGTGTTCTTTCCTTTTCCCTTCTATGCTTACTTTTCTTATAAGCTCCCACTCGACTAAGCATTTCAGATTCTGATGAACGCTTCCTCTAGATATGTCTAGGAGTTCCATAATATCATCAGCACACACTGGCTCTAGATTAATAAGTAGTAGAGCATGTATCTGGCCCATGGTCTTGTTTACGCCCCAGTTGACACCCATCAGACCCCACGCATTGATAAATTTTTCTTTTCCTTCGGACAGATTCATAAGATATACAATAGAAATACGACCTAATTGTTCAAAATCCGATTACACTTTCGGATCTACAAAAGGCACCTTAGCAATTTTAGCTTCCATCGTTTTGTTTCTAAATTTGATTTTGATAGTCTGATTGTCGTTAAGAAAAGTCTTATCTATATATCCCATTCCTACAGGATAGCCTAGGCTAGGAGACATCGTACCAGAGGTCACAACTCCTATCTCTTTACCTTCCGTAGATAATATAGGATAATCCTTTCTAGGTACTCGTCTATCTTCCATTGTGAAACCTACTAGTTTCTTAGTAACGCCTTCTTTTTTCTGCTTAGCAAAAGTTTCTTGCGAAGAAAATGAGGCGTTCTTTTTTACTTTTGTGATCCATGACAAACCCGCCTCGATGGGTGATGTATTATCGTCTATATCATTTCCATATAAGCAATATCCCATCTCTAGCCTGAGTGTATCTCTCGCTCCTAGTCCTGTCGGTTTTATGTTGTGATCTTTGCCCGCTTCCATCACAGCATCCCATATATCTTCCATATCTTCATTGGCTGCATAAAGTTCTACTCCGCCCGAACCTGTATATCCAGTTGCAGAAACGATGACATTATCCTTCCCTGCAAATTTGGTTTTTATAAAACTATAATAAGGAATCTGACTTAGGTCTTCCTCACACAAACTTTGAACAATAGAGATACTTGCTGGACCCTGAACAGCTATAAGCCCAGTAGATTCTGATATGTTTATTAGTCTCGTATCATAAGAATTCCTTGCACTGATCCACTCCCAGTCCTTTTCTATATTAGATGCGTTAACCACTAACATAAAAGCCTGCTCTCCATCACTACACTGATCCTCGTCTAATCTATATACCAGCATGTCATCTACTATACCACCCTTATCATTAGGGATACAACTATACTGAGCCTGACCTATAGATAACTTAGAAGCATCGTTAGAACTTATAGCTTGCACTAACTGTAATGCTTCCTTTCCTTTTACTATAAACTCTCCCATATGAGATACATCGAATATGCCAGCATGCTTTCGAACATTTATATGTTCTTCTGATATCGGGCCGTAACTTACGGGCATATCATAACCTGCAAATTCTGTCATCTTGGCTCCTAGAGCAACGTGTCTATTGTGTAGTGGTGTATTTTTCAATTGAAGATATTTTTATTTTTTATGTAAAATTTTGTAAAGATATATTTCTATGATTTTCGCTATAATGTAGATAAAATTACGTCAATAATTTTTTCTCCCGGTTCTATTTTGTGCAAAATTTCCATACCCTCGAAAACTTTTGCGAAGATCGTATACTTTCCATCTAAGTGCGGTGCAGGAGAATGGGTAATAAACCATTGCGTAGATTCTGTGTGTGGACCAGCTGATGCCATTCCTACGTAACCAGACTGATCGTAATACGCCTGAGAAAATTCTGATCTTATCGTATAATCAGCACTGCCATAGCCATCTCCTGTAGGACATCCAGCTTGCGCAACGAAATTAGGAACTACTCTATGAAACACCTTGTTATCATAGAAATTTTCGCTGGCCAGCTTTATAAAGTTATAAACAGAAAGAGGGGCTAAGTCTGGGAAAAAATGCATCTTGATGATACCTTTTTCTGTTTTTATTATAGCAATAGTAGAATCTGGAAATTGTTGTTTGATGTCATAATCTATCTCTAGACTAGGATCTGGTACCATGGCACTTATAGAAGTGTCAGGTCTACAAGCTTTTAGTGCTTTTATGATAGCATTATAGGTTTCTACATCTGCAGGTAAGCTTAGCTCATTTTTAATATTGTTAAGAAAAGCTGTATTTTTAACGAGTGGAGCTACTTTACTTTCGGAAGCCGCAACAGCTTCCGCAAGACAATACACAACACCCTGTTGTTCAGGAGAAAATATCTCCTCCATATCCTTTATAAAAGCTCTTCGCTCTGCATTAGCTCTTGTCTTATGTATCAGATCAAATTTTTCACTAACCATAATTTTTCCTATCGCTTCTGCACATACAGTTTTTAGCACTTCATTATCAGTAGATTTTAGAAAAGCTAATAATTCTTTATATGCATTGACATCTTCAGAAAGTGCTCTTAAGTAAGCTACTTTTTCATTGATTTTCTCTGTAGCATTTACCTGCTCAAAAATTTCTTTTCTTATCGATGTGTTTGACTGAGTGTAATAATGAGGCAAATTTTTCATGACTGACTTATACAACTCAGCTTTTGTATTCCAGTGCTTAGACTGTTGTGCAAATTCTCTATAGAAAGTAGCATCATTGCCATTACCATTGTTAACTAGATACTGAGCAGCTGTTACGGATACATGTGGATTATCATTTTTAAGATATTCTATAATTTTGTCTACAACGTTTATATAAGAATAATTACCTAGCGACTTTATAATGTTGATCTTTAGTCTGTAATCGGATTCTACATCTAATTTTGACATAAGAAATTTTAAAATCTTAGGATCACTTGTATGTTTCAGAGCTGAATACAATGCCATTTTTACATTGACATTAGGCTCTGTTCTTATGGCATCTGCTATTGTAAATTTGTGCTCTTCTATATCTATCTGTTTCGCCCTAGCAAGACAGTGTGCTGACATAAGTCGTACTCGAGTATCTACCTGTGGGCTCGTGGCATATTTGACAGCAGTAGTTACCGACTGTGCAGTAACCATGCCTCTAAGTGTAAATCTAAATAAGCTCCTCATCTGACCTAGCAATAACAAAGTATCCGTATCTCTATAGGTCTCTATATTAGAAATATGATCTAGCATATTAGTATTACCACATTTGCCTATTGCCTCCAGGATATTAGCATTTAAGGTGGTATTGACAGATATAGTATCTACATCCTTAAAAGCACCGATCAGTGGGGTTATAGCCTTGGGGTCTCGTGTCTGCCCCAGGGCAAAAGCCGCAGCTGCTCGCACATTCATATTGTCGTCGTCTAATAAAATCGCTATAGAGTCTATATATTTAGGAACAATATTAGATGCAAATGCATTTACAGAAAGATATCTCAGTGTAGGATCTGGGTTCCTAAAATATGAAACTAGACTATCCGTTTTGCCAAAATTTTGCAATCGAACAATATTTTTCACTTCTTTATTCTGAGTGTCTATATCTACTTCTGTCAATACTACATCTGTAGGGGGAACACATGAAAATACTGTGAGGAGTAAACAGAATATTATGGAAAACTTATGGCACATCGTTAAGGTTCTTGTACAAAAATATATAGAAAGCCTATATTACAACACAAACAAATAAAAACAGATGAAATTATTAAAATTAATTCTAATATACGTAAGTTTCTCCGTCTCCACACTCTCTGCACAAGACTTAGTTTCTTATGAAAAAATATCTTCTATAAGTTCGCAAGAACTTACCACTACTTATGGAATTATATTTAATAATGGAGTAGATTTCTATAGCGTCTTATATACGAGTAAGGATATAACTGGTGCTAAGGATACTTTATCTGGTCTAGCCTGTATTCCAGATGATCTTTCTCTTTCTTATCCTACGCTTATTTTCCAACATGGCACTGTGAGTTCTAGGGAAGATGTACCCTCTAATCTACAGGGTGGTTATCAGATTGCTGAAATATTTGCAGGTCTCCAATATGTAAGTATAGCCCCTGATTTTGTGGGTTTGGGGACAGGTCGTGGAGTTCATCCCTACTTGCATACTGATTCTGAGTCATGGGCTGCAACTGATATGCTTATTGCCTTAGATGAACTTAGCGAGGAACTGAGTATCATCAGAAATGAGCAATTATTTATAACAGGTTATTCTCAGGGAGGACATGCTGCTATGGCTTTACACAGATCTCTAGAACAGGATTTCCAAGGAACCTATAAAGTTACTGCCTCCGCTCCTGCATCTGGTCCTTATAGCATATCGGGCAAGATGGTAGACTTCACCTTGTCAGATATGGATTACTTAACGACGGCCTACCTTGCTTCTGTAACGCTATCCATGCAGGCTGCTTATCCTATAGAATTAGCCGACTATGCATTGAATGATGTCTTTAAGTCTGATTATGTAAGTATCATAGAAGATTTCAGAGATGAACTTGTAGATCTATGGACACTGAATGAAGAGCTGACTCAACTCTTGTTAACTAACACGGGGAATATAAGACCTAAGGACATGTTAAAAGATGATATTCTGGATGCCTTACTCAATGATCCTACACATCCTATGAGTGTTGCCCTAAGAGATAATGATGTATACGACTGGGCACCAGAAGCTCCTACTCGTATATACTATTGTGATGGTGATGAGCAGGTATTCTATGAGAATGCTCTCCTAGCAGAAGAAGTAATGATAGCTAATGGTGCAACAGATGTCCAAGCCGTTCATGCTGGACCTGGACAGAACCATACTGATTGTGTCACACCATCTATCACTGGGACTATTTTCTTCTTTGCTGGGTTTAAAATGACTTCCTCTGATTACAACCTGGATAACAAGGGAGCATATAAATTATTAGGAAACCCCGTAGGAGATGAGCTAAGCATTGTCAGTAATCAAGAGGGTTTAGATTCTGATTATAGCGTTATATCAGCATATGGTGAGACCCTTCTGTCTGGTAAATTTTCTGGCACTCGATCTGATGTATCTACATTAGAGTTACCAGCAGGGTACTATTACCTTATATTAAATGATGTACAAACGGTTATACCATTTGTTAAGCTCTGATTAGGAAAACTGAGATAAATTATTTATCCTAATTGATCTCGTAGTATTCAATTCATATCGTTACACTATATTCGCAATCTAACAAGAAAAAAGCAATGGCAGATAACAAGGTAATCTTCGCTATGGAAGGTGTAAGTAAAACTTTCCCTCCTAAAAAGAAAGTACTTAACAATATATGGCTCTCCTTTTACTACGGAGCTAAGATAGGTGTACTCGGTCTTAACGGATCAGGTAAGTCGAGTCTACTTAAGCTTATCGCTGGACTGGATACCAATTATGAAGGTAAGATCACCTTCGATAAAGAATATAAGATCGGTTATCTCGCTCAGGAACCCGTACTAGATGAGACGAAGACCGTAAAAGAAATCGTCCAAGAAGGACTAAAGGAAATCATGGATGTTGTGAATGCTTACGAGGCCGTATCAGCAAAACTAGCGGAACCGATGTCTGATGATGAGATGATGAAGGTCATCAACGAACAGGGAGAACTGCTAGAAAAGATGGAACAAGTAGGTGGCTGGGATGTAGGCCAAACATTAGATGTCGCTATGGAAGCGCTTCGGTGTCCACCAGATGATGCTAAAGTATCAGTGCTTTCTGGAGGAGAGCGTCGTAGAGTAGCACTTTGTAGATTACTACTAAGTAAGCCTGATATACTGCTATTGGATGAGCCCACTAACCATCTGGATGCAGAAAGCGTGCACTGGTTAGAACAATTTCTTAAATCATTTCCGGGTACGGTCATCGCAGTAACACACGATAGATATTTCCTAGATAATGTAGCAGGATGGATCCTAGAACTAGATCGTGGTGAAGGTATACCTTGGGAAGGAAACTACAGTACATGGCTAGAGCAAAAATCCGATCGTATGGCTAATGAAGAAAAGGCAGCCAGCAAAAGACAAAAAGCCCTCAGGCGAGAACTTGAGTGGGTGAGGTCAAAAGCTAAAGGTCAGCAAACCAAAGGTAAGGCTCGTCTAAATGCATACGAATCACTGAGCAACGCCGAACAGAAAGAAAAGGAATCTAAACTAGAACTTATCATACCACCTGGCCCACGTCTAGGGGATACCGTTATAGAAATAGAAAACCTTACAAAGTCATATGACAACAGGGTCTTAATAGATGGTCTTAATATGTCCATACCTAAGAACGCTATAGTGGGAATCATAGGTCCAAATGGTGTCGGTAAGTCTACTCTGTTTCGCATGATTATGGGAGAAGAACAGCCCGATAGTGGAACAATAAAAATAGGAGAAACTGTCCAACTTGCGTATGTAGATCAGTCACATGAAGATCTAAAGCCAGAGAAAACCATCTTCGAAGTAGTCGGTGGTGGTCAAGATCTGATGGAGGTTCAGGGTAAGGATATGAATGTGAGAGCATACATCAGCAAGTTCAACTTTGCCGGCGGAGACCAACAAAAGAAAGTGGGCGTACTATCAGGTGGAGAACGAAATAGACTGCATCTAGCTATTACACTCAAAGAAGGAGGCAATGTAATTCTTCTGGATGAGCCTACGAATGATATAGATGTCAATACATTGAGAGCACTAGAGGAGGCAATAGAAAACTTTGCAGGCTGCGTATTAGTAATCAGTCACGATAGATGGTTTATTGATAGATTAGCTACACACATCCTCGCTTATGAAGATGAGGGGAATGTCTTATTTTTCGAAGGTAATTACTCGGCTTACGAAAAGAGTAAGAAAAAGAGATTAGGAGATGTGGCTCCTAGAAGACCTAGGTTTAAGAATCTGTTGTAGAGATTGTAGATAGCAAAGATTGGGGAGAAATAGGTTGTTGATTTGTCAAACCTATTTTAGACAATCATTTACTATGACTTGTCGATTACTATTTTACAATTGATTCTACAACTCATAGCTCGTATTATCGTAATCATAGGTGTAGATGATGCTAAAGGATATACCGAGAGGATTTGTATCTATGTAAGATTTTGTATCGTATATCAGTCCTAACTTTAATCTAATATTATCATCTTCTATAACTTCTGGCAATGCAAATCCTGATGCCAATATAATCTTGCCAGCAGTATTAAATCCTAGATCTACCTCGAAGGCATTATAGAAAGCAACATTGCCAAGTAAGGTATGATTCATGCCTGCTCCTGCTGCTATAGAGTTCGTGTAGAGTAGCCTCGTTCTTATATCTGTTAATATAGGGTAGGTGTAGGAGATGATGGTGTAAAAATGATTCTTCCTAGCAAAATCTGTATGCAATCCTAGAACAGATTCTTCCACAGCTCTGAGTTGCTTAACAGAAAAACCCACTACTAATCTCTGCGAATTAGATTCTGAAGCGAATCCCGAAGTGAAGGTTTTTCTCAGTACAAGACCTGCATTACCATTGACAGAAAAAGCAGAATTTCCGTCCACAGCAATCAGATTATCCCCCTGATCAAATGCAATAAATCGATCTGAAGAAAACCTAGTATGAAAGAGCCCTATTCCCAAGCCTCCGGATATTTCCATGTCGTTAGAAAAATTAAGTTTATATCGGTAAGAAACTCCTAGCTGAGTTTGTTTGTACCCCCCAGATGTGTGTCTGAAAATATGTCCCCCTATAGCTGCTTTTTGGAATTTAAACGGATAATGCAAGGCCACATGTAACATCTTAGGGGAATCACTTAGCCCTCTATAATCTTGAAAATAATTAATACTACCATTGAATAAGCCAGAGGGTGAAATGGAAGCGGGATTCCAGCTACTGTAATCTTTATAGATCGGTAATAACTGAGAAAACTGCTGAGCTTGTACAAGCTGTGTTAGTAATAAGCACACAAAAACAATTTGAAACTTCTTCATTCTATTCGTATATGATGGATATGGCACTAGATAGAGAGGTGCCATCAAGTTTTAGTATGTAAAAATAGCTACCTGCAGGGAGAGGATTTCCGTCCTTTGTACCGCCCCAGTCATTATTATAATTGACATTCTCATACACGGTATGTCCCCAACTATTAAAAACATAAAGTTCGACGGAGGAGAAATTGCCAAGATCATCAAATCTCAAAACATCATTACGTCCGTCTCCATTAGGTGTTATTACATTATATAATATTGTCGTATCCATTTCCATTGTCAATATGAAATCATTTTTACATGTTACTGAATTATACTCCTCAGCAAAACAGGGAAAAAAGAAAAGCAGGGAAGCGAGTAAACTAAAAGCCACATTCTGTATAATCATAGCATTAAATATTAGACAAACTTATCATAAGTTCGAAAAACAAGATACTAATATATCAGAAATTGCGCGTAAAAACTCCTATAGATTCGCTTTAGGATAAGGATATAAATAAATGTTTGGTCAGTAAGAGATACGTTAACAATATGTTTTTAAAACTCCATCATAGCTAGCCAAATAGATAAAAAGCGTATTTTTCAGCTCTAATGAATTTTTTAGCTAAAATCTTTACTAACAAGACCTCTACCGATGAATTACCGAACATACGTTTCGGTAGATTCAGTGACTCTTATAAGACAGACGATAAGTATGACGCCTGGGACAGGTCCTTGGAAGATTTTGAGCAAAAGAAGTATATATCTTCTTACAGACTTTTCTTAGAGTATCTGAAGGACGATGCTACCCATAACGTAATGACCACGGAGAAAGAAGGGGAGATTAGCTTTGAGATGCTACAGGGATCTAAGAGGATTACAGGTAAGATTGCCAACGGCAGAATATTTGCAGAAGCTAAAATTGCTATAGTTAAGAAAACACAAATTGGTTTTTTGCGAAAACTCGTAGAACTTAATTTTGGGCTTAAGTACTGTCGTTATGCCCTAGACCCAGAAAACAATATCACTATTGTTTTTAATTCTTATTTTATAGATGGTTCTCCCTACAAATTATATTATGCGCTGAAAGAATTATCCACTCACGCCGATAAGCAAGATGATATTTTACTTAAAAAATTTGATCAACTAGAATCCATCAATACTGGACATATAAGATCTATTCCTAAAGCAGAAAAACTTGCTAAGTATAATTTTCTGATCGAAGAAGTAAAGGACGTAATCTATGAGTACGATTTTGGGAAACTGAACAAAGCGACTTATCCAGGTGGCATATCTTATCTATTACTGAGTTGTGTCTATAAACTAGATTATCTCATAAAACCTGAGGGGCCTACTATGGATGCATTCGAAGTTATTCATGGCTCCTTTTTTAAAAACAATGGTGACCCCATTACTAAAAAAAACCTTGACATAGCGAAAAAACTCCGTAAGCTAATAAAGTCGGAAGAGGATTCCTTCTCTGGTGAGATCTATGAGGTCATGAGCACCTTCGGAATTACTGCTCCTACGAGTTACGCTCAGTATGCATCTTTTGTAGAGGGAGAGATAAAGAACATGGACTGGTACAAAGAAAATAATCATCCTAAAATTGCAGTATCTGTACCGTCTTACATCGTAGGGTATTCGCTTTTTAGTTTTGCGCTGCCTACCCCTTGCAAGGAGCTTTTACATCTGTACTATAGAATCACAGAGAATTCATATTTTCAGAATCTAGGCATTGCAGAATCCTTCATGAAGCATGGCAAGTTCGATAGTCGAATGATAAAAAAAGAACTTAGCCAGATTAGGAATGCTTACAAATCTGAGTACCCGCTTTTTGCGCCTAATGCAAAACTACTAGAGTATAGCGACCTTGTAACATTTGCCAGATCCTTTGTTCTTATGACTACCTCACTAGATATGCGAAGAGCGAAAAAATAATGAAAAGTATAAGCACACTCATAGATACTTACAAAAATGTAGTTGTACAGATAGCTACACCTTACAGTACAGGTACTGGATTTTTCCTATCAGAATATAAGCTAATCGTAACCAATGAGCATGTCGTACGAGGTAATAGGGAGGTGGTTATTGCGAGTCCAGCTTTTAAGAAGCAGATTGTAAAGGTATTATACGTAGATCCTACCTATGATCTCGCTTTTCTTTCTCTTCCTAAGGATCACAGAATGGATACTGTGAGTATAAATCCTGATATTTCGGTAGCTCAGGGAGAAAAAGTTATAGCCGTGGGTCATCCGTTTGGTCTTAAATATACTGCAACACAAGGTATTGTTTCTAGTCTTTTACATGAACAAAATGATATCAATTACATACAGCACGATGCAGCGTTAAACCCTGGCAATAGCGGTGGACCACTGATCCATAAGACGGGAAGTATTATGGGTGTCAATACCTTTATCATCCAGAATGGAAATAACATAGGATTCTCACTACCTGTAAAGTACCTTAAAAAGACCTTAGATGAATATGTCAATGGCGATAAGGAGTTAGGTGTAAGATGTAATGCTTGCAAAAATATAGCATTCGAAGAAGAAAAAACAATATCCTTCTGTCCTCACTGCGGAGCGGATATGATTATGATATCTGACATAGAAATATATGAGGCCACGGGAATCAACAAGACAATAGAATCTATGTTACTAGCATTAGGTTTTGACACAGACCTTTCTAGAAGAGGACCTAATAACTGGGAAATTGTGGAAGGGAGTGCAATTATCAATATCTCTTACTACCATAAGACAGGACTAATAATAGGAGATGCTTACTTGTGTAGTCTACCCAAGGAAAATATCAAGGAATTATACGAATTTCTCCTTCGTACCAATTATAATCTCGAAAGTGTGACATTTAGTGTACGAAATCAGGATATAATTTTGTCGTTATTAATTTTTGATCAATATCTTAATGTAGAAATAGGTACTAAACTTATGAAGCACCTATTTGAAAGAGCAGATCACTTTGACGACATATTGATCGATGAGTATGGTGCAATAAAAAAAGTTGATTATAAAATTATAGAAGATCACGAAATTTAGTCGTTTATTGAGTAGAATTCTTAACTTTATCCTTCCTTATTTGACGCGGATAGAGATAGAATGAGTCTTATTCTATTACAAAGTATTTGAAACTAAGAAATTATGAAACTACGAGTGCGAAATATTGTGGGTGTGATTGGGTTTATCTTTGCTATGACAAGTATGCAGGCACAGGATATACACTTTTCGCAATTTTACATGTCTCCCTTAAATCTTAATCCAGCCCTGACTGGTGTTATGAATTGTAACACAAGGATGGTGGCGAATTATAGAAATCAGTGGGCGGCGGTATTACAAGCTAATGCATACAATACATATTCTGTATCTTATGATCAGAAAATTGCTGTTGGAAGAAGCGATTACTTCGGCATAGGAGGATCTTTCTGGGGTGATGTAGCAGGTGAGTTAGATTTTGGGACAACGCAAGGACGATTGTCTTTATCTTACGCCAAAAGAATGGGCGGATATAGGAAATCGGCGCATTACCTAGTTATAGGTGCCGATGCTGCTTTAAGCCAAAGAAGAGTAAGATTTGGTGATGATAGATGGCCTAGTCAGCACGACGGAACTGGAGGATTCGATCCATCTATTCCAAACAATGAGCCAGTAGGATTTGATAATGACTTTATATATGGAGATATCGCGGCTGGTTTATTATGGTTTAGTGTATTAGATGAGAACAACAACTGGTATATCGGTCTAGCTAACCATCATCTTAACAGACCTGACGTATCATTCCTAAGTTCTCTAGAAGCTTTTGAACCTGCGAGTCTTTACAGCAGATTTACGATTCATGGTGGTGGACAGTTCGAGATAAAACCCAAGATGAGTTTACTGCCTGGTCTTATATTGATGTTCCAGGGACCTCATAGAGAATTGAACTTTGGAACGAGTGTGCGTTTTGCTCTGACGGAGTCTAGATTGTCTAACCAATACTGGCAAGTAGGTTTTTGGTATAGATCTGGGACGAAAGACGAAGGAGGTCTGCACTCAGATGCGGTTATCTTCTCTACAAGATTTGATTATGACAACTATGGTATAGGATTCAGTTACGATTATAATGTATCTAAACTGAGAAACGCAGGAAATGCTAACGGTGCTTTTGAGTTTTCTCTTAATTACCTGATATGCGGACCAGAAAAAAGAGCAGTATACTGTCCTAGATTCTAGCGATCTAGTTCTAACATAGTAAGTACTATAAAATAATAACGATCTAAGTCCTTGCTGAAAGAAATTTTAGTCAAGGACTTTTTTTACACACCTGAAAAGAAAATAGATATGTTCGGAAAGAAAAATCCAAGTGCATCAGAAGACTCTAGTAGCTATACAACTCCTGCTTCTACTTCTATCAATAGCTTAGTAATCGGTACCAATATAGAAGGAACAATACATGCCACATCAGATATAAGAATAGATGGAAATATAAATGGGACACTCCATTGTTCAGGAAGAGTGATTATAGGTGAAGACGGTAAAGTAGAGGGAGATATCCAATGTGAAAATGCTGTAATAGAAGGTACCTTTACCGGCACACTTACGGTAGCAAGTACGCTTAATGTCAAAGAAACTGCTGTTATCAGAGGAGATGTAAACACGCAGAAACTGCACGTGCAAAACGGAGCCGTGTTCAATGTAAATTGTAATACTGGAGGAAGCAAAATAAAATCTATATCTGAAGATATACCTGCTGCGGATATGGCTAGTGGTATATAGTATTCTTAACAATCTTGAACTCCAACAATAAAAATAGAAAAAGCAACTCCGTAAATTACATGCAATATATGGGTATGGCGTTCCAGCTTTTCCTTATGTTGGGTATACTCATATACATTGGAATCAAAATGGATGACTATCTTGGTTTTAATAAGTCTTACAGTACCGCATTTTTGCCATTACTGGGTCTACTAGCCTATTTTTATAAGATTATTAAAGAGCTAAAGTAATCATGTGAAAATAAAACAATTTATCATTAGCCTTATCATTGCTATAATTAGCTCGCTAGGAATTTTCTTTTTTCTAGACTTATTCTTTCCTATCGGTATATATGCGGATTTTATGATAATATCTTTATCATTTTTCGTCTTGTATAACATCCTCGTGTACATGCTGGGGAGTATTACTTCTAAGAACAAGAGTAAATTATTTATGCACCTAGTGATATATAATGTATTTTTTAAGATGGTCCTCTCCTTTCTTATAGTATATCTATATGTCCTGAAGTCGGAGCCTACTGATAAGTTTTTTATAATACCCTTCATCCTTGTATACCTTATATTTACAATTTTCGAGACGTATTTTCTGGACAAACAGGCTAAGTATACGAGTTAGACCTCTGTTTGTATTGCAATACAAACTATATCAGAAAATAGTATAAATTAGTTGGTAGGGACAATTTCTAAAAGTGCACTATTCTGCATATCGGATCTTAGTAAGATCGTACGCTTTTTCTTGCCTTTATATCTATAAGATACTGCGATGGTATTAGGAGGTCTTACACCAGTATTTACTGCGTGGACTAACAAGAAATTCTTTCCCTCTTCGTTGAGTCCAATTTTCAGCTTAGTAGGCTTCTTTTCTAAGGAATGATTTTCTAATATCCATTCTCCATTAAAATTAAGTGAGATAACATCACCATCTTGTAATAGGTGATCATAGAGTTCTACCGAAAGCGTTCCTCTATCTGCAAAAATCTGTTCTTTAGAAATCTTAATATTTCTATCATCGTCAGATTCAGGCAAACTGTTAACTATCGCTCCGCTACTGATCTTCATGGTAAGCATATCTGGCTTATCACTTTCTACGATCTTGGTTACAATGGCCTTCTCTTTTACAGCTACTTTTTCTACGGGATTATCTTTCTCTACAGGTATCGCCTTAGGTGCTTCTAATAATTCAGCTTCTATTCCATCAGGTGTATCTACACGCTGAATCTTTGCTATCCTTTCTGGATATATCACTTGAAAATAATGAGGCATTTCTACAAATTGTAAAAAAGGCAACTGATTGGTTTTTATTATTTCATTCATTTCGAAAATAACACCTACTCCACAATAGTTAACTTTCTGTAAGATCTTATAGTTATGGTAATAATATTGTAAGCCATACAAATCAAATGCCTCTGGAAGCCCTATCCCATTCTGAAAATCTCGAGAAGCCTGAAGAACGATATTGGCTTTCTTAATGATATTCTTTTTAGACTTCCGATATGACTTTACTCTATCCAAATCGGAGGAATAGTTTTCTAGTTCAGAAAGGTAGTATTCTAGATCTGATGTCAAAGATGGATTTATTCCTCCTTCTCTACTTCTTATATTAGATACAAGGTTCGTAATCGCTAAATGTACGTCCTGCAACTTCTTATACAAATCACTATGTGTCGAGTTTGCTGGAGGTACAACATTTGCTTGCAAGACTACATCAATAACATTTCTTTCTCTATAAAAATCATCATATAGCCTTACACATTCTTCCAGCATCTCATATACCTTTCCTAGTTTTTCTGGCTGTGTCATATCATTAGCAGCTATAAAATCTGCTATGGTAAACCTGTAAGCATCTGCTTTCTGACTCAGGTCGTATATTTTATTCATAGACTGAGCTACCTCAGGAAATTTACTAGAAATATTTAATTTTTTGTAGATAGCGTTAGGTGGAATGTCTCTATAGAACTCGTTTTTAGGATCTTCGAAGATATTAAAAGGGATATCGCTATTTCCATAGTTGTTTAACTTGTATCCTTCTAGATCTACGTACTTATTGATATCTTGGTTGCATAATTCTAATAGCCTATGGATAATGAAGAGACCATGGATATTCTCATTGGTAAATAATACCACATTGTTAAGGTCCTCTAATTCTTTGTCAGTTTGTGCATTAGAAAACGTAGCTGCACTAAGACATATAATAATTATAAATAGTATATTCTTCACAATCATAGTAACGGATAATAGCTATAATATAGTTCGCCAAATTGACAACTTTCTATCGACCTACATGTACAAGCAATACTGATATATCTGAAGGGGAGACACCAGAAATACGGCTTGCCTGACCTATGGTACGGGGTTTCATCATAGAGAGTTTTTCCCTAGCCTCAGCTGATAACGACTCTAGAACGTTGTAATTAAAATCTCCGTGTAGGTGTACATCTTCTAATCTACCCATCTTTTCGGCCATTTCTTTTTCTTTTTCTATGTACCCGGAGTATTTAAGTGAAATCTCTGTTGAGTTCACTACCTCATCGTCAAATAGAGCTAATGCTTTTTTTGTTTCTGGGTTAAGAGCAGCTATTTCCTGTATAGATACATTAGGTCTCATAATGACGGTCTGCATTCTTACTTTCTGAGATAAGGGTGCTGATCCCTTAGATTCCAGAAAAGAATTTAACTCATCAGGGTGCACACTCGTATCTGAAATATACTTTATTAATTTTTTTTCTGATTCCAATTTATAGTTTACCCGTTCTAACCTATCATTCATATCACGCATCCCTATAGCTTCTGCACGAGGCGTGAGTCTTATATCTGCATTATCTTGTCGCAGAAGAATTCTAAATTCTGCTCTAGAGGTAAACATTCTATAGGGTTCGTTAGTCCCTTTATTGACTAGGTCATCTATAAGAACACCTATATAAGCCTCGGATCTTAGAAGCACAAATGGATCTTTTTCCTGATGGCATAAGTGTGCATTGATGCCAGCCATCATGCCCTGACTTGCTGCCTCCTCGTAGCCTGTTGTACCATTAATCTGGCCTGCAAAAAACAAGTTAGGGACCTGTCTAGTTTGCAAAGAAATATCTAACTGTGTTGGCGGAAAGTAATCATATTCTATCGCATACCCAGGTCTAAACATTTTCATATCTTGAAATCCTGGTACTTTTTTCAGTGACTTGTATTGTACATCTTCTGGTAGACTAGAGGAAAAACCATTGACATAAATCTCGCAAGTACTCCACCCTTCCGGTTCTATAAATAACTGGTGACGATCTCTTCCCGCAAATCGATTAATCTTATCCTCTATAGAAGGGCAATACCTAGGACCTAGGCCACGGATTCTACCATTGAACATGGGTGATCTATCGAAACCCTCTTTGAGCGTTTCGTGAACATCCTTGTTGGTGTATGTTATGTGACAAGGTAATTGTTTCTTGAGATTCGGGGTATCTGTAAAAGAAAACCTACAGGGCTCTTCATCTCCTTTTTGTAATTCCATATCGTCCCAGTTCAGAGACCTTCCATCTATTCTAGGTGGCGTTCCAGTTTTCATCCTTCCCGACTCAAATCCTAGCTCGATAAGCTGTTCCGTTATGCCTGTTGCGGCTCTTTCACCAGCTCTTCCACCGCCAAACTTTTTTTCTCCTATATGTATGATACCATTTAGAAAAGTACCATTAGTAAGTACAACTGTCTTACTTTCTATTTCTAGTCCTATACCTGTTTTAATTCCAGCACATCTTCCATCTTTTACAAGAATACCCGTAATCATTTCCTGCCAGAAATCTACATTTTCATTAGCTTCCAGCGTCTCTCTCCATTTTGCAGCAAACATCATCCTGTCGCTCTGTGCTCTAGGGCTCCACATTGCAGGCCCTTTGGACTTATTCAACATTCTAAACTGTACTCTGGTGTGATCTGTTATGATCCCACTCTGACCACCGAGTGCATCTATCTCTCTAACGATCTGGCCTTTTGCAACTCCACCCATAGCTGGATTACATGACATCTGCGCTATGGTATTCATGTTCATTGTTGCAAGCAGCACCTTAGACCCCATATTAGCGGCGGCGGCGGCGGCTTCACATCCGGCATGGCCGGCTCCTACTACTATTACATCATACTTTGGAAACATTCTGCAAAATTAACTAAATCCTAACAGGTAGTTGCATAGTTATACATTATAAACTTTTAGTAATTCTCTGAACAATCTTAAACTCGCTTAGAAAAACTTTAGCTAATACTCTTATTACGGTGTAAATAGGAATAGCTAATACCATACCCAATACGCCACCGAGTTTAGCTCCGACAAGGACAATTATAAATATTTCTAGCGGATGAGCTTTTACACTTTTACCAAAAATAGTAGGCTGTACGATAAAATTATCAAACATCTGCATTGCTAGAAAGACTACAAGAAGCTTTAATATCATGGGCATCATATCCTCATAAAATGGAAGTCCAAGATTAGAGGAAATCGTAATAATAACTCCAAAGGAAGCCCCTAATATGGGTCCCAGATAAGGTATAACATTCATCAAGGCTGCAAAAAATCCTATAAGTAGAGCATTCTTAATTCCTAGTAATGACAAAATAAGAGATACAAATAATGTTATAATGGTAATCTGAAACACCATACCTATAAAATATCTGATCAACAATTTACTACTCTCTTCTATTGCATGATTAGTTCTATATTCGTAATCATCTGGCACTACTGCTGATAACATCCTTATAAAAAGTCCTTGTTCCTTCAGAAAGAAAAATGAAATAAACAAAATAGACATCATTGCTATCGCAAAATTGCCAAAAAAGCCTACGATAGATCCAAATATTTTAGGAATCTTAGAAGGGTTCAGAAAACTGTAAATATTCTTTTTTACCCTGTCAAAAAAATGATCATCTTCTTTTATGTCTGACGGATTCTCATCTACTTCCTCCACTTTTCGATCATCCTTAATATGTATGACCAGTGCTATATTCTGTAAGGCACTACTATCCTTAGCACCTCTCAGCAGTGTATCTAGCTCTATTCTTTCGATATAGTCATGGATAGGTTCCTCGGGTTCTAGATCTATTACTTTTTCCTGTAGAGCTAAGGTATCATTAGGAAGAAGCCCTCTATCTATCAGCCAGGTATTCCAGTCATTGATGGGTTCTTCTAGACTATTGATAAGCCTATTGTAATCTATTCCAGCTAAATTTCTAGTTTGATTGACCAAAGGAGGGATAAAAATCCAAATCAAAGCAAGAAAGAAAATAACGAAAGTAAATAGCGTTATAAGTGCTGCAGGTGTTTTTCCTATGTATTTTTTGAAAAAACTCATAAGCGGAGCGCCGATCATAGAGACTACCCATGCAAGAATAATATACATGACAATATCACTGAAATACGAGAGTATCCCTAATACTAGTATCAGTGTCAAAAAGCCAATTATATACGAAGTCTTAAATTTCAATATGTAAATATTTTATTTTCAATAAATTATATAAACATCTCTTGTAACATATGTAGCCGTAAGAATACTAACTGTTATTTTACATAATCTAGACAAATATATAACCAAATATGTGTCATTCCTCTGAAATTACTGTCTAAAGAATAGAAAACTAATCAAAAACTAAGGCTTACACAATGTTTAACTAGTAACTAAAAACATCAAATATGAGACTATTAGCAACATTTTTATTCGTGTTTACACTTCATTTTGCTCAGGCAAATAGTCTTGTAGATGAACTAGGCAATGTAGATCCTGCAGAAATAATTCAAGTGGAAAACGCTGACGTTCTATGGATTTACTCATTTGTAGAGGGGCAGCTTGTATTAAAAAATACTGCGGATCATGTGCTGAGTTCTTCTATCGTACAAAGCGGTAAAATACCTGTGGACATCAGTTCGCTTACAAGTGGGAGTTACACGCTACATCTTATCAACCACAAGCATAAAATAAACAGGGTTTTACATTTTACTAAGCCATAGCATTCATAAAGCTATTCAAAATCAAAAAACAATTCTTTTTTCTTACCTCTTTCAGCCCTTTACTGAAGTATAGTACTATTTTTTTTTAGATAATAAACAGTTAATTTTATAATTAAAGGTATCTAACACGCTATATGTATACATAGAACTACCTAAGTTCAAGAAGAAGGAAGAGAATCTTGCAACACAATTTGACAAATGGATATATGTTTTTACTCATCTTTCCCAGCTTCAAGATCGACCTCAGAAATTACAAGATAGAATTTTCACTAAATTATTCGAAGCTGCAGAGATTGCAAAGTTTACACCAGAAGAAAGAACTGAATATGAAGATAGTTTAAAATACTATCGAGATATAAAAAATGTAATAGATACATCTAGAGACGACGGCAAAGAAGAAGGTAGAGAAGAAAAAAATATAGAGATCGCTCGTAAGCTAAAAAAGAGTGCTGTACCTTCTGAAATCATTAAAGACTCAACGGGTTTATCCGAATCAGAAATAGAAAAACTATAATGCAATAACTTGTATAAGAGTGAATATCTATCTCACACCATCCTTAATAACTACTAGTGAGAAGATCTACTTTAGAAAATTAATATTTCTCTTTAGTCCAGAAAACTTTGTTCTTTTAACGGCACTTCCTTGGAATACCTTATCAAAAATTTCTTCTGTTATTTCCTCCCAGTCATCTTTTTTCATACCTAGCAATTCTGACTGCGGAAGAAACTTCTCCTCTGTATGTGGACTGGAAAACTTGTTCCATGGACAAACATCTTGACATATATCACAACCGAACATCCAGTTATCCATCTTGCCTGAAAAGTAATCCGGAATAGCATTCTTCAGTTCTATAGTCAGATAGGAAATACACTTACTGGCATCTAAGATATACCCCTCTTCCTTTATAGCATCCGTCGGGCAGGCATCTATACATCTCGTGCACGTTCCACAGTGGTCCTTAAGCCGATGATCATAATCTAACTCTAAGTCTAATACAATCTCTGCTAGAAAAAAAAACGACCCTTTATCTTTGTTGATTAGGAGCGTATTTTTTCCTTTCCATCCTAATCCAGCTCGCTCCGCCCACTCTCGCTCCAGCACTGGGGCAGAGTCAACAAAGATACGGGCCGTTACCTGTCCAAAATTTTCTATTATATAAAAAAGAAATTCTTTTAGTTTCTTTTTTATGACCTTGTGATAATCCTTACCATACGCATAACTTGCTATCTTAGGAGCCATCTCATCCTCCTGTTCCTGATCGGTAAAATAATTATAAGCAAGACTAATTACGGATCTAGCGCCAGGAACCAACTTTGTAGGATCTACTCGCTTATCAAAATGATTTTCCATATAAGACATCTCGCCGTGATAAGACTTAGAAAGCCATTTTTCCAGATGCCTCGCCTCATCTTCCATAAATTCAGCCTTGGCAATACCAACAGAATAGAAGCCTAATTCGGTGGCCTTCTCTTTTATCTTTATAGTAATAATGTCTTTATTCACTTGGTCTGCAATCTAAATATTATATCAAAGCTATGCTGTAAGTATAATCAATAATATCTAGTTCCGTTATTATAAAAAACGAATTACACTATTTACGCTTAACGAACAGAACATTTATATTCCCTAAAATATCATGAAATCAAGATTGATAACTACCTTATTTAGACTCCGTATAAATAAATCCTCTAGGCTGCCTTTTACAATAGAATGACAATAGAAAAAGCTGGAGATTCTATTTTTGCAGTGAATGTTATCTAATTATAAAATACTAACTGTAACGCATCAACAACTCAACGTTGAAGATCTTAGTAGTTTCATGGTCAGCAACCACGATGGTGCAACTGATACAGAAGCATTGGATCAAATAAAAGCGACGCTTGCTATTGATGAATTACTTTACTTGAGTACTTGTAACAGGATAACTTTTATACTTTACACTAAGCAAGGGCTAGATAATGAGTATTTGGGTAAGTTTTTCACAAAGGTAAATCCTAAGATACCACAAGAAGTAAGAGCTACACTTCCTCGTTATGTAAAAGTATATGAAGGTCATCAAGCGATAAAGCATCTCTATGAAGTTGCTTCCTCTATGGATTCCCTTGTTATAGGAGAAAGAGAAATATTCTCTCAGTTTAGAAAAGCATATAACAAAGCACTAGAAAATGGATTTGTAAAAGATAATCTTAGGTTGCTTGAGCGGTTTACAACAACCACAGCTAAGTCTGTATACGCCAACACTGCTATAGGAGAAAAGCCTGTATCTATAGTATCCCTAGCCATGCAGCGTTTCTTGAAAAATCCAAAAAGTAAGGATTCTAGAATTCTGATCATAGGAGCAGGTGAGACTAACTCACTAGCAGGCAAGTTTCTGAAAAAATATAATTTTTCTAATGTCACTATATTTAATAGGTCACTCAACAACGCTGTAGAGCTCAGTGAGCTATTGAATGCTGATTCACTTCATATAAGTGAATTAGAAAATTACAAAGCCGGTTTCGACGTAATCTTTATTTGTACCTCTGCTAACAAGACACTCATAGATCCCTCTTTATATCAGCAGCTCTTGCAAAGAGAAGATGATCAGAAAGTAGTCATAGATCTTGCTGTACCCCGCAATGTGGACAAGGCAGTACCTGAGCTATTCAATGTTGATTATGTAGATATAGAACAGTTAAGAGAGCTCGCGGAAGAAAACATGAACTTCAGAAAGGGTGAGCTTGTAAAAGCTAGAGCCATCGTAGAAAAAAATGTTCTGGAATTCGAATCACACTATCAGAATAGACAGATAGAAAAAATGTTAAGCCATATTCCTAAGGAGATACATCAATATAAAAATAAGGCGATCAATGAAGTTTACAAAAAACAAATGGAGGCTTTGGATGAATCTACCCAAGAGCTGATCATGAACATGATGGACTATATGGCTAAGAAAAGCATCTCCGTTCCGATGAGAATGGCTAAGTCACAGGTTGTCTAATCCGTTCCACTATTATAACTCCTAGCGAGACGACTGATTATCGCACAGCATCGAAATTAGAGTCTAGTCTTATACCAATTCTGGTTTACATACTTATTATATATACTCACTTATGGGCATAAAGAAAAGACTATAAATCATTACCTGAAATCTTTTTTTTGTACTATGAGTGAACGGTGCTGCAGGCAGCCAGGGTGACCAATGTCACACTTGAAGTGAAGGAACCACTACCTCAGAAGCGGGAGGGCTAATTATCGCACAACATCGAAATTTAGATCAAAGTACCTCACAAATATTTATTGTAGAAGAAAAATAAAAATCACCCAACCTTTTAGGATGATCCATCGGTCTAGTATAGTATTAGCCAGAAAAAATAAAAAAATTATGAAAAATATACTTGGTATCGGAATACTACTCCTTATGACCCTTAGTTTCCAAAGTTGTTTCGAAGACGAATGTGAAAGTGTACATACTTATACTCGATACGATCCTGTATATGTTACTTTAGAGGATATTAGAACAAATAATATCTCTCTTTTACAAGGACAAGCGTTAGAAAATCCGGGTAAATTATATCTATACAAAAACTATATCCTAATAAATGAACAAGGAAAAGGTATTCACTTCTATGATAATGCTGATGTGCAATCCCCGCGTCATGTAGGATTTATTTCTATACATGGCAATTTTGACATGGCTATAAAGGATGATATCTTATATGCAGATAATATTATCGATCTTCTTGCTATAGATATTTCTACTGTAGAACAACCAGTTCTAGTAGATAGACAGTTAGATGCATTTGTTTCATATGAAAATTCTAATGGTTATGTATCACATTACCTGAACAGTAAAGTTGTATCACAAGAAGATTGTCGTACAAATAATGGTGGTATTTTCTGGGATGAAGACGTGGTCTTTTTAGAGAATGCAGATTCTAATGTATTCTCACCTACTACAGGTGTAAATGGTAGTACGGGCGTGGGAGGATCTACTGCAAGATTCACAATATACCAAGACTTCTTATACACTGTAGACAATTCTAGTATAACATCATGGGACATTTCTACAAGTCAGAATCCTATCAGCATTAACAACCAACAACTAAACTGGGGGATAGAAACTATATATCCTTACAAGGACAATCTGTTTATAGGTTCAGAAACTGGCATGTATATTTTCGACAATACAAACCCTAGCCATCCAGTTTTGCTCTCGGTATTTGAGCACGCAAGAGCTTGCGATCCAGTTGTAGTAGAAAATGATATTGCGTATGTAACACTTAGAGACGGAAGCACTTGCCAAGGATTTGTTAACCAGCTAGATGTAATAGACATAAGTTCGCTTACTAATCCTAAGCTGATAGAATCTTTTGACATGACAAATCCTCATGGTCTGAGTATCAAAAACGATGTCCTGTATATATGTGAAGGAGAAGCTGGACTAAAAGTATTCGACGCACAAGATGCTTCTAAGGTTGGGGAACGATTACTTAGTCACGAAAAAGATATACATGCTTACGATGCTATTGCGCTGACAGATGAGCTCGTTATGCTTATCGGTAAAGACGGGTTCTACCAATACCGAGTAGACGGAGATAAAAATCTAGAATTACTAAGTCATATCTACGTAGAAAGATAAATCATGAAGTATATTCTAACAATAATACTATGCATAACTGTAGGCATTACAAGTGTAGTCCTATCGCAATCATCAGAGGATAATCAAGAAACCATCCCTCTAGATGAGATTCATCTTAAAGATGGGAATGTGTTCAAGGGAAAGATTACTGAATATGTTCCAAATCAGTATGTAGAGATTGCTACAACTATGGACGTGACGCTGAAATTTACAATGGAAAAAATAAAAAAGCTGAAGCAAGGCCAAATCAATATAGAGATGATCGTAGAAAAAGCCTACAATTTTAAGGACTCTAAAGTCTATTATTTCGTTGGACTAAACTACCTTAAAAATAGAGACATAAGAGGATACTCGTTTAACATAGGCGGCATCAAACAGTTTTCTCGTCTTATGGGCATAGGTGTAGAAGCTTCTATAGACGAATATGAAAGAGGTCGTGCTGAATGGTTCTTACCGATCTCTGCGCTCTATAGAGCCTATCTGAAAGAAAGTAATGTATCTCCGTATATTCAGATGAATGCTGGTTATGGATTTGTCAATAAGGATGAAGAGGATGGAACCTTCAGAGCAGATGGAGGGCTAATGCTCAATCCTAAATTTGGACTCCGTATGAATGCTGGCGATGGAGCAATTATTACTGGCCATGTTGGAATTAAGTATCAAAAAGCTTACTTTGAAAGAGGAAATCCAGAAAATCTATTTCAGGAATCGCTAACATACAAGCGCGTTCAGTTCGGCATAGAAGTTCTTTTTTAATAATCTGTCAATTTAAAAATCGAGAAAACTAGTTTGGAAGATCAGTTAGATATCATTATTAGAGGTTGTGTGAAAAACGATCGTAAATATCAGGAAAAACTTTATAAAATGTTTTTTCCCACCATGATGTCTATGTGTCACCGCTATACACGAGATGATGATGAAGCTATGAGTATTGTAAATGATGGTTTCCTCCGAGTGTTCAAAAAAATAGATTCTTACGGGCACAAAGGAAGTTTTGAAGGATGGGTAAGGAAATTTATTTACCATAGCATATCAGATTATTTTAGAAAAAAATCCAAGCAACTGAAGTTTATGGTTTTTGAGGATTATGATGCTTCCTATAATCAAGAGGTACTCGAAAGTTTATATGAGGCTGACATTATAAAACTCATAGATGCCGTGCCTAGAGCCAGCGCGGATGTATTTATTCTTTTTGCAATACAAGGATATGCCCACAAAGAAATAGCTGAGCTTAAAGGCATCAGTGTTGGAACCTCTAAGTGGCATGTCTCTGAAGCAAGAAAAAAACTTCAAGACTTATTAAAGAAAAAAAATAACAAGCGTTATGTCATCTGATAATAATACATACAGTGAGGAGTTTATGCAAAAGTCATGGGACCAGATGCATACTATACTTGATAAAGAGATACCCCAGAAGAAAAACAGGAGACCTCTTTATATACTACTATCCCTTTTTCTATTTATCGGATTCCTAGGAGTCGGAGGGTATCTTATGCTTCACAATGAAAAAGTATCAGTTCTGAATACACCAACAAATACCTACGCTAAAATTGAAAACGTCGAAAAGAATAGTTCTATAACATCTAACGAAAACAGCACGCAAAATCAAGAAATTATAAGTGAAACTAACCAAATAATAAAGAAAGAAACAGTACAAGAGAATACTGAACCAAATCCTGCAATAACTTCAACAATACCAACAACGCGTCAATCAGTAGATGCGGAAAAGCAAGTAAAAATTAATACTAAATTATTTGAAACATCAAAAAATAACACCTTAACTCTACATACTAAAAAGTATATCTCTATCGCAAAAAATATTGACATAGATAACACTTCCGAAAATCAAGTAGATAAGACTCTTTTACAAAACCCCAATAAGAATAATAGTCCTATAGAAAAATCTAGAGAAGTCCAATTACTAGATCATGCCCCTTTAGCAATTCTAAACCTTGATCTCGAAGTGCAGGAAAGAATTATAAATAAAAGTCCTAGCCTAGGCAAAATAATACCTACCCAATCAATTGGAGATCAGACGGCATCACACTTCAGTTTAGGTCTAAGTGCGATGTCCAATCTCACTGGTGGCGTTAATGGTGCCAATATTGATATAGGATATAGCTATCCTATCAGCTCAAAATTTGCTATAGAGACCCGTATAGGTTCTAGTTATTTTAGTTTTTCTGATAATGCCTATCGCCAAGATCCTAGCATAAGTCTAGAAGACATAAATCTTTTAGAATCAGATATCAGCAATGAACCTGTAGAATTTTCAGAAAATCTAAAAAGCTTTAATGTCGATTCTTTATTGGATGTTTATAATGGTATTCCTTCACGAATAGACTTCCACCTTATGGCTGGATTAAATTATAAACTTAATACCAATCTAGCCTTAGGTACAGGTCTAAAATATAGGAGGTTCGTGAATGGGGCAAGTAATGCAAATGAAGCACTAGATATAGCTTCTCCTGTAAGTGGCCCTAACAATCTACAAGATGAAGACCAATTATCAATCGACCCGAGTAACTATAACCATTCTTTTCTGAATCCTTATATTTCTGCTAACTATAAAATCCTAGGAAAATTACACGCTACAATAGAATATGAATACTTCCTAAAAGACTTCGTAAAAATAGAAAGATCATATATTCTTGGAAAGAATAATTCGCTCGTTTCACTGGGACTCAAATACGATTTCTAGTTATAAAAAAATCCACAATACCGCATACTTTGACTTCAAGAGATTCTAAAAATCAAATAGTATCACTAGTTTATCTTTGCAACGGGATATAGTCTATAAGTTTTTTCGTGATGCTCCGAATTTTTGTATATAAAATTAAGCTGAGCTTGCGGGTCTTCGGCAAACTCTTTATCCGATAACTTCTTATCGTCCAGCATCTTTTTTAGTGCAGCATTTTGTGAAAGTATTTCTTCTGCAAGATCTTCAAAAACGTAGGCAGAAAAATGTTCTTTCTGCATCATTATACCATCGAAGAAATTCCAGGCAAAATAACTATCTGGAGCTTCCGGCTCTAAGGTTTCTATAATATATCTATCTTTTTCTTGACCTGTATAAACTATATAATCCCCCTTGTAATATTTCCATGTTTGTTGTACTTCTTTAGTCTCTACCTTACTGTGGAGATAATGGCCCTCATAAGGAGCATCTCTAGTTTCCATATCTTCTATGTAAGTCATATCATAAACCTCTGTCCTGTCTTCATCTAGTCGCTCTACTTTTACGCCATTCCATTCTAATCTCTCAGCTATATCTACGTAGGCTTGCGGAAAAATATATGCCGTAGGTTTCTTCTTGGTAAGTACAGAACGAAAGGTATTATAGAAAGGAATATTTTTTTCATAAGGAGCTGACTGATCGTAATACAATCTATCTTTTCCCGTAATCGCACTTGGTTTATACCTTGCTTCATATCCTTTGAACATGAGCTTATCTACTTTCTCCGTATCCAATTCCCATGTTATCGGTAGCTCTAAAGCATTACTAACAGAACTTACCGTAGCAGATCTGAGCGCTAGTAATTCTTCAAAATTTGTATCTATATGCTCCAGCATAGAAAGCATGAAAAAATAAGTACTTTCTACTCTATTTTTATACGGCTTGAGCATATGTGTTTCCGGCATAAAGGATAGTGCATTATGCATCGCAGCATAACCAGAAGAATATCTGGGTAGATCTAAAAATCCTGCTATCCCATCATCGGGTGTTTTATTAGCATACACATATGGTGTCATTTCCCATCCATAACCCTCCATCTTTTCGTACAAATCTGGCAGCATCCTATCTGTTAAAAAATGAGAAAGTGGCTTAGCTAATTTATCTTTCTGCGTAGCTATAAGTGTCATGGAATACTGGTAATCTGCGCCGTTAGAGGTGTGGTTATCTACAAACACATCTGGGTTCCACTTGTTATAGAGCTGGTTAAATGATTGCGCATTTTTAGAATCACATTTTATAAAGTCTCTGTTGAGATCTAAGTTTTTAGCATTGCCTCTGAAACCATACGCCTCGGGTCCTTGCTGATTAGCTCTGCTATGTGAACCTCTATTGATGGCTCCGCCTATGTTGTAGATCGGTATAATAACAACAACACAATGATCTAGTAGGCTCTTCTTCTCTTCAGTGAAAAGTAAATCTCTAGCGAGTTTCATAGAAGCATCCACCCCACAAGGTTCTCCAGGATGTATGGCATTATTTACAAATAGAATAACCTTACCTGATTTCTTTATTTTCAGCGGATCGAATTGAGCATCCTTACTAATTATTATCTCATGCAAAGGAAAACCACTATCCGTTATTCCATACTCCGACACACTCATATTAGCCTCTTTAGATAGCATATTATAATAGTCTATAGCTTCATGGTAATCTACAGTATAATTATTATTTATTTCGTAGGCAGTAACAAGGTGTTCTGGTACAGGCTGACTCATAAGCGTGAGGATATTAGTTAGAAGAATTAGAAAACAAAAACAAGGTTTTAGCAAATACATCTTAGTAAGCGTTATTTTTCTAAAATTACACAATAATAGCAGAAGTAAAGAAGGCCCAAAGCAATACACAAACCTCCCATACCAGAATCTCCTTCTTAATCTTACAGATTAAGGTACTGCAATAAACAATTTTGTAAAATTATAACAAAGGAAGTATCCATGAAGACATTTGGTTTTTAAGGGTAATTCAATCTGTAAACATCTTACTATTAAATCGGAACATTATGAAACACTACCTTACCATTGTAGGCTTAGTCTTAAGTGTGTCATGCCTAGCACAAACAACTTATACAGGATCCATCTCTGATGAGCTAGATGGAGAACCCTTACTTTTTACGACACTAGCATTCTATAATAACGATGAATGTATTGGAGGTACTCAAACGAATCTGGACGGAGAATTTCGTTATACTACTGATGTAAATTTTACATATATAGAGTTACAATACGTAGGCTATCAAACAAAAAAAATTCTTAAAGAAAATTTGCACCTAACTTATAATGACCTTTCTATGCGTCAAGGAGAATTATTAGATGAGATTGTTATCCTAGCTTTTACAAATCATAAAAAACACTGTACATGGACTTGCGGAGGGATCGTTAACGGAGCAGCAACTACCTGTTTTTCAAGTTCTAAAAAAATTCTGTCCCGAGAAAAAAAATTATTAGAAAGCAAGGAAGACAAGAACAACTGGTTATATCCAAATCCAACTAGTGGCATTATATACATACAGGAAGATATTATAAAGGATTATAAAAACTATAGCCTATTCAATGCATCTGGTCAAGAGCTTGTAAGTAAGGCCACCTTATCTTATGAAGTTAATCTAACAATGCTGCCGGACGGTCTTTATACACTCGTTGCCCAAAACGATCAAAATATAAAAGCTATACAGCTTGTAAAAATTGAGTAATATTTTTCCAGTGGCCCGCATTCTATTTGTGGTTTAATAGCGTGGGGCCACTTAACTTAAAAATCATTAGCAATTGTAGAACTACTACAAATGGTTTCCATTAGGTATCGACCAAACCGTATTATTTTTCTGAAAACTTACGGAAGATCTTAAATTAGAGAAATGAATTTGGTCGATTATTTTATTAAAGCGTTTTTATCGAGTGCATGCTCGAGATCCCGGCGACTTATAAGTTCGAATCTATGAAGTTCCGGGATTTTTTTTTTACTCATAACGTAATGCTTCTATAGGGTCTAGCCGACTTGCCTTCATAGCTGGATATAGACCAGAAACGACCCCTACAAATACACATACAAAAATACCTAGGGCAATCCATTGTACAGGTAATACGAAGGTTCCTTTGACAAGAGCCGTTACCCCTAATCCCATTCCTATACCTAATACAATACCTACAATTCCCCCAAGAATACATATCACCACTGCCTCAGTCAGAAATTGTAATAAAATATTTGACTGAGTTGCGCCCATTGCTTTTCTTACACCTATTTCTTTAGTTCTTTCTGTTACAGATACCAGCATAATATTCATAAGTCCGATGGCTGCTCCTACTAGCGTAAGTAATGCTATAACAATGGTGATAACCCTCAGTTCGGTTGTGATATCCTTTAGCTTTGATAGGATTCCATCACTTGTTCTTATTCTGAAATCATTCTGCTCTGAAGCTTTTAGTTTCCTGACATTCCTGAGTGTACCTATAGCGGATGACACTGCATCTTCTATTACAACTGAATTACCTACGGCACCCATTATCATATAATTTGTATTGGAGGTCCCATATTTCTGCTTGGCTTTAAGCAAGGGGATATAGACCACATTCTCGCTTCCTCCCATAGAATTTCCTTTAGACTCTAGGACGCCGATAACTTTATATTTTTCGCTAGAGATATTAATAACTTGACCTATAGCTTTCTCATTTTCTCCTTGGAAAAGAAGTTTCACCATACCTTCGGCAATGATTGCCTTGTTAGATGCAGACTGAACTTCAGTAGCATTAAAATTTCTTCCTAGGGCTATTTCTGAAGAAGACACATCTAGATACTTATCATCTATACCTTCTAACTTTATTGTAGGATTCGATTTCTCATCCTTGTATTTTACAGTGGCGCTTCTAGAACAGTTCATACTTATAGATACGTCTGTTGTGCTTTTCCCAAACATATCCTTGAACTGCATTGCTTGCTTGTAAGAAATAACATCTGCTTGCTTTCTCTCTTTTCCATCCCTATTGCTCTGGATATTTTCATAGCCTGGCAAAACACTAAAAGAGTTGGCACCTATTCTATTAAAATTATCGCTAAGGTTAAAAAGTATGGTATCTATAGCCGTGAGGATACCCACAAGACATGCTATACCTACTGAGATAATAAGCAAGGTCAGTATCGACCTTAGTAAGTTTGTTCTTATAGAACTTAATGCTACACGTATATTTTCTAAGAAATTCATTTACACATGTAAATTATAAGATTTTATCCACACTGTAGCATAAAGTAGAAGTAATACGCATTTTTATGGATGAGCGTAGAATAATATGGGTTCAGAGTTCGTCAATTGACTTATTCTGATAGGACTTTATCTATAAGATACTTCTTTATAGGCGTATGTATTTTCTCATACAAGTCTTTATTAGTAGCTAACACATCTCCAGAATTAAGAGAATCATCATCCCCAGCGAAGTTTGTAGTTATTCCTCCTGCCTCTCTTACAAGTAATATGCCTGCTGCCAGATCCCATGCATTGAGTCTAGATTCATAATATGCATCTAATCTTCCCGCGGCAACATACGCCAGATCTAGAGCCGCAGAACCTAATCTTCTAATTCCTCTAGCATGTTCTATCCAATGGGTAAAAATTTTGATATACGCCTTAATATCATATTCAGCATTGTAAGGAAAACCTGTTACAATTATACATTCGGAGAGATCGACCTTCTTAGAGACTTCTATTTTCCGATCATTAATGTAGCATCCCCCGTTTTTCCAAGCATAGAAACATTCTTTCATAGCAACGTCATAAACAATTCCTATAGCTAATTCATTATCAACTACAAGAGCTATACTAATCGAATAATGGGGAATCTGTTGCAGATAGTTTGTTGTCCCATCTAGTGGGTCTATAATCCAAGTAAGGCTTTTAGATTCTTGGGCAATTGTCTTTTCTTCAGTTATGTATCCTGCATCAGGCAGAAGCAGTGTCAATTCCTGAACTAGCATTTTTTCTGCTGTCTCATCTACGTAACTGACTAAGCTATTTTTTTCTTTTTCCACTATGTCCTTAGCACCAACTTCTAGTACTTGAGATTGTATAAATACTGCTACTCGCTCTGAAATTTCACAAACTTGCAGGGTTAATTTTTCTAGGTCCATTCGGGTTTTTTTAAGCTTGAACTATAATAGACACCTTACCGATCTAATACCAATTCTAGTTTAGAATGACGGTAATTATTTATTTTGTTCTTCATGTTCCTTCGTTAAAAAGCCTCGCCGAACCTATGGGTTCGCCTACGTTTTTTGCCTTGATCCATTTTGAACAATTCTAAATCCTTTTCCGTCATCTAAAAATAGAAATGGTATAAAAGCGTTAATGAAATAAAAATTGCTCATATTCCTTCCAAACCCATAATTTCATTGCGGAAAAATCTGATTTCTAAGAACTTAAGTTTATTATTGCGGTGTTTTTCAGCTAGGACAATCGCATGCTTACCCACATTCAGCAAAAGTGAATTATCTCAGCTATTACACATGATAAACCAAACTGGATGCGCAAAATAAAAACTTGTCTCATTTCTGTCTTTAATAAAGACGGATTATCAGAAATTATAGCGGAGCTAAAAAAGTCCGATATCCGAATTTTATCGACTGGTGGAACCTATACTTACCTTACGGAACATGGCCTCCAAGTAGATAAAGTCGAAGATCTTACCAGCTATCCTTCTATCCTAGATGGCAGGGTAAAAACATTGCACCCTAAGGTATTCGGAGGTATCCTAGCGCGGCGGGCGGACGATCATTTACAACAGCTAGGTCAATACGAAATCCCAGAAATAGACTGTGTCGTTGTGGATCTATATCCTTTTGAGGAGACTGTAAAATCTACAACGGACGAGGCAACAATTATAGAAAAAATAGACATAGGCGGAATAGCCCTAATCAGAGCAGCTGCTAAAAATTATGGTGATGTCGTGATTATACCTTCTAAGGAACAGTATGCAGACCTAGTGCAAATATTGCAAAATGATGCAAGTTCTAGTCTCGAAGAAAGAAAGGATCTGGCTCGGGAAGCGTTCAAGGTTTCTTCTCATTATGATACAGCTATTTTTGACTATTTTGATGAAGGTAAACAAGAGAAAAATTTTAAGCATAGCATACTCGGCGGGCAAGTACTGAGGTATGGAGAAAATCCGCATCAGCAGGGTATATACTTTGGAGAAATGGATAGTCTTTTTCATAAATTGTCTGGTAAGGAATTATCATATAACAACCTTGTAGATATAGACGCAGCTGTAGCGCTGATGTCAGAATTTCATGCAGGCGATCCATGTTTTGCTGTTCTTAAACATACAAATCCATGTGGTATTGCCATAAGACCTACCATCCTAGAGGCATGGCATGCAGCACTAGCGGGGGATCCTGTTTCTGCTTTTGGTGGTATCCTGATCGCTAATAAAGAAATAGACTTAGCAACGGCAGAAGAAATAAACAAACTTTTCTACGAGGTGCTGATAGCTCCATCCTTTTCTGAAGATGCTGTGGCGCTTCTTACACAAAAGAAAAAAAGAGTGTTGATGAAGATCAATCACTTCAATATCAATAAAAAAATATTTAAAAGCATCCTAAACGGTGTGATACAGCAGGATGCTGATCATAAGGTAACTCAGTCTAGCGATCTAGAAATTGTGACACAGAAAACACCATCTGTAGAAGATATAGACGACATGTTGTTTGCCGAGAAATGTGCAAAACATCTCAAATCTAACACAATAGTTCTAGCTTCTGGAAAGCAATTACTGGGTATGGGTTCAGGACAGACTTCTAGAGTGGATGCTTGTAATCAGGCTATAGACAAAGCAAAAAGAATGGGATTTTCTCTAGATGGAGCCGTTATGGCTTCTGATGCTTTTTTCCCTTTTCCTGACTGTGTAGAACTTGCGCATAAGGCGGGTATAACATCTGTAATCCAACCAGGAGGATCTATTAAGGATAAGTTAAGTATAGAATACTGTGACAATAATGATCTAGCCATGGTGTTTACAGGGACGAGACATTTCAAACACTAAAATAAGATTGTTGAATTTTTGTATTGACATAGGAAATAGTTTTATAAAATATGCTGTCATAGATGGTAAGGATATTCTTGCCTATAAGAGACAGAAAAAACTGCTTGTCGGTGATATCAAAAACTTACATAAAAAATATCCGTTTGCTCGAGTGATTTTGTCTACTGTCAGGAAGAACTTACCGCCATTTTACGCTTACTTAGATCGGACATTTTCTACCGTAGAATTGTCCCATAGGACCAGACAAGCATTTAAAAGTTTATACAAAACGCCTAAGTCTATCGGAAAAGATAGACTAGCAGTTGTGGCAGGTGCGATAGATATGTTTCCTAATGAGAATAATCTGATATTCGATATAGGAACCTGCATGACTTCTGATTTTGTAGATAAAAAAGCGCTATACCATGGCGGAAATATTTCACCAGGGATAGACCTAAGACTGAAGTCTATGCATCACTTCACATCAGCCCTTCCACTTGTAAAAGGAAGTTTTAAGAATAAAATACTGGGTGTTTCCACTAAATCAGCCTTGCAGAATGGTGCGATTTATGGAATTGTCCTAGAAATAGAAGCCCTAGTAAGGCGTATTGAACGCGAATTTGGTAAGATTAACGTTATTTTAACTGGCGGAGACGCTGTTCCATTTGGAGATCTCATAGAATGTAAGAAATTTGTAGTTCCTAACCTGGTCCTTTTGGGCCTAAATGCAACATTAAACTATAATGAGTAGAATCATAGCATATATATATTGTTTTCTCCTACCCCTGAGCATGTGGGCACAAATTTCTGATAACAACCCTTATTCTAGATTCGGGATAGGCGAATTAAATAATACTAATTTTTCTCATCTACAACAGATGGGAGATCTAGGTGCCTCCTATGCTGACCCATATCACATTAACATTGTAAACCCTGCAACCTTGGCTAATCTAAGGACTGCAGCGTTCGATGTAGGACTATTTACAGAATACTCTACACTATCTGATGGCAATCAAGAAAGTACATCATTCAATGGTAATCTTGCCTATCTATCACTAGCATTTCCGTTAAAAAATCCTGTTAATGAATTGTTTGATAGAATAGAGAGTGATTTTAGCCATGGAATGGCTTTTACCATTATGCCGCATTCTACTGTAGGATATAACATTAGGTCTACTGAAAATATAGATTCTATAGGTAGTGTTGTGCGGGATTTTACAGGAAGTGGTGGTACGTACAAATTTCTATTTTCTAATGGATTCAAATATAAAAACTTTTCTGCCGGTATCAACTTAGGTTATCTTTTTGGTAAAATAAGAAACGAACGTTCAGTAGAATTCAGTGATATATTCAATGTGTTCGGTGTTGACTACGAGAACAATTATTCTGTAAAAGGATTTTTGTGGAACCTAGGATTACATTATTCTTTAGTCCTTAACCAGAAAGAAATAGACCAAAAGAAAGGAGTTCCATCTAAGGTATTTAACTTTGGACTATACGGTAATTCGGCCACAAGGTTCAGTACCTCTTCTAATGTGGAAAACTTCATTGTAAACGAACTTACGGGTAGCTTAGACACCGTGGAAATCTTGCAAGACAATCTAGGCAATGGCAAACTGCCAGCAGAATTAGGACTCGGCGCTACGTACTTTAAAGGAAATAAATGGGCTCTAGGTGTTAATTATTCCATAACTTTCTGGAATAAGTATAGAAATGATGCGAATCCTGAAACTTTAACAAATGCAAATAAGTTATCATTAGGAGGGTATTTCCGACCTAATTACAAGTCGTTTGATAAATATTTTGAACGTGTGATGTATAGATTCGGAGCCTATTATAATAATGACCCTCGATCTGTAAATGCTGAACAATTAAATAACTACGGTGTGACCTTTGGGTTTGGAATGCCTTTTGTTTATCAAAAGAAGATATCCCATGCTAACATAGGATTCAATATTGGTAAAAAAGGCGGAAATACGCCGATAAGAGAAACTTTCTATCGACTTACTTTCGGTTTTACCTTTAATGATGACGAATGGTTTATTAAACGGAAGTACTATTAAAAAATTAGACTATGCTACACTACATTAAAAAATTTACCTTTTTAACTCTAGGACTATTAATTGCTCAAGGAATTACCGCACAGTGCGAAAACTGGATGGACTCACCTGACAAAGATGAATTAGAAAATGCACACTCTATATACAGAGCGGCGCTAAAATCTGAAGACTATAAGTTGGCAACAGAGTATTGGGAGAAGGCATACGCTGGTGCACCTGCTGCAGATGGAAAAAGAGACTACCATTATCTAGATGGCGTGAAATTATATATTCACAAACTTAAAACTACAACCGACGAAGAAGAAAAAAAGGCAATCGTTAATAAGGTAAATAAGCTATATGATCAGGCTATTGCTTGCTATGAATCTAAGTCAATAAAGCCTACTGGTTGCAAGGATGATGCTTGTTATTCTCAGAGGATCGGTTATGTACAGAATCGTAGAGCTTATGATATGTTCTATTCCCTTAATTCTCCTTATTCTAAAAACCTAGAAGTTTACGATGATGCGCTTGCGAGAGCAGGTAATGATCTGGAGTATACCTTCTTTGATCCAGTTGCAGCTATGGTAGTATATCAGTTTCAGAAAGGGAAAATGGATAAACCAACTACACTTGACTACTTTTCTAAAATGGAAGAAGTAGCTGCTTACAACCTAGAGAATAATTCTAAATATGGAGAATATTATGATCAGGCATGGAAGGCTGCAAAAGCAAAATTTGCGCCCATAGAAACAGATCTATTTGATTGTGATTACTTTAAACCGCAGTTAGAAGAAATGTATGAGGCTGATCCTGATGACTCAGATAATCTAAAAACTGTTATTGCATTACTTAAGAAAAGAAACTGTCCTGATAGCGATCCTTTCCTAGCAAGACTGAATGCGAAGTGGAAGACCTATGCTAACTCTGTAAATGCTTCTAGACAGGCCGAATTCGAAGCTAATAATCCATCTATTCTCGCTAACAAAGCGTACAAGGCAGGAAATTACGATGAAGCGATTTCTAGATATAGAGAGGCGATCAGCAAGGAAGGTGACAACATGAAAAAGGCGGAGTATCACTTCTATCTAGCATCTATACTGTTCAGAAAAAAGAAAAGTTATAATGATGCGAGAGTAGAAGCAAGAACAGCAGCTCAACTAAGGCCAGGCTGGGGGAAACCTATGATGCTTATCGGAGACATGTACGCAACTGGAGCCAGAAACTGTGGAGACTCTTGGAATCAGAGATTAGCCATCTTAGCAGCTATAGATAAGTATAATGCTGCTGCTAGTGATTCAGAATTTGCAAGCGAGGCTAGAGGAAAAGCATCAAAATATGCTAATTCCAAACCTACTCAGGATGAAGGATTTATGAGAGGTGTCAAGAATGGTGATTCTGCAAAAGTAGGCTGTTGGATAGGAGAAACTGTAACAGTCCGTTATTAAGGGCTAATAGATAACTAGAGAAAAAAAGAGCTTGATCTTCGCGGAACATGCTCTTTTTTTCGTTTAATATTAATTGACATCCATCTGTTTTATATTTATTTAGCATCTTAGATTTAAGAAAGCATTAACTTACTAATATAGTTTCCCTACGTCTACATAAAAAACAAGCTATGAAAGCCACCGACTACATCTACCTGACCAGCATCTTTCTAAGTACATTTCTTGTGAGCTGTTCCCCTAAGGTCGTGAAAGAAACTAAACCAGTGACTGTAGAAAAATCGGAGCCGATAGAGGAATCATCTGGCCCCTGTACTACCCTATCACAACTTCCTCCTGATGAAAAAGACGATGCCGAGACTGCTTATGTATTGTACAGAGATTTCTACAAAGCTAAAGATTATACCAAAGCATTACCTCTATGGCAAAAAGCCTATACCCTAGCCCCCGCTGCAAATGGTAGAATCAAATATCAGTTCGATGATGGTGTCGGAATCTATAAAGAATTATTTAATACATCAGAAGATGACGTAGAGAAAAAGTCTTACGTAACTAAAATTATGGAGATATATGATAAGCGGGCAGAGTGCACTGGAGATGAAGGATATAGCGCTGGAAGAAAAGCTTTTGACTACTACTACTACTTTAAAGATTATATCGGAGAAGAGGAATTATTCCAACTTTTCAAGAAAGCAGTAGATATGAAAGGAGAGCAGTCTGATTATTTCGTAATTAATCCATTTACTTCCATATTATTTGATCGTGTACTGAAAGAAAAAATCAGTCATTCTGAAGGTAGAACGTATGCAAATACAATTTTCTCCGCCATAAAATACGGGATAGCCAACTGTAAAAAAGATTGTGAATCATGGAATATTGTAAATGATTATGCCCCTGCACGATTAGAAAACCTAGAAGGAATAGAAGGATTCTATGATTGTACTTACTATAGCAATAAGTACTATGCTATGTACCAAGCAAATCCTCAAGATTGCGAAATTATCAACAAGACGTACAGCCGACTACTCTATGGTGGATGTGAACCAACCAATGCTTATGTAATAGAATTAAAAAATGCTAAACAAACTAATTGCTACACGCCTCCTCCACAAGAAGGTCCACTAAGAAGGGGGTACAATGCTTACTCGGAAGGTAGATACAGGGAAGCCGTAACTTCTTTTGAGGAGTATATTAGTAACGCTAGTGATAATGAGAAAAAAGCAAAGTACACGCTCCTGATTGCGAAGATCTATTATGGAGATCTTAAAAATTTCTCCCTTTCTAGAAAAAAAGCCTTAGAAGCCGCCAGCTATAGATCTAACTGGGGAGAACCCTATATTCTTATCGGAAAACTATATGCGAGTAGCGGACCACTATGTGGACCTGGTAGAGGCTGGGATAGTCAGATTGTTACTTGGCCAGCGATAGATAAATTTAAGTATGCCAAGAAAGTAGACCCATCCGTAGCAGCTGAGGCCAACAAGTGGATCAATACATATACACAGTATATGCCTTCTAGGGAAGATGTATTTATCAGGAACCTAAAAGCAGGCTCTAGTTATACCGTTGGATGCTGGATAAATGAAACAACTACTATTAGAACGGCCGATTAAAATTTTATTTACTATTTTGCTATAAAAAAAGAAATGGATTTTAGAACAGAGTGGAGTAGTTGGTTGCTCGTATTGCTTATGATGGTCATAGCTTATATAATATATCCTTATGCGCCAGGTGACAACATAAGTATGACTATATTACAAATTGTGGGTCTGCCATTAGCTTCTATAGCCTTGTCATGCATACCTGTTCTCATTTTTTGTTACTTTATCAACAAGATCCCAGATATAGACTATTCTATAAGATTAGCAGCTGCATATATGGTATTTATGCTGATTAAACATCTAATGTAGCCAACAAAGAAACCATTTATATTTAAAATAGGTTAATAGAGTGAGAACCTATTGTCAGATCAATAGTTGTATGAAATTATGTTAGGAAGAAGACAACCACAAGGTAGATATTACGGCGGAACAGGAGATCCATATAGTCGTCAAGGTAGAGGCGGAGGAACCTCTAGGTTTAAAATATTTCTCATACTAGGTTTAGGTATGGCTGCTTTCCAAGCATTCAAATATTTTACAAATACACAGCTAAATACGCTTACTGGTGAAAATCAAAGAATCCAGTGGACACCTGAAGAAGAAGTAAAACTGGGATTGCAGTCTGCCCCTCAGATGGCTCAGCAACATGGAGGTTTACACGCAGATCAGCGAGCACAAGATTTTGTAGATCAGGTAGGTCAGAGACTTGTTACTGGAACCATAGCGGAAGAATCAGCTTATCCTTATGATTTCCATCTATTAGCAGACGAAAAAGCGGTCAATGCCTTTGCATTGCCTGGAGGTCAGTGCTTTATTACTGCTGCCTTGTTTAATCAGCTGACAACAGAAGATCAACTTGCCGGAATTATGGGTCACGAAATAGGGCATGTTATAGAACGTCATGGCGGAGAGAGGATGGCTAAGTCTAGCTTTATACAAGGTCTTATACAAAGTGTGTTAATAGGATCTGGTGGCGATGCAAGCATGTCACAGATAGCTAACCTAGTAGGAAATTATGCTAGCATGAAATATGGAAGAGATCAGGAATTAGAATCAGATGACTGGGGTGTAAGGCTCATGATAGAAGCAGGTTATGATCCATATAAACTGATAGAGGTTATGGATATACTAGAAAAGGCTTCTGGTGGTAGTAAAGGCCCTGAATTCCAAAGTACACATCCAAGCCCTGAAAATAGAAGAGAGCAGATCAAAGCCTCAATAGAAAAGTATAGTAAATAAAAATTAAAAAAAACTTAAAATAATAAATCGACTTATGGCAAATTTTATGGAATCTAAAAACCCTTTATTAAAAGATTCTGCGATGAGCAAGGCTGTCAATAAAACGGCTGATTCTCAAGATTTAGTAGAAGTAATCAATAGAGGAGAAGTTATGACTGTAGATGGTGCGGTCAACAAAACATTGATACTATTTTCTCTTATGATGATCACTACATTTGTGAGTTATATGATGCCATCACAACTATTTATGTATGTAGGTATATTTGGTGGATTAGGAGCAGTGCTATTCGCCTCTTATAAACCTCATCTATCTAGTACCTTAGCCCCAATATATGCATTACTAGAAGGCTTATTTGTTGGAACAATATCAGCGATATACGCTGCTCAGTTTGATGGAATTATATTCCAGGCTGTAAGCTTAACCTTTGGTACACTGTTAATGATGCTAGCTATATATAAATCAGGACTTATTAAGGTGACAGCAAAATTTAAAATGGGTGTAGCTATGGCAACAGGAGCTATCTTCATTGTATACCTAGTGAGTTTCATAGGAAGTTTTGTGGGATTTAATGTTCCATATCTTCACGAAGGAGGATTAATGGGTATAGGTGTGAGTATAGTTATCATCGCAGTTGCGTCGCTTAACTTATTAATTGATTTTGACAGTTTCGAAAAAGGAGCTGCCCATGGATCCCCTAAGTATATGGAATGGTTCTGTGCTATGGGCTTATTAGTTACGCTCGTATGGCTATACTGGGAATTCCTAAGATTACTATCTAAGTTGCAACGAGACTAGTTGTAAAAGACAAAAAAGGATCTTTCTTAAATAGAAAGATCCTTTTTTTTATACATGTACAGCGGTAGATTTACAATTTAGCTGGGACGAAATGATGTTATTTGTCTCTGGACTGCCGCACTCGCTTTCATCGTCATATAATTGTAGAATTGTAGGTTCCTGATTATATGATACTTAACGATGAACCTAAGATAGTTCATTTTGTTATTCTCTTATGATCATAAACTATACTTATCCTACCCCTCAGCAAAAGCGCCAGATAAAGCAAAGTGTCGGTAGTTCATTCAGCATAGTAGAAAGACTCAAAATGGGTGGCATAGGAACTTCAAAACTTCAGATGATAGAAGCTTCAGATGAAATCTATCAATTGGTAAGTCACAAAACTGATACTATATATTGCTATATAGAATGCCGTGAAAAAGGTATTGTATTGGGCTTCCATTCTACGCTAAAAGTATACTTGTGGCTCATACCCTATCTTTTCTTAAGTATAGAATTAGGAAGTAATACTGTAAATATAGAAAGCGAGGGAAATGAAACGAAACTTAAGCCACCATTTAATGGAAATCTAGAACTTGCTTTCTTTGATAAATTACAACGCCTGAAGAGCAATTATTTGGAGCTATGAAGAAGAAAATTTAGCATTGTTATTGTTTAACTTTGCTACAAGATGATACTAAAACTATTTCTAAGCTACTTTTCTGGCGTCTTCTTATCTAGGTTCGTAAAAGTTGTGTTGAACTCTATCTAGTAAATTATTCTCACCATCTTGTTCTATAGTCTTAGGTCTAAAAAAAATACACAAACTTACAAAGGAGAAAAGCAGTGTCTTACTCAAATGATTTTTCAGACGGAAAACAAAATTTTATTTGACTTACGGTAGAGTATGTTATACCTATCCTGGTTTAGAATGAGGGTAATTATTTATTTTATCCTTCATGTTCCTTTGTTAAAAAGCCTCGCCGAACCTATGGTTTCTTTTCTAGCCCGCCCGCTTTGCTTTGTGCCTGCCGTAAGCAAGGAGGCAGGTTTCTCTCATTTAAAGCACTTTCGTATTTTATTCGACTACGTCGAACTCATTCTTTCTTGCCTTGATCCATTTTGAACAATTCTAAATCCTTTTCCGTCATCTAAAAACAGAATTGGTATTACTGCTTGATTTCATTCCATGTTTTGAACAATTCTTCTTGGGCTGGCCTGTTCTCTGGCATGGATCTTAATGGTTCGCATGCTTCTAGTTCACTAGCACATTCAGCTGGCAGGCTTTGGTACAACTTAGTACCCTTTGTTTTCCATTCTATCATGTTATCTGAAACTTGTTTTATGATCTTTGCCGGATTACCGACAACGAGACTTCGCGGTGGAATTTCAGTATTGGCTTTTATAAAGGTCAATGCCCCTACAATACTTTCTGCACCTATAATACAATTATCCATAATTACAGAATTCATTCCTATCATAGAATTTGTGCCTATCCTAGCTCCGTGTATGATGGCGCCATGTCCTATGTGAGCTGCCTTTTCTAATACAACCGTTACACCTGGAAACATATGTATAGTACAATTTTCTTGGACATTACATCCGTCGTGAATTTCTATGCCGCCCCAGTCTGCTCTTATCGCTGCCCCTGGACCTATATAGACATCCTTTCCGATGACAACATTTCCAATTACTACTGCTTGTGGATGAATAAAAGACGAAGGGTCTACTACAGGAATAAAACCCTTAAATTTATAAACCATAAGTTAGCGAAATTAAAAAATCAGAATTTTTTTGACAAATATTTCTTTCTGCTTTCTGAACTGTACGACATACATTCCCTTATTCCATGTCTCTGTAGAAAGTGTGATTTTATCCTGATTTAAAAATTCATTATATATTAGTTTTCCTGCTATATCATATATTGCAATATCGTATGATTCATTAGCATTTTTTTCTACTGTTATATTATCGCCTACTGCTGCTATAGATGGATAGACTGATATACCCTCACTAACTAAATCTTCTTCAACAGAACTTACAAGAGTTGTCGTAAAAGATGACCTATCAGAATTATTTAAGGTACAAAAATCAAAATCAGTTATAGGTGCAACTTCCCATAAATATTCTCTATCTATAGACAGAGCTTCCACAAACATACTGTTACTAGCCACCAAGGTGTCTCGTTTTGTAATGAGTAGATCAGGTAGAAAGGGATTCACTTCATACAGTCGGAAAAGGTAGAAATCTGCATGCTCTACGGGATCCCAAAAAAACTCAAGTTCCTGATTTCCCACCAGTGATTCTGCCTCTGGCAATCTCAATACCGTTGTATAATCAGTAATATTTTCCGCTGTGTAACTAGCGTCTAGGTAGGTAGATTTTTCGTCTAGAAGATTAGCTCTCATTGCATCTATCTGCTCTGGTGAAAATCTGTTAGCACAGACATCTAAAGCATACGACATAATAAGACTCCCGTCTGACTGAAACTGAATATCATCAGGGTCTGTCTGGATTTCTGAGCTAAAACCAACATCAGGATTACACTGCCATCTATAGGCCAGGTAATCAGGCGGTGTATCACAGAAACCATCTCCAGCGATATAGCAATTGCTTCCATCCATTTTCTCCACAAGAGCTGTATCTATTATCAGCGTATCTAAGATTAATGTATCCTGAAACAAGGTATAGTTATAAGTAACATACTCAGGAGCAGGATTAGCAAAATTATGGGATACTGTCCCATCATGAGAAACACCACCTTCCCAGCCTAGAAAAGGATGTGGCAATCCGAGATTATGACCTACTTCATGTGACCAGGTATGATCTTCTGGTGTGATACAATTTATATTAAGTGCTATACCAGCATAAGGCAGATTATATCCACAATTGCCTGCCGCTGTCTTGACGATATAATTGTTTATCGTGTTAGGCACATTATTGGCGAACATCATCTCTGCGCCTGTCGGTATATCAAAATGATCTAAATACTGGGTAGCTGGTAGAACCTGTATCGTTTTTTGTAAATAAAACTGAATATTAGCATCCGAAAAATCAGTATTTAATGTGCACATTGCCTCTAACACTTTACTCTGTGCAAAGGAACCGAATCCATTGTCGTGAGCTACCGATTGTACCGTAATGGGAACATAGATGATAGAATCATTCATTTTGTAAAAAGATGCTGGATTTTTCTGATATTTCTTTAACCAATCACTTTTATACGCTTGTGTACCACAAGTTCTCTGTTCGATCTGTGCGTCAGCCTTGACTGTCACAAATATCAAAATTAGAAAACTAACATATCGAATTACTTTTAATTTATTCATCTTTATATAGATTTACTATCTGAAACGTGCTTCAAAATATAAAAATAGTGTGACGATGAAGATATAATTCAGCTAATATTATTTATAATGGCGATTATAATTTCATTATAGATCTTAGCAACTGTAATATCTAGAGGGTCAAATTTCCTAACAAATATAAAATACGATACTTAAGGCTGACTTATTTAGAGGGCTTAACGTGTGCCCAGTTTTCACCCCTTTCTATCCTCTTCAGTTGCGTGGTAGAAACATTAAACTGCTTAGCAATAATCTTTCTTCTCGTTTTTCCTTTTGCCAGCATCTTCTTGATCCTCGCTACATCTGCAACTTTAAGTTTGTAATTCCCTACACCTGCTACATGAGGACGCTTATCAAAACCATATTTTTTAGCTCTTGCTTTGACATATTCCTTTTGTTTTTCTTTAGTGACCCATTTTAGATTCGTGTGATGATTATTAGATCTCACCATATCTTTGTGAATTACATATTCATGTTTCTTAGAGGTTTGTTTTAGAAAATGTTCTGCTACTTTTTTGTGCGGATAGATACCACTAAAACCGTCTGCAAGTTTGATAGACGCATGGAGATATCCCTGCTTAGTCGCTGTACATTTAATTAATTTCTCTACTTTGGTTTTTTTATCTATAGACTTTACTCTTCCATTATTAGAGATATAATAATTTTTAGATAGAGTTTTAGATCGGAATTTAACCTTTTCCCACTTTTCGCCACGCAAATTTTTGATGACTTTGATCATTTCCTTACTCATAAGATTAATATTTGAAGTTGATGTTGTCTATAATGAGTTTGATGATGTCCTAACGTTCTTAATATGTGAGTGAAAATATAATATTTTTTGAATTTTATATGATAACACAACGTTAAATTGTATGATATAGCTTATACCATATATATGCGGTAACGTTATTTGTCATTATATTTACATTAATATTAAAACCTTACAGATTATTATGGAGAATGGATATGTAAATTCAGCAATTAAAGGGGGTGTAGCAACTATAGATTTCTATCACCCTTCGCATAATTCCTTGCCAGGAGATTTGTTAAAATCTCTCCGAGATATCATCATTCATCTAGGTGACGATGATGAGGTTATTCTGATTATTTTAAAAAGTAGTGGTGACAGAACTTTCTGTGCAGGTGCAAGCTTCACAGAGCTATCCAGTATAGAAAATGTAGAAGATGGCAAAACATTTTTTATGGGTTTTGCCAATGTAATCAATGCTATAAGAACGTGTGGTAAAATAGTTATAGGTAGAGTACAAGGGAAAGCAGTAGGTGGTGGTGTAGGTCTTGCAGCGGCTTGCGATTATACCATGAGCACAAGATATGCTTCTATAAGGCTAAGTGAACTAGCTGTAGGAATAGGTCCATTTGTTATCGGACCTGCTGTAGAAAGAAAGATGGGACTATCAGCTTTTAGCCATATGGCACTCAATCCTACAGAATGGCAAACCGCTAAGTGGGGTCGACGTAAAGGTTTATTTACGGAGGTTTTTGATACAACTAAGCAGTTAGATACATACATAGAACATTTTACAGAAAAGCTCGTCAAAATGAATCCTCATGCTCTAGCTGAGTTAAAAAAAGTATTTTGGGCTAACTGTGACGACTGGGATAATCTACTAGAGCATAGAGCAAGCTTAAGCGGAGAAATGGTCATGTCCTCCTATGCTAAAAAAGCAATTCAGAAATTCTTAAAAGCGTAATGGTGTAACTATATCGTAATTATAAAATAGATCTATAGTCTACACTATTATACCTTTTAATCGAACTAATGGGTATAATAAGCGGTAGTAAAGTAATTTTTATCTATAATATTTTTCTCTCTTTCAATAACTTCTTAACTTAAGTATTGTTTAGGGATAGCAGGTACAATCTCAGTAATAAATATTTAACCTTGAACTGATAGAATTTTTGGCTTTCAAAAGTTGAAAATTATATACTATCTCTTTAGCCTTGCTTTACACGGCTAATTATTTGATAACAATAAAATTAATATTACATGCGAACCTTACTTTCACTAATTGTTGGACTATTCGTAATTGCACAATCATTCACATTTCTATCTGAAAAGGAATCAAGAATTCTTGGTAATTTTACAGATTTAGAAGTTGCTGGAAATATTATCGTAACACTCATACCCTCTTCAGAAAACAAAGCTGATATCACTATCCTCAAAGGTGAGATAGATGACCTTATAACTGAGGTATCTGGAAATACACTAGAAATAAAGTTTAAGAAGACTGGCAAAAAGTGGAACAACTCTGGTAATAAAAAAGCTGATATCAAACTGTATTTCACTGAATTGAAGGAAATAGATATAAGCGCTGGTGCAAGAATATCTGGAAATGATGTCATAAAAGCTGCATCATTTGAGCTAGAAGCATCTAGCGGTTCTTCTTGCAGCATTCAACTAGAGACAACTAAATTAGAAATAAATGTATCCTCAGGGGCATCAGTCACGCTAAAAGGTATGGCAACAAAACAAAATGTAGATATTTCTTCTGGAGCTAGTTACAAAGCAGGTAAACTAGAAACTGAAATGACAACTATAGAAGTTTCTTCTGGCGGCTCAGGAACCGTGTGGGCTACTAAAGAATTCGTCGCCGATGCAAGCTCTGGTGGCAACGTGAAATACAAAGGAGAGCCAAAGAAAACAAATATAGATGCCGGTAAATTTTCCGGCGGAAGTATAAGAGCGATGTGATCTACAACGGAGCAAATTCTATTATGAAAAAAGAAGGGTGATTCATTTAAATGCGTCATCCTTCTTTTTTTTTATATTTTAATATAAATTTTTCTAAAGATTATCAATCACCATTTCCCGAACTTTTACTGCTTTCTCAAAGTGATCAAGCTCATGTTTCTTAATCCACCATTGGGCAACCTCCCAGAGAAGTTCGGGCTGATCGTTCTTATTTGCAAAAAAAGCGTAGAAGGATAGACCTACCTTTTCTCCTTTTGTCTCTATCTTCTTATTGCAAACATCGATGATCTTTTGCCTGATTATTTTATTCATTTTATCCTAATATTTACATAACAATCCTAGTGCACAATAACTTTAGCTACAAAGGCATCCTTGTTATCCGACACTTTAATAAATAACAAACCTGAAAAATCTGATACGTCAATATCTGTCAGCGCTGAAACTATTTTGACAGAAGAAACAAGTTGTTTTCCATCGCTAGTAAATACTTCATACGAAAATTTATTAAGAAGACTCTGACCGGAGTAGGCTATGTTCACCCTTCCATCTGTAATCGTAGGATAAATTGAAAAATCATCCGTTAGACTTATTTCTTGACTGCTACTCGTCATCCCCAGTATCACCTGCTCTAGATCAAAACTCATAATTCCTCTTCCAAAAGTACCTGCAACTATTTCGTTATTAGCAATATTGTAAGCCATATCATAGGTAGGTACTGCAGGCATGTTGTCTCCTAATCTTTTCCAGCTTAGCCCCATATCTGCGGAGAAATATATTCCTCCATCTGTACCTGCAAAAATAACTTCATCTCCACCTTCTTGTAAGACATACAAATCATTGACAGATAAGTTAGGAAGATCTCCACTGATACTTACCCAGTTAGCTCCGTTGTCTTCAGACATGTACACATGTGGAATAAAGTCATTATACTTATACCCTGTAATAGAACAGTACACTCTATTTTCTTCTACGGTAGACGCCTTTATATTAGAGACATATCTCCTAGGTAATCCATCGATAACTTTTTCCCAGTTCTGTCCATAATCAGTAGTGGACCATACCCACCCATCTTGTGTTCCAGCGTATAATATATCGCTATTAATTGGTGATTGTTCTACTGTAGAAATACTATAGGTAAGTCCTTCTATATCTGGATCAGTTAAGGGTTCACTCAGCTGTGTAGTTATCACATCATAGCCATATGGATCTACATATATCTCATATACTCTATCCGAACCAGATAGAATGATATCACTGTTATGCTGACTGATAAAATAAGGCATATCCCAGGCTTTAGATCCTTCCATCGCAAATGAAACACTACTGAAATTATACCCTCCATCCACAGTTACACTTATATTACCTCGCTGCGTTTCTACATAAAATATTTCTGGATTCTCAGGGTGGAATGCCATCTGAAACCCATCTCCTCCGAAGATTCGTTCCCACTCATTTATCATCGCTGCATTACCACCTGTAGAGCCATTATCCTGAGCACCTCCATAGTATAGATCTGGTCTATGTGGGTTATATGCCACCCTATAGAATTGGGTTGTAGGAATATTCTCTATATCCCGCCATATTTGTTCTGCTTCACTAGTATGGTAGGCTCCTCCGTCTGTAGCAAGTATAGCCTCATCTTCTATAAAAACAAGATCGTGCTTATCGGCATGCACATCATATACAAACCATGGTGGAGCAGCTATTTCCCAGGTAGCCCCCCCATCCGTTGTTCTGTATATATCTACACCTAGCAAAAAAATATCATTGTCATCCGATGGATTGACACGTACCTGACCAAAATACCAAGCAAATCCTCCTTGTACTCGACAGGGTAATCCATCCGTATCATCTGGACCTAGTATATCTTCCCAGGTAGATCCCCCATCTGTTGTTTTGTATATACCTGTCAGATCATTGCCACCAGTATTGCAACTGTCCCTTCCGTTAGGACCACTGTACGAAGCAAATAATGTATTTCTGTCTTGTCCTGACAAACTAAGGCCTATCCTCGTAACATTTTCCATAGGTAGACCTCCCTCCAACATTGTCCAGTTCTCTCCACCGTCTATCGTTTTATAGATATGCGCATCATCACTCGTTATAGTAGATTCTAGATTGTTTCTGATACGGGTCCAAGAAGCTGCATATACAATATTCTCATCTACAGGATCTACAATAAGGTCTATGATACCAGTAGAATCATTGACATACAGCACCTGTTGCCAACTTGTGCCAGCATCTATACTCTTATATAATCCACGCTTGCTATTCCGCTCAAAAGGGATACCCATAGCCGCAGCATAAACTACTTGTGAATTACTAGCAGACATCCCGATCCTAGAAATAATACTTTCTTCTTCTAATCCCATAGCCTCCCAGGTAGTACCTCTATCCATGGATTTATAGACTCCATCTCCGATAAATGGATATCCAGTGATATTATGATCTCCAGTTCCTATGTATACTATGTTATCATCATTGGGATCTATCTGTATTGCAGACACCGAAAGGAAGAGATTCTCCTCAAAGATACTTTCCCAACTTTCTCCACCATCGGTAGTCTTGAAAAGACCGCCAGTAGAAAAACCTAGATAAATCTCATCAGGAGACTTGGGATTTACCGCGATCGTATTAATCCTAGCTCCTATATTTCCAGGTCCTTGAGTCATCCATTCTCCTACCGATTTCTGCTCACCACTTTCCTTACTTACTTCCTTTAGTACATCGAAATACGTTTTGTAATCAAAGGTCGTCTCGGGAAAATTCTTTTTCTCAAAATAGTCATCAAATGGATAGAGCTTTTCTTCCATCCTATGTTTATCCTTATTCATTTCTGATGTCTTATGCTTATCTGCACAGGCTAAAAAAGTACAGACTATAAGAGCTAAAAACAAGTGTATGGTATTTCTCATTCTGTTTATTTTTTCTAAAATACAATAAGATGAAGAATCATACGAGAAGAAATTGCTAGAAAATTGTCGTTTATAGTTGTCAATGACCCTTTTCCAATAGAGATGTCGTAGGGCAAAATCATGCGGGAACAAAGAGAGCCAAGGAAAATCCTCAGCTCTTTAATTTTTTTTTGTATCAATAATGCATATTACTACACAGAAAAACTTTCTCCACATCCGCAAGTTCTAGAGGCGTTAGGATTGTTAAAATAGAAACCTTGTCCATCTAGACCACCTGTAAATTCCAGTGTCGTATTACATAGATAGAGAAAACTCTTAAGGTCGGTAACGACCTTAACGCCGTTGTCCTCAAAAATCTGATCATTCTCCTGAGACTCATTATCGAAATCTAACATATAACTCAGTCCAGAGCAACCTCCGCTGGTTACAGAAACTCTGACAAAATAATTCTCATCAATTTCTCCTCGACTCATGATCTCAGAAATTCTTTCCTTAGCGCTGTCTGCTACAAAAAGCATAATTACTTAGCTTGTTTATCTTTGTAATCTTTTATCGCGCCTTTGATAGCATCTTCTGCTAATACTGAGCAGTGTATTTTTACTGGCGGAAGGGCTAGCTCTTCTACGATAGCCATATTGTCTATAGTCATCGCCTCATCTATAGTCTTCCCCTTTATCCACTCTGTAGCCAGAGAAGAAGAAGCGATAGCAGAACCACATCCGAACGTTTTAAACTTAGCGTCTTTTATAAGTCCAGACACCTCATCTACTTCTATTTGTAATCTCATAACATCACCACACTCTGGTGCGCCTACAAGACCTGTACCTACATTTTTACTTGCCTTATCTAGCGTTCCTACATTCTTAGGATGCTTAAAGTGCTCAATTAATTTTTCTGAATATGCCATTATAATCCTTGTTTGATAATGTAAACAATATATATTTTATAATAATTCCTTTATTGCTCAATTAATGCTCTGTCCATACAACAGCATCGAGATCAACACCGTCCTTATACATCTCCCATATAGGACTTAGATCTCTCATATGATTAACACCTTTAACTATTGCCTCTATCGCCATATCTATCTCCTCTTCCGTTGTAAATCTTCCTAAGCTAAATCTTATAGAAGAATGCGCTAGATCGTCTCCTAGTCCTAATGCAACCAGCACATAAGATGGCTCTAATGAGGCCGATGTACAAGCCGATCCAGAAGATACAGCTATGCTCTGGTTAAACGTCATCATCAGACCTTCTCCCTCTACATGCTTAAACGAAATATTCGTAACATGCGGCATTCTGTGTTCAGTACTGCCATTGACATAAACTTCCTCTAACCTATCTTTAAATGCATTTTCTAGTTTATCTCTTAATACAGATAGACGCTTTGTATCTGCCTCCATCTCGTTTTTAGCAATCTCTGCAGCCTTTCCGAACCCTACAATTCCTGGCACATTAAGCGTACCCGATCTCATTCCTCTTTCGTGACCACCACCATCCATCTGAGCCGTTACTTTGACCCGAGGATTTTTTCTATTGACAAATAATGCACCCACACCTTTAGGACCATACATCTTGTGACCTGTAAATGCCATCAAGTGCACACCCACGGCTTTAGGATCTACAGGTATCTTACCTACCGCCTGCGTTGCATCACTCATAAAGAGAACACCGTGTTTTTCGCATATATCGCCTATAGCTTTCATCGGCTGAATCACACCCGTCTCATTGTTAGCCCACATGATAGATACCATTATTGTCTTATCTGTAATAGCTGCCTCTAGCTGTTCTAGATCTACTAATCCTTTACTATTTACCTCCAGATAGGTCACTTGCCCACCTAGTTTTTCTATTTTCTTACATGAATCCAGAACGGCCTTATGCTCTGTCGTAAGCGTTATGATATGATTCCCTTTTCTTGCGTACATCTCGAACACACCCTTCAGCGCTAAGTTATCTGCCTCTGTCGCTCCAGAAGTAAAAATCACCTCCTTAGGATCCACATTGATCAGTCCCGCAATTTGTTCTCTTGCGTAGTCCACTGCCTCTTCCGCTTGCCATCCAAAAGGATGATTACGACTCGCTGCATTACCAGGAACCTGATAAAAATATGGTATCATGGTATCCACTACCCTAGGATCTGTAGGTGTCGTGGAATTGTTATCGAGATATATTAATTTCTGAGATGCCATTAGCTATTTTCTTAATTTGTATTGTGCTCTTTTTCTAAACCACAAATATAACCCATTTTAGAGGATATAGTTCGCTGAAGCTTCCCTTTTAAAAGCATTTTCTAATCAATCCCTCCATAAGCATCTCTTTTTACCATTGTAAAGGGCTTTTATTTGGCCACATCTCCTCATTACACTCGGAGTCAGGCTCTCCATTCCTACTGCTAAGCGCCAGCATACCGTGGTCTATATTCGCCTCTTGTCTTCCCTGTGCGGTCAGCCTGCGATCCTCATTAGACCACTTGGTATGCTGACACTTGCAGTACCACTACGATCCTTTGTGGGAGGGGATCATATTCCGCAAGATCCTAAAACGCTAAAAATTAAGCTGCTTTATCTTGTTCTGGACAATGGCTTTTAGAATATATTGGTTTTGCTTCCAGACAGCGTAACGAATTCAAAAATCTGTATTTGTCCAATAATATTTTCCTTATAGATCTCATTAACTACTCTTGTCCTGCCAGGATTAAATCTGTTCACAACAATAAAATTATCAATTATACCTTTCTCCTTATGAAAATCTTGCTTTTCTAGCCCATTCCTAGTTTTATAATATTTGTATTCTTGATGATACATAACTGGGACATTTTTATAGTATTTTCTTCGCTTGTCCTGCAACTGAAATTGATATTTTTTTAGGGCGTAGAAGGCTGGATTAATCTCTAAACCAGTTTTATAATGATCTCCATCAGATTGCAGATCCACTGTAATATTACCCAACTTACCTTCTTTCCAATTTTCGTGTCCATCCTGAGAATACGCAAGATAAAAGATACTGTCTTTAGAAAGCTCACGTAATCTGATTGTAAGATTTCTATCAAAGTTGAGATCAACTTTTTTATTTTCTTTCCAGTAAGTAACGGGTTCTGTAAAATGGTAATCAATGTTCTCCCCTTGCTTGAGAGGAGTTACGATCCAGTAATCCTCATAATCAACAATATGTAAGCCATTGTATTTATTACCTTTTCTGTCATAAGTGGAGATATACTTTCCATTATGGATATCGATAGAATCAATTGTATATACTAAGGTGTCAAAGCAAAACAAATCTATAATCTCACCATCTAATTTTTGTTTCATAATCACATCATCAACAGCATGTTCTTTGCAATCCAATGTGATGAAAACTCTTTCCTCATCAAGAAACTGAATGGTCTTACAAAAGTTACTTTCAAGGTGATATTTAGCAGAAATAACAAGAGCCTTATTCTCCGATTTACAGCTGAAAATTAATATAAGAAGAAAATAAACTAATTTTGATTTCATTGTTTTTTGACCCTACTCTTATTGACCTCAAAAGTAAATACATCGTCTCGCTGGTAATGTCCGCTTACTGCAAGGTTCATACGTTCCTTTACCAGTTCTTTAGCGGAAGGGATTTCTACATAGAGGATTTCTTCTTTTCCTATTACCTGCTCCGATAACAATTCACCATCGGGTCCTATGGCACAAGAGCCTCCTTTCATAATCATTGCGCTATCATCAGAAAAGCTTGAGGGCTTATCTAATCCAGTTGGTATAGACTTAGCATGCATGATCTGACCCACAGCGATAACATAACACCTCCCTTCGAAAGCGTAATGCCTGCTCGCTAATAAATGTCTATCGATGACATGAGGCCATAGGGCAAAATGTATATCCTCTGCTTCGTCATGCATAGCCTGTCTAGTTAGTGGCATCCAGTGCTCCCAACAAATTAGAGAACCTATCCTACCATTATTAGTTTCTACGGCATGCAGTCCCGCTCCGTCTCCTGAGTGATGTATCAGCTTTTCATTATAGGTAGGCATCAGCTTTCTATGATGATTTGCTAGCTGTCCTTGTTCATCTATTGTGAATATGGTATTGTATATGCTGCTATGTCCTTTTCCTTGTCTGACAACTTCGTTTGCACCGGTTATGATCGTTATCTTCTTTTCTTTCGCTATACTGCATAACTTAGTTAATGCAACTCCTTCTAGTACCAGCGCATTCTCATACATATTTGCCCAAGCTGCTTTGACAGGTTCATGATCCCACTTAGCCACGCCATCACAGAAATCTATCCATGCTGGGTAACCACAAAACCATGATTCCCCGAAAACAACTATATCAGCACCCTCCTCACTCGCCGTATCTATATGATCCAGGGCTTTTTGTAAGGTAGAATCTAGAGAAGTATGAATAGGTTCCAGCTGCATTATCGCTATCTTTGTCATAGAGTTTATATTTTAGGTAAGCAATATAATAGAATCTTCATGGAAAGGCTCAAGGATATAGAAGTAGATGAAAGCTGGACGCTTTTTTTGGATAGAGATGGTACCATTAATATAAAACTGGAAGATAATTATGTCAAAAATTGGGCTGAATTCGAATTTATAGAAGGCGCTCTAAAGAGCTTGGGTACCTTTGCTAAGTTGTTCTCCAGAATTATCATCGTGACGAATCAACAAGGAATAGGCAAAGAGCTAATGACACACGAAGATCTTGCAGATATTCATAAAAAGATGGTGAAAGTAATAGAATATTATGGTGGAAGAATAGATCAGATATACTATTGTCCGTTTCTGGCATTACCGGAACCAACCTGCAGAAAACCTATGCCAGGTATGGCCATCCAATCACAGCAAGATTTTCCAGAAATAGACTTTTCTAAATCTATTATGGTAGGTGATTCTAAATCAGATATAGACTTTGGTAATAGATTAGGCATGAAAACTGTTATGATAGTAAGAGAATCTTATACGCAGTCCGAATATAATGCTGATCTTTGCGTTTCAGGTTTAGAAGAACTAATTTCGTATTTGAAAACTACATAATACTATACTTATGAAAATCAATGTTTTACTTCTATTTATTGGTTTATTTTTATTTGGAATAAATATCCATGCTCAACAAGGCAATCACTTTCTTGTAGAAATGGAGAATAGATCTCCTTCTGTACAGGATCTAGTAAGCGGCTATGAAGGGTTTCCTGGTATACCTTTCCAAGCTATGGATATAAAAGGTAATAATCAGTTCCTAGGAGATTATAAAGGTAAGACCGTAATCCTATATTTCTGGAATCTAAGCAATACAACAAGTACATCTCAGATAGATGCCCTCAATTTATTACAAAGTAGATTTAGAGATAATCTACAAGTTGTATCCTGTGCTGATGATAGCAAAGAGGAACTTATAAGTTATATGAAACAACGACCAATCGATTTTCCGATTATCCCTACTAGCTCTACCCTATCAGAAGGACCTTATGGTGGAGATCTTGGTTATCCTAAGATATTTATGATAGATGAGTTCGGTGTTATTAAGTGGGTATTTCCATCTTCATCTTTCTCATCAGATTTTGATACGTATAAGGTGCTAGAAGTCTTACATACGCAATTGCAAAAGTAATTTACATGAGTAATAGACTAAATATTTCTTCTGGAGCCATCTTGGAAGACCTGGTAGGCTATTCTCGTGCTGTAAGAATAGGAAATACGGTAGAAGTATCTGGATCCACCTCTGTAGAAGGTGACAAGGTACTTCACCCCGGAGATCCGTATCATCAGACTATAGCTACACTAGAAACGATACAGAAGGCCTTAGATCAGGCTGGTGCAAAACTTGTAGATGTCATAAGAACAAGAATATATGTGACAGATATAGAACAAGACTGGGAAGCAATAGGCAAAGCTCATGGAAGTTTCTTTTCTGATATCCAGCCTGCTACAACGATGATAGAGGTATCCAGATTTATACATCCTGATATGCTTGTAGAAATAGAAGCTACTGCCATCATCAGCGAATAATAACAAGATAGAATTGTACAAGGTCAAAGAGATATATTATACCATACAAGGAGAAGGCTACCACACTGGGCAGCCAGCCATCTTTTGTAGATTTTCTGGTTGTAACCTCTGGACGGGTAGAGAACAGGATAGAGAAAAAGCCATCTGCCAATTCTGTGATACAGATTTCTGGGGGACTGACGGTATCAATGGTGGGAAATATACAGCACAAGAACTGGGTCAAAAAATACTAAGTATATGGCCGGCCGAAAAACCAAATCCGTTCGTTGTATGTACAGGAGGGGAACCTGCCCTACAACTGGATCAGCAACTAGTAGATACTTTCCATAAGGCAGGTATCCAAGTTGCTATAGAAACTAATGGCACTTTGGAATTACCTTCGGGGATAGACTGGATATGTGTTAGTCCTAAGGCAGGCACCAAACTTTCTGTTGTCTCTGGACACGAGTTCAAACTAGTGTTCCCACAAAAAAATATGCTGCCAGAAAATTTTGAGCAATTAGATTTTGAGCACTTCTACCTACAACCTTTGTTTGATGAAAACATAATCGATCACACCACTCAGTGCATCAACTATTGTAAGGAAAATGCTAAATGGAAATTATCGGTACAGACGCACAAGTATTTGAATATTCCATAGGTGTACAAGAGAAGGCCAGTCGCCTACTACTCCAATTCTCTGTAACTATAATTTTGTTTGTAACGAACTCCAGTGACTTATTTAATAATTATGCTATGAGCTACACAAGCTTAGATTTTAATATTCCGCACCTAGTGCACGGCTTATACCATTTACATTTTAAAATGTCGTGTAAATATTCTGAATAAAATTTGTTAAGATCAAGGTATAACTACGCGGATATCATTATGTTATTCTGTATAAGTGGTCACGAGAAAAAATACTTTCTTACGTGAGTGTATCCATGAATTCACTTTAGTAGTTACCTTTGTTTTTAATTAACCTATTCCTGTAGATATAAAAGTAAAATTGTATCTTATACTTATAATGTGATTAGATTCATTTTGTCTATGTCAATCTAGCTCATGTCAACTGATCCAAGTTCAGATCATGGATGGTAGATATAATTATAACACTATATAATCAGTACGCTTATGGAGCATGAAAATATATATGAAAAAGCAAGCCAAAGAGTTAAGGCCAAGAAAGGGTTCTTCTATCACCTAATTGCTTACGCTGGTGTTCTGGGTCTACTGTATACTCTTATGCTTTTTGAGAATCAAGGTAATATGCTTCCTGTTATTATTGTAGCACTGAGCTGGGGAATTGCAATAGCAAGTCATTATTTCAAAGCTTTCGGCACGGAGCATCTAGAATTTCTTGGATTTAATTCCGACTGGGAAGAAGAAGCGCTAGAAAAAGAGATAGATAGACTGACCCGAAATAGGGAACTAAAAGAACAGCTACAAAAAGAAAGAATGCTCTTAGAGGACTATGATAGATTAGAATTAAAAGAGATAAGGAAGGAAACTTTAAATCGTGATTTTGACTAGTAGTCTTATATTGATAAATTAGCACTTTGGTTTATCTGCAAAGAAAATCCTCGCGTGTAAAGGAAACCGAAATCTACAACTTTACTTTAAGGGTTCTTGCATCTACGCATCTCATCATTCCAAAGTCAATATCTAACTGTTTGTAAAGATATGATTGCGTTAGGGATAGAAACGGCATCCGTGCTACTAGACCTGTATCGCAGCAAGAAGTAAGGAAGGCTGAACGAGCAGTGAAGACAAGTTACGACTATGCTGCGAACAGGTATCGTGGTGCTGATATAGTGTATAGCCCGTCCGAAGGAACGCCCAATTGACTATCCTAGTAACTATAAACTAAAAAGATGTTCGACTAAGATCAGATCGTTTAAATTGCCTGATTTTATCTGATAATATGGTATTCTTGTCTATATTTAAGGGAGCAAGGATCGTATTTAGCTATATTCTTGTTATAGATTTTAAGAACTATAAAAACCGCGCTATGAATGTATTACAATTTATTATTCCTATTTTATTTTTATGTATTATTGCTATCTCCATGATGGCATTTATTGTGAAGCAGCAGACGGCTGTTATCATCGAACGATTTGGAAAATTTAATGGTGTCAGACAATCTGGTTTCCATTTAAAAATTCCTGTGGTGGATAAAGTGGCTGGTAGGATAAACCTAAAAATCAACCAACTAGATGTGCCTGTGGAGACAAAAACGAAAGATGATGTTTTTGTACGAATCAAGGTATCTGTACAATTCAGAGTATTAACAGAAGCTATATACGATGCTTTCTACAAACTAGAAAATCCACACGAACAGATCACCTCATATATATTCGATGTAGTAAGAGCCGAGGTGCCTAAGCTAAAACTAGATGACGTATTCTTACGTAAAGATGACATCGCACATGCCATAAGTACAGAGTTGCAGCAAGCCATGAATGATTACGGTTACAAAATTATAAAAGCTCTTGTTACAGATATAGATCCAGCGCAGGAAGTGAAGAATGCGATGAACAGGATCAATGCTGCAGAGCGAGAAAAATTAGCAGCTGAGTATGAAGGAGAAGCTGAAAGAATAAGAATTGTTGCTAAGGCTAAAGCGGAGGCTGAGAGCAAACGTCTACAAGGACAAGGTATTGCAGATCAGCGAAGAGAAATAGCTAGAGGTCTAGAGGAATCTGTGGAGGTTCTAAATAAAGTAGGTATAAATTCTCAAGAGGCTTCTGCACTTATTGTCGTAACGCAGCATTATGACACTTTGCAGTCTATGGGAGAAAATGTAAATTCTAATCTGATCATGTTACCTAATGCACCATCGGCAGCAAGTGACATGCTATCGGATATGACTGCATCGTTTGTCGCATCTCAGCAGGTGGGTGAGAAGATGAAATTAAAAGAGTTAGATATTTCTAGAAATAAATAATATTTTTCAGTTTGGTTAAAAGTAATAATTGAGTTTAGATAAAAAAAGTAATTCTTCTAAAGGGACTGCAAAGATTTTTTCTGAATGGTTAGAGACCTTGCAACAAGAAAGCTGGCAGTTAGAATTACTGATCTCAGGTTTTGCCCTTTTTGGTATCTGGGAAGGACGGAAGATTATAGATCGCATAAGTATATACTTAGATCTTAATGCACCACAAGGAATTATAGAAAGTGCTTCTGGAATATTTGTAAATTTCTTAACTGCTGCGTGGATTATCTTTATCGTAAATCTACTCGTACATATTATCCTCAGGGGATTCTGGATAGGAGCTATCGGTCTACGGTATGTGTCAGGAGAGATAGATTATGATGAGCTAGATTATTCAGAAATTTTCAATAGGTATTTCAGACGCAAGGTCGGAAGGTTCGATGATTACATAGAGAAACTAGAAAGGATATGTAGTATAATATTTGCTTATACTTTCTTATTGTTTTTTCTCTTTCTATCTACAATTGCATTTTTTGCATGGATCGGGTTCAGCCTTTTTCTTGTACATAAATTAGACCTAGGTAATGGACTGATCCTTCTTGTTGTTTTCATATTCTACTTAGTCATCGGAATAATTGGAGCTATAGATTTTGTAAGTTTTGGCTTATTTAAAAGAGTGAAAGATAGAACCTTATCTAGGATATTTTTCACAATCTATATTATCACCAGTACACTTACCTTTTCCTTTCTCTACAGACCCCTCTTACTTAATTTTATAGATGACAAATATACGCGTAGGTTGTTACTAATTAGTTTTCCTTATTTCCTATTACTCCTTCTTGTATTTCCAATGCTGCATATACAATCACACACTTATTTTCCTGATTTTACGAATTTACATAGAGAAAGTGTAGAACAAGAATTTGTCCACTGGAAATACTATGATGACTTAAGAGATGCTTATAAACAGAATAATGAAAGTATTTTTTCCGACGATGAAATCATACCTCTTATTTCTCTGAAAAATTATGAAATTCGAGATAATGTAAGTTCTATATTTTTCAGAATTACTTCTGATGACACAGACTACTATGAGAAATACAAAGGTCAAATTCCTTTTCTAAAATCAGGAATAAGACACTCCTTTTTCCCAAAATTTATAAAAGATAGTATGCTGCTTTCCCTAAAAGATAAGCAAAAACTAGAAATGGATCAATTCCGAGATTACAGAAAAAGTAGAAAGGATGATTTCAGCAAAGAAATATGGGATAGGAAACGAGATAGTCTAGGCGTGGCTCAGGAAAATCAGGATAAAGAATTTTTCTTCAACAAGCTTGCTGCAATAAAAGAAAGTACAGAAGAAATATTTACCGTAAGAATAGATGGTACGGAATATAACGACAGTCTCAATTGTACATTCTTTGTACATCCTAATAAAGGAGAGAAAGGAATGATCTGCTATTTTCCTACTAAAGATTTAGATCTTGGATCTCATATGATGCATGTTACAAAACGTAGACATAACTCCAGAAGTAAAGATTCATTGAGGCGTACTCAATTTTATCTACCTTTTATGAAAATGGATAAATAATCTTATATACTTATATAGTTCTAACTATGAAGACAGCACTCAAATATGGAATAATTCTAGGACTGGTAAATATCCTTTCTTTGCTTATTCTAAATTTTATAAAACCTGATCTATTATTTAATATTAAATTATCCTTCGCTCTTGGGTTTATCTATTCGATTTTGACGTTAATACTGGGGCTTAGAGAAGAGAGAAATAATAATCATGGTATTCTTACCTTCGGAGATGGTCTGAAGAATACTTTTATTAGTTATGCAATGGGTATCCTTATAGGAGGTATATTTAATTACGCCTTGATCAATCATATAGACGATAGTCTTATCGAACGGGCATTAGAGTTTTCGCTAAAAATTACGGAAGATACCTTAATCTGGACAGCAGATATCATGGGTTGGTCAGAAGCACAAAAAGATAAAGCTTTAGAGGAATTAAATTCTCCAGAAGCTATAGAAAAGATGAAAAGTAATTTTGACCTAAGTACAATTATACTTAATTCTTTAGTAGCAATTATTTTCCCAGGATTTTTATACTGGCTTATAATACCTGCAATTATGAAAAGAAATCCTGCAGAAGTGTAATAAATCAAGAATGATGCAAGACTACTATTATTAATAAAATCAATAATAGACTAATTAAAATACATTCATTATAATACACATAATGTGAGCATAATGATTATTTTAGACCTAGATTATAATAAATAAAAACAAAACATGAAAACAGCATTAAAATATGGTATCATCTTAGGGGTAGTTTCTATCCTCTCTACACTTGCTATGTATCTGATTAATCCCGAGCTACTATTCAATATGAAAATAGGCTTAGCATTAGGACTTATATATACCGTTGCAATCCTTGTACTTGCCCTTAAGGAGGAAAGAAAAATCAATGAGGGTATTCTATCCTTTGGAGATGGACTAAAAACAACTTTTGTTGCTTATGCAATAGGTTCATTATTCGGCGTCTTGTTTATGCACACACTTTATAATTATATAGACCCTAGCCTGATTGATAGAGGTGTAGAGTATAGTCAAGATGTGGCGGAAGCTACTTTAAATTATACAGCAGACATGTTTGATATGCCTGAGTCCGAAAAAGATAAAGCTTTAGAGGAGATGCGGTCTCCTGAAGCTGTTGCTCAAATGAGAAGTAGCTTTGGATTCAGTAGCAACATGATTAACTTTCTAATAATACTTATTTTCCCAGGATTTCTATACTGGCTTATTATACCAGCTATTATGAAGAAAGATCCAGGAGGAGCTTAGGTGTAAATTGTAATAAGAAAAAAAGGGAGTCAATTATTTTGACTCCCTTTTTTTCCCTCAACCGTAAGTCTTATTGTTTAATTATAGTACAAATTTTAGCGCTGTCTTTTTACAAAGTTTTAATTGCTTCTAGGGTCTTCCTTTTGTAATTATCTGGCAATGGCTCTAATAAGCTTCTTACCTTATCGAAATTGCTTTCTCTCAATGCTAACATTGCTCTTGCATAAGCCAGATCATTACTATCTATTTCGGATCCATAGTCATGATACAAGCCTTGTCTAGCCTCATCTATGTCTCCTACCATCAGGTGGCAGAAACTTTTATAGAATAAGTGGATATTATCTGAATCTAGTTTAGTAAGATCTTCAAAGTATGGCAAAGCTTTATCAAAGGCCTCTGCATTATACAATCGGTAGGCTTTCTTTTTTTTCTCTGCTATGAGAATTTCATCCGGTGTAAGAAGGATGTCAGTTTCTTTTCCATTTCCGCTTCTAACGGTACTTACCACATCTTGTTCTAGAGGCTCAATCACTGAAGCAAAAATAGTTGCTCCATTGGAAGTTGCTTCTTGATTAATAAACCATAGTCCTGCCATCGCTAGTAAAAGTATGGAGGCTGCAAGACCGATCCATTTTTTTATCCCCATAGATCGTACTGAAGTGTTATGACTCTCTATTTTTTTTAAAGAAGAGGCGGGCAATCGTTTATCATATTGTTTTAATATTTTCAATTTGTCGTCTAGCACAGAAAGCCTTATCCCCTGGTGAATACCTAGGAGCTCCTGGTATAAAGAGGCGAAAGCTTCATCATTTTCTAGTCTACTTTTGACCTGCTTAACAGTTAGATTATCTGCTTGATTACGGATATATGATTCCAATAATGATATGTTTTTTTCGTGTTCCAAATTTTCTATTCTCTATCCTTTATGTTCATTTATATACTTTTGTAACCTCACAAAGCATTTATATTTTAAATTTTTTGTTGTATTGACATTTTTATACCCCATCAGATCTGTTATGGATTCCATATTCATAGACTTATAGTAGAACAACTGAAGGATAGATCTACAGGGATCTCCTAAGGATAACATCCCCTTATTTACTAAGTCTAGCTTAATTTCTATCTCTTCTTTATGTTCCCTAGTTTCTATAACATGATCAATAAGCATTGGTATATTATCTAGACCCGTTATTTTGCCTTGTTTTCTGAGGTATTCTGCAGCCTTATTCTTACATATTGCAAAAAGATAGGACTTTATCGAGCTAGATAATTCTATAAGTTTACCAGTGATTACATTATCGTAGAGGATGATGACAGAAACTTGGAATATCTCTTTTGCTGGCTCTAAATCAAGCTTATACTGCTTTTTTAACCAAGATACTGATTCATCACGATAGAGCGTATAGATCTCTTTGAGCGCTTTATTTTCATCACTTTTTATATATAAAATCCAGTCCAATTATTCCAGAGCTTGTTAATATTAGCTTATGTATTTTTCTTTACGAAATTGAAAATAATAAAATATAAGAATCAAATCGGCAATTCTTGCTAGATATATAGAAGAAAGCTTAAAAAATCTATGCCCTATATTTTTTACGGTTAGTCATCAATAACATATCTTGCAGTTGTGAAAATGCATTTGGCTCAATATATTACCTTTTTGAGGATACTTTTATCTCCTTTAGCCCTAATATACTTATCAGATATGGACTATAAGGCGGAAATTGTCCTGGCCATAGTGGTCATAGGTGGTTTCACAGATTATGTAGATGGTCTTATTGCTAGAAAGCAAGGGATGACCAGCCCTTTCGGTGCAATACTTGATTATACCGCAGATAAGGTGTTTGTCCTTTCTGTCCTATTCGTGTTGAGTATAGCTGGCGATCTACCCGCATGGATAACCTTTATTTTTATTTTTCGAGAAATCATAGTCATGGGCATTAGATTATATGCTTCCCATCAGTCTATCACGATATCTGCAAGTCCAATAGGAAAACTAAAGACTACCATGATCTTTCTAGCTATCGTACTGCTTCTCATGAAGATAAGCTACGCTGATTATGTATTTTACTTTGCAGTATTGCTAGCCATTGTATCCTTCCTAGATTATGTTTTCAAGTTTTTGAAGGCTGTAAAATAAGCTCTTACTTTATTTCTACCTGGCTTCAGATGTACATTCATAAGCTTAACTATTGACTTCTATTGTAATGGCTATTCTTCTTCCTATATATATATTTAAATGTATTGATTTTTGAATTCGTCGTGGCGAGGATCTAGTTTTCTTTTGTGTCGTAGGGTTAATACCAACTTCTTTCAAAATTATACCTAATTTCTAGATTTATTCTTCATGTTTCTGCATTGAAAATACTCGTTATAACTAGGCTATCGTTAGGTTTTTTGCCTTATAATATCTTGCAAAATTCCTTGACCTTACTGCGCACCGCAGCACAGCGATATGTGAGATTTTATAATGTAAATATTAAAACATTTGTCATTTCTTGGATTCTCTTCTTGAGAGGTCATCTTTAATACCATTTAAACATTAGTATGTCGCATAACTCGTGCCGCCTTACGCGGTATATTCTGCTTAAATTAGCTAATCTCAGCGTGAGAAATACTCGCCATAGCTGCGGCTATGACTGCGTTTTTTGCCTTGATCTTAAAGAACTTAATTCAGAATATTTACACCACATTTGAAAATTAAATTGGTGTAAGTTTCTTAATTTTTTTTCGTCTCATTAGATTTAGTACCCTAAAAGGTACGCAAATATTAGAGGTGCTACGATCGTAGCATCTGATTCTATGACAAATTTAGGTGTATCAGGATTTAGTTTTCCCCAGGATATTTTCTCATTGGGTACAGCACCAGAGTAAGATCCATAACTAGTTGTAGAATCACTGATCTGACAAAAATAGGACCACATAGGTATCTGTTCTAATTCTAGATCTTGATGCAACATGGGTACAACGCAGATAGGAAAATCTCCTGCTATTCCTCCTCCGATCTGAAAGAACCCTACACCATTTTCACCAGCCTGTTCTTGATACCATTTAGCTAGGTACATCATATATTGTATACCAGATTTCATTGTAGCAGGGACCATATCTTTAGTTATACAATAAGAAGCAAAAAAATTACCACAGGTAGAATCTTCCCATCCTGGAACAATGATAGGAATATTCTTTTCTGCTGCTGCAAGCATCCAACTATCTTTAGGGTCTATCTGATAATTGTTCTCTAAACTTCCATCTAAGAGAATCTTATAAAAATATTGGTGGGGGAAAAAACTATCGCCAGCTAGATCAGCAGCCTTCCATTCTCGATACAAATGTTTCTCTATAGCCCGCATTGCTTCCGCCTCGGGTATGCAGGTATCCGTAACCCTGTTGTAGTGTTTATCTAATAAGTCTTTTTCGTCCTGAGGAGATAGATCTCTATAATTAGGTATGCGCTTATAATGATTATGAGCTACTAGATTAAATACATCCTCCTCTAGATTAGCTCCAGTACAAGTGATTATATGTACCTTATCTTGTCTAATCATCTCAGCCAGTGACTTGCCTAGCTCTGCCGTACTCATAGCCCCAGCCAAGGTTATCATCATCTTATTACCCTGATCTAATTGTCCTTCATAAGCCTTAGCTGCATCTACTAAGGTAGCTGCATTAAAGTGCTTATAATGTTCTTCTATGAATAATGATACAGGTCCTTTCTTCATGATTTTAAAAACTTATAGGATAACATTTTATAATATAGTTTTGCTACTAGGAACTGTGGTGATTTATGGCCTACTATGGGAGCAAGTTCCACCATATCAAAACCTACAACATTTCTCTGCTTAAATACTTTTCTAAGATAAGATATCATCTGATACCAGCTAAGACCTCCGGGTTCTGGTGTTCCTGTCGCAGGCATAATCGCAGGATCAAAAGCATCTAAGTCTAAAGTAATATAGACATGCTCCGTCATCTTATCTATAGATTGCTGTTGCCAATCCTCTGACTTGTGTATCTGGTCAGCAAAATAGGTTTTAGAGGCATCTAGATGTTCTTTTTCACTTACATCCATGCTACGGATACCTACCTGCAGGAGATTGCAATTTTTACTAGCATCGTATACAGCACAAGCATGATTATAAGGTGTACCATCATAGGATGGTCTTAGGTCTGCATGTGCATCTATCTGTAATACTGTCAGATTTTCGTAATGCTCATAAAAGGCTCTTATTATACCTATACTTATAGAATGCTCTCCTCCAAAAAAAGTAGGAAACTTTTTAGATAGAATCATCTTCTTCGCTTGATCATAAGTAGCTAGGTACATCTCTTCTGGTGAAGTGAACCCAGACAATTCTAGCAGGGTATGAATACCATTGACATATACCTCAGAATCCGTTTCTATATCATACAACTCCATATTTTCTGCTGCATCCATAAAAGCATCGAAACCCTTATCTGCTCCCTTACCCCAGGTGCTCGTACCATCATAAGGTATAGACTGTAATAAAATCTGAGCCGTATCATAAGTAGATAATTCTTCTGGGATTCCTGCAAATATTTTCTTTGACATCTTAGTCGTTATTTATCATATCCTAGAATACTTAGCATTTCGTGTACGGTCTGTTCGTTGCGATATACTGTATCCACGAAATCACCGTTTTCATCCCTATCTATAATGATATGCTTCGGGGAAGGGATCAGGCAATGTTTTATACCTCCGTATCCACTGATAGCATCTTGATATGCTCCTGTATGAAAAAAGCCAAGATAGAGTGGCTCCACATCTGTATCGGGAAAGGTCGGTAAGAATATTTGTTGATTGATGCCCTCTGAATTATAATAGTCTGAACGATCGCAAGAGATACCACCTATGTTAGCTCTAGCATATTCATTATCCCATTTGTTAATGGGAAGCAAAATAAATTTCTCATATATAGACCAAGCATCAGGGATAGTATTCATCAGACTATTATCCACGATATACCATTTCTCCTCATCGTTCTGCTGCTTTTGTTCCATAACCGAAAATATTACTGCCCCACTTTCTCCGACCGTATATTTTCCAAATTCTGTAAATATATCTGGCTCTTCTATATTCGCTTCTTCGCAAGCAACTTTTATATTACTTACAATTTCGTTGATGATATACTCATAATCATACTCAAAGCCGAGGTTGTTTCTTATAGGAAATCCTCCGCCAAGATTAAGTGATTTTATGGCTGGACATAATTGTTTGAGTGCTACAAAAAGTTTAATGGCTTTTTGGAATTCGCCCCAATAATACATGTTATCTTTTATACCTGAATCTACAAAAAAGTGGACCATCTTCAGCGAAATATTTGGGTCCGTTTTTATTTCTCTCTGATAGAAATCTATAATTTCATTGGGTCTGATGCCTAGTCTAGAAGTATAGTAGGCGGATTGGGGTTCTTCATCGATAGCCATCCTGACACCTATCTTCAGAACAGTTTTCAGACCCGCAGCATATTTCTTTACCCGCGCTACTTCGCTTTTAGAATCTAGTATCAGTATAGAATTCTTAAATCCATCTTTGTTGAGTCGAATAATTTTCTCTAGGTAATCTTCCGTCTTGTAACCATTATGTACTATGATTATATTTTTATCAATATCTCCTTCGCCGTAGAGCTTATAGATAAGATCTATGTCAAAAGAAGAAGAAGTCTCTATTTGTACTTTTTCCTTTAGAGCCGACTTTATTACGTGAGAAAAATGACAACACTTCGTACAATAACAATAATGGTACTTGCCCTTATATCCATTCTTTTTGATGGCACTGTTAAAAAGTTCTCTAGCCTTTTCTATCTGCTCCCCTATACGAGGAAGGTAGATTAACTTAAAGGGCGTACCATATTTTTCAATTAGATATTTTAAGGATATACCATGAAAATTGAGGTAACCATCTTTCAGGTCAAATCCTTCCTGCGGAAAATTGTAACTCTGTTCTATAAGATCAAGATAGCTGTTTTTCATTCCTATATATAATAAAACTTGAACTGAAGTATTAGTAATTATCATTCGGAATATTGTAACATTCCGAGTAATTTATAAACGTATATTATTACACAATACCAATATGGAGAATCCTTCCTCCAGACTGGTTTACTGGACTCACACTCTTACCGATAACGATGCCTTCCTCTGGAGCAAAATAATCCTTTATTTTTCTTCCAAAAATATCTCTAATGCTTCCTATATCTTGATCTTTCTTAAGCATGTCTAGTAAATTTACTTGTACATTCAGCTGCCCACCCGTATCGGTGTACAGCCAATAGGACTTCTTACAAATGATCGTTTCTTTTTCTACTATCTCTATCTCATCATCTATCATACCTAGGTGACAAAGGACATTATGTATCCCTTCTATCCCACTCCTAATCAGCCTTTTCTGGAAGGTATTAGGATTACCTACTTCTAGTGTTATCGCCGGAATATTAAGTGCGGCAGCAGCACCTCTCAAAGTACCATCGTGGGGTGGATTATTTACAATAATATCTGCCCCTTGTAGTAAGGCTAACTCAGCTGCAGCCTCATTCTCCATATCTGCACGTACATAGTAGGAATTGATCCTACCCTGAGACGCCGTATGTAGATCTAACAAATAATCAAAGTGCTTTACTATTCTATTAAAAAATCTGTAGGCATATATCTGGCTAATATTTCCATCAGGTTTGCCTGGCATAATGTGATTAATATCCACACCATCATTAAACCTTCTTTTCTTACGCATGTAGGAAGGTACATTCACTACAGGTATACCTATGATGGTTCCTTTCAGTTCTTTCACATCTACCTCTCTGAAGAGTCGCTGTATTACAGGAATACCATTCAGTTCATTACCATGGACTGCTGCTGTCAGGCCGAGCGTAGGCCCATCTTCTACACCTCTGGCTATAATAAGGGGAATACTTATAGGATTTCCAAACCCATCAGATACAATTTTTAACCACTTGTAGCTTAGCGTACCTTTAGGAATATCCTGTAGGTTAAATTCTAAAATTGTTTCTATTTCTTTTTCTATTCTAAGATCCTGCATATTTAAAAAATCTGTCTAACATTATTTTAATAATAGGCTTTCCTGTCTGAGCTTCTGCCTGAGGGAATCCGCCAATACTTAGTGCATTTATTTCTGAAAGTATTCTTAACCCATTGTCATCTTCCAGCGTGTCTACTCCGTAGATAAGGATACCGTTTTCCTCTAACTTAGGATGGATTTTTCTTACTAGGTCATACTCTTCGTCCGTAGGCGTAGAAGAGACCGACTTACCACCTTGAGCTACATTACACAACCAAGAATCCTCGGCAGGTAATCTGAGTGAACTTGCTAGAATTTCGCCACCGACAACTATAAGTCTCTTATCTCCATTTTTTACATTTGTCAAATATTTCATTGCCAGATATCCTTCCTCTTCTAACTCGCTTTCTATCGTTTTCAGATACATATCCTTATCCTGATCTTGGACTCCATCATTCAGAACACCATTTACAATTTTCACTAATCCCTTACCTCCATACGCTCTCAATGGCTTCAGTACCATATCATACTGCTCACTAAACGCATTGACCTCAGCTATACTATTACATAATTTTATAGGAGGACAATATTCTGGAAAGTTGACTAAAAAAGCCTTACTACTACAGGTAATAATACCTAATGGATCATTGATAATAATCCGATCTCCAGCTGCCTTTTTAAGTTGGCGCAAAAAGTCATCCGTAACAGGACGCGGCAGGCGCATAAAAATTATATCATAATCACTAAGATTGGTGCTACTTGTATTGTCAATAAATTGTTTTCCAGAAGGATCATAAGAAAATGATTCATCTACATTTTTCACCTCTAGTGTAGTCGAATCAATATTATCAAAGAAAGCATTATTTACAGGATTAGATCTACTAGCAACATCTACGCTATCACATTGTGGATGCATACTCATCTGACTCAATATTGCATAAATAGAATTCTCCTTACTATGTCCCCCGTGATCTGTCAAGCTCAGAACTTTATATCTACTCATAGCATAATTTCATCTAGGAGTGTACTGTCATTGTTAAGGGACTTGAATAGTTTTTTTCTAAACTTACCTTTAGAGTTATATAGATTTATACACATCTTGTCTATTGCAATTGTAGAAAGAACTGTCTGGATATACCCTTCTATAAGATCATCAAGACCCACTCCTAGTTTATTGAAATCTCTCCTGTCCATCAGCATCAGCCTATTCGTATCAGATCCCCACTGATTCTCACCTAGTTTTACAGATAGATTGGTTCCTAGCATATCCCAAGAATTAGCTCCTGCGTCTAACTTATCTGCCAGCGGCACTGCTGCCCTTCTCGAGTAGATACAAAGTGGTCTTATTCCTTGCTCTGTACTACTTACCATCATTCTTATATCTGCTACATAGGTCGAGCCATTAATGGTAGGAATAGTACCTACGTGATAATACTTATTGTCTCCTGATCGAGAACTCCAGTTATAGTTACCTATAAGACTCTGTACTATATATCGTTCGTAGCCTATTTCCATTTCCATAAAGGCATCCAGCTCAGCCTGATTTGTAATGGTGAATACACCTTGTCCCGCATTACTGTATGGAATTTTCACAACTGCATGTCCCCCCATCTTCTGGACCCATAATGGAATTTCATTTTTGCTAATATCCCATATGGTCTCTGGTATGTTTATATTTAAACCTGCTTGTTCTAAGGTTGCATTATAAAAATCATATGCCTTAGCAGCAACCATCTTATTCCTCCCTCCTGCAAGGCAGGCTATTATTGGATTTAGAATTTTAGTCCTAGTATGTAAGGGTAATCGATTCCATGGTTTTTGGGTGACATACCTAAATACTCCTCTCAGGGCCCTCCATGTTTCTCCATCATGTATGTGGATAATGCCATCTTCTATCTTAATGTGATCATTCTGCTCGTTATCATAGAATGGTACCAAGTATACATCTTCGTCGAAAACATCTGCGATAACAGCAGCATAGCCCGATGTTTCCATGAAATTTTTATCGTAGATGACTGCTAGCCCACCTTCTACTTTTGCAACACCTTGCTTTGGTTTCAGATGATGTTTAAATGTTCTTTCTATCAGCAATCTATAGGAACCATCTTCCTTATTATCGTCCAGTAATGGCATAGACTTTTGTCCTGATGGACATGAATTATTTTCTATAACCACCATCTGTCTATTCCCGTCTTCTGAGGTAGCATTGAATAAGTCAGCTCCACTCCACAGAAAATACTTACACTTGTAAGAAAGAATTTCAGAGAGTACCATTTTATCTACCTTAGGATTTAAGTGACAATATCTAGATACTATTTTTTCTTTCTCTAAATTGAGAAAAAAATTAACCATAGGGTGTATCGTTGCGTTCAGCGCCTTAGGATACCAATGGTTTTCGTTATTAAAATTACCAGGTTTTATAACTTTTGTTCGATCTTCCATCAATCTAGAATTATTGATATTGTATTCAGTTAAATATTAAATTAATTCAAGACAATATTAGTCTTATTTTTTATTAAATTATCATTTTTGTGACTCCTGAATGTTATTTATTTGCAACCATCTTTAACAACTAATAAGCAGACGAGTAGGTGGATTAGATTCCGACTCTACACCACACCTCTAGCTTTCAGTTCTAAGTACTTATTGATGGTATCTATTGTGAGATCTTCAGGTGTTGTGAGGATGGTGTAAACCTTGTTTTGATTTAGTTTTCGGGCCATCAGTTCTTTCTCGAAAGAGAATTTTTCTGCTACCGTTTGTATATATATTTCCTCTATACTTTCTGGATCTTTTCTTAGTAAATCCTTTATTGCGGTATTTTTAAAAAATATGACAACAATGACATGTCGTCTTGCAAGGGATCTAAAATATGGCAGTTGTCGCTCCAGAGAATGCAAGGATTCAAAATTTGTGAATAAAAGCAATAAGGATCTCCTTTTGATTCTTCTATTCACAAAGAGAGAAAGTAATTCGAAGTTTGTTTCCTTATACCTTGTAAGTTGATTGTAAAGAGCTTCTTGTATTTTAAACAATTGCCCTGATTTCTTTTCGGCCATGAGCGCAGTACTCATCTTATTGGAGAAGGTAATCAGCCCTGCTTTATCATCTTTCTTCAGTGCAATATTTAATATTACGAGAGATGCATTGATCGCATAGTCAAGTAAGCTCAGACCATTAAAAGGCATTTTCATCAATCTTCCTTTATCTATAATCGCATAGACTGGTTGCGATTTTTCTTCTTGATACTGATTTACCATCAGCGTATTTCTCCTAGCGGTTGCCTTCCAGTTTATGGTTCTAGGATCATCTCCTTGTACATATTCTTTTATCTGCTCGAACTCAAAAGTATTTCCTATTCTTCTCTGTTTCTTGATACCTCTCTCTTCTAAAAAATTAGAAAAAGCCGCTAGTTCATACTTCTGCATCTGCAGAAAAGAAGGATATACTGGTAAGATCTTACCATTATCATATCGGAATCTCCGCTGAACTAGTCGTAGCAATATAGAGCAGAATATATTCACCGCTCCGAAATCATACTCCCCTCTCTTAGTAGGTCTAAGTTTATACAATAAGGTCTGCTCCTCACCAGGAGCAATATCGGATTCCCATTGTATATCTCTTCGCTGGAACTGATGTGGGATCTCATCTATAATACTAAGATGAGCGGGAAGTTTATAGATGTTATGCAGTTGAATAAATAATTCGTTTTCATCTCCGTTTGATAATTTATCCGGACTTATACGTTCTCCTAAAATTTTACCACCATGAGCAAAAAGGAAATAAACTTCTATACATAGCCACCCCATAAACAAAAAGAATACCGCTATACCGATAGGAAATAAAAAAGGTATAAATCCTCCTAATACGAATACAAGTACCACACCTATAATTCCCATATAGAAGTGATTTGTAAAATAAAGATCTCTAAAGAATCTCAACATCTTACCTAGGTATTTCTATACTTTTCACTAAAGCATCCACAATCGCACTAGGGCTTACACCTTCCATTTCCTTTTCTGGGCTAAGACTTATTCTATGATTGATCACTGGCCCCGTAAGATCATTGATGTCATCTGGGGTTATAAAGTCTCTACCTCTGATCACTGCAAGTGCCTTAGCTCCTGATAACAGTGCTAGAGATGCCCTGGGTGATGCACCTATCTGAATATCCCTGTACGATCTTGTCTTATTTATAATCTCGGCGATATACTGTATGAGCTTAGGTTCTACAACAACTGATTTGACAAGATCCTGATGTTCTCCTATTTTACTTTCTGTCAATATAGCTTGAATGCTATCTAGGTCTATAGAGTTTTTCTTGGTATGAAATCTGTTAAGTATTTCTATCTCTTCTTCCACATTAGGATAGTCTACAACAATCTTAAACATAAATCTATCCATCTGTGCCTCAGGAAGTCTATACGTACCCTCCATATCTATAGGATTCTGCGTAGCGATAATAATGAAAGGCTTTGCCATAGGGTAAGTTATTCCCTCTGCACTTACCTGACGCTCTTCCATCACCTCAAACAATGCAGCCTGTGTCTTTGCCGGTGCTCTATTGATCTCATCTATCAATACTATATTTGTAAAGATAGGTCCTTTCTTATATTCAAATTCTGAATTCTTAAAATTGAATACCGCTGTTCCCAATACATCTGAAGGCATCAGGTCTGGTGTAAACTGAATCCGCTTAAAATCACTAGAAATTGTTCTTGCCAAAATCTTAGCAGAGAGTGTTTTCGCTAGACCTGGAAATCCTTCTAGCAAAACATGTCCATTAGCCAACAGAGCAGTCAATAGCAGTTCTACTAATTTTTCTTGACCAACAATTATTTTACCTATTTCGTTTTTTACCTGTTGGATGCTTTCTCTAACAGGTTCTAGATTTATTCTTTCCTCGAACATATTGTTTATGCTTTATTATAAAAGTTATTTATTTTCTGTGTTAAGGTTTTCAGGTTTTCTGCCGTTAATTTTTCTCGACTATTTACATCGTTAATATGATGAAAAAGCTCTGATAGTTCACACTTATCCAACAATGTTTTCTCGCTGAGTATATCAGCAAAAGAATCATTATACTCCAAGTCGGAAATTTTATATTTTTTATAAATATACTCCCTGAAGAATAGTAATTTTTTGTCTATTATATTTTTGTAAGAAGAGGTATTATAATACAGTGAACCGACGGTCTCAACATATTCTTTATTACTATTTTTATAAGATTCTATGATAGGAATAATTCTCTGCTTACGCTTAGCATGGAAAATTATAAATAATAATATACTTGCCAAACTTATCCAGTAGGCCCATCTAAATGCAGGGACCAATAATATTTGTCTCAGCGGTGAACCATGCCCTTGTGGCTTACCTATCTTATAGTACTCATCCCAGATGAGAAAGTCATAATCACTAAGTATACTTAGCGTACGTTCTGCATAGAGATAGTTAATCGTATCTAAGATATGCAGATTAGTATATCCTGTGGGAATGCTGTTTAAAAATATAGAGCCTGATCCATATCCAAAGTGTATACCCTGCTTAAAATAATTGATAGAATCTCTTGTTAGCCAGCTCGTAGCATACGCAGTCCTAATACTATCTGTACATCCAAAATGTCGAAGCACTTCTAGATCCTTAAAGCGCGGATTTCTTCCTGTCAGACCGTCACTGTAAAATCCTACTGTAAGTGGTGCGGCATCTTTAAAAACCGTTTCGTAATCAGAAATCTCCTGAAGCCTTAGCGTATCTAGCCATCTACGACCCATTTCTTCTGCGGATATTAATACATCATTCCCTCTTTTTACAAACTGAAGTAGACGATCCATATCTAGAGAATCTGGATAGAAATCTCTATTAAAAATGAAATATAGCCCTTTACCGCCACCCATATCTAGACTATCGTTGATCATATTATATATCGGACGATCTGCAGTTTTTACGTCCAACTCAGGATATAATTCTGGTAAGCTTTCATAAAGCACATTAGCTCCATAAGGCTTTGTATCGTTTTTAGAAAAACTAGGTGTCCAGTCTATCTCTGTAGGCCAATAGAAAGATATGAGGACTATCATAAGAAGATATATCCCTACCAGGAAAATTGATTTTTTATTATTTTCAAAAAATGCTACACTCATCTATATCTGCGCTTCTAGTTGTTGAAAGCTCCGGAGCTGTTCGTTATAATCTGCAACATTAGAAATATTATATTCGCCATACCAGATATATTCATACACCTTAGTTATCTCCATAAACATACTCCTAAGGTTTAAATCTTTTATTTCATCTATATAATTAATATTTGTCTTACCTGATTTCCATAATATGATCTTTTCATCATCTAGTTTCCTAAGTGCCCGAAGATATCGAAAACGAATAGCTAACCTATAAGCACCTTGTTGCTCTGCCTTTTCTATCAGCTGAGAAAGATCTTCCTCGCTCATATCCGCATCCACTAGTTCACTATCTATTTCTTCTAATGAGACATCCTTCTTTCTCAAAAAACTTCCTAGTTCTGCCTGCAGTATAAATCTGAGTAACAAGTAAGCTCCCAAGCCTATGATAAGATACTTAAGCAATGAGCCAGAAAAACTAGGTATAGAAAAACCTACTGACTCATCCAGCCATCTTAGAAACTTATACCACAACTTAGATACAATCCCACGCTCTTTTTTAGGATCTTTTTCATAATTGTATATAGGATCATCTCTAAACTTTTTCGTATTTACATATAAATCGGCTCCTCCTACAATAAAACTATCAACCTCTATAAAGCAATCTGACCATGTTAGCTCTTTCTCCTCTACATTGTCATTGTCGTTATCATAAGCTTCAGCATCTAGTTCTTCTTCTACAGATATATTCTCCCCAACATCTGCAGTATCTGCTACCTCCGAACTGAAGGTGTCATCCTTCTGAGCTGAAAGAAAACTACTTGTGGCAAGTATGATATGTAAGATTAAAATCCTGCTAAAAATCACCTTCATTTTCGAAAAAGCTATCTTTTTTAGTTCCTAATGCATCTATCCGTTCGCTAAGTTGTACGGCATCTTTACGCTCAACAAGGTCATAGTATTTTAGTACCGTAGCAGTGCTTGTATACATAGAAGCAAACAAGGAACCTAAGAGACTAAACATATAAGATATGGCAGTCATATACCCTAGACTTCCTACCCCTTCTCCTGTAGTAGTAGAACTCATTGTGTGTACGAATATATATATGTAATATGGTATCGCAAAAATGGACGACATGAGACTGGAGACAATTCCTGCTACCAGTAATATAGCAAATGTAGCCCACCAATTTTCCTTGATAAGATAAAATGATCTCTTAATAGCTTCTACATAATCTAGATCTTCTTCCACTAATACAAAAGGAAAGAAAGTAAAACAAATAGAAAAATAGATTATAGCTGGGAGTATCAATATTATAGAAAATCCCATGAGTATAGGACTTATAAAGGCTAGTAGTCCTAAGACCAAGGCCACTGGAATAACTAAGCAAAGAAAAAATATGATTAAGGACATACTCACCTTACCGACATATCTTTTAAATGTAGCACTTAACTCCTCGATGGTAATGACTTGACTTCCCTTGTCTTTATAAGTTTTCATTGTAGAATAGACCAGCGTCCATAACATCATATAAGATACAATAAGTCCTAAATACAAAAACCCAAATCCACTTACCAAGGATTCTATATCCGACATAGATCCCATATCCTGAGTTATCACTTTCTGAATAGCATTACCACCCAACATGGCAACTATACCGCATGCCAATAAAAATATAGGTATGACATACATCAAGAACCCTAATGAAAGAGGCTTTAGATTAACAAAAAGAATCTTAAATGAATCCCCGATAATATCTCCAAAATCTCTTTTTCTAAATATCTGTAACTGATAGGGTACTTCCATCTCGTTCAACTTTTATAGGATATATAATAAAATACCAAATGATAAATGCGAAGGATAATAAGACAATAAGACTTCTTCCTATATCTCCTAATTCTATATATAATCTAGTGACATAACTTTCTAATATAGCAGCGACTATAAAGACTGGAACTAGCCCAATTATTATTTTAAGACTACGGCGAGCACCTTCTAATAGGGCATCCTTTCTAGAGTAGGTGCCTGGAAATAAAAAACTATTTCCTAAAACAAGACCTGCTCCACCTGCTATTACTATTGCAGATACCTCTAGCGCACCATGTATGAAAATCGTACTTAGCGCAATCCAACTCAGACCTCGCTGTATAAAATAGCCAACAAATGCACCGACCATTATTCCGTTTGTAAAAAGTATATATGCCGCAGGAATACTTCCGAGAATACCTAGGACATATACGAGAAAGGAAACTCTTACATTGTTTGTGGAAATACCAATGAACATGTTGCCTTTAGAACTGGATTTATACACCGCAAGGGGATCTCCATTATCTATATTGTCTGCCGTCATATTGACATATGCATCACCCATAATGCCTCTGACGAAATCCGGATTAGTCTGCATAGAAAATAAACCAATAGCGACCGCTAAGGAAAAAATAAATAAAGAATATAACAAGGGCCTATGCGACTTCCGCACTGCTAGAGGTACCTCGTATTTCCAGAAATCTATAAATCTGGCTCGCTTCTCTTTTTTGTTTTTGTATATTTTCTGGTGAGCGTGTATAGCTATACCGTTCAGATAATCCACCACTGGACTGTCTGGATAGAACGTACTTGCATAAGAGAGATCATCTGTGATATGAATATAAAGCTCTGCTAATGAATCCGCATCTATCTCATTTTCACCTTTCAGAAAGCTTTCAAATTCTTTCCAATAGGGTTCATTATTTTTTATAAAAATGACTTCTTTCAAGAATAATTAATATTATACATCTTCGTCTTGTAATATAAAATTTATCTTAACGATTCTATAAAGATACTGCAACATAAAATTATGCCATCTAAATACCATATCTTCTTACATGCCTATCTATAATAACCTCAATATAAGGCATATCAAGTTAATATATATAATACTTGCAGTGGTTCTCTCTGCAATACTTTTTCCCGATATTATATCTAGGTATAATCTGATGATAGATCCCCAGATCCACTGGGTATTTAATACGTTATGGGACCACAATTTCGCAGCTAATCAATTTATAATTTTTCCACATGGCCCTCTGAGTTTTTTAGAATTTCCCATGACAATAGGGAATAATGCTTTAATAGCTACCCTATTTCGTATTTGCCTGATGATGCTTTTTTTCTTTCTTCTAGCGCTGCATACTAAGTTATCATGGAACAAGAAGTCCATAATTATCCTTACAGCTATGTTTTTATTCGGTCAATGGCTAGATTTTGAATCACTTCTTGCAGCTAACGTCCTTTTACTACTGCTCCTTTATGATAAATCGCAATCCATCTACTATCTTATCGCTAGTATAATTTTAAGTATTATTTCTATATATGTCAAAATTTCTATAGGTATCATCTGTTCTTCCTTACTATTTAGCTATTTTACCTATTCTCTTATAAAATATAAGTCTATCCATCCATCCCTTTTGTGGCTTAGTGGTTTTCCTATCTACATCTTTTTAGCTTGGCTAGTGCTCTACCAGTCTACATCCGGATTTGTCGACTATTGGATAGGGCTCAAGGAATTAACGATAGGCAATTCGGAAAGTGCTGCTCTCTATCCTGATAATAATTGGTACTACCTCGGCGTAACAATTTTTAGCTTACTTGTCATCCCTTTTCTTAGAATAAGCAAGACAGCTAAGATGATCTATATAGTATCCTTCCTTAGTTTTCTGGCTTTCTGGAAACACAGCATGTCCAGGGAAGATGCCTGGCATATTATGAAATTCTTCTACTGGATAGGCTTTGTCTGTTTTCTTATAGCTTATAATGAACCTAAATATTGGAAGCGAATAACTGTAGTTAGTTTAGTATGCCTCGCCTCGTTCTATCTTAATGTTATGCTAGTAAGTCCATATCCTTTATTGGATCTGAATAAACCATCCTTAAAGAATATAAGTAATTCCTTGTTCTCTGACAAGAAAAAAAATACGGAAGAAAAACGTAAGGAAAAAGAACTTTCTAAATGTCAACTTAATCCTGAAGATAGAGTGCAGATAGGTAATTCGACGGTAGATTGCTATCCATATAATTACTGTTTTGTAGCACACAACAACTTATCATGGAATCCTAGACCTATCATACAATCCTATGCTGCTTACACTCCCTATCTAGATAAGAAAAATGCTGATTATTTTGCTAGTTCTCGTTCTCCAGAATACATCATCTGGGAAATGGATATGCTCCAGCGTGATAGATGGAACCTTGCTATGACTAGTATAGATGGCAGGTACCTACCTAATGATGAGCCACACACCCTATCCACTATTCTGAGCCACTATAAATTAATATCCAAAAGAGAAAATTATATACTACTCAAGAAAAGAAAAGAAATTTTAAAAATCATAACAGAGCTTTCTTCAATAGAAAAAATAGCATGGAATACATGGGTAGAAATTCCTGAAACGAGTAAGAATATCTTACTGCATATAGACATTCAGAAATCGATATGGTCTAAGTTAAAATCAACCTTATACAAAGGGGAGGCTATTTATATCCTTTATAAAACAGAAGATGATAGCATCTTGAAATATAGATTTTCGAAAGCAAACGCAAAAGAAGGGCTCTGGATAAGTCCTTTTCTTACTGGGCCAAATAGAGCGGATCCTAGGATAAAAATAAAGGCCATATCTATCAACTGTAATAGTCCATCATTATTTGACGAGAGCATAAGTGCTCAGTGGTCTAAAAGAATATTTAAGGAGAAACAGAAAGTTATAGATATGAAAAATATCATAGGAATTTCTACCTCAAAAGCATATGATACATTATATCAGATTTCCAAAACTAAGGAGGAAAGCGTATCACCCACAAAGTTTTCCACATCTGAACAAATACAATTAGAAGACTATATAGTGGATACCTTATCCACTTCTTTCTTTCTCGATATAGCTGTAGATATTAAGATGCCTTGTATTTCTAAAGCCTTGTTAGTTACAGAGGTTCTGCACAAAGGAGAAAGAAAATCGTGGGACGCTTATGCTTTAGATAGATTTGTCAACCAATGTGATATGTGGGAACCTACCAAAAGCATAAAAAATATACATGCAGAGAAAGGTGATAATATAAAAGTATATATTTGGAATACAGGAAAAAGTCCAGTGTCTATGAAAAATTTTTCTGTAAAACTTTTACGAGAACAGCGATCTTAGGACTAAATTAGCATTATGAATTCGAGCATACTAACAACGGCACAAAATGTAAATCTGAGCTACAACCCAGCAAGTATGGGATCCAGGATGGGTTCTTTCATTCTAGACTGGATTATAAAGATCGCTTACATCATTTTAGTATCCATTATAATAAGTAATCTTCCTATAAAAGATTCTTATTTTCTTATGAGTCTTTTCTTCCTGCCTGTTATGTTTTTCTCATTGATCTTCGAAGTTTTTAACCAGGGTCAAACTCCAGGAAAGAAAGCTAATAATCTGAAAGTTGTATCTGCAGATGGTCGACCTACTAAGATCAGTCAGTATATACTGCGATGGCTTATGGGTGTAGTTGATTTTTATATTCTATCTGGTGCTATCGCGCTTCTCTCTATAGGATCTAGTTTAAAAAGTCAACGTGTAGGTGACATGATTGCTAACACCCTAGTGGTAGACCTGAAACCTAGAAAAAAATTACATAATACTGCTTTCGTTAAGATTCCAGAAAATTACCAGCCTCAATATCCTAGTGCAATAGATCTGAGGTCAGAAGAGGTTCAAGTTATAAAAGAAGTTTTACAGAACAGACATGAAAATAGTTTTCATCTGACTACAGAAACCGCCGCCAAAATAGAATCTATATTAGATATAAGAAAGGAAACAAATTCTCGAGATTTTCTAAGACGTGTAATTAGTGATTACAATTATTATCAAGTGAAAGAAAGAGAAGAGTTAGGGTATTACACCAATTCTGGTTTGGAATGACGGAAATTATTTATTTTATTCTTCATGTTCCTTCGTCAAAAAGCCTCGCCGATCCTATGGGTTCTTTGCTAGCCCGCCCGCTTAGCGCTGTGCCTGCCGTATGCAAGGAGGCAGGGTTCTCATTTAAAGCACTTTCGTACTTTATTCGACTACGTCGAACTCATTCGTTCTTGCCTTGATCCATTTTGAATAATTCTAAATCCTTTTCCGTCCTCTAAAAACAGAATTGGTATAAGGCTTCAGCGACAAGCGGAAGGCTATGTTTACATTTTTCATGATAATTATATAAATCAGTAAGTTGTATTCGTGGAAGATCGTTTAGTTTTCCTAACTTTAATTATCACTATTTTTATTTTCCGATTTTTCAGACAATATTTACTGTATCCTATATGTACAGGATAAATACCATTCCTATGAAACTAACCGAAGCCAATAAGAAATTTCAGATTTATAATAGTCTCTTTCTTAATCTCTACTATAATGATTCTAACCATATAGGGTATCTATTGCCCTTGTTTAAAAAAAATGCAGGTAGAGCTATAAAGCTAGAAAAAAGTCCAATAGAAATTATAGACGATTTTTATGACAAGAATGCTTCAGGATATTTTGATAGTAAGATGGACTTCATGTTTAAGGTAATACAGTATGTAGAACGCCAGATTGTCTTATTTGATAGTATAGAGGATTCTACCTCACCGTATGAGCTGGAGGATCAGAAAGTTGTAAGAATAAAGGATCTATTGTCTCAGCCTATAGAAAAAGACAAAGTCGATGAGGTAATGAAAAAATTGAATGACTTCGGAATAAGAATTGTATTTACGGCGCACCCTACGCAGTTCTACCGACCTCCTGTTCTAGATATAATAGCGAACCTAAGAAAAGAAATATCTAATAATGATATACAGGAGGTGGATACCTTGTTGCATCAGTTAGGTCTTACCTCACTGGTAAATTCTAAAAGTCCTACCCCGCTTGAGGAGGCAAAAAATATAATCCATATTTGTAGATCTAATTATTATAATGCCATAGGAGATTTTCAGTATGATCTGATTAAAGATAATCCTACTTTTACCAATCACAATCTGATAACGCTAGGTTTCTGGCCTTGCGGAGATCGGGATGGGAACCCATATGTAACACACGAAACAACGCAAGAGGTTATGAATGCCTTAAGGATGACACTGATGAAGTGTTATTATAATGACTTGAAGGTGGTCATATCTAAGCTTACTTTCAAGGAAGCAGAGGTGATTCTGTATGAGCTAAGAGACAAGATCTACAATTCTATGTTCGATAAGGATTATTGCGTAGATCATAAAGAAATATTATCGAAACTTACGGAAGTAGAAAAGATAATTGTGGATCATTATGAGAGCTTATATCTCGAAAATCTTCAGAGGCTGATGGCCAAGGTTGCCGTTTTTCGAAATCATTTTGCTTCTCTAGATATACGTCAGGATCATACAGTTCATCTAGATACAGTAACTTACTTGCTCAAAGCTAATGGATACATAAAGGACAACATAGACGAATTACAAGAAGACAAGCTAGTAGAAATACTAACTAAAGAATATTTAACGATACCTAATGAAATAGATGCTGAAGCTAGAGTAGAAGATACGATCAAGAATATACAACAACTAGAAAAGTTACAACAACTCAATGGAGAGGATGGCTGCCATCGATATATAATCAGTAACTCTGAGGATATTTTTTCTGTATTATTTGTGCTCGGCCTTATGAGATGGATAGCTAAGAAAGAGGTATTTAACTTTGACATTATCCCGTTGTTCGAGACAATGAAAGGGATGGCAGCATGTGAGGGTATAATGGAACATTTGTTTGAGAACGGTAGTTACAAAGCTCAGCTAAAGTATAGGAAAAATAAGCAGACCATTATGCTTGGATTTTCGGATGGAACCAAGGACGGTGGTTATCTAAAAGCTAACTGGTCTATTTTCAAATCTAAGGAGGTGCTTACCGCAGCTTGTAAGCGCTATAACGTCTCAGCTATATTTTTTGATGGTAGGGGAGGGCCACCAGCAAGAGGTGGTGGAAAAACGCATAACTTCTATGCTGCACTAGGATCGGGTATTGCTAATGACGAAATACAGATGACTATACAAGGGCAGACAATTACTAGTACCTACGGAACAGAAGAAAAATTTAAGTTTAATGCCGAGCAACTGATTACCTCTGGTCTCCTAGGAAATATAGATGAGGGAAAAAATGACATCTCTCCAGATCAACGGACATTGATCGAGGAACTCAGTGAGCTTAGTTATAAGAAATATATAGATCTGAAATCCCATCCTAAATTTCTTTCTTATCTGGAAGAGATGACAACGCTTAAGTATTATTCTGCCGCTAATATAGGGAGTCGACCGAGCAAAAGAAATGCTGATAAAAAGCTGACATTGAGTGACCTGAGAGCTATCTCATATGTTGGTTCATGGAGTCAGCTCAAGCAAAATATTCCTGGATATTTCGGTATAGGTACAGCCTTAGATCATCTAAAAAAAGAAGGAAGGATAGAAGAGCTTAAAAAATTATACAAAGAAGTAAGGTTTTTTAAGATCTTAATAGATAATAGCATGATGTCTCTAACGAAGTGCTTTTTTGAGATCACTTCCTACATGAAGGATAACGAAACGTACAGAGACTTCTGGAATTACTTGTACGAGGAATACACCTTATCTAAGCAGATGACCTTAGAGATTACAGGATTCGATACGCTTATGCAGAATGAGGAACGTACCCGAGAATCTATTAGGATCAGAGAAGAAATAGTACTTCCTCTTATACTAATACAGAATTATGCCTTGCAAAAAGTCCAAGCAGGCGACGCGCAGTCAGAAGTATATAAGAAATTAGTGATCAGATCGCTCTATGGCAATATTAATGCAAGTAGGAATTCTGCTTGATAGCATAATTCTGACTCATTATATTCTTATGAAATGGTTTACTGTAAGTAGTAAACATGCAGATAGTTTTTTCTATTATAGACGATTAGCAATTTCTCTTTAGAAAGGACAAATATTAAAAAAGCTCACAGAGAAATATAGAATAATGGCAAAACAAAAGATTTGTTTGTACTATAATCAAGTATATTATACCAATTCTAGTTTAGAATGACGGTAATTATTTATTTTGTTCTTTCCTGTTTTGTGACTTGAGGCACCCAGCGTTAATTTATACTAATATTCA
>ENA-ORXM01000258-ORXM01000258.1-marine-metagenome-genome-assembly--contig:-NODE-258-length-105483-cov-68.477639_pt1 | contig 105483 bp, 92 predicted proteins | sample MGYA00237867_ERZ511480 | MGnify/ENA primary metagenome ERZ511480 (study PRJEB26309, sample SAMN06266103) | marine metagenome | isolation source: Algal blade | place: United Kingdom:Sidmouth, United...
CTAACGCCCGCTCTAACATCCGGCATGTCTACATCCGGCATGTCTACATCTGGCATGTCTACATCCGGCACGTTGACGTCGGGCATTTTTCCTTTGAGGTCAGCACCGATTCCGCTAACGCCCGCTCTAACATCCGGCATGTCTACATCCGGCACGTTGACGTCGGGCACTCTTCCTTTGAGGTCAGCACCGATTCCGCTAACGCCCGCTCTAACATCTGGCATTTCTACATCCGGCACGTTGACGTCGGGCACTCTTCCTTTGAGGTCAGCACCGATTCCGCTAACGCCCGCTCTGACATCGGGCATGTTGACGTCTGGCATGTCTACATCCGGCACGTTGACGTCGGGCATTCTTCCTTTGAGGTCAGCACCGATTCCGCTGACGCCCGCTCTGACATCAGGTATGTCTACATCCGGCATGTCTACATCTGGCATTTCTACATCCGGCACGTTGACGTCGGGTATTCTTCCTTTGAGGTCAGCACCGATTCCGCTGACGCCCGCTCTAACATCAGGCATGTCTACATCCGGCATGTTGACGTCTGGTATTCTTCCTTTGAGGTCAGCACCGATTCCACTGACGCCCGCTCTGACATCCGGCATATCTACATCTGGCATGTTAACGTCGGGCACTCTTCCTTTGAGGTCAGCACCGATTCCGCTGACGCCCGCTCTAACATCCGGCATGTCTACATCCGGCATGTTGACGTCGGGTATTCTTCCTTTGAGGTCAGCACCGATTCCGCCGACGCCCGCTCTGACATCCGGCATGTCTACATCTGGCATGTTGACGTCTGGTATTCTTCCTTTGAGGTCAGCACCGATTCCGCTGACGCCCGTTCTGACATCGGGCATAGTGGCGTTAGGCATGGAGCCTTTGGGATCTGCGCCGACCCCAGTGATATTAGCCTTCACATCAGGCACATTAGCATTCGGCATAATAACATCTGGCATTGCACTCTTTAAGTTCGCACCAGCCGCACTAACCGTACCCGCTGCAACTGCACCAGCATCAGCTACCGTTGCAATTCCTTTCTCGCCAGCGCCAGTAAATAAACGAACAATCAGCAGCAGAAGTAGCGAGCCTATCACGGCTGCTAGCGCTTCGCCTATCCAGTCACTGCCACGTATGGCATTTAAAACAAATCCGCCGGCAACACCACCTACCAGCCCAAGCAGAGAGCCTGTGATTGCATTCCAACGACCTGTCACATTATTTGCTACGATCCAGCCTACTATTAATCCGATAACCGCCCAGAGTATATATCTACCAATTTCAAATTCCATTAAATTCTCCTTAAATTAACTAACCTGTTAATATTTTCTATTTAGATCAATCAGCGCATTTCTGTTTTTGATTGACAAAGTGTTATTGCTATAAGTACATCGATGAAACTTAGATTGTAAACTGTCCGTCAATCAGCAACATACAGTTAAGTTTCTGTACCACAATTTGTATTCTTTTTTGGTGAATTGTATTTTCTCTAATTAGATATATTCGTCATCTGTTTTAATCTGTAATACATAATTAAAAGAAATATAGAAAGTAGAGAGAGGCGTTATAGGCTAATCCAGAAAAATAATCATACAAGTTTTATGAACTTTTTTAGAGTAGCTTACGGCCATGCGGTATGTTTTATTTTTTGGAATGGCCATCAACAATAAATATAGTCTATAGGGGGAGACAACACCTCCACCTTACATTTTTTTGCTATATCTTTCCTGACATCTGTCTGCCACCATACTGACAAAATTAAGCAGTCTATTTTTTAAGTTTGTTACCAAGCCGCAAAACAAAAAGAGTGCCGCAGTTGCGGCACTCTTTTTGTTTTGCACATGTCTTATCTTCCTAATAAATGGCGGTGACCGCTTCGGCTGTATGCAGTGTATCGAAACCAAGCGCATGGGTCTAAATAGTTAACAGATCTGTATAGAAAGACTTAAACCATATTGAAGAATAGACCATCAACACCCATGGCGAGAAAGAGAAGTGCCAAATACATCAAACTAAACTTGAACATCGGGCGGGCAGATTCTGCATCGGTTGCGTGCCAAAGCGCAATCGACTGACGCAAGATAATCGCGTTCAAGATTAGTGCTGCAACCAGATAAATAGGACCCAGCAACCCCAAAAAGACGGGCATAATGCAGATCAGCAATAGCAGTATACTATAAAGAATAATCTGCGTCTTTGTCTCTTTCTCGCCCACAATTACGGGCAACATTGGTACCTTAGCTTCTCGATACTCTTTTTGACGCATTAGCGCAATCGCCCAAAAGTGGGGCGGTGTCCAGTAAAAGACTATCAAAAACATAAAGATGGGTAGCAGCGTAATTTCGTTTGCAACCGCAGCCCAACCGACTAACGGGGGAACACATCCCGCCGCACCGCCAATAACGATATTTTGCGTACTCGTTCGCTTTAAGTTCAACGTATACAAGAACAGATAGAGAAGAATGCCGCTCATTGCCAGCAACGCTGTGAGCAGGTTTACCGTCAGCCGCAACTGTATAAAGCTGAGTAAACTCATCCCGATGCCAAAAAGCAGCACCTGCGTTGGGGTCAACTTACCGCTCGGTAACGGGCGTTTGGCCGTACGCTCCATCACGTGATCGATATCGCGATCCACGTACTGGTTTAACGTATTTGCCCCACCCGCAGCCAAAAACCCGCCAAGCAACGTCCACAGAACAAGAGACAAGCTTGGTGGTCCATCGCCTGCTAGATACATTGGTACAAAAGTAGTGACCAGTAGCAGCGAAATAATAGAAGGTTTCGTCAACGCTAAGTAATCGCGAAAGCGAATTCTTTGCAGAAAAGAACCTGTTGGTTTAGGTGTCCGAAGCGAAGAAGCGCTTTTTAGTGCTGAATTTGGAAGATGCATTAATTGGCTCTCAATTAAACTATGTATTTGCCTAGAAAAATTCTGTACCGCATATCAACATGCAGAGATAGACAGAGGTTCTCGTCGAAACTATACTGTGACCATCTCTTCTGAAAGAGCAGACCCTGAGTCATCATTCTTTTTTCGCGCTAATTTGCGCTCTTGTAAACGGATAAGTTGCGTATACCCGAACCCAAAAATCGCGGCGAATGCAAACCATTGGATCGCGTAACTTGTATGCATAAAGGGACTACGTAAATGCGTCAGCGGGTGGCGGTTGATGCGCACCGGCACATCGCTGAGCGTGCGTCCAGCCTCGGGCAATTGATAGATAAAGAAAGGAAGCAATTCATACGGCATTCGTTCACCGATCTGCTCGATATTAGCGCGATACCAAATTCGCTCATCAGCAGCAGGGGGCGTCTCGCCCGCAAGAATCTGCGTTTCTTGCGCCAGCCCTACAATCGAAGTCATCAATGGCTCATCAAAGCGCGGCCACTCTTCAACCGCAGATTCTTGATAGTTCACCCAGCCACGTGCCACCATAATCGCCTGTGCAGGACCATCGCCCTCACTTTCTAACACCAGCGGCGTAAGCAATTGAATGCCCGGCTGTTCACCCAGAAATTGATTATTTAGAGCAATTTGATTCTCAAAATCAAAAATGCCTTCAGCCAAGATTTTGCGATACTCTAACTCCACAATATCGTTTGGCAATGGGTCTGAATTTACGTTAAACGGCTCTTCTTCCCATTGCTCCATCACAAGCGTATTATATTCTGTACGCTGATCGCGACGATCAAGCTGCCAAACGGCAAGGCCGATCATCACCACAATGCCAAATAGCACAAAAAGCGTTGTTAACCACCAGCGGCGGGTAAAAAGTTTCTTGAAAATCCACATAATTATGCTTCTTTATTTCCTTGTCGAACACGAAAACCAAGACTAACTGATAAAAATATAAAAAGAACAGCACCGCCCCCTACAAGTGTCCAGTTAACTTGACGTGCGGGCAGCACATCTGCCCGAAATTCCGCTTGGCTCACTCCTGCTTCTGCTTTCGCCACCAAACGCATACGCCAAACGCCCTCAGTCGGCAGTATCAAATCTGCTTCATAATAAAACTCACTCACCGTGCTAGCGGCAGCCGAAACTTCTATCACTGCATCTGGCTCATTAATAGACGCAAGTAAGAGCGTGATTTCTGCACCTTGAACCACACGCTCTAGCTCATTCGACAAAGAGCTATCATCGATCTTGCTGCCCTCTGGTGGTGGCTCTGTAATCGCAATAGAAATGTGGATCTCTCCGGCTCGCAGCGGCTCTGGCTGCGTCCACGCAAAGATCCGGTACGGGCCATCTCCGGCGTTAACTAGCCTTGGGGTCCCGCCGCCATGAGCGTGTAAAGATGAATTGAATAGGGCCAACGCGAGCAGAGCCCAAATGAAAATTCGTGACCGTAAATTGCGCTCATATAACCAGATCCAAATGGCCGATCTCACAGGCTATGCTCCAGCCGAAGCACTGCCAATGCCCTGACGACCATCGCTATTTTGTTGCTTCTGCATTGCTCTCTTCTGGCTGGCAACTGTCTGGTCAGTCGCCTTCGAAACCGCAACCGCCATCACAATCAAGCCCGCAATCAAAAACATCATGCTGCCCGGGATCCACATAATTGCGCCGCCCAACATCTGATCCTGCATTACCGTAAATCCCCAAAATCGAGGCACCGATTCGTAATAGGTATAAACGGGTTGACTCGCAAATGCAATAAATACGCCCGTCAACATGTTGGGTGGGATAGTCGCAAACAAAAACGCTCCTCGCCCCCACGCTGGCATTCGCTTATGAATGTGCGGCGCAGCGTCCAATGCATGCCACCAGTAGAGCATTGCCGCCCCAAAGAATGTGATATGCTCAATGTCATGAACCCACTCGCGGCGCAAAGCTAGATTATATGCTTCTGGCTCGTGCCAGCCTAAATAGACACCAACAAATGCGAACCACGCGAAACTTGGTTTGGTGATAAGCGCCAGTCCTGTACGAAAGAGTGCATTCTGCGTAAATAATCCCGCAACCGCCTTGCGCATTTCTTTTGGCATCCCCCACAATATCATCGGAAAAGGACTCGCCAAAAGCAGCAGCGGCGCAGCAATCATAATCGACAGCAGATGCTGAATCATATGCATAAAAAAGAGCTGTCCACCCAGCCTATCAATGGGCGAGAGCAGCGAAAGCATCAGCGAAAATAGTCCAATCAAGTAAGAGACCAAGCGCGGAATAGAGGCTAGCTTCGTCTGCTTTTGGCGCAACGTCCACCAGCCACGCACATATAGCGTGCCAAAACAGAAAAGCACAAGCACGACATCTATACGCCATTCCCAAGCAGACAAAAGCTCTCGAACTAAATTGGACATGAAGAAGTAAACGCCTCGTAAAATACAAACGCCAGAGCGCATATACGCTCTAGCGCCTGATAATAAACTCGATTATTTCTTTAAGGAATGCTTTAATGCAATCCCTCAACTGCGGTGCCAATTAGGTAAAGCGCAGGGTAGAAGAAGATCCACACAAGGTCGACATAGTGCCAGTAAATAGCACATGCCTCAACGCCCCAGTGTTGCTCACTCGAGTAGTGTCCCTTTCGACCAAGACGCCACACTACTGCGATAAAGACCAAGCCAGAGACAACATGCAAAGCGTGCATACCCGTCATAGCAAAGAGCACAGCGCCAAAGGCACCGTCGCTTGGGGCAATGTGGCCCGCCTTCTCAAAGATCTCAATCCCCTCTAAGAATGGGAACCAGTCGATCATGGGAATCAACCCCCACTCGAAAATCATTACGCCTAAAAGAAAAATAAGTCCTAAGATAAAAGTCGCTATCATGCCGATAGAAAAGGTGCGGCGATCATCGTATTCCATACCTGTTTCGGCCATATTCATCGACCAGCTACTAATCAAAAGTATAACCGTTACAAAAAGACCAATATTACCATCAAGATCAGGTCGAATCACTCCATGTTCTGCATCGTTCCACAGATAGAAGCGAGCCGCAAGCAAGCCGCCAAAGAGGAAAATTTCTGAAACGAAGAAGAGCCACAGACCAAGGCGACTGTTTTTTAAATGGGTGGCGTAAACATCCGCCGCAGAAGCTGCAACAGCGCTCATACTCTAGTGTCCTCCATCTGTCGACCAAAGTCGCGAAACGTGCATAAAATTATTGACAACGAAATAGGCTTTGATTACACCAAGCAGCATCATAATGATAGCGCTCGTTGTTGCTATAGCCGCAAAAAATTCGATAATTGTCAAAACGGCCAAAATAAGTGCTGTTGCAATACTGGCTCTATAGGCAGCTTTACGTTTGCGGGTTTTACTTTCGTTATTTTCTACTGGATGTTCACTCATAAGACTCTCCAGTCTTGTGCATTTTATAAATCGAGCATTGCTATAAACAAGATAATTGCTGCGCTCAACTTATATCATAAGTTCTTAAAATAACGTAATAGTCAGAGCATTTATTGCCCCGACTATTACGTGTGAAATTACGTATAAAACAGTTAATTAATCATCACCCGCCAATGCAGGAGCCATCTGAATATAAGTCGAGCCAGCCAAACCATAATCATATGGCTCGCCCACAACCGTAATCGGTGTTGGGAAGCTATGCTCTGGAATCGGCGACGGAATCTGAAACTCTGGTGAACGAGAGCGCCATGGATTGTTGCCTGCTAATTCACCAACATCCGCACTATTAAAGAGGTTGTAGACCATAACTAAAATCGAGAAAGCAATCAAGAAGGCTGCAACTGTAATCACTTGGTGACCAGTCTCCACACCGCCAAACCCGAGCGCTGGATCATAATCTGCAATGCGGCGTCGCATCCCCATAACCCCGACCGTCATCTGCCCAATACTCATCAGCCAGAATGCGGGAGTCATGATCGCAAAGTGCAATTTTCCAAGCCCTTCGTTATACATGCGTCCCGTAATCTTTGGATACCAAAAGTAAATAGCGGCAAAGAAGGGGAAGATAAACCCACCAAAGAGCGTAGCGTGAAAGTGACCAACTACAAAGTAACTATCATGTAGCGGCATATCCGTGGCAACCGTTGCCAAAATCGGGCCGCTTAACCCACCAAGCAGGAAGACAGAGATTGCACCAAGCACAAAAAGCATCGGCGTCTCGAACGAAAGCTTCCCGCCCCACAGCGTCCCCAGCCAGCTAAAGAATTTTACACCCGTTGGCACACCCACAAGCATCGTGGAAAGCATAAACGTTGTGCGCAGATAAGGAGCAAAGCCAGAGGTAAACATGTGATGGCCCCAAACTAAGAAGCCAACCAGCGCAATCGCCACACTAGACATAGCGATCCATTTGTAGCCGAAGAGCGGCTTACGAGCAAACACCGGCAGCAACTCGCTGATGATGCCCAAACCCGGCAGCACGAAAATGTATACGGCAGGATGAGAGTAGAACCAGAAGAGATGCTCGAAGAGAATTGGATCCCCACCGGGGATTCCAGTCGGAAGACCAAGATCTGAAAGACCGCTATTAGGGTTAAAGAAACCCATCCCCATCGAGCGTTCCAGAGAAATCATTAACATCGCCTGACCAATTACCTGTGTGGCCGTTAGCTGCAAAATGCTCGTTGCCAACATCGCCCAACAGAAGATCGGCATTCGGAAAAGGCTCATGCCGGGAGGCCGCATAGTCAACATTGTAACGATAATATTAAGCGAACCTAAAATCGACGAAAGCCCAATCGCGTAAATTGCATATGCGGCAAGCTGATAGCCAACATCACCTTTCAAACTCAGCGGTGGGTACATCGTCCAACCAGAATCCCACTGCGCAAAAAGGCTACCCATCAATAAGATAACTGCGGGAACATTGATCCAAAACGCAAATGCATTCAGTCGCGGAAAGGCCATATCATCAGCCCCAATCATCAGCGGGACCAAATAGTTGGCCATTGCACCAATACCGATCAGTACCGCAGCCAATGTGGCCCAGCCATGCATACTGATGACCGTATTATATAGACCTGGATCAAGAAACTGTAGACCACTACGGGCTAACTCACTGCGAAAAATAACGGCCATGCCGCCACCAATCATCAACGTGATCAAACTGAGGACGCCATACTGCACACCAATCACTTTGTGGTTGATGTCAGGATAGAAGTAGCGCGTCCACGTTGGCTCCCCTTCGATTGGGCCATGATGAATTGGTGGGAAAACGCCCCCCATCCACTTCGTCCAAGCGTCTAAAGCCCCAACGCCATACAAAAAGCCAATGACGCCAAAGATCGCGCCCAGCGACCAGGCACCTTCCGCAAACCATACTTCTTCGTATCCACCAATTAGACGGCCAAGCATCAGCAGCAAAAAGCCGACGATTGTTCCGATAACCTGACCTATCACTCCACGAACAAGACCAAGAGACATTAAAGACATAAAAAACTCCTATACCTTAGTGACACTGCTACGCTATTTTCTATTGATCTGCTAAAGCCGTTGCAGCTTCACCAAAATTTGATTCGTACCATTCATCATATTCGGCTTGTTCGACCACGCGTACATCTTTCACCATATTCCAGTGTGTCAATCCGCACAGTTCCGCACAACGCAGCTTATAATCGCCTACTAAGTTTGGCGTAAAGCGTATCTCGGTCATTTTCTCTTCTGGATATTCCCCGTCATGAGACGCTTCTTCCATAGTCGAATAGGGTATACTTGGAACCACATCTTGTTTAACGCGGAATTCGGGAACCCAGAAGGCATGCAGCACATCTTTGCTGCGCAGCCGCACTAAAACAGGCTGATCAACCGGTAAAACAAGCACACCTTCAATCGCAACCATTTCTGGATTTGGAATATCATCATAATAGAAATTCCATCCCCATTGAAAGCCTTCCGCCACTACAACCAACTCATTATCTTGCGTGGCGGTTACATCCCACAGAGTCGTCAAGCCTAGATAGCTAAAAATCACGACAAAAATTAGTGGTGCCGTAGTCCAGCCAATTTCCAGTGCCGTATTGCCTTCAAAATGCTCGCCATCTCCATCGTCACCCTCGCGGCGACGGAAGACCACCAGCGCATAACACATGAAAACGGTGACCAAGGCAAAAAGAAATGAAATCAACCAAATATGGAGGCCAAAGAGCCAGTCGATTGTAATCGCCTGCACGCTAGCCTGTAGCGGTAGCGGCAGTGCCCAATCGAGCAATATTTTCAAAACGACCGTCGTAATAACGATCAGAACACCAACAATTATAAAATGTCGGGGATCAGATGAAGAAGTCGTAGGAGACGGATTGTGTGACAGATCAAACATTATTTAAAGTACTCCCAGGGTTGAACCTAGTCGATTGAAACAAATTTCACAAACGTAAATTAATTTTAAATCGTTCGCGTATACTATATATATTAGATTGACTACAATTTATGCCAAATACTTTGTAAATTGCGTACCTAAATATTAGTGAAGTATAGCCACAAATTTGTAAATCTACTAACGTAACACGATCGCAATTGCCAGAATAATCGTCATAAAGAGCGGCAGCGCCGTCCAGAAAAGCTCTTTGTTTTCACGTAGATTAAATTCTTGTGCCAGTTGGCGAGACGACTCGCGACGGAAAAATTTCCATGTCGAACCAACCAAATAGAGCTGTATGCAGATAAATAATGCTAAAATAAAACCAAGAATAAATGGGGAATTTGTGGTGAGACGATCCCCAATCGATAATGTAGGCAAAGACAAAAGCGAGTTGGGAATATAGCTAAGAACAATCCAAATAACTGTGACAAGCAGCAGCATAATGGAAACAGTAGAGCGCATAAAATCTAACCACTTTACGCAAAAAAGCGCATAATATCAAAGGGGATTTTTCTCTCAAAGGTAAGCATCGATTGTACCAAAAATCACAAACACTGTCAATGTAAATGCCATCTCAGACTACTTCGCAAGCGCTGCACATTCTTCATATCGAAAACATTCTAGCGTATGATCGTTCACCATACCCACCGCCTGCATAAACGCATAAACAATCGTTGGCCCCACAAAGCTGAAGCCATACTGCTTTAGCGCCTTGCTCACTTTTTGAGATAGCACAGTCTCTGCGGGCACATCTGCCATCGTGGGCCACGAATTTTGGATCGGCTGCCCATCCACAAAGTCCCACAAAAAGGTGCTAAACGAACCGTGCTTTTCTGTGATCTGTAGGTAACCGTGCGCATTTTTGATAGTCGAGTTGATCTTGAGTCGATTGCGCACAATTCCCGAATCTTGTAGCAGCTCAGCTACTTTATCATCACCATACTGCACAATTTTTTCCGGATCAAGTCCATCAAAAGCAGCATAATAGTTTTCGCGTTTACGCAAAATTGTAATCCAGCTTAACCCTGCCTGTGCACCATCCAAAATCAATTTGGCATAGAGCGCCTTGCTCTCATAAACGGGCACCCCCCACTCGGTATCATGATAAGTTACGTACAGCGGATCATCCGTCCCGCACCAGCTACATCGGTTCATTTTCCCTCTTTTCGAATATCCTCATATGAAATAATAAAACAACCATAAGTATAAGTTTGAGTCCGGAATTATTCTAGCTGGGTCTAGCGTCTGCGAAGCTGTCGCATTATGACACCCGACGGAGCTACTTAAGAGCGAACGCCTATCATGGACCAACTTGGAGCAATCTCACTGTAGCTCAACCCTCATGTTTATACCTATGATAGGTCAACATGAACAAAGTCACTCGAATACTACTTAAATCCGCGTTTCATAGCAAGCACCGCGGCCTGCGTTCGAACCGTCACATTAAAGTTTGGCGATAATGGCGCTAATATGGTTACGCACAGTTCCTTCAGATAGGTGGAGGGCTTGGGCAACGTCGGCATTGTTCAGCCCGCGTGCCAGAACCTGTAAAACATCAATTCCGCGTTTAGTGAGCTAATCAGTAACGACCATAAAAGCGACATCAAAACTAGCGGGAAGCAGACGTTGGTAGCCTCCATCAAATCTATACAATTGCTGCAATAGTTCTACTCAGAATTCTGTTATATTTTTTGTAAGGGCTGTATTATCTTATTCAGTGTTTGCTACTGGGCACTTTATCAATATTTTAGCAATATATTAGGGCCTTCGTGCATGATAAAAGTGAAAGCTTTTGTCTTTTCGCCAGAGTGCCTAGAGCTGCGTCCAGCCTTAATGTTCGAGTTTACATACAAGAAATAATCCAAACTTTTAGTGTGGATGATGCACTAGTACACAGCGGCTCAAATAAGCCAATAGTTAAATATCAGCGTTTCTACGGAAAATAGTGATTCCATACTACGGGTCTACTTACGCCATCATGTACTAGTACAAATGATTGACGTTTGGCACTTACTTATCAACCACTTGAATTCAAATAGGACCGCCGTGATGGATATGAGTTTACTAAAGCTAAAGTAAAAAGGCAGGGTTTAACATGAAACGAATTTGGTTTTTGATGCTGATAGTGTGGCTTAGTTTCGACCAAGTGAACGTTGCCTCTGCGCACGGTCTCAAACCGGGGCAATTAAGCGTCCTCATCGATACCGTCAACGCAGGCGTTGTCGCAGCACCCTACGCTAGTGCATTCCCATTTGTGGATGATAACGGTGATGGGCTGCTTTCAACCACAGAAGTTGACGCACATCGAGATGCGATCCACTCCTTGATTAAAGAGCGGGTGGTGCTGCGTAATGAGGAAGGTACGGCGGCGACGGTACTGAAGATTGACGTTGCGATACCCGACGAGTCAGCAACGGGCAAAGTGCTTGCGGCTGACTTTGTCCAAGTTTCAGTGCAAGCCGTTTGGTCGACTGTCCCAGAGGTGATTGATGTTGAGTACACCTTATTCGGTTCGGCTGAAGAGAGCATTCACTACCTGATGCAGGACAGAGAAACGGAAGAGATCATTGAAGGAGAGTTTAGCCCGGCCGAGCCCGCCGTCCGCCTGCGTGGTGACGGGACACCCACCCAAACAGGCAGCACTATCTGGCTATCGGGCATCGAGCATGTTTTGAGCGGCTACGACCACATCCTCTTTATCCTGGCGCTGGTGCTGGCAACCGCTGGATTCCGCAAGCTACTTGGGCCATTAACCGCCTTTACGGTAGCACACACCATCACGCTGGCAGCCGTTGCCTTTGGCTTTGAGCCGCCCATCCCAGCATGGCTGATCGAAGCAACCATCGCAGCCTCAATCGCCATCTTGGCTGCCATCTATCTCTTCGGAATCACGGTGGATGTTTGGTGGGTGGCGGCGCTGCTTGGATTGGTCCATGGACTTGGTTTCGGTCAGGCCATGACCGCGTCACTGGGTAGTCTCCAACAGTGGGGTTCAGCCTTGATCGCTATCACTATCGGCGTCGAGTTGACCCATCTTGCCATTGCGTTGATTGGGCTTGGGGCGTTGTGGCTCATTCGCAACCCAAAATATAATGTTGCTGTTCGCTATGCCGCCAGCATCGCAATTTTCTGTATAGGTCTTTACTGGACAATAGAACGGATTCCATTCTAACCTATCTTAATAATAAAGGAGCTATGATGAACAAACGAATCATCGTAATCAGTGCGTTATCCGTCGTTGCCATCGCAAATATGGTGCACATTGGGCTAGCACAAGAACCTATCTTTTTACCATTTGTTGTTAATGATGCCAGCACAACAGTTGAATCGACAGCAACACCGACTGCCACATCAACTGCCACATCAACTGACACACCTTCTAGTACTACGGGTATTAAACCTACGCTTTTCTTCGACGGTGCGTTGGCCGAAGAGGCAACCATCGTAGATTGTACGCTCTTGGACGGGACGGAAACGACCTGCTACTCGATCACGATTGCGGGTACACCAGCTAACCATGATAGGGCCATTTTGTCTGCCGACAATTGAGTCCACTGCGGAAGAGGGTGGTATCTGGCTTGATGGCAATGGCGTCTACGACGTTGATGACGAATTTATTGTTAGGCTAGCCGAGTTTTACAACGATCCCAATTGGAAGATGTATGACGACGACGGCAATGTCAACATCACTGAAACAGCGGAAGAGTTTGACTTGGCAGCACGCTCAAATGTTGACTCCTCCTTACAAAACCACTGTGTGGAAGGGCGCATGAATGGCTCGAAAATGGTGAACCTGATTCTATTACCGTCACGATCCCGATGACGCTGGTGATGGGCGATAGCGCCACAGCCGGTGGAAACTGGGGTGTATGCGGCATTTGATGACTGCGGCGGACACATCAACCTTGTTGACGGCTACCATCTGCACGGCGCACACGGTTGTTCAGAAGTTGGTGAAACCGTGGATGGCGAAAGGCCCGTTTTTGTCTACGCAATGGATGGTTAACCCTATCTACAGCCCGCTTGATACGGAAAGTGAAGCAGCGGCTGAACTCGACGAATGTAACGGTCACACCACCGAGGCAGATGGCTACCACTAGCACGCAAATCCCGCAGAGGAAAATGGCGTACTTGGTTGCTTTATGGGTGTGATGGTTGAAGGTGCCGGACGAGATGGTGGCCTCGGTGGCAGACAGAGAGATGGTGAACGTCAGGGAGGCAGTCAAGGCGGCCCACCAAATTTTGGCGCAGCCGCAGCAACGCTTGGCATCGCCCAGCAAGAGCTAATGGACGCATTGGGTGGTCCACCATCAAACTTTGCTGCTGCGGCTGCGACATCGGGCATCAGCAAAGAAAAAATGCAAGAAGCCCATGATGATCAGGATAGGGCAGAGTAACAGGATTGTACCGAATCATTCATTCAGCACCCGCTCCACTGCCACGAACACATCCAAAATACCGTAGCCAGCCACATTGTTTGGTACCGCTGCATGGCCGCAGGTCTGCTCATCAGGCGCGAACTTGTACGGGCGCGCCGTCTCCTCCAAAATCTGCTCCGTGCGCTCAATCTGCCCGATCAGCGTTGGATTGGCTGACTACATCACCATTCCTGTTTCCATTCCTGTTGCGATGCTCAGCGAGCTTATCGTTCGGCTGTTCTGCACTTTATAAACAGCGCAGATCCGTCTTGCGATCGCCTGCAGGTTATTTTTGTGCAGAAATGCATTTATGCTATTATAATGGAGAATTTGGGAGCAGTGTAGTGCTGGTGTTGAACAGTGCTTGCAGCTACCCTAAAAAATTAGGCAAATAAATTTTTTTGTCAATGAGATCTTTATCCGCTTTCAGCAGAACCAAATGAAATTATACCCCTTTTCTTACTCACTCCGCTCAGCGCGGCAGTCCAAACTCGCTCCGATCCTTGCGCTTGTCCTTCTATTAATCCTACCGGCTATCGCGCTTGCTCATCCTCTTGGCAATTTTACAATTAACCGCTACAGTCGGCTTGATTTTGCTACAGAGCAGGTAACGCTTACCTATGTTGTTGACATGGCCGAGGTGCCTACGCAACAAGAGCGTCCCGCCATTGATACGAATGGCGACGGGCAGTTCGATTCGGCAGAGCAAGCAGCCTATCTATCAACACTTTTTCCTCAATTACAGGAGAATCTGCGTCTCGAAATCAATGGCGAAATCGCAGCCTGGCAAGTCGAGGAACATCAGTTGGTCTTCTCGGATGGGCAGGCAGGCTTACCAACCATGCGGCTAAGAGTCGAGTTTACTAGCCCAGTAGCGGCGAGTGAAGAAGCCCAGCAGGCCTCATTCATTGATGATAATTACTCAGGCAGACTGGGGTGGCAAGAAGTTGTTGTCCGGCCGCTTGATGGTATCGACCTGATAAATTCAACTGTGCCTGCTACAGACATCAGTAATGAACTTACTCAATATCCGGATGATTTGCTGCAGAGTCCACCGGTAGTCAATCAGGCCGACTTTCAGTATCGCTTGGGCAACGCTGGAAGTGCATCAACTTCATCCCCTCAAATTACGCAGCCCGTTTCTACAGAGACTGGAATACTAGATAGTGGTAACCTGGCCCGAAGCAGCGATCCTTTTGCCGAGATGATTCATCTGACAAATTTGGGGCCGTGGACGTTCTTTGTGGCTCTACTAGCCGCCTTTGGTTGGGGGGCCGCGCATGCGCTCTCGCCCGGCCACGGAAAGACCATCGTAGGTGCTTATTTAGTTGGCTCGCGCGGTACGGCAAAACATGCGCTTTTCCTTGGCCTAACCACCACAATTACCCATACGGCTGGCGTCTTTGCCCTCGGCCTCATTACCCTCTTTGCTTCCCAGTACATTCTGCCAGAGACGCTTTTTCCATGGCTCAGTTTAGCGTCAGGATTGCTCGTTATTGTTATCGGATTGTCAATGGCGTGGAGTTGGTTATCGCGCTTTTGGCAAACAAGGAGCGCGGATCACAGTAGTCGTCAACACGGCAATCATCATCACGATCACAGCCACGATCACGATCACAGCCACGATCACGATCACAGCCACGATGGCCTGCATACGCATGACGGCGTTCACTACCATAGCCACGAGGTTCCGGGGCAGGATGGCGAACCTATTACGTGGCGTAGTCTGTTGGCCTTGGGCGTCTCGGGTGGGATGCTCCCTTGCCCATCGGCGCTGGTTGTGATGCTGGGCGCTATCGCGCTGCAGCGGGTCGCCTTTGGGCTTATCCTGATTGTCGCCTTCAGCCTTGGATTAGCCAGTGTGCTAACGGCCTTTGGCTTAGCGCTTGTCTATGCCGGAAAGCTCTTTGCCCGAATGCCGGAAGGTATGCCTATCCTAAAAGCTTTGCCTGTAGCAAGCGCGCTCTTTATCACAGCTATCGGTGCTGGAATCACTTGGCAAGCACTGCTGGTTATCTGGTAGAAGATATCTCGATTTAGAGACAGATTTTGAGCAGTTCAGATTGAGATATTATCTATAATGAGAAATTTATCAAAAATATTTACTCTTCTTCAGAAGCGAACCCGGCCACGAAGAAAACGTACTCTTATTGTGATGCCTGTCGTCGCTGCTTGTATTCTGGCGGTGACGATTTTGTGGCGCATAGCCAACCCATTGCAGTCACCGCAGAGCGCGCCACCAGCAGCCATCGAACTTGCGTCAAGTTCAGCAGTCACTCAATTTCAACTCCGCTTACAGCGCAACCCTGAAGATCTGCAAGCTTACGCGCTCTTGGGCCAAGCATTACTACATCAGGTACGCGAGAGCGGAGACAGCAGCCTCTATGCTCGAGCTGACAACGCTTTTACCGAAGCCCTTGACCGTGACCCAGACTATCTCGACGCGCTCATTGGCAAGGGAATCTTGGCAGCAGCTCTACACGACTTTGAAGACGCCATCGAATGGGCGCAGCGAGCCCAAGCAATTAACCCATGGCGGGCCGAAACGTTAGGTATTCTCGTCGATGCCTATGTTGAATTAGGGCGCTATGATGAGGCCGTAGAGATAACCCAGCAGATGGTCGATCTGCGACCTAGTCTGGATTCATATAGCCGCGTCTCTTACATTCGCGAACTGTACGGTGACATTGATGGCGCAAAAGAATCCATGCAAGCGGCTGTTGACGCAGGCGTGCCTGGGACCGAACCGGTTCTGTGGTCGCAGATCCAGCTGGCCAATCTTTACTTAAGCCAAGACGATTTTGCCAATGCAGAGCAGCTTTATCAAGCAACGTTAATGGCACGCCCCGACTATCTCTACGGCAAGGCTGGTCTAGCCAACTTAGCCATTAAGCAGGGAGACTACGCCGCCGCCGTAGAAATCCTCGAACCCGTTACGACCCAACTGCCGCTACCCGAATTTATTATTAAACTGGCCGATGCCTACGAAGCAATGGGAATGACGGAAGAAGCAGAGGCAGAGCGCGATCTCGTTCGTATCATACAGCAACTCAACGAAGATGCAGGCATGAATATGGATTTGGAGTTGGCCGCATTTGAGGTTGAGTATGGTCCCGATCCAGAAGCGAGCCTAGAGCTAGCTCAATCTGCTTATGACCGTCAGCCCACCATCTTTGCCGCAGATACGCTTGCTTGGGCGCTTTATAAAAATGGACAGTACGAAGAGGCCAAACAATATAGTGATGAAGCGCTGCGTCTTGGCACGAAAGATCCACTACTTTACGAACATGCTGCTGAAATTGAAAAAGCTTTGCAGTAAAAGCCTTGACATATCACATCTTTGACATATCACATCTTTGACATATCACATCTTTGACATATCACATCCTTATTCGTACAAGCGTACTCCGCAGTTTACCGCAACAAATGCTGTATACGCCCACCAACACGTTTCTCCGAGCGGGCTCTTCGGGATCTCATGTGGTTGACAGTGCCACCAATCATCGTGGATCCTCCATGTCGAGTGCGTCGTACTGTTCACCACTGAGTTCTGGCTCGAATCACTCTTTATCCACAGAAGTATTCATAGAGGGCGTAAATGCCCTAGATAATACAGAGTTTAGGCCATTCCAAAAAATAAAATATACAGTATGGCCGCAAGCTACTCCAGAAAATCGCTAAAACCCTTATGATTATTTTCCTGGTTTAGCCTAACACTTAGAGCGCGCGCTAAGTCAAGAGCCAATTTTTTAATTGGTTAGGTGTGGCAAGCGAAATGATGTAGAAGACTGGTTTTGGCGTAAATGGCTATGCTGTACTATATACCATACTAATGGCAGCAGAATCTAGCAGGAGCGCAGATAGAATATGACAGAGGTGAACCTTGGGCCGCTAGCGCATGGACCCCACGCCAAACTGATCCGCGAAATGGCCGACCGATGCTCTGCGGATACCAACATCCAAGCTGTCTGGGTTGGTGGCAGTCTGGCAACTGGCACTGGTGACATATACAGCGATATTGACTTTCGGATTGCGGTGGAACCTGGACAAGTCGATAGTTGGTCCACTCCTGACTGGAGCCAATATCTGCCCATTCTTCCATGCGGAGGTACATTGATGCGCTTTGGGGAGCAAGCACTGCTGCATCATTTCGTATTGGCTGACGGAACCATTGTCGATTTTTTTGTCCAAGATACAGAGCGGCAGAATCCCGAGCCGCAAGTGCTCATCCTTGCCTGTCGCAACGCCGAATTTAAAGAAAAATTGAAAGGATTTGCGCGTCCCGCCGCTAATCTTGAACGAGAGATTGATGGGCCCGTAGTCCGGCAATTTCTTGTCGACTACTGGATCACAACGCACAAGCAGAGGAAGGCACTTGCCAGAAAATACGATTACTCTCCATTTGTTGGACTCTATTTCGAGCGGATAGCGCTGCTGCGCGCGTGGTATATGCAGACTGTAGGGAAAGATATTGATTCACGCGTCACGCTTCACGTGCTTGGAGCCATACACAAAGGCTTGCATGGTGCGCTCAGCGAAGAGCAGCAAAATATCCTCGGCCTGCCGTCGCGAACACCAGAGGAAACCGTCGCAGCTATCGAAATTATACGCACCGAGATGGCGCAGGTTGGTCGGTGGCTTGCTGATAAGCATGAATTTGCCTATCCGCACGAACTCGAAAATATTGTAGAAAAAGTCTGGAATGAGCACAAAATAGCTCTTACAAAACGGTGAACCTAAAACTGACAACAGCAGCGTCAGCATCTCGGGTGACAGATGTCAGTTGACCACACGCAGCAGCAGGTATACTCATTTCTGCATGCAACCTTTGGTGTAAAAATACTCTCGTGTGTTGTGAATCAAGCAAAGCCCGCCGGTACCGGCGGGCTTTGCTTATTGGCGCGTCATCCCGCACTCAACCGGCGTTTGCTGGTTCACAAAAACAGAGCAAGTTCGATAAGCGCAACCGTTGCTCTACTGCTTCGCCTCAGCCTGCGCCTCTGATTGCTTTGCTGAACAACATTTCCTCGCCCCATACTTTTCAGTGTAAGGCGTTGCTTTATTATACAGTTACCATTGCAGATAAATGCACGATCGTTTAACATGGCTTCTAGCAAACCACACAGCACTCACACCACAAAAGGAGAGAATAAAAATGGATAACACAGATCAATTTTCATTCGAGGATCTCTTTGCCCAAAATGCAGCTCCGCCACGCACAATCGGGACCACCAAGCGCGGAAAATATGACTTTGCCGTCGCCTATCCCGACCCCGGTTCAATGCCGCTAGATGGATTAATCGATGGCTTGCGTATAGGGCTTGCCGAAGATGGTAACGACATGGCGCTCTACTACAACAACCAAGGCTATGCTCCGCTGCGTCAACTGGTTGTGGACAAACTCGCACGCGATCGCGGTATCTACGTCACACCCGAAGAGATCATTCTTGGTTCCGGTTCTAGCGCACCCATCCACATGATCATCGAAACGCTGGTCGACCCTGGCGATGTCGTTATCACCGCCGACTTCTTTTACGCAGGCACCCTCGGGACCCTGCGCCGCTTTGGTGCCGACGTGCGTGGCGTTGATTGCGATCAAGAAGGCATGATCCCCGACTCTGTCGAAACAACAATCCAAAATGCAATCGCGGCAGCGAAGAAACCAAAATTTATCTACATTGTTCCAACATTTCAAAATCCACAGGGTTGGACCATGCCGTTAGCGCGCCGCCAGGCACTGCTCGATCTGGCGCAGAAATATGGAATCGCCATTCTCGAAGATGATTGCTATATCGATCTGCGCTACGATGGTACCGACGTTGCCTCCATCTACTCGCTGGACGAAACGGGCTGCGTTGCCTATGTTGGCAGCTTCTCCAAGATCCTCGCGCCGGGCTTGCGCATGGGGTACATGACGGCCCCGCGCCCCATGCTAGAACGGGTCCTCGGCGCAAAAAGTGGTGGTGCCGTCAACACCTTTGCCGCAATCGCTGTTCACCGCTTCGCCACCGATCACATGTACTCGCACATCGAAGAGATCAACGAAATTGGGCGCACAAAGCGCAACACCATGCTGGCCGCACTCGACGAACACTTTGCCGAAACCGGCGCAACGTGGAGTAAACCTGATGGCGGGCTTTATCTCTGGCTCACAATGCCCGCAGGAACAGACATCACCACCATTCGCGATCAAGTCTTGGATCGCGCCGATGTTGGCTATCTCACCGGCGTTAGCTTTGCGGCAGATGGCGTATCGGGCCGCAACTGCGCTCGACTCTGTTACGGATACAATTCCCCCACAGAAATTACTCAAGGGATTGCCCTACTCGCAGACGCATTCCGTCACTTTGGCGTGATATAGCTTTACCATAGATCCACCCTCAACCAAAGGAAGCAAAAAGAATATGGACATTGTCAGATATCCTGACCCACGGATCGAATCAGTCGATCCACGTTTTGATAAATATCGCCTTGGCAGCGCGGTGATCGAGCGTTTATGGACGGGCGCACGCTGGGCAGAGGGTCCCGTTTGGTTTGGCGACGGGCGCTATCTGCTTTTCAGCGACATCCCCAATAACCGCATCATGCGCTGGACCGAAGAAACCGGCCAAGTCAGCGTCTTTCGCTCGCCCTCCAACTACGCCAACGGCAACACGCGCGATCGGCAGGGCCGACTGATCACCTGCGAGCACGGCACGCGCCGCGTCACCCGCACCGAACATGACGGCACCATAAGGGTACTGATGGATAGTTACGAAGGCAAGCGCCTCAACGCGCCCAACGACGTCGTTGTAAAGTCCGATGGCTCGGTCTGGTTCACCGATCCGGGCTACGGCAGCTTGGGCAACTACGAAGGCTACAAAGGCGAACTCGAAATACCGCCTAACGTCTATCGGCTCGATCCAGAAAGTGGAATCATTACCATAGTGGCTGATGATTTTGAGAAGCCAAATGGACTCTGTTTTTCGCCCGATGAGTCCAAACTATACATCGTGGATACCGGCCGCTCGCATAATCCGAATGGCCCCGCCCACATTCGCGTTTTTTCTGTCGCAAACGACAACACGCTAGGGGGAGGCGAGGTTTTCGTCGACATGGGCAATGGTGGCTCCGATGGAATCCGTGTGGATACCGACGGAAACCTCTGGTCCGCGGCTGGGTGGGGCGGTGATGGATATGACGGTGTGCATTGCTTTGCGCCTGATGGTGAGCTAATCGGCAAAATTAAGCTGCCTGAAACCTGCGCAAATCTTTGTTTCGGTGGCGAACGCAAAAATCGACTTTTCATGGCATCCAGTCAATCGCTCTACTCGCTCTACGTCGAGGCGCTTGGCGCACAAATGCCTTGAAGAAAAGGCTGAAAATACCGTTCTAATCAAAAGGAGAACAAATGGCATACGAAAATATAATAACCCGACAAGAAGGGAAAGTTGGTGTTGCCCAACTAAACCGCCCCAAAGCAATGAACGCACTGAACGGTGACCTAATGCGCGAATTAATTGACGCGCTGCGCATATTTGATGCCGATGAAAACACTGGCTGCATGATCATCACTGGAAACGAAAAATCATTTGCCGCGGGTGCAGACATCAAGCAGATGGCTGATAAGAGCGCTGTCGGCATCATGAATGATCCATTCATTTATTACTGGGACGACCTGGCTAAGATTGCTAAGCCAGTTGTGGCAGCCGTCAGTGGTTGGTGCTTGGGTGGCGGCTGCGAACTCGCCATGGCGTGCGACATGATCGTGGCGTCGGAGTCGGCCAAATTTGGGCAGCCTGAAATCAATCTGGGCATCATTCCCGGCGCAGGGGGCACACAGCGCCTGACCCGTGCGGTTGGCAAAGCACTGGCAATGGAGATTGTGCTAAACGACCGCAAGCTAAGCGCGCACGAAGCGGCCCAACATGGGCTAGTCAATCGTGTTGTGCCCGCCGAAAGCTATATGGTTGCGGCTATGGAGCTGGCAAGCGCCATTGCGGACCGTGCGCCGGTGGCAGTGCGCATAGGCAAAGAAGCAGTCAATAAGGTCTTCGAAACAAGTTTGGCCGAGGGGGTCCACTTGGAAAGACGGCTCTTTAATATGCTCTTTGCTACGGACGATCAGACAGAGGGCATGGCCGCGTTTGTTGAGAAACGCAAACCAAAATGGACTGGAAAATAGCAAGAAACACACACATAAACACAATATCCCACATTTATCCCACATAATTATGTGGGATAAATGTGGGATATTGTGGGATAAATTTAACGTATTTTGTGCTATTCGCACCGAATTCGAGTTAAAATCCCCAAAAACAAGAACAAATGAGCGAAATTTTCTCGTGCCTATGTATATTTGTTCTAGGCCATTTCAAAGAATAAATGTACATAAGTCGTAAAGAGCATTCTCTAATGCGTCGCTAGCTTCCGCCGGATACGTACATACTGCGCGTAGTCAATTTCCTCGCTGCGTCGAATGTATGACTGTGTACTGGGCGCACGCCCCTGTACATCCACAATTTTGTCAGTAACCAGCAGATCGAACCCATCCGCTCCCGCACCACTACCGTAACTCACCATCAAAATTCGATTACCCGGCTTGGCTTCGTCTAATGTGGCTGCCAATCCGATCATAGCTGCGCCTGCGTAGGTATTGCCGATATCGGGCACAAGCAAACCCGCTTTCCACTGTGCTTCTTTAAAGCCGAGTGATTTTAGCGCTCGTGTCGGAAACTTGGGGTTAGGCTGGTGGAAGACGACATAATCATAATCGGCTGGCGTCATCTTCATCTCTGCCATAATCTGCTCTGCCGCTGGAATAACGTGACCAAAATATCCCGGGTCGCCGCTAAAGCGCTCTGCGTGGCTAGGGTAGTGCGTGGTGGGGCGTCGCCAAAAATCTGCTGTGTCCGAGACGAAGCTGGTGGTGTGCTGGATGATGGCGCTGGCCTCATCAGCTGGGCCAATGATAAATGCGGCACCGCCTGCGCCCGCTGTATATTCTAGCGCATCACCGGGTCGACTTTGTGCGGTATCCATGCCGATGGCGAGCGCGTACTCGGCCATGCCGCTACCCACTAATCCGATTGAGGCTTGCATGGCTTCGGTACCCGCTTTGCACGCAAATTGCCAATCGGCGGCCAGCGTTGTGGGCGTTGCGCCAATTGCCTCGGCCACGATTGTGCCCGTTGGCTTGACTGCATAGGGATGGCTTTCGCTGCCGATCCAGACGGCGCGCAGATCGCGCGGATCGATCTGCGCGCGAGCGAGGGCATTGCGCGCGGCCTCAATACTCATGGTGGCAGTGTCTTCGTCTTTGCCCGGCACGGACTTGGCTTTGACGGGGCTGCTGCTGTTGTTTTCTGTCCAGATACGGCTGATTTCGATCCCAGGGAGCCGAAAGCGTGGCACGTATGATCCGAACCCGACGATGCCGACGGGACGGGCTGGTTCGTTTAACATTTTTTATTCTCCAATTTTCGTGAAAAACTGACAAGGTGAGGGTTATCAATCTGGTTACTGCTGTCTTTTGCAGCTCGATTTTTGTCTTGTTGTACAGCCTGTATCATGAAGAGGTGACGAGGTGAGTTCGTTCAATATAACTATTGAGCCTAATATTATCCGGTTATGCCGCTTGCTGTACAACGACCTGATTCTTCACAAAAGTTGGACAGAAGAACCAACTCGGACCATCTCACCTTGTCAGCAGTTCCTTCGCTCTCTTCACGCGGATTTCGCCCTCGATCACCAACTGGGCCGCGACTCGATCCACATCGTTGCCGACCGCGCCTGCTGCAACAGCCACTTGGCGAGCGTGTAGACTCATGTGCCCACGCTGGATCCCCTCGGTGGCCAATGCACGGATGGCCGCTAGATTTTGCGCCAACCCCGCTGCAACCATGGCCTCACTTAACTCGCCCGCGCTTTTCATATTTAAAATTTTCATGGCAATTTGGGCTGAAGGATGAGCACGAGTCGCGCCACCAACTGTGCCAACGGCAAGAGGCATTTCGAGGCGACCATAGAGCGCGGGCAAGTTGACCGATTTGAATTTATCGTGCGGCAGATCGGCAGCGTCTGTGACGATGTGCCAATCGGTCAGCCCACGATATTGACCGTCGCGCGCGGCATAGGCGTGCGCACCAGCTTCGATGGCGCGCCAGTCGTTGCCCGTGGCAAGCGCGACTGCGTCGATGCCGTTGAGGATGCCTTTGTTGTGCGTTGCGGCGCGGTACGGATCGGCGACGGCAAAGGCATTGGCGTGTGCAATATTTTCGATCACGTCGAGGCCCGAGCTGCTGTCGCTGGCAAAGCTGCTGGCCGGGATCAGCACTTCGGCCCACGCGCGGCGTCTGTCGGTGAGGTTGCTAAGGATGCGCAAGAGTGCGCACCCGCCGCTTAAACGTTCGAGCGTGGGCGCAATTGTCTCGGCGGCAGTGTTAACGGCATTGGCCCCCATGGCGTCGCGCGTGTCAAAGAGCAGGTGAACAATTGTCATCGGCACGGTAGGCGTATTTTCGAGATGATGGATCTCGATATCAACTGGCCCGCCGCCTAGTTTGGCTATGGTGGGGCTTGTGTTTGCGAGTGCAAGCAGCGTGCTTTTTTCGGCTAAAATGGCGGCTTCTGCTTCAACGGGATCGGTGAGGCCGAGCAGCTGAATCTGCGCTATCATGATTGGGGCGGTGCTGCCGGTGATGAAGCCGCCACCTGTGCGGGCGAGTCGCGCGGCGTAGCTGACGGCAGCCACGACGGATGGCTCTTCGACGACCATGGGCAGCAAAATTTCGCACCCGTTGATGATGAAATTGGTGCCGATGCCCATGGGTAATGTGAAGCGACCGACGACATTTTCTATCATCTTGTCCGCTTGCTCGATAGATAGACTATCAGTGAGCAGATTCGTTTCGGCTGGGGTGAGTTTGGCCCATTCTGCCAAGAACTGCACTCGCTCGGCAACGCTTTTTTGATAGAAACCGCTGAGGCGCGATGAGCGAGGACTATTCGGTTGATCGATTGGTTTGGCCGTTTGTGGGTTGGTCATAAGCGTGGACTTTAGCATTGTGAGGCTCTCATAAGCTCTCAATTGCTTGGGGGAAGCTATCAAAAGCGAGCGAAAACTTTCCTTTTTAACGCTATCGACTCAAGGCAAGCAGCGCGCTTTCGATTGGACCGGTTAGCAGTTGGGGCGAAAGTGCTAAGCTGGCCGAGATCAATATGCCGACAAAGGCAAGCAGCGCGCCGACTGGATTTTCGTTTAGCAGCCTTGTTTGAATGAGGGGACCATAGAGAGTGCGCGCCATGCGGATGAACCCAATTACGACGCCCGCACTGGCTACCATAACAACGGCGGCAATGCGCCAATCGTTGCTGGCGACGGTCATAAGGCCAACCCAGTGACCCGTAAATCCTGCGCTAAGTGGGAAGCCAGCTAGCCCCAAGCCGCCGATCAAAAAGGCTGCGCTGTTCCATGGCATTCGTTTGCCGATCCCCTGGAGCCACTCCGAATCGAAGGTGCGGCTGGCGTGCTCAATAGCGGAAAGTCCAATAGCGGCGGTTAACATACTTATCGCGCGTAAAGCAAAGAGGAATAGAACAATCTGCCAGTTTGTGTTGCCTGGTATACCCAAAAGCATAATGAGCAGACCCCAGTCATGCAGGGCCGCATATCCCCACAGCCGCCCAGGATGTTCTGCACCTGCTGCCGCAATGCCGCCCCACGCCGCGGTGAGCACGCCAGCAATGGTCAAGCCGAATTCTAGCGGAATTGTTCGTGGAATAAATGGATATGCAGTGAGCACTCGGTAGATTAAATGGAGCAATGCTAGCTGATAGAGCAATGTGAGCAACATCGTAACAATTGGAGGCGCGGTTTCGGCAACATCGGCCATTGCGCTGTGCAGAGGGACTGGTGCCAGTAGGACGATGATGCCGACGGTCAACAGTAGAGAAACAATGTTCATTAATTCGGGGTCGCGCGGGCTTAGGGCGAGTCGATCCGCGTACCACGATGCGATGAGAAAAAGTGGAAATGTTAGGACCGCCGGGATCAACGAGCGCAGTGGACCGTCTGATCTCGTAGCGCGCCCGGCCTGTAAAATATAAATACCAATACTGCTCAAGCCAACCAGAAGGAGAGGCGTGATCAGTGGGGCTGCGACTGGCCCCGAAACCAACATGGCGAGCAGTGCATATCCAGCCAATAATATCAAGGTAAATGGCACGAAGCTGTGCCCTTGGCTAATGCGAATTGTGAGGACAAATGCAATACAGGCCAATGCCATGCTGGTTGCCAAAACGGGAATTGCTGCGGGATGTACTTGCAGCATAAAGCCTAATCTTTCTAGGCAGCCCGTCGGCGCGATCACCCGATTGAGCAGCGAGAGCTGGATGGGTGCTGCGGAGAGATCGAGATTCCACAACCACAGCGCCAACCAGCCTGTAATTACGGCTGCGACACTTGTAGTCAACCATTCCCAGCTGCGAAATATATAAGTAATTAATGCCAATAAAAAGAGACCGCCCAGTATTAAAAGCGGTAAACTAATGTTTGGACTATTTAGGGTCGCTGGATCGAAACAATTCATCTATTTATATCTATCTGTCCTTCGGGAGATCTGTCTCATCTTTTTGTCTACGATTGAACAAGCGAGATAGCCCGGTTTTTTCTTTTTTGGACTTTTGCTGTGGCTCTGCTTTGGAATTTATGTAATCTTTATCAAGATGAGTTGATGTACCAAATAAGTTCGGTGTAGGCTGAGTTGGTTCCTGTACCTCTTCTGCAAGCTGATTCGGTAGGGATTGATTAGGTGAATATTGATCGGGTGAAGATTGATCTACCTGTCTTGAGGGGAGTGAATCTGTCAGCGGCTTTTGTGCTGCCTTTAAATTTGTGCGCGTGAGTGGGGATCCTGAACGCACCCATTTCTGATTATTCTGCGTTGGATCGGCTTGTGTTGGATCGGCCTGTGTTGGATTGGCCTGTGTTGGAGTGCCGGGAGTCAGAGTTTCACGCCGTGGGTGACTTTGGGATGAGTCTGATGGCGACAGATTTGCCTGCATTTGATTTATCTGAGATTGATTCTTCTGAGATTGTTTGGCCCCTGACTGAGCTGCCCGTGACTGAGCTGCCCGTGACTGAGCTGCTTGAGCGCGATTTATCCGAGGCGGCTTGTCTGTTAAATTAGTATCGGACAGGATCGTACCGCGCGGTGCCGTTTGCGGAAGCGTTACGCCCGTCATTGCTTGTCGCGCCTCTGCCGTTAGTGGCACTGTGGGGATGTCCATTGTGGTCATCTCGCCAATAGGAACCATACTGCTGTCTGTCAGCATCCGCCTACCCTCTACAGGGAAGGTAATATCTGTGGAAACAATAGGGCGTTGTTTTATGCTCAAGCTCTCGGTTAAAATTAAGTAGCTGCACCCTAATGCTATCAATAATTCGACGATGCCAATCAATACAGAGACACCAGATTCTGGCAAGAGTAACGTAGCAAAAACATGAGCTGGAACGCACCACAGCAATAGCGCAACGCCCGTAAAGAGTGGACTATTGCTTAGGCCAAGGGTGAGAAGCGCGCAGATGCTGATCCAAATAAAGAAAACAGTCATGCGCAGCGCGTCGCTTGCTTCGATTGCATTAGGGAAAGGTAGGCTAAAGTTAAAATCGAAGAGACGCAACGCGGTATAAACTAAAATAAGCATCAACAAGCGCATGATCCAGTTGCCGGATTGGGAAATAGTTGGGCTGCGCGGTGCCTGTGCGATTGAAATGGCTAAAATTAGGGTACAGAGTGCAATAATACAGACTTGTACAATCATCAATTGCGCCTCGATTTGACCCGTTTGTAATGCAACGGCTGCCGCGCCAAATTGTACAACAATTAATCCAATCAGGCTTGCGCGCCAGTCCCATAACAAAATCATGGCAGCCGCAACTGCGCACGTCAGAATGATGCCCGTGCCGGACGCAAAAAAATTGAAGCTAGAAAATAACGAAGTCAATATATTCTATTGTCCCAATTTAACTAACAAGTAAATAGCCAAGTAAGCCAAAGACAGCCAACCAACCCATATACCCTGCGCCTTCAATTACACGTGCAACATTGCGCGTAATCTCGCTGACGCTGTTGACACCCCACCACGACGCTTGAAAGAGCCACTCTAAACGCGAAATATAGCTAATCTGCGCCGCTCGACTACCTAACGATTGCCAAACTTGATGGCGAGCAATGGCCAGTAAACAGCCCAAAATTAGTGGTGGCGCCAAGGTAAGCCACACTGCGCTGTCGGCTATCACGCTTGGGTATTGACCCAGTTGTGAAGGGATAGCGCCTGACATCTTTGTCATTGCCTGTATAAATGAGGGACGAATGCCACTCAGCGCAAGCGCAAGACCAATAGCCGTACACGCAAATAGCAGACGGATTACCGCCATAGGATGCAATCTACGTTTGCTCGACGAAACAGCACTCCAACTACGTAAAAGCGCCGCAATTTGGATTGTTTGTGCCAAAACATAAATAACAAAAAGGAGACGATAGGAAGGCCCGCTGACTAATAGCTGTGAAATGGCAGGCTGTGTTAGAAAACCGGGCGTGAAAGGTGCCCCAGCAAGCGCCAAAGCACCAACGCTTACAGGGATCTGCCAACCCCATTCTTGCCACGCCCGTTCGCCCACCAGCCAAAGACCACCACCAAGCGCAAAAGCCGTTGTCGGCCAGATCAATGCACTAGGTCCTTGGTTCGATGCCAGCGCACCAGCTAGACCTGCAAGTCCAGCCGAGGTAACCAGCACGAAAGTTGTGTGCGTTGGTTTGTCCGGTGCCGCCCACGCCGCAATTGCGCTGCCCAAAAGCATTAGCAAGATCAACGCAAGCACCGGCCATTGCAGCAAAATCTCGCCCCCGCGATTGCTAACTGCCCACCCCAGCAGCCACAAGCCACAGAGCGCAGGCACCATATGATCCAGCAAACGTTCGGATAGATCAACCTCGACATCTTCTCGTGGAAGCAACCACAAATGGAACGGATACGTGCCCGCACGGATGCCTGCCGCAACAAGCATGAGCAAAACCGTTTCATACGGCAATGTGGGGCTGTTTAGCGCCTGCCCCAAACCGTCCATCCCGGCGGGCAAAAGGCCAATCATTAGGAGCAACGCACCAACTAAACTCATCCCTTTGGCGCGATTATCTTTAATCAAACTATCGACAGGGTGTGATGCATTTTCTGGCCGCACAGCAATCCGGATCAGCATGACCAGATCCATGGCAACCCATGTCAAAACAAGTGTTAGTAGGTTGCGACTGTTCACAAAAAGAAGCACCGAACCTAGAAAAGCGAGATGGACGGCTAAATTTGTGCTGGGTCTGCGATATTCGTTGTGAACAACAGGATAATTGCTCTGCGGTTGAATGCGACTATTTAAGCTTAACAGAATGCCAATTCCACCAAGCAGTAGGATCAGCCCACTGATATACCAATTCCAATCGCCGCCAAACCATTCTAGATTTGTGCCAATTTGGGTGATTGGTCGCCATGGACGGCTGTATACTGGATATTCTGTCTGCGCCCACAGCAGAACAAGCAATGCGCCCGCGATGACAACAAAAAAAAGAGCGATCCCCGTTAACCTACTTGGGGTACGCCACCAGCGTCCAGCCAATAAAACAACAAGCGAACCAACCACTAAAACGAGTGGAGGCCCGACTGGAGAGACAAGTATATTTAAGAGATCAGTTAGGGCTTGCAAGATATCCACGGTCTAAAATTGTAGCATAGTCCGCTTGTTTTTGAATAACTTTGCCTGATTCAGGATAAACGTTGTCGGCAATCCGTGGTATGATCAGAAAATAGAGAAAAAATCTAACTTTAAAGCCATTCAAATATAAATCCGGTGAGCACGCCCTTGTATGGATCTATAATGAGATAGCCGTACGAGAGCGTGTTCTCTGAACGATGAATAAGGCTTATTGATCAATCTTATCTATTTGCAGTAATTCACAAAAGTCGCAGAATGAGGTTAGAGAACGCGCCCTCCACAAAATTGTGAATTATTGATTTTATTAGAAGGAATACAGACTAAAATGCCTAGGAGCAAAACATTACTAGAAAAATTTTCCATGTTAGTTTCGGCTAATCTTTCAGAGCTGGTTGGCCCATTTACCGAACGCCCCAAAGGCGGTATCCCCGTCACAGTTGAAGGATACATCCGCCGCATTGAGCGCGAGATCTACGGGATAGACAAAGCTGCACACGAAATGATTTCACAGGTGCGCACCATGCATGATCGGTTGAACTCATACGAACGCCAAGCCCGCGAGTTGGATCGCGCCGTGGATATGCATCTTACCCGAGGCAATGATGCGGCCGCACTGCTTGCACAAAAAAAGCTGAATCGGCTACAGCCGCGATTAGTGCGTACGCTTGATGATATTAAGGAGTGGGAATCACGCTTATTGGTTTTAAAAGAAAAGCGAGATAGGCTCGAAATTCTGTTGACCGATGCCAAGCAAAAAGAGAAAACGCAGCAGAATCAAACCGGTGCAGCTAACGCTCGCCCCATGTATTGGGTGATTGACTAAAATATCGGGCGATTGACTAGAGTATCCGCTGTCCGAAGATCGACGCAATCAGCTCCACTGCAAGCTCTGCCGTACAATTTCCTTCGTCTAGAATCGGATTAACTTCAACCACATCCATTGACCGGATCTTGTTCGACTCGGCCAAAATTTCCATCAACAGATGCGCCTCACGGAAGCTCAACCCGCCCGGGACAGGTGTGCCAACACCAGGGGCCAGCACCGGATCAATCGAGTCCATGTCCAAGCTGACGTGTATGTGATTAAGATGTTGCAGGTGTTGCAGCGAGCGTCGCGCTACCGTTGCCATCCCCAACTCATCCACATCGCGCATCGTGTAGATATTGATCCCCGTTTGGGCCAGCGCCACCTTCTCAGCCTGATCCAAATCTCGGATGCCGATCATCACAATATTTTGATGAGCGAGCTTTGCGCCATCATGCCCCAAATTAACCAATTCCGAACGGCCCTCGCCCGTCAACACTGCAACCGGCATCCCGTGAATATTGCCCGAAGGCGACGTCTCTGGCGTATTAAAATCCCCATGCGCATCGATCCAAATGAGCCCTAACGCTTCATCCTTTGCCCGAGCCGCCGCGCCCCCAACCGTTCCAATCGCAATCGAATGATCGCCACCCAAAAAGATCGAAACTTCGGCCTTATTCTCATTATCCCTATCATTTGAGGCTGACTTTGCCTTTTTGTAAATAGCCTTACACGCAGCCACGACCGAAGAGAGATGCAGCAGATTTTCATCCGCTGAACCAGCCTCGATTTCGGCACGGACCGCCCGCTCGTCGCGCACGGGCACCTGCACATTGCCCGCATCTTCAACCGCCAACCCCAACCGCTCTAACTTATCATACAACCCTGCATATCGAACCGCACTCGGCCCCATATCGACGCCACGGCGCTGTTGACCCAAATCCATAGGCACGCCAAAAATCTGTATTTTTTGCATACCGAAATCGTAGCAGATTTATACCCCAATGTAAATTGATGATATGCTTATCTTGTAAATGTGTAATTCTTGAAAGTTGTCAATATATCACCTATTCGGAGAAGCAGACGTGTTTTCAAAATTATCGACCCCATTAAAAGTTGGTCTAACCTGTGGCGCGGCCGGCATTCTGCTGACCCTTATCGGCATCGTTCGCGGCAACGTGCCGCTACAGCCCGCCAACATTGCCGTCGCCTTACTAATTGGCGGCGGATTCTGGTTTTTAGTTAGCTGGGCAGTTGCAACCGCTGCCGTAGATGTAGAACGTGACATTGCCGCGGCCCACGATCTGCCTGAAGTCGATTCAGTCGAATAATCGCCGACCATGTTCGAGTATCCAATTCGTCTACACCACATCTTTGTCTCGTCCGGGCATAACTACTTTGGACAGGATAAAGCGGTGGGGCCGTCGGCAACGCACTCAACGTACAACCTTATGCAGGTAGATCTGCACGCGGGGAAAGGGCTGGTGGGAGACCGATTTTATGCTGTGCGCAATGATTTTGACGGGCAAGCGACCTTTGTTGCACAGGAGGTAATCGACCTGTTGCGGATCGAATTAGGGCAACCGACATTGCAAGCCATTGCCCTGCGCCGCAACATCGTCATAGCGGGTGCGGATCTCAATAGGCTAATTGGCCACGAGTTTGAGATCGTCTATCCTGAAACTGCTTCTACTGGGCATGAGCGCATCCGATTTTGCGGGACAAAACATTGTAGCCCGTGCCGCTGGATGGATCTCGGCGTTGCGCTCGGTGCATTGAAGCTGCTAAAGGGCCGTGGCGGTCTACGCACGCAAATATTGACTGATGGCCTGCTGCGAATCGGCCCTGCTATACTTCACACGAATGTTGAACTAAATCCCGCCGCGATTACTAAGCCACTGCCAAAGCCTCGATTACCATAAGCACTAATCGTAAGATAGGCTGTTAGCCGGTCCTATGTAGGCGAACAGTCCGCATTTATGTTTTTGGATAGACAGAAGAAGAGCATCATGTTGTCGATTCCTGAATCGACAACATGATGCTCTTCTTCTATATGCGAGGAATTATACCTGAATTATTGTATAAACAAGGTTGTTAAGCCTAGCAGAGTAAAACCTCGGTCGAACACGGCGCGCGTAGCTTTCTCACGAAATTCGTAAGCGACATAACGCCGAACTACTTAGTGCGCTATGCAGAAACGGGTTGACCCCGCGAACAGCAAGCAGCAACTGGGCGTTCACGGGTCGGTCGACTGCTGCTTACTGTTCACTACGTCTACTATCTCACCTGCAAATACGGCAGGAAGATCTTCGAATCGGTCATCAACACCTGGCCACCAGCTATATCCACTTCTGCCACATTACCATCTAGCACACTTGGTCGATTACGTTGCGGCTGGCTTTCATCTAAAACGAGAGAAATGGTCGCCATATCATCCGCTGGTAGATCAGTAGATGTCGGTTGTATACCTAATTCATAAACACCCGACGCCAGATTGTCCGTCATCAGTAATAGCGTGAAATTACCGCTCGAATCAGTTCGAATTGTAATCGCATCGGTCATGCCTGTAATAGCAATCTGCATCTCTTCCTCTGTTGTAAAGCCGCTGCCTTCAATCAAAAAGATACTGCCGGGTGCGCCTTCGCTGTGGTTTACCGTAATCGTTGGCACAGGCGGATCGGTTGCGGCGCTTACTTCGAATGCAATTGTTGAACCACCTTCCGCGCTAATCTCGTGCGTGCCCGAAATTGCGTTTGCTGGCAGCGTAAACTCTGTGCGGCAATAGTTCACATAGCAGCCGATAGTCGATACAAGAGCACCGTCGAAGAAGAGATCAAAATTGCGAGATGATTCATTGTAGAATCCACTATCTGCGTAGTAGAGATACCCACCCGAACCGATAATCTCCACTGATCCACCCGCTGCTACTGGATTTGGATCTACGCTGTTCAACGTGGGGTAGACCACTGTAGCTTGCGATTGAAGGGTAGGTGTTGGCGTAGATGTTGGCGTAAGTGTTGGCGTAAGTGTTGGCGTAGGTGTAGGCATCGGTGTAGATGGCACGGACTCATCCTCCTGCACAATTTCAATTTCCAGCGCAGTGACCCACTCGTAATCCACTATAAAATTGCACGTGTCTGGATCGACCTCACCTAAATTTAAACGTTTGTGAACTGTGAAAATGTTGCGGCTATCGGCGACGAGCATTACATCAAACTCAGCAGAATCATAGCTTTGGGTTGTCGGAGCATACTCGCCCATTGGTCCACTAATTTTAACATTGTAGTATAGGTACATGCCATCGATAATAATGATCGCGGACAAAGCACCCGTTGGCGAGTCAAAGATCACTTCGTTGATACTTGGCACAGGTTGCTGTGTTGAAATTGGGCATGGTGTTGGCGTTACATCAGGCGTAACCGTTGGGGTGCCAGGCAATGGTGGATCGATACATATTGTGAAGCCATCGACCGTGGGGAAGCAACCATACTGCTGCTCGCCTGTCCATGGTTCGGGGTAGCAAACGCCATTGTGTTCAAACGTATTTGGTGGGCAGCCGAGTGTCGGTGTCACATTTGGCGTAACTGTATTGGTCGGTGTTGATGAAGGCGTCAAAGTTGGAGTATAATTAGGTGTTAGGCCGGGTATGACACTGCTCTCATGCACGATTGTAATTTCTTCACTTATTGTATACCCATCATATGTACAACCATTATCCATCGATATCGGGGCTCTATGCGCTTCGACTTTAAAATAGTTTGCCTCTTGACCAATCAACTCGACCTGAATCGGCCCGCTGCTGCTGGCTGTGTAAACACCCAATTCCCCCGTAATAGTGATTGTGTCTGCAAGGCTTAGTGAAACATCAACAAAGGGCACGAGATCGTCGGTTGGCGATTCGAAATCAACCGATAAATAAGCTGCGGTTGGAATAGGACACGGAATTTGTGTGATCTCTGGTGTCGGGGTGGAAGTAGACACTGGGGAAGGTGTGGCAGTTGCGGCCGGTACACTTTTGGGCTCGCTCGCAATTAAGTTGCTTTCTGCATTAGCGATAGAATAACCAAGAATAAATACGCTGCTGAAAATAATGCAGGCAGCGATTAAAATAAGAATGACTAGCTTTTTCATTTAAAATCTCCAATGTTAATCTATTAATCGATGCAACCGTTCAGTCTCTTGCCGGTTGAGTGAGCTCGAGCAGTTTCTGGCTTGTATCGAAACCCAAGGGAACTGAACGGTTACTAATCGATGGTAAACCTCAGAAAACGTCCACCTCAATAGGCTTTTTCGAAATGATGTGAAATTTTTCCAATGTACGATGAGCATAATTCTATTCGCAAACAGCCTCCTAAATTAATGAACAGCAGTTGATTATCTATTTCTGCCAGAAATAAAATTAGGGCTTTATAGTAGCTATAGGAAGTCTCGTTCGTTAACTATAATAATGCGATAAACTTATCCATGAGTCCATCACTTTTTCTATGGAATATTTTGCCTGATTTGAATAGAATGATGGAAACTATCACTATAAATGACATGATTACTCTTTATTTTTTAGCAAAATGACATGAATTGTCATTAGCCTTTATGTGGTGGTTCATAGGTATCTTCACAATATTCTGGGGGCAGATAGCGCAGGCTGAGCTTTGCACGCAGTGTAAACGGTCGAAGCCAAAGCGGTCACCGCCATTTATTGAGAAGATACATTAAATCTGTCAGTCAATCAGGTCCGAAGCCAGAGATGTGACTGTTCGAGCTAAATCAGCCCCAATTTGACGGGAAAACTTGTCAAAAGTTTGCGTAGAATATGTGATTTCCCCTTGAAAACGCCGAAAATCAGCTATTTTTTGGAGCACAGGCGGGGTTGCGGGAATTGCTGGTTAAGTTAGACGATAAAAGTAGGCAATATAAAAGTAGGCAATATAATAGTCCAAGTGAACTCCATATAAGCTGGACAACTAGCGCCGAAATTGACACGTCGGGCTTTCACATATTGCGAAGTAGCGACGGTACGCTAAATGGCGCGCGCCGCATAACCGAGCGCTTGATTCATAGTTTGGGGAGCGATGGGGGGGCTATGAAGTAAAACTTCAATACAATGAAACAGTCGAACCGCCGCTAAAGTTGCTAAGCTTTTGGCTCTATGAGGCTGAAAACAGCGGAGGCGTAAACTATTATGGCCCTGTAGCGGTTCATCTTGATGCATCGCAGGGCGAGAAGATTTTGTATTTACCTTTTTTGATGCAGTAATTAGGCTAATCCAGAAAAATAATTATACGTATTCGGTCGATTTTCTGGAGCAACTTGCGGCCATACTGTATATTTTATTTTTTGGAATGGCCTTATGACACGGTATTAATAAATGTTGTTGGATTTTGTGGACGTTCGTTAATCGTGAGCTGAAAAATATCGGATCGGGCGTAATGGCCAACTGCATCAAAATCGAGCTTGCCTTGGCTGATCAAATCACGCTCCAATTCGGCGTAGAGAATTCCCTCTTCATCATAAAGCGGCCCAGCTAACACGTCGCCAAGCGGTGAGACAATTACGCTTCCTCCGCGGCACATTACCTCTGGCTGGCTTTTCAACTCTTCGATACCCACTAAATCTTTGGGGTACATGCTCTTCTTCACAAACTGGTTGCAGCCCAGCACAAAGCAACGTCCCTCGCACGCAATGTGGCGCAAGGTGGCCTGCCAGCTATCGCGTGAATCAGCAGTTGGCGCGAGGTACAATTCCACACCTTTGCCATACATTGCCATACGGGCCAGCGGCATATAATTTTCCCAGCAGATCAACCCACCAATTTTGCCCAGTGCAGTTTCGACAACCGTTAGCGTGCTGCCATCACCCTCACCCCAAATCAAGCGTTCGGCTGCCGTCGGCTTGAGCTTGCGATGTTTACCCAGCAATGTTCCGTCTGGCCCAAAGTAGAGCGTTGTGCAGTAGAGCGTGCCCCGGCTATATGTACTGTCCCGCTCGATCACGCCCATAGCCACAAATGCGTTTGCGGCCCGTGCCGCCGCTCCAATTTGATCCGTAATCGATCCCGGTACATCAACCCCATTTTCCCAGTAGCGTTGCCACATCTGGCGGCCCCCCGGGCTGCGGCTCCCCACGACCATGCCAAAACTCAACCCGCGCGGGTACGCTGGAATATATGCTTCGGGGAAAAGAATCAGTTGAGCGCCATTCGCCCCACACTCGGCGATTAATGTACAGGCTTTGTCGGTTGTGGCCTCCGCATCAAAAAGGATTGGTGCGGCCTGTACCACTGCGGCTTTCACAATGTGAGATGTAGGACGATAAGTGGCTGGCTGAGTAGTAGGCATCATTATCTTTGATTGGGATTGTTTGAATAGGTTCGGGAACACAGTAGGTCAACATAATAGTTGGCGCAATTGCATGGACATAAACCATCTGTGCCGCGTTCAACTTTGTTATGATCATTACAAGAAATATATGGCTTGCTTTCTACAGATCGCGCGCTGCGGGCAGCCCATACGCTGACTCTGCTGCATGAGTTGCGGCCAGCACCGCCTCCACTAGCACATCCGCAGCCAGCGTGCCGATAAGGCTCACATCAGCTTTCTGGTCGCCGTGCGAAAGCGCAAAGATCGTGTCCCCATCAAAGTTCGTGTGGATCGGGCGGATGGTGCGGGCGAGACCATCATGGGCCATCTGCGCAACCTTGGTCGCCTCAGTTTTGTTGAGCTTCACATTGGTCGCGACGACTGCCAGCGTTGTGTTGCCGCCTGTGGCAAAGCGTGTAGCTGTCTGCCCAATGTGGCTTTGTGCAAACTTGACTGTGTCAACAAAGCCACCCGTGACTGGCTTACGCGGGCCAGCGATAATCTGCTGCGTTTGCGGATCAAACACGTGACCAAATGCGTTGACGGCCGTTAGCGCCGCCACCACAATCCCGCCCGCTACATTGGTGCTGGCCGATCCTAAGCCACTCTTGGTTGCCTGACCAAAACCCAGCGCTTTGCCAACGGTTGCCCCAGTCCCGGCTCCCACATTGCCTTGGCGGATGGGACCATCATTGGCATCTTCGCACGCAGCATAGCCCGCCTGTGAATCGGGTCGCGCGCCCACCTTTCCGATGGGTAGATCAAAGAGAATGGCCGCGGGCACGATGGGCACTTTAGTCACGCCAACGTCGAAACCGATATGGCGCTCTTCTAGCCACCACATGACGCCATCCGCCGCAGCAAGACCGAACGCGCTACCGCCCCCAAGCAATATAGCATGAACCTCATCTACGCGACAGAGTGGATCAAGCAGTGCCAGTTCCCGACTGCCGGGCGCACCGCCGCGAACATCAACACCCGCCACGGCACTCTTCCTCTTCCCATCACATAGGATAACGGTGCAGCCTGTGCCGCCCTCTTTATCTGTCCAGTGACCAACCTTTAGGCCCGCCACATCTGTTAAGCCATTATGCATACTTTGTGTCTATTTTTAATTTGCTGTTCACTCTTCAACACCCAAATAGCGCATGGCTGCTAAAACATACATGCGCACTGCTAACTTGATTTCATCAATGCTCACCCACTCATCGATATGATGCGGAATGTGAATGTCGCCTGGTCCACAGGTGACAATCGGAATCCCTTTCCGTGCATAAAGAATCGTGCCGTCAGTCGAGCCGGGAACGCCACCATAGATGGGCTCCTCTCCAGCTAAATCCGCATAGGCCGATGCCAAAGCTGTGACAACTGGCTCCTTCCGATCTGTGCTGGTTGGATGCCGCACTTCCTGCACTTCTATCTGATAGCCCAGCCGCTCATCGGCAGCGGTAACGGCGATCAGCATCTTCTCGACTTGTTGGGCCAGTCGCGCCGGATCTTGGCCGGGGATAAGCCGAAAATCCAGAATCGTTTCGGTCGCGCCAGGCATGACATTGTTTTGCGCCTCGCCCACCGCAGGCGACATTAAAATGGTGGGCGTAATGCTTGGCTGGCCGAGGAATTCATACGTTCCATGGCGCGCAATCTCTCGTTCTTCTAGGCTCTGGACCAGCGTCAGAAACCGCGCCATGGGATAGGCGCTATTCACGCCCGTTAGCGGCATGGCACCATGGGACATGATTCCTTTGATCACTGCCCGGATCCACATGACGCCCTTTTGCGCGATGCAGAGATGATTCTCTTCCGGCTCGCAGATAATGGCCGCATCCACGTGATCAGCCCAGCCATTGTCGACAAAATGTTTGATGCCGATCATGGCCCCTTCTTCATCACAGACCGCACCAATCAAAATGTTGCCTTTGAGCTTGACGTCGCTGTCTACAATGGCTTTAGTTGCCATCAGCGCACAGACCAAGCCAGCCTTCATGTCGTTGGCTCCGCGCCCATAAATGCGACCATTCCTAATCGTGGCGCTGAAGGGTGGGTCGGTCCACTCAGCTTCGTCGCCCGCAGTCACCACATCGGTGTGGCCTTCGAACATAAGCGTCGGCCTATCTCCCGCTCCATGAATGGCAATTACATTGGGGCGACCTGGCTCCACCACTTCAAAATGAGTTTCTAGCCCCATCTCGCGACAGCGTGCTTCGACCCAGCGCGCGGCTTCTTCTTCGCCCAGTTGTTCCGCTGGTCGCCAGACGCTAGGGATGCGCGTGAGTTCTTGAATCCACTCGATCAGCATTACATCATCTAGGTGGGTAAGTACTTTTTCTTCTGTGGGTGTGAGCATTTTGATGGATGCCTATTGTGGAAGGATGAGAATAGAATTGGACCGCAATATATGATTTGAATGTGATGCCGAAGGCAGCAGCTACGCCATCAGAATGAGTTGTAGAAGTGTGAGAGTAATCGCCGGTTAAGTAGAGTGCAGCAGTTTGTACTCTTGGTAGCATCGGCGGCTGTATCGAAGCCAAAATTGCGGGTTTCGAACCCGCTATTTTCGATCATGGAGAAAGCTGTTGATAGGTAAGCAGCCTTCTCCATGCGAATTGTCAGAACCCTATTTCAAAAACTGAATTGTAAGTGGATAAGGCCAAAGTTCGCCATTGCTTGCCTTGATCGCACCAAAAATTGGGAAAGCAACGCCTGCTATGCCTAGCCCGATTGCAATTGGTAGAAGACAAAGCAAAAGTGGAAACAGGATCATGCCAACGAGACCAAACATGAAAAGAGCTGCGCCAAAAATCAATTCCGTTATGAGCCAGTTTGCCACCATTTTGCCATGTGCATCAAGTTCTGGCATTTCTTCTTTCTTTGCAAACCAAATCGCAATCGGCACAATCATGCCCGCAAGCGGAATCACATATCCAGCAAATTGCGATAGGTGTAGAAACATGGCCCACTTATTTGTATCTTGTTGGTCGCTATGCTGCCACAACGGTTTTCTTTCTTCATTTTGATACGTACTCTGCATAGAAGGCTTCTGTTCTTCTTGACCATCAGAGTTAGGAATATTGTGGGATGTGGATTGCATCGGGGAAGTCATAAATTTTCTCCAGAACTGTATACAAAAACTGTTGATAACGATACTAGTGTTTTGGCTTATATGTTTTGGCTCATAACGATATGCGGCTGAAATTGCCAAAATCTTGAAAGAGAAATTTGCGCAATTTCAGTTTGCCGCCCATACGAGCGAATATTTTTTAGTATACAGTAAATCTGCCTGAAGAAACTTCCATTATCTAGAAATTTAGCTGACATTTTCGTCATCTCTGCCATTTTGACGTTGTAACTATAGTTGTATCGTAAAAGAAACGCCGATAATTGCAAGCAGCGCACCTGCCAGACGCATGATCTGCGCACCATATGGCAATAGTTCAATGAACATCCCAAGGAAGACACCGATCAGATGTAGACTTGCCGTAGCGCTCAGAAACCCGTTGACGTATGCTGCGATGTAGGCCACATTCTTGCTGACTATCGCTGCGGGAATTTCGCTTCCATGAGCATGTCCGTGAAAGAGCGCAAAGAAGGCCACAAAAATCATGGCGACGCCGATGGGGAAGTGTGTATCCGCAAGAATAGCAAGGCCAAGGACGAATACGGACGCGGCGATCCCATATTCGACAAATAGGAGAGGCAGACCCGCTACGCCCAAGATCCCACCGACTGCCATGACGCCCACAAAAGCTGCTGGCACATACCAAACTGCCCGCCCGCCGATCTGCGTGCTCAACATGCCGACTGCTACCATAGCCAGTAGATGGTCAAAGCTCAATAGTGGGTGCAAAAATCCTGCTAATGCACCGCCGTCAATACCTGCATGGAGTAAAATTGAGTGGACTGTAGGTGTGATGCGGATCATCTTGCATTACCCGTGGCTAAGTTGAGTCCCTGTTAATTTCACGTATTTCTCCTGTAATCTTGCATGAAGTTGTCCTAGCTGTCTGTTAGAGAGCGTTGGAAAAATCGATATTGATTATATGCTTTATAGGATTGTTTGTCTACGATGGTGTATGTACGCTATAAAACAATTGCGTACTTATTCAACTGAGATTGAAATCCCAGCCCGCTATAGAAAACCTGTCACTGGTTATTTAACCGCCTGTTCAGCCCTTTTTAAGAGGACAGAATATTTGTGATTTCTTTGGCCCAATCGGCTACAATGTAATTATGTCTATCTTACCGTCTATCACTTCATCGAATGTTTCATCGAATGTTTCATTTGCCGCTTCACCTGATGCTCATCTGATTCTGACTACCAACCCCGGTCTTGAAGATATTGCGATTGCCGAGCTGCAGCTACAGTTGCAGCGGGCGGCTTTACCGGCTGCAAGGTGCGAATTGTCACCATATGGTATGGCAGGAGCAATTGATGTGACGTGCGAGTGCGCGCAAGCCGAGTTGGTCGCGGTGGGGCGAACCATGCGCTCTATCCATCACATTCATCACCCCGTCGGCTGGATTGCATTGACTCACACAAGCGGCGAACCATTGCGGGCGATTGCCGACTTTTTGCATGAAGCCGAGATCCCCGAGATGCGAGTGGCGAACTGTTTTCGGGTGACGGGCAAACGTGTGGGGCAACATGCGTTTACGAGCGTAGATGTGCAGAAAGTGGCGGGCGCGGCGCTGGTTGCCAAATACGACTGTGGCGTAAACTTAACCCAATATGATGCAAATATTCTGGTGAATGTCTACCACGATCATTGTTTCATCGCGGCGCAGCTTACGGACAATCCGCTGGACGCGCGCTATCAGTATGTCTACCGCCCCAAAGTGTCGCTCAAATCGAACGTTGCCTATGCGCTTCTGCATTTGGCAGACCTGCGACCCGACAATGGAATTGCCGCTCATCAATGCGAAAAAGACGCGCCGATTTTTCCTAAAGCAGAAGATGACAAACCGCGCGTGTTGCTCGATCCGTTTTGTGGATCGGCGACAATTTTGCTGGAAGCGGCGGCTTGCTTGCCCAACTACCAGATTCTGGGTAGCGACCGCTATGAGCAGGCCGTGGGGTGGGCGCACGATAATGTTGCGGCAAATAAGGTTACGGATCGGGTGGCGGTGGTGCTGGGGGACGCCCGCCATTTAGACAAAATTTACGCGCCAAACAGCATCGATGTGATTGTGACGAATCCACCCTTTGGGGCGCAGTTGGGGGCCAACGCCAACTTTTGGGATCTGTACAAAAATTTTTTGAAATCGGCGTGGACGGTGTTGAAACCGAGCGGGCGGATTGCCATGCTGGTCTGGAAGCGGGGTGCATTTAATCGTGCGGTCAAGCAGTTTGATTATGAGATCCGTCATGTGCGGATTATGGATATGGGTGGCATTTACCCAGGAATTTTTATTTTAGAAAAAGAGGTTCTCTGAGGTATTGTGTGGGTAACTAGGAATGAATTCCCAGCCTGATACGGAAAACGTGATAAATCACGTTAAAGTTACGGCATTTAGCCTGTTTTAACAGGTTTCCCATAGCAGACGCAGAATTCATTCTGCGGGCTCATAAGTAGGATTAGAGAAAGAGAAATCATTATGACGTTGAACGTTTACTTTTACCCATCGGCAACGATTTTGGAACCAACCGAGTTGACTGATTTGCTGGACGAGAATGTACTGGTGACGATCTCCGAAGAGCTGCCCGATCCGGCAGAATATCATGTGTTGATCAATGCGTTTGCCACGCGCGAGCAGCTCGAGGCAAGCCCCAATTTGCATACATTAATTACGCCTTTTGCTGGAATGATCCCCGACACACTGGCGTTGATGAAGGAGTTTCCGCACGTGAAGCCGCACAATTTACCCTACAACAGCGTACCCACTGCCGAGACCGCATTGGCGCTGGTGTTAGGGTGTTCGAAGTTTGTGGCGCTGGCGGATCGCAAGTTGCGGCAGAACGACTGGTCGATCCGCTATAGTGAGCAGCCGCAGATTGTGTTGCGCGGCAAGACGGTGATGATTCTGGGTTATGGGCGTGCTGGTCGACATTTGGCCCCGATTTTCCACGCATTGGGGATGCGGGTATTGGGTGTGCGTTCGACGGTGCAGGCCGAGGATCGAGCGGATCCGCACGCGACGGTGCATGGGACGGACGAGCTGCACGATCTGTTGCCGCGGGCGAATGTGGTGGTGTCAACTTTGCCGGGAACGAGCGAGACGGACGGAATTCTGGGCGCGCGTGAGTTTGATCTGCTGCCGCGGAATGCGATTGTGGTCAATGTGGGGCGCGGGTCGGTTTTGGATGAGGAGGCGCTATACAATGCGTTGAAGGATGGAAAGTTGGGCGGAGCGGGGATCGATGTGTGGTATCAATATCCGCGTACGGTAGAAGCGCGTACAAATACTGCGCCGTCGCGCTTTCCCTTTCATGAGCTTGACAATGTGATTATGAGTCCACACCACGCTGGCTGGTTGGGAAAGGAGGATGGGGGGCGGATGCCGATGCTGGCCGATATGCTCAATGCGGCGGCACGGGGGGAGCCTATGCCGAATTCTGTAAACATCGAGCGAGGATATTAGAGCCGACCAGATTTTTCATGGTTGGGGTTAAGTAGCCGCAAGCGTGCGCGATGTCTCTCGCTCTTGATCGTAAAATGTTTGTAGCGTGTTGGTGACAACTTCCTGTTCGGCTTCGGCAGAGATTGCTTCGCCAAAGACGACGCGCTTGTTTGCGTGGTCGAGGTAGATGGGCATGACGGGGACGCCCGCTTTGTGTGCAATGTAGTAGTAGCCCTGTTTCCAATCCGCAACTGGTCTGTCTGCATTGGAACGCGTGCCTTCTGGCATGAGCACGACGAACAATTTTTCGCGCTGATTAAATTGCTGCACCGTGTTGCCGACTACGCCATGCGCTTGGCGTCGATCGATGGCAATGCCGCCAAAGAATCGCGCTAGGTAGCCAAGCGGCCAGCGGAAAATGGTGTGCTTACCCATCCAGCGTACGTCTAGGCCCAAGCTACAGATGGTCATAAAGCCGAGCAGCACTTCCCAGCCCGAGCGATGGGGGGCAGCGATGACGAGCAGTTTCGGGGTATTTGTGACGGCTCCGATCAGATCCCAGCCCGAAATCCAAAACCCAAAGTTGGCTAATATTTTGAGTATGATATTTTGGCGACGTGGGATCTGATCGACTGGATGGGTATATTTCATAATATGGTGGTTGGTTAAGTTGGTGAATAATAAAAACTAGTTAACAGTAAGTAACAATCGGTAGGCCGCTACTATTTACTAACTACCGCTCACCACTTACTAGCTTTAGGTGCATTGATTGAAAACTTCGCGTAGAGATTCTCTGAGCAAAACGGTGGGCGCAGGATTTTCGCGCGAATTTCCTGGCCAGCTAACTAATCGTATTTCGCCGTCTGCAAGCTCTATGCCGGTGATTTGGCCGTTATAGAAGCAGCAGCAGCCTGCATTAAAATAGCACGGTTCGTAGATATCGAGGCCATCGTCGGGTTTTGGCTGCTCGTTTTGTTGAGCGAGCATCCATTCAATTTTTGCGGCTAGGCGGGCAGTTTCTTCGAGCAGCACTTCATCTTCTGGCTCGACTTTTCGCTGCTCTGTTAGCGCTGCTAATCGTTTACGCTGTTGATCGAGTGGTGCTTGGGTACCGAATATAGGGCGATGAGTATGACCACAAATCAGCACGAGCTTCGATTTGCCAACTGCCCAATGGTACATGGCCTTATTATGTTTGTCGCGTAACGACCAGTCAGTTGAAGGCGTATTCTGTGTATAGTTGGTGATCCGCTGCCACGGGCGGTACAGAAAGCGGACAAGAAAACGTGATAGGCTAGAAAATCGGTCGCTATCTCGCGTTCCCTGATGACCGTGGGTAAGAAAGAGAGTGCCGATTTCTTCTTCGCCGTCGACTATATGGATTCGTCGACTTTCAAAGACGTGGAGATGGGGTCGACCATATATAGGTGCTAAAAGGCGCTGGACCATATCATCGAATTGCCAGTCATCATCGTGATTGCCCCAAATGCGTATGTAACGATTGTCTCGATGGAAATGGCTTTCTAATTTGTAAGTATGTGGATATGCAGCTAGTACAGCTGCTGGCGTATCTTCCCACAATTCTTCAACGTCTCCAAGCACGGTTAACGTATAATTTTTGTGATTATAGTACGCAAGGGCCGCGTTATACGCCTGCTCTGCATAACGGAAATCGTCTGCCCGCGTGCGAGTTCCCTTATGTTGATCCGAAAAAACGATTAGCTTATCTTGGCTGATATCGAAAACAACTTTGCCAAACTCTGCATCTTCTTTTAAAGAACGCGCTAATACAGCATCTAATGCCTGAAATACTTTAGGCATTGTCAATGTGTCTCTATATTGGGGGGATGAGGTGGGCCAGAGTCGGTTCATGAAGATTGTATATGAGTTTTGCCGTTTGATCTATTTCTCTATTAGATCTGGGACTATAATTATAGGGATACTGTAATAGTTAGGTATATGTATGTTTGACACTCTATATTATACTAAGCAAGTTCCTATTCTGGTAAGTTTGTTAGATATCGTAAGAGCAAAAAGGATTCAACCGGATCTCATATGGTTAATAGGGCGTGACACGGGAGCTCCACTATAGCTGATTTCAGTGTTGATCATCTGAGAATCCTCAAAAAATAAGTTGTTCAAAGTAATTGTTCGGGTTCTTTGAGATCTTGTATGGAAATGGCCCGCTTTGGTTTCGATACAGCTGCTATGCTTCCAAGCTGTATATTGCTATAGCGTCAGCGGCCAGCACTCAACCGGCGCTACCCCACAAAACATCCGAGAGCCATTCTTCGAAGTAGTTGAGATAGATAGGTTGATGGAAATAACCGTAGAAAGACGCAGTCGTAAAAAGCAAATTGTTGAACAAATTTACAACTATCCACGTTTGCTTTCTTTTGTTTCGCAGCTTTATGCCAATGGTATGACGTTAGCTGGATTCCCTACAGATGCTGAATCGTATGCAATCTCCATTGAAGAGATTCCGATTCGTATTGCAAATTTGCGCAGCACATTGATCGGCACAAAAATCGCTCAAATCTCCGATCTGCACATGGGGCGCTACTATCGGGCTGAACATTTGGCCGAAGCGGTTGCGCTAATCAATCAGCAATCTCCAGACTTTGTGTGCATGACTGGTGATTACGTGGGCACCTATCCGACCGACGTAGTGGAAATGGTCGAACCGTTGCTACGATTGAATGCACCGACCTTTGCTACACTCGGTAATCACGACTATAAACGAAATTCGTTGCCTTATGTGTTACACGCCTTTGAGCAACTTCCGATACGACTGTTGCGTAATGAGTCTGTTCAGGTTAAATCAGGGCTGTGGGTAGCAGGGTTAGATGATTTGCTGTATGGAACACCTAACATTGGTAAGACTTTATGCAGTGTCCCTCGCGACGAGACGGTAATTCTTTTAGCACACGAGCCTGACTATTTCCAAAAAGTAGTTGCTCAAGAGCTGCCAATTGCATTACAGATGAGTGGCCACACACACGGTGGACAGATACAGCTCCCGGCGCGCTCGGAGGATGCGTTTGGGCGCAAAATGTGGACACCTCGACGGGCGCTGCCCCGTTATGGTCAACTCTATCCACCCGGGCTACTTCAGGTCGGTCACAGATCGCTTTATACAAATCGAGGACTTGGCTTTACTGGCCCATCGATACGTATAAATTGCCCACCAGAAATTACGCTGTTCACGCTTCAAGCAGAGGCATAGCACTAAATTTTAACCCCAGTTCTGCCCTTCTATTTGATCGATGTTTCTTATCATGGAAGCCAAACTACTTTTTGGCTTCTGCAAATCCGTTAGGCTAGTAATCGACCATTATATGTCTACTAAACACTGTGAATTTTATGTCGATTTGAATTTCAGAAATTTGTTTGACGTTCGGTTGTCACTGTGTTAAAATTACGGTTTAACTAAACACACTGCGTGGGTCTACGCTTTTTACGAATAAGCTTTGTCAGAACTACATAATTAGGAAAATTGATGAATTCAAAACGAGTTCGAAGCGGGTTAATTTATCTATTACTGCTCGTTGCGCTAGCGGCGTTTCTCTACACAACCCAAAGCTCAAATAGCCAAGATGCAGCAAACGAAATATCTATTGGCGAATTGGCCGAAGATATTCGCTCGGAATCAATTCGTTCGATTAGCATCAAAGAAGATCGCTTAACGATTGTAACGAGCAGTGATGAGACTAAATTATCGCGTAAAGAGCAAGATGTTAGCCTAACCACTTCACTGCGTGAATTAGGTCTATCGCCTACTCAAATAAATAGAGTAGATATAAAAGTTGCGGAGCCTACCCTCTGGGATAACTGGAGCAATATTCTATACATTTTGCTACCTCTCCTCTTGCTGGGTGTCTTCTTTTTCTTTATTTTGCGTCAAGCTCAAGGCGCGGGGAATCAAGCATTTAGCTTCGGAAAGAGTCGCGCACGCGTCTTCGCGGGCGATAGACCTACCGTTTCGTTTGATGATGTGGCGGGCAACGATGAAGCTAAGTACGAATTGCAAGAAGTCGTTGAGTTTCTAAAAGAGCCGCAGAAATTTGCAGCACTTGGCGCGCGAATTCCTAAAGGCGTACTGCTGGTTGGCCCTCCAGGTACTGGTAAAACATTGATGGCAAAAGCTGTATCGGGCGAGGCTGGCGTGCCTTTCTTCTCGATTTCCGGTTCGGAGTTTGTCGAAATGTTTGTCGGTGTTGGTGCAAGCCGCGTGCGGGATCTCTTCGAGCAAGCAAAGAAGAATAGCCCGTGCATTATCTTTGTCGACGAGATTGATGCCGTTGGTCGTCACCGCGGCGCAGGCATGGGTGGTTCGCATGATGAACGTGAACAGACACTCAACCAGATTTTGGTCGAGATGGATGGGTTTGACACAGACACTAACATTATTTTGATTGCCGCCACAAATCGACCCGACATTTTAGACCCTGCGCTGTTGCGCCCCGGTCGTTTTGATCGTCGGGTGACGATGGATGCACCAGATGTCAAAGGGCGTCGCGAAATTCTTGATGTACATGTACGGGGCAAACCTCTCGCCGCGGATGTGGATCTTGATCTGATTGCCAAGCAGACACCAGGATTTGCTGGTGCAGATATTGAGAACTTGGTTAACGAGGCTGCGATTTTGGCCGCTCGTCGTGATCGTCGCTCGGTTAGTATGTCTGAATTTCAAGAAGCTATCGAGCGCGTGATGGCTGGGCCAGAACGTCGTAGTCGCGTGATTCGTCCGCAAGAAAAAGAGATCGTTGCCTTTCACGAAGCTGGTCACGCCGTGGCGATGCACTTTCTACCGCAGCATGATCCGGTGCATAAAGTGACAATCATCCCGCGCGGTATGGCTGGTGGCTATACCATGTCTTTACCTGACGAAGAATCCAATCTACGTACGCATACAATGTTTCAAGAGCAGCTTGTTGCCTTGCTCGGTGGGCGTGTGGCCGAAGAGATTCGTTTTGGCAATGTGACAACTGGCGCAAGTAACGATCTAGAGCGCGTCACCAATCTAGCGCGTACAATGGTAACAGAGTGGGGTATGAGCGAGCGCCTTGGTCCGATCCGCTTTGGCGAGCGTGAAGAGATGCTCTTTATGGGGCGACAGATCAGCGAGCATCGTAACTATAGTGACAAGATTGCACAAGCGATTGATGAAGAGGTTCGTCGGATTGTAGACGAGGCTCACGATCGCTGTCATCAGATCCTGAGCGATAACTGGGATAAAATGGAACTTCTTTCAGAAAAGCTGCTTGTGATCGAGACGATTGACGCCAAAGCATTTAATGCGCTGATGCGTGGTGAGGATCCATTTAAGGATATTGACGAAAATATTGTGCGCCCACCATCAACAGGACTTTCCACGAAAGAAACATATCAGGAAAATGAATCTGATAAGCGTAACGAAGGCGGACTGGATCTGGGCAATAGCGGAACGCTCCCTGCACCAGCCTAGTGCTTTATTTGGTCCATCAACAAGATAAGCATCGATTCACTTTTGTGCTGCTGCGGAGTATATCATTGTGGAACCAGTGAATAATCCCACGTATCAGAATGGAACAGGTAAAAAAAGTGAGCTGAGTGATGACGCTCACTCATCAGAATTTGGAATGACCTCGCCCGAACAGGGTGGGGTCGTTCCGATCTTTCAGCAGAGTTCATCAGCCGATCCACCCTCGATTTTACCCTCCGTTGCGCAAGCGAAAGCTCTGTCCGGTACAGATGGCAGCAGCAATCGTACCCACGCAAACCGAACGGTTTTCCCCTCCCATAAGCTAAAGCCATCGGCACAGCTTTTTTGGTATATTGCTTCTCGGCGTCTTTTGTTTGGCATCCCAATCCTGCGCTTGATTGTCAGCGGATTGATGTTTACAAGCAGCTTTTCGATGTTGGGGTGGCTGCTGGGGCGGTCATTAAGCGGATGGATTTTTGCCTCGGCCACGATTGCTTGTGCTCTGTGGATACTGGTGGTCTCAAAATTAGGAGATATTTGTGATTATGTCCGTTTTACAGTGGATCCGGTTCAGCCTAATTTTGAGAATGCGCCGTTCGATACGCCGCTTGAGCCTCACGAAAAGCTGCCGATCCATGCGACAGGTCGATTCACCGTTGAAAGTAAAGAGGCTCGTCTTACTTGGGTACCGGGCTTCTACCGCACCTTTGCAACGCGCGAACATGCGATTATGTGCTTAGTTAAGGACGAACAGTTCGAAAACGTTGCTTTTTGGGCTAAACTTGGCATGTGGAACCCCGATGAACTGGGCATGTGGTATGCGTTTCTTACCCCAGATGTGATCGCTCAGGTTCAGCGAGGGCAACTGGAATTGGGGCGCGATCCGCAGCCAGCGCTAGCCATTGAATACACAATTGATGTGCCCGCCACAAACTTTTTCCAACGTCTCTTTTTGGGCGACAGAGTCATCTCCGAAAGACTCTACCTTGCGTGTGAGTCAGATGAAGTCTGTGACCGCATTTATGCGGACCTGCAGGATGATCTGCCACATGATCTACCATAAGCTAATATACTTGTTTAAAGAAACCTACCGTTCCCTCGCTTCCTTTTTACCGTACCCATTCTCAAAGATTAACTCAAAAGTTACTGGCCTGATACACTTGGTTCGTTTGAGCAATTCGTTGCCTGCAAGCGCGATGGTTCTTATCGGTGCGAAATCAGTTGCTGCCTGGTCGCCAACTACACCGGTATGGCAAGACGCAGCGGCAATGTGGTGCGTTACTGCTTTGGGCTATATAAACAACGATTTCAACGTGGCCGAGGATGGCATCAGCAAGCCAAATAGACTGCTGCCTGCTGAGCAATTAGGCTAAACCAGAAAAATAAGTATACAGATTTTAGCGATTTTTTGGAGTAGCTTGCGGCCATACTGTATAGTTTATTTTCTGGAATGGCTTTACTCGTGTCGAGGCCACCGTACTGTTCGCACTCGCTATCTCTTGGGCAATAAGTCGACTGCCGCTAGCTGTTGTCGCGCTCGTAATGCTGCTTTTGACCGCTTACAATCGTTGGCTCAAAGAAAGGGCAGCACAAGGCAATTTGCTAATCGGGCTATTGGCGGGCCGTACTTTTTTTGTGGATGAGTTTTCTGCAAAAGGACTGGCAAATCATACAGTATAAACCTTCTTGGTCCCCGCCACGATTATGGCTTTGTTTGTTGTTACTAAAGAGATACTCAAAACGATGGACGAAGCGGGTGATAAATTTGCTGGACAAGAGACTATGGCCACGCGTTGGAGTAGAAATGTTGCTTTTAAGGCTGTTGTAATGGGTACGATCGCAATCATTGTTGCTATCCTGCTGCCATACTGATTGCAAGGTTATTCCATTATATATTTGTGTATTGAATTAAGCGTTGTGGCTAGGCCACTGCTCTAAGGGATATAATACCTCAGAATTTAAAAACAGAGCACGATTTAGTGAAAGGTAAGGTAATTGTAATATCTAAACAATGTACGTTATGTTACACTTGCGCTGGTGAAGTTCCTATACTATCGTATAGCTGTAGTAAGTTGTGCGGTATACCCAATCTACCCAAGAATTAATTGTTATATCTTTTAATTTTATAGTGCTCCCCAAACACTATGAATTAATTGCTTTTTTGGGAGTTATATCGTGTTATTTGCAGTAGTTGGTGCAATTTGGACCATCAGCATTTTGTGCATGACCTTTGTTGGGCTTTATTTTTATACATTGCACAACAGTCAAGGCGTCAGCTTAAATTACGTTTGGGACAAATATCGCTTGTTGATGCTCTATATTCTTGGCCTTGCGGTCTTTTACTTGGGTACGGCGCGCTTAGTGAGCACCTTATCTGCATTGCTTATGAGTCGGCTTAACCAAGGTGCGGTTCCTTTATGGTATTCAGATCGCTGGTTAACATTGGCCGCAATCTGTGCCGTGGTTGCATTTATGATCGGGCTGCTCAATCGAGGAGAGCGTATAGAGGATCTCCATTTAGAAGCTGACCTTGATAATCAACTCATCTTACCCGAGATCCGTGCGCTACCCGCGCCCGTTATTCGACCAGAAGATGCGACGACATATCTGCACTCGGTCACTAAACCACTTGCTCCGATTAACGTTTTGGATAATGAACCAGTGGTATGGGACGGTTTTTGGACGACTTTTCGCCATAATGCTGTGCCCACATTTTTAACCCTATTAGGTATCTGTGTGCTCACCATTACTAGCTGGCTAGTCTTTAATAAATCTGATTTTCTCCCTGGCATAAACCCCGCAAGACCAATTATTACCTTAGCCGAATCTTCGCAACCCATTATTCCAGAGATTGATCAAGCGCTGCTTGACATAGTTGTCGATGCGAATCTCGTTAATACAGATTTTGTGATTGCGGCAAAGCCAACTGAGAATTCTCCGTTACCGCTCGCACGCTCATCTATTGCTGCTATAGGTGCGGGGGGTGATATGCTTGAATCTGCTATAGTATCAGCCGCACCCATTGTAGTGGAGCCAACTGCAAGTGAATCGCTTAGTGGCTTGACCGCTGTTTACACAAGCGCTATCCCAATTACGCTTGTCACTGAGCTGAGTGTCGAAGCTACTGCTGAAGCAGTCGAGACGGTGTCTGTTAAGACGGTGCCTGTTGCTAAGCCGGTCAACAGGATACCTATTGCCGTTGTTCAAGGTTCCTTTAGCGTGAATGCTCGTTTTTCTCCTTCTACAGAATCCGCTATTATCAAGGTGCTTCCCTCTGGCACAACCGTACCGATCCGAGAATGGTCTCCAAATCGTGAATGGCTGCTTGTTACATTGGATGATGGTCGCAGTGCATGGGTGGCAGCTCGGGTAGTTGAGATAGCCACAATTATTTCTTAGTGCGTTATATTTTGAGCTTAAATCCCTCATGCGAAGCCTCAAATCCTAGTGACTCATAAAATCGAAACGCATCAGGCCGCCGTTTGTCTGTCGTTAGCTGCACAATGCTGCACTGTTTCTCTTCTGCTCGCTTAATTACCCACTGAAAAAAATCTGTTCCTAACCCTTTCCCTCGATATGCTTTAGCTATGCGCACATTTTCAACCAAACATCGCCACGATCCGATGTGCGTTAAATATGGAATGAAGGTGAGTTGCAACATGCCAATTATCTCGCCATTCGATTCAACAATCATCAACTCGTTGTTAGGATCTGCATCAATAGAGCGAAATGAATCACTATAACTTTGGTTCAGCGGTGTAGAGAGATCCTCTCTTTGGACACCCAATACATCATCCGCCAATAGTTTTACAAGCTCCGTTACATCGCTCTCTCTGGCTTTTCGAAAATCTAGATCCATGCTTGTTCCCTGTTTCTATAGAACCAATAAATTTTGTGGTTCTCTATTTTTATGGCCATTTGGCAGTAGAATCAAATTATCGTCCGATATGGTATAATCTACATCAATTCAACATAACGCGAAAAACAATCTCCTGCTGACCTCAATCTAGACAGAACCAGAAAAGCGAGCAACCTTATGGATCAATATCGAGTAAAGCCAAACTCACGAATCAACCTTGCAAAACGAGACCCTGACGGTGGCAAAAATGCGGATATAGGCAAGTCTGAGGGTAAAAAACGCACGGCCAAACTCAACGCGCGGCTTGAAGAATTGCAAGAGCTGCTCTATGCCGAGGGTAAACACAAAGTTCTGATTGTGCTTCAAGCCACCGACACAGGTGGCAAAGATGGCACGATTCGACATGTCTTTGACGGCGTGAATCCACAAGGCGTCAAAGTTGCTAGCTTCAAAAAGCCTACATCCGAAGAACTTTCGCACGACTTTTTGTGGCGCATACATCAGCACACACCTGCCGAGGGTGAAATAACCATCTTCAACCGCAGCCATTACGAAGATGTGCTAATTGTGCGCGTTCACGATATCGTCCCTGAATCCGTCTGGAGCAATCGCTACGATCACATCAACAATTTTGAAAAGATGTTGGCCGATGAGGGGACAACTATCCTCAAGTTTTTTCTACATATCGACAAAGAAGAGCAGAAAGAGCGCCTACAAGCGCGCCTTGATGAATCAGAGAAAAACTGGAAATTTGCCAAAGGCGATTTAGCGGAGCGCAAACTGTGGCCCGAATACCAAGAGGCATTCCAAGCCATGTTGCGCAAAACTAGTACCGAGTGGGCACCATGGTATGTTGTCCCCGCCAATCGAAAGTGGCTGCGCAATCTTATCATCTCACAAGTGATCGTCGATACGCTTGAGGGGCTCGACATGAACTATCCCGAACCCGAAGAAGGATTGGATCAAATCGTGGTTGATTAGGCACAACTAACGGAGCAGAGGTTAAAGGTCGAAGCCAAAGCGGACACCAAGTCACCCCTTCATCCCACTAGCCGCCATGGCCGCACCGATAATTCCTGCATCATTAAAAAGCTCTGCTGGCACAATCTCTGTGCGGATCCCACTAAGCAACGGCAAAAATTTCTCGTGCTTCTTGCTCACGCCACCACCGATAATAAATAGATCTGGCGTAAAGAGCATCTCTATATGTTGTAGATACTCCTCAACGCGTCCTGTCCACTCCTTCCAACTTAATCCCTTCTCTTTGCGGATATTCGCCGACGCACGATGTTCTGCATCCTTGCCCCGAATCTCCACATGACCAAACTCAGTATTGGGCAGCAACTTCCCATCATGAAAGACTGCCGTGCCTATCCCCGTGCCAAAGGTCAACATAATTACAATTCCGTCACGCCCCTTGCCTGCACCGTGCGTCATCTCTGCAAAGCCGGCGGCATCCGCATCATTCCACACTAGCACCGGGCAACCCGTCTCTTCGCTAAAAAGCGTTGCCGCATCCGTTCCAATCCACGACTTATCTACATTCGCCGCGCTCAACGCGACCCCGCGCTGAATCACCGCTGGAAATGTGCAGCCAATCGGTCCACTGTATTTAAAATGCTTCACAAGCTCAGCCACCACCTTGGCAACCGCCTTTGGCTTCGACGGCTGCGGCGTTTCAATCCGGAGTCTATCCGTCGCGAATTCTCCCTTCTTTAAATCGACCGGCGCACCTTTGATCCCGCTCCCACCAATATCGATCCCTAAAATTTCTTTCACCTAAATTCTCCTATTGCTGCAAATACTCTGTTGTTGCACACGCTATTGAAACTTTTACTATTGAAACTTTTACCAATTACAACTCGTTCATTCCAACAGTACATCATGCCAAATAAATCGTGTTGAATAAATCAATATACACATTTTACCGCACGTATTGTCGCTTGCATAGCTGCGACCTTTGGCTTTCCTTTCGAATCTGGTACACTTTCTCGACAATGAAAAGAACCCAATTTCACAGATCACACCTTATGTTAAAACACAGCAAACAAATCCTCATCCTCCCCTTGCTCATCATCTTCACCACAGCGTGTGGACGCCTCGATTTTGGCCTTGGCCCGCTCCTCTACGACGTGAGCGTCAGCCCCGACAGCATCTCGCCCAATGCCGACGGCGACACCGACGTCACCGACATCAACTATAGCTTGCGTCGATCCGCAACCGTTAGCATCTACTTCGAAAACGATGCAGGCGAGCGCTCCTACTTTAGAGAAAAACAGCAGCGAGCCCCTGGCAACTACAATGTACTATGGGGCGGCGTTGTCGACTCTGCTGCACCAGCCGAATTTGACGCGGCATCATACGGAACGCTCCAAACACTCAGCAACGTACTTTCAAACGGTACGTACAAGTGGACAATCGAAGCTATCGAGGAGGATGGCTCGACTGACGAATCGAACGGCCAAATCACGCTCCGAAATGTCGACAATGAACTGCCCCAACTCCACAACTTTGCCGTTGTGCCCGAAACCTTTCGACCCAACCAAGATGGTCTGCGCGATGATTGGGTCAGCATTAGCTATTACCTCACCAAAGATGTCGACAAACTCTTAATCTATCTAGTTGATCCAAACGAACCCGACGTGCGTTTCTACCTTGGTGACGAACCAGGCGTTGCAAAACCTAACGAACGGGGCGCACACAATCATCGCTACGAAGGCGGCATCGATCTCAAAACCGTACCGCCACCCGACGGCGAATACGCCATTGTGGCCGACGCTCGCGACCTTTCAGGCAACCGCGTCCGCATTGCCCAAAAACTTACTATCGAAGATGGTGGCAAACCGCGTGCTGATGTTTTAATGAGCGAAATTGATTGGTATGCGCAATGGGGGGATGAAGGCAGTGACGATATTCATCCAGAAATGAATCGAATCGTTGGGGTGCCGCTTGGTAAGCGACTCTGCTTCCGAGCCGTAATCGTCAACGAAGGGACTGTGCCCATTCGTACCAGCGGCCCTTGGCCCGGTCAGGAATATCGTTTCGGCGAAAATGTTAACACGTTAGCCGAGCGCGAAGAGATCAAGAGCGGAGATCAATCGTGGTTTCAGCAGCCAGGCGTCTGGCGTTTTGGCATCAACTTCGACACAACCGGCTTCGATTTTCCCTACCGTTGGGCCGTTGGTCGCCAAGATGATCTAGAGCGCCGCGTAATTGATGGCGACGAGCAATGGTATCTGCTGCCAGAACAGCGCAGCGAGGTACATGGCTGCATTCAGATTGACGAAGAGCCACCTATCGGCACCAATGTCTGGTGGGGCGGCTTGATCCATCAGCAAGTTGGTGTTCCCAATAACAATATTGATCGCATTACCGTACAGGTCGGCGTGCCATAAGCTGATTTGTTGGTGAGTATTTGCTCTAACAGAAATGCACCCCTTTTTCTATTAAAGAGTATACTAAAGAATGAGGCAGTAAACTGAACCTAAACATAGATCAATATCTTCTCTAGGAGAGAAATGAACAAAATTTTAAGCTACAAAAATCTACTCTGCATAGTACTAATCGGTGTCTCCATCAGTACGACAGCATTTCGCTCACACAGCGACGCTTCACCAGTACAGAGAGCCATCGTGGATGGGAATATCGAAGCGGTAGAAACTCAACCCATCGATGAACCCACACTAGAAGCATTAGATGGCATCACAACAGAAAGCGGGCTAAAATTCATCACAGTAGAAGATGGCAATGGACCAAAACCTCTGCCCGGACAATTTGTAAAGGTCGCGTATACGGGCAGATTAGCAGATGGCTCAATTTTTAACAGCGCTACGACCGCGGCCCCCTATGTTTTTAAAATGGATCAAGGCGCAGTTATCTCTGGCTGGGAAGAAGGCATATCGATGCTAAACGAAGGTGGCAGAGCCATGTTGCTAGTCCCACCGGAACTTGCCCATGGGGACACAGGCGCTACTGGTATCGATCCAGGAGCAACGCTGGTATTCGATATAGAATTATTGAAAGTTTTCGAGGGTGCGCCCGCTGAACCTATGCAAGTTGATGAGGACGCTTTTACAGAAACTGATAGCGGATTAAAGTTTCATGACATTGAAGAAGGCGATGGCGACTCTCCCAGCGAGAACTATATAGTCACCGTTCATTACACAGGCTGGCTGGAAGATGGAACAAAATTTAGTAGCTCGGTAGACTGGGACACGCCCTATATGTTTGCGTTAGATCAGGAACAAGTTATTCCCGGTTGGGAAGAGGGGATCCGCTCAATGCAGGTTGGCGGAAAGCGCCAGTTGGTAATTCCATCAGATCTTGCCTATGAAGACGAGGGAATCGACGATCTAATTCCAGGCGGGTCTACCCTGATTTTTGACGTAGAGCTTCTGGAAATTCTACGTCCCTCACCAGAGTCACCATTATCAATTGATGAAGCGGATTTTGCAGAAACCGACAGCGGTCTACAGTTCTTTGACATTGAACAAGGCGACGGGGCCTATCCGGAAGAGGGGAGCACTGTAAGCGTTCACTACACAGGCTGGCTGGCCGACGGAACTAAATTCGGTAGCTCGCTCGACACCGGATTCCCATATATGTTTATCATAGGCCAAGAGCAGGTCATCCCCGGCTGGGAAGAAGGAATTCAATCAATGCAGGTTGGCAGTCAGCGTCAATTGATTATTCCAGCATCGCTTGCTTATGGTGCCGAAGGCGTTGATGGCGTGATTCCGCCAGATGAAACGCTCACATTTGAAATAGAGCTAGCACAAGTTCGGTAAGCTATGAGCACGCTTCTGCGGCCTTTCAAAATGAACCCACAAGGAGCACACTCACTGAACGTCTTGAGTTTACATCGACTGTCTGAGTTGCTGATGGACTGCAATTTGTTTTTTTAGGAGAAATGCAAACGGTCACCGAGTAGCCCGTTTTCACAGTCGGCGCGCCGTAAAGCCACGGCCACTAAGCCACTACGGTAATAGATCCATTCTACGTAGAAAATCCAGCACTGACGATGAAAAGGCGCTTTCGCCTCATGATGCCCTTGCAACCTTTATAGTCAGCCTGCATATAGCGAATAAGGCCACAGAAAAGAAACAAATCCGTCGCGGAGGAGGCGTTCTCTAACGCCAGAATATTTTTAACGCATACGCATTAAAGAATGACTCCTCTGCTATGTAGCCCATTTATTTTTTGCTATGGCCTTATAAAATGGGTTTCGAATCATAAATTGCCTCTACGGGAAGCATCCCCAATGAATGACCAACCAACTCTTCTATCACCACTATATAATTTTGTCATACAGTCATGGCGTTTCAATCGACTGCTGACGTTAGCTGCCGTTTTGCACGTTCTGCTCCTCCCTTTTCTATTTTTGGGTATGGTAGTAGATCCTAAAATAGTCACCAGCGTGAACGCATGGATAAAGCCTATTAAGTTTGCCTTTTCGGGTGCGATTTATGGCTTTACATTTGGCTAGTTGCTGACTTATATTAAGGTCGAGAGAAAGTGGCGACGGCGTGGGGTACAGGTTGCGGTCAACATCACTGGCGCGGTGCTGATCATCGAAACGCTGCTGATTACAATGCAGGTGATACGCGGCATTCCCAGCCACTACAACATAAGCACACCGCTCAATGCCGCAATATTTAGCATCATGGGGACTGCGAGCTTTCTGCTTGCGCTGATGAACATGCTGGCCATTATCTTTCTGGCCTTTCAGTCCACGGATGATCGTGTTTTTGCATGGGGTATCCGACTTGGGCTGATTGCATCGCTTATTGGCATGAGTGCTGGCTCTGTGATGACCGCTGGCCCGACAGCACTGGTCGAAGCCACGGGCGAATTGCCCACGGTTGGAGCGCATAGTATTGGTCTCGTATTCATCGGCGGGTTCGCCTACATTGGCTTGATTCTATTGCTCATGTGGCAGGCATTGCACGGTCAGCCGGTCATTGCGCCCAATGGGACGATGTTTTTTGCATATGGACTCTGGATGGTGGCCGTGACTGCCTTGATGGTGATAGCAGTATGGCGGTCACAGCGGCTGCGGAAAGTTCAAGATTCGATGATTATATAGTAATAAAGGTTTCATTATTTTCATTACAAGTTGGCATAAAAGTCAACAATGCCACACCTCCTGAACGCTCGGCTACCCGTCACTATCTTCTCTCTGCCGCACAACTTCGTACAACAGCAGCGCCGCCGATGTCGATAAATTTAGACTATCGGCAATCCCATTCATCGGAATCATCGCGCGCCGATCCGCGGCGTCGAGCCATGCATCACTTAGCCCATGCGCCTCGCTACCCATCACCACCACGGTAGGATCACGCATGTCGATCTGCGTATAGTTTTGCGCACCATCGGGCGTGGTTGCCACGATCTGAATCTTCTGTTCATGCAGCCACGTGAGCGCGTCGTCTGTTGTGGTTTGCACCAGCGGCACGTGGAAAATTGTGCCCAAACTAGCGCGGATGGCGTTGGGATTATGGACATCCACGCTAGTTTCGTGTTGACCCGTCTGCGGGGGGCTACAGACGATGACGACGTCTACACCTGCGCCATCGGCCGTACGTAAGATTGCACCCAAATTGCCGGGCTTTTCTACACCCTCCACGATGGCTATGAAGGTGGGCTGTACCCGCGAGATGGCCGATAATTCCTGGGAAAAGTAGGGCACAGTAAGCAGTACGCCACCACTTTTTTCTCGGTAGGCAATTTTTTCGAAAACATCGGGCGTTACCTCGTAGAGTGGCGTTTGGCTTGCGGCGTCAAGCGCAGTAAGCTGTTGCGCAATAAGCGGATTGTGGCACAGTTCGGGACAAATATATGCCTCGATTGGCGTAACGCCAGCACCCAGCGCCCGTTCGACCTCTCGATTACCCTCTACCAACGTGGCCCGACGTTCATCGCGCTGCCGCCGCTTGGTGAGCTTTACGACTTCTTTGATGCGGCTATTTTGGCGGCTGTTGATTTTCGTGGGCACGGTTCTACGCGCCCGTGACAGCGGTAGTAAACTGTCCGTTCTGCATAATTTTTACTTCGCTGCCGTCGGCACAGATCCCAATGACGCTCATCGTTCTGGTCCCAATCATAAAGTCGACGTGCGCGTCCGATTCGTTAACTCCAGCCTCCTCCAAATCATCCTCGCTCATGCCGTTTCCGCCCACGATCCCTTCGGGATATGCTTTTCCAAACGCAATGTGGCTGACTGCATTTTCGTCAAAGAGAATGTCGTAAAAAAGGCGTCCAGTTTGGTTGATTGGCGAGCGATTATCGACTAGTGCTACTTCGCCCAGCCGCTTTGTGCCCGAAATTTCGAAGAATTTTTCGAGCACGTCGGCTCCGATGTCGGCGCTATAATCGACCAGTTCGCCCGCCTCGAAGTGAAAAGTTGCACCATCTACTTTGCGTCCTATGGGAAAGGTTGGCTTTGATGTACGGACCCACCCATCAGTGCGCTGATTGTGGGGCGTGGTGAAAGTCTCTTCAGTGGGCATATTGGGCATGAAGCGTGTGCCGTCGGGCTTAATTGCGGAAGCTGCCAGCCACTGCGGTGCGTCGGTGAGACCGATGCGCAGATCGGTTGTGGGTTTGCCATCGGGGCCAGGTTTTTCGTCAAGAAAACGCAGCGAGCGGATCTCTTTTTGCGCCATAAATCGGGTGACGGTGGTGAGGGTATCGTCATGTGCTTGCCATGCCGCTACGGGATCGGGTTGATCGACGCGGCTAGCTCTGAGGATAATGGCCCAGAGTTCGTCCACTGCTGCCTCGATCGATTCTTCGGCCAATTCAGGTAAGGCTTTGCTCGCCCATGCTTCGGTGGGGATGCCCGCCACGCACCATGCAATCTCGTTGCCCATTTGCGCCTTGCGGTAGAATTTTAGAGCCTTGGCACGCGCAAGCCGCGTTGTCTGGATCAAGCCCGGATCAACATCGTCGAGCAGATCCGGGAACTCGTCGCCCGTCAGCGCAAGTCGCGCCCAGCCTTCATCAACCATCTGCTGATGACGCGCAATTTCATATTCTGGCACAAAACCCAAATATTCTGGGTTGCAGTTGAGCAGACGGCTCTTGGTCAATGGTTCAAAATTCCAGTTAACTTCGACAAAGCGTGCGCCTGCCTTGTAAGCTGCATCTGTGATCAACGAGATCATTTCACGATGGGCCAATTCTGTCGATATGTAAAGCGATTCCCCGGGTTGAAGATTTACGCCGATTTTGATGAGTACTTCTGCGTAGAGCTTTTTATAGTGGTCAAGATTTTCTGTGATATTAGTTGTCATATAGGTTCGCCTTCTGGATAGATTTTTTGTCGATAGTTTATCATAATTTCAACTGGTTTATTTTGACAAGAACGGTCAACCTTACTATAATTAAATTTCTGTGGTTTTACTGTAGAGAAGGTCTGGTCCGCTAGCTCAATTGGCAGAGCAAGTGACTCTTAATCACTGGGTTCGGGGTTCAAGTCCCTGGCGGATCACCAAAAAAAGCGGCTGCGAATTTTCGCAGCCGCTTTTTGGTTTTTAGGGTGACGACATCGGAATAAGGAAATGAAACTGACTTTTATTGGACGCGCCGTGCTGAGTCCTTATGGTGATGCTTTCTGGGCGATCGAGTAATTAATTAGTAGATTTCTCTAATCCGCTGTAGTCATTTTGAGCGCATATTCAACTGGATCCGCATTAGAGGCTGATTTGTCCAAAGTGAGCTTTCTACACGCACAAAGCTGGCGGAGAGGATTTCTTGTTGAGTAGGTTCGTGTGCTTTAAGAAAAGTTTCGTCGATATATAGATCCTTGGGTCCTATGTGGCTGTCTCTCCTAGTCTTGAGTATAGGTATATGGTTTGACCACAAAATTATCGCCAAGCAACGGTCGAAAATGTTTAAGATTGTGTGTATACAATGGGGTAGCAAAGCGAAAGCAGACCGAAGCAATGAAATAGTCCATAATGTCGATTGCCATGCCTATTGGTCTCAATCGCTTTTGTTGATGCATTGCCCAATCTAAGTCCTGCTCTTTGGGATAAATGATTTGGAAGAAGTTGAGGACATCAAGTGTTGGTTGAAGCTCTTTTTTGTTCCGAACGCCTGCGACAATTTCCATCCATACCATCGGTGTAATGAACAGTGGGTCTGTTTGTTTACCGAGCCAATCTAGCGATTCTTGTTTGCGTCTCAGGATGTCTATAATTACGTTTGTATCGAGGAATGCGCTCACAGCCCTTTTTCTCTTTCTTCTCTGCGTTTTTTACGAGTTTCTTCTACCCATTCAACTGGATCACCAATATCTTCCCATCCAGTTTCGTTAAAGCTTTCTAATAGAGCGACTAAGTTTTTACCCCACGCTTTTTCTTTGGTTTCGTTTTCCATGGTTCTGTTCTGTTCTGTAGGAATCCCAACGATGAATTCGGTTGGCTGATTGACCACGTATTCAACGCTTGCTTCAGATAGGCGATGTGTTTTGCGTTCCGCTTTGACTTTTGGAGCATCCTTTATGTAGTCGACTCTGTTTGTTTTTTCGATTTTTTCGATGTCTTTGGCTAAACCTTGTTCAATGTAGGAGCGAATCAATGGTTGGTATCCTGATTCTCTAATCAAAGGTGCGATCCGTTTTAGTTCTGTGACCATTTCTTCCGGTAATCTGAGACTTATCATAGTCATTGGGTTTTCTTTTTTGTTTGTTGCTTTTGACATAGTTTGCCTTATTTAGGTTTGTATATACATTTTCTGTCAGTTTATCATGTTAAAATAATTTTGTCAATACGTGTAATCCATTTTATAGGGCAATCGCGTTTTGGTCAACGATGACTGAAATCCCAGTTTGATACATGAGGCCCCCTGCTAAAGACAGGCTATCAAAGTGCAATCTGGGTGCTGCTAACAGGGTTTCAGCCTGTTTTCCATGCCAGACACCGAGGTTTAGCGCATAATTTTAAAGTATGCGATTGCACTATCCGTTTTATCTTTCGTTTTTTTTTGTATATACGTTCTGGGTGTTTGTTATGATTGAGCCGATTCTGGTAACAAAGCGAAATACTACAGCGGATTAAGATATAGAAGATTATTGTGATCGAGGATCTGCGTGGATAGGTTGCTGTTGAGCTCTTTGCCTACAAGATCTGGGATGAGCGCACAGCGAGTGGGCCAATCAACTGTCCAGATTGTGCTCGTGATAGAGGCCGTAACGGCTAGATGCCAATATTCAAGTTGATCTAGCCAAAGCAATAACGCAACAGAAGCTGCATTGAGGAGGATACAAAACTGGGCGGCTTGAAAGCAGGTTCGATAACCGAAGCGATCAAGTATAAGACCAGAAAAAGCGCCGGAAATTAAGGCATGAAAAAGCCCAATCAGCGCGACCATCCATGATGAATCGGTTAGCTCGAGTGCAGCTAGCTATTGACAATTAGCTCCATCCAACGGCCCTGCCACCAGAGAAAATTGCTAATGAACAGAAACTTATAGTCGCGATCCGCGAGTGGAGAAAGCAGCGTACTATTGGCTAATGTTCAATCTATATACTTCTCTAGAAAATTGGATCACTTCTTGGTTGATCTGTCCTTTGGTGACATCAACAGAATACGGTAGCGCCTTCGCATGATGTAGCGTCCAACTCGAAAAAACCGTTTTTTCCACAGCCATGAAATTAAACGCTCTTTACCGGGATAGCTGGCCAGAAAAATGAGGAGTACTATCGGCAGTGTGCCGGGACCCGGTAACGGCCCAGCCATAACGATACTCAAGAGGATAGTTAGCACGACGAGGAATTGTCGGGCAATGAAGCCTGTAACTCCGTTACGCCAATCGTAGTAAACATTGATCCGAATTAGACCGCGATCTTTAGTGAATGGGTTGAGCTTTCGTATATTCATTTGTGTAGCAAATTCACTGTTGTACGACATGGATTGAGGCGCTCACAGTTTGGGTACGCTTTCTTTTGATTCATATCGGATGATATTTCTAGAAAACGGCCTATCGAGATTGACACTCGTCTATTAAAAAATTCTACTCTGCAAGACTATTCAAAGACACACGTTTTAAAGTAGTTGCGTTGAAATACAAAACACTAGCGCATGTTTTATTAGATGAGCCAAGACTGAATCGGAAAATATTAGACTATAGTTTGAGTTGGAAGACACTTATTATATACCAGTACGTACGTTTTGTGTATTCGGTGCAAAGACTTATCCCCGCTTAGCCAATTGACTCATATGATGCACAATACACTATTGTTCATCATTTACAGATTTTACGGCTTATCCCACAACTGCAATGGCTTCAATTTCGATTAGAAACTCTCGATTGGCCAGTCGATTTACCCCGATCCACGTGGCGGCAGGGGCTTGTTCGGCTGGAAAAAATTCTTTAAGCATCTTGCTGATAGCGCTGCTATTATCGAGTTGATTTTCGACAATGTAGATGCGCATAGAAACAATATCGTTGAGTGTTCCACCCGCAATTTGCAGCGCAGTGTCAACATTTTGAAGCGTCTGTTGCGTTTGTGCCGCTAGATCATTTGTGCCGATGATCTGCTCGTTTTGGTCCCACGCAACTTGACCCGATAAGTAGATTGTTTTGCCTCCGATGCTGGTAACAATCTGCGAAAAACCATAATGCAAACTAGGAAAAAGCTCGGGCGGGTTGATAGTCTCTTTCGGCATGATACTCCTGTCTTACTTTAATTCGACACTTGATATATAACGTTCCGTGTTGCGACAAAGTTGCATGAAGCGCATGATCAATTCTTCGACGTTGGCTGGCTGATCGGCGATAAGCACACGGATGGCGTTCCGCTGGCGTGTGCGGGTAGCGTTGTCGAGATATTCCAAGGGCGAGCGACCATCAATGCGGGCCAAAAGACAGGCCAATGTATGGCGCACGGTAAAGGAGCCGATTTGCGCCTGCCCGTATAGATCAACCGTAATTTCATCCCTTTTTCTGCCGCCGGATATATCTTGTTGAATGTTTTGTTTGTAGCCATACCAATACCGTTGCGCAGCAGCCTCGAATTGGGTTGACAATTCTGGTGATGTTTCTAGGTTGTGGTTTGCTTTAGAGAGTAAATGCGTTAGCGAAAACCCTACATCGAAGGCTGGGTCGCCAAAGTGAATTACTTCGTGATCGAGCAAGATTAACTTGCCTTTGTGAACCAATACATTTTTGGGGCTATAATCGCCGTGGACAAGCGTAAATGTGCGGGTGCAGGTTTGTTGGATAAGTATCTGTAAAAACGAGGCGGCCCATGGAGCTTGTTCTCCCGTAAACCCATAATATGGCTCTAATCGTAATGATTCGAAGAAGCTTTTATCGGCAAAAATTGGGGCGAACGTACTTTGCTGTGCATGGCTCTGCAGGTGAAGGGTTGCCAGCAATTGCGCAAATTGGTCGATGTGATCCAGTTGAAGATCGCCTGCAAGTAGCGCGTCTTTCCAGTTGGTGTGCGGTTGTGGAACAGCTGCCATTGCGATAAGATGTTGTTGATGATCCTCAAAGAGTAGCGCCGGTGTGCTTTGCGGAACGATTCGATTGATCCAGTGCAGACCAAGCGCCTCGCGGTGGACGCGTTCGGGGCTACTAAACCAATCGGTTGTAACGCGCAATTTGGATAGCGCCTGTTTGAGTACCCACGCTTCTCCAGTGGCCCATGTGACCAGTACCGTACGATTCGATACACCTCCTGCCAAGGTCTGCAAGCGTGGTACCTCATCGTTGATAATATGACCACTGTTATGCAGATAGCTTAGTAATTCGTCCTGAATTTCAATATTCATGGCTGCTAGTCACTTATCTCCACTGCTAAAAAATAGGGCTAGAAAAATACTCTTGCCTCAAACTAAAATACTCCCTTGGCGACAGGCCCTCATTAAATAGCTTTTAGGCGAACGTTTGGTTGATCCAATACGGTTGGGTTGACGAGATTGTCTGGCTTTTGGCCAGAGAGAGCCTGAACGACCTGCGTGGCTGCTGTAGTTTGAAGTTCGCTGATCGAGTCTTCCGAATAGAAGGCTGCATGGGGGGTGACAATGACATTGTCCATCTTTAATAGTGGATTGTCAGGGTCGGGTGGTTCTTGGGTAAGGACATCAAGGGCGGCACCAGCAATTTGGCCCGTTTTAAGGGCATCGATTAGATCTGGCTCATTTACGACTGCGCCGCGCGATGTGTTAATCAGATAGGCAGTTGACTTCATCTGCTTAAAGATTTTTTTGTCGACCATGCCACGTGTCTCTTCGGTCAGGGGAACGTGAACAGAAACATAGTCTGCCTCGTTAAGCATTGCTTTCATTTTGCGGGTGGTTTTTGCAAAGGGGGCGAGCGCGCCTTCAACAATGCGGGGTGTGTGCGCAATAATTTTCATCTCGAATCCTAATGCTTTCGGGATGAGCGCTCGCGCCGTTCTGCCGCACCCAATCATACCGATGGTTTGGTTGCAGAGTCGCGCAGATCGACCCACTGCTTTGGCATCCCACTGACCTTGACGCGTGTTGTTTACATGTTGGACAATATTACGCGCACACGCCAGAATTAATGCCATGGCATGATCGGACACTTCTTCCGTGCAGTAGCGGGGTACGTTTGTTACGAGAATGCCGCTTTTTGTTGCGTAATCGACTGGAATATTGTCTAATCCTACCCCATATCGGCTGATGATGATTGCCTTTTTCGCTGAGTCTACAAGTGCTTCAGAGATGGGTGCCCAGCAGGTTAAAATGGCATCTGCTTTAGAGGCTAATGTTAATAGTTCTGCTTCTTCGTCAGTTTTAGATAATAATAGTGCCGCATTGACCGACTTAAGGATCTTTTGTTCTATTTTAAGAGACGGCCATGCGTAATCCGTAACCAGCACCTTAAAGGGGGGCATAGGTGATGATTCTCCTTTTGGACACAATATAAACATGTTTTGGGTTTAGCAAAATAAAAAGTTGACATGGGTTAGAATCAACTCTTTATTTACATTATTAAACTTATCTTATTGATTCGTCTATATGTCTCGCTTATAGTTGCAAAGATTAGAATTATTCCTAAATAAAGATATACTCAGGCGACCGTCACTTGACAAGACATTTTGCCTTAAAAACGAAGGGGCTATCGGACTGTCACCTACTCATGCTTAATTGGGAGCAACTCTATTTGGTGATAAGTAAGCGTGCAGCAGAAACTGCTATGGTTTGGATGAAATGTATTGACTTCGTGAATGTTGGCTATATTAATCAATACTACTTAAGTATACCGTTACAAATGATTATTTGAAAATTTGATTTTTTTAACCAAATTTCTTTGCATAAGTTTTTTGAGTAAGCAACATTAAGTAGATTGGCAACAAATGATATTTTACGCTACAATCGCTGTACTTTCTTTACCGCAAAGTATGCACTTATTTCCTCACAAATTTTTTATCAGGTAAGATTTCCTACGAGCAAATCTTTTACCGATGCCGATATCATGTCAAATCAAAAAAACGATCCAGATGGATTGTTAAGCGCCTTGGCTCAGGTTGTGCCCGCTAGCCGTATTTTGCAAAAATCGGTACAGCTTGCACCATACGAATCCGATGCATTGACCGCTTTTCGCGCGCGACCTATAGGCGTTGTCTTAGCCGAAACGCAGGAAGAAGTGATCGAGATCGTGCGTCTTTGCCATCAATATAATGTTCCTTTTGTTGCGCGCGGCAGTGGAACTAGCCTGTCGGGCGGATCCTTGCCGATTGCCGAGGGCATTGTGATTGCACTCAATCGCCTCAATCGCGTTATTCGCCTCGACCCCGACGAGCGCATTGCCGTAGTCGAGCCGGGCGTGGTGAATTTGGATGTCTCGAAAATGGCGACACCGCACAATCTCTACTACGCGCCCGATCCCTCTAGCCAGCTAATTTGCACCATTGGCGGCAACGTTGCCTTTAACTCGGGGGGCGCGCACTGCCTAAAATATGGCATGACGGCCAATCACGTTTTGGGCATCAAAGCAGTGCTGCCCGATGGGGAAGTAGTCCAATTGGGTGGGGACAGTCTCGAAGGCGTTGGGCCTGATTTGAGCGGATTTTTTGTGGGCTCCGAAGGGCTCTTTGGCATTGCCCTCGAAGTGACGTTACGACTTTTGCCCAAACCCGAACGCTACTGCACCGTGCTCGCCGCGTACGATTCGCTCAAAGCTGCGGGCGATGCAGTGGCGCAAGTTGTTGCCTCGAGTTTGCTGCCCGGCGCAATGGAGATCATGGACGCTTTGGCAATTAAAGCAGCCGAAGCATCGGTTGATGCTGGCTATCCACAAGATGCAGCCGCCCTGTTGATTGTCGAGCTAGAAGGCGAGCGTGTACAGGTCGAGGCAGAATTTGATCACTTGCTTAAGGTAATCCACGCATCGGGCGCAACCGAAGTGCGAGAAGCCGCGGACGATGAGGAGCGAGCGCGCATTTGGAAAGGACGCAAAGGCGCATTTTCCGCGGTGGGGCGACTTAGCCCGGATTATATCGTGCAGGATGGCGTAGTGCCGCGTGGTCGCTTGGGCGAAGCGCTCGAAACAATTGAGCGCCTTTCCAAGAATTATGGATTGCGCGTCGCCAATGTTTTCCATGCAGGCGATGGTAATCTGCACCCATTAATATTGTATGATGGACGCGAAGCGGGTGCGCTGCACAAAGCCGAAGAGCTGGCTGGCGAAATATTGCAACTGTGCATTGAGCTTGGCGGATCAATTACGGGTGAGCACGGCGTGGGTGTGGAAAAACGCGCCTACATGCCCGACATGTTCGAACAAATTGACCTAGACGTAATGGGCAAAATCCAGCGCTCAATCGATCCACTGTCGCTAGCCAACCGCGGGAAAATGTTGCCGCCCGAATATATCCCCGAAGGCGAAGCCCCTGCGCTGATGATGCACGGCGCACATCCACTAGAAAAAGCTGGGATCATCTCCCGAGAGTGAGCGGTCATGGAACAGATTACTGCAGCCACTGTACGCGAAATTCAAGAGGCGGTACGCACGCATTCTGGCCTGCTGCCCAAAGCCGGTGGGACCAAGAATACACTGTCAACGAGCGCAAACGGCACGCAATCAACGCTGCTGAACCTGAGCGAACTGTCTAGCATAATCGACTATCAGCCGGACGAATATACCTTTACCGCGCTTGCCGCCACAAAAGTTATCGAAGTGGAGGCCGCCCTTGCCAAGAATGAACAATATCTGCCCTTCGAGCCGCCACTGGCGCAGCGTGGTGCAACCTTGGGTGGAACCGTCGCCGCCGGGCTAAGTGGATCGGCGCGATATCGTTACGGCGGCGTGCGCGATTTTCTGCTGGGTTTGCGCTTTGTAGACGGCAATGGTGAGCTGATAACGGGCGGCGGCAAGGTCGTCAAGAACGCAGCCGGTTTTGATCTGCCCAAGTTGATGGTCGGCAGTCTGGGACGCTTTGGCATTTTGACTGAGGTGACCTTCAAAGTTTTTCCTGCTCCGCGTACATTTATAACGCTGCTGTTGCGCTATGATTCGCTGGCTGCGGGCGTAGACGCTGTGCGAAAATTAACCGTCGCCCCCTATGACATCGAAGCGTTGGATCTGCTGCCGCTTGATGATGGCGCACAGGTCGAAATCCGGCTAGGCGGGATCGACAAGGTGCTGCCCGAACGGGCCGACCGAATTTTACAGCATCTGGCCGTTGACCCTGCACAGGTTGGCCTTCGCCTACACGGTAATAATGACGCGAACCATTGGCAGAGCGTGCGTAATTTTGAGTGGGCTCGCGATGAATATCTGGTCAAAGTGCCAACTACTCCGGCCAAGATTGCAGCATTAAATGAAAAATTAGTGGCATATTCTGGCACGCCTCGCTACTGTGTGGGGGGCAACCTGACGTGGGTCGCATGGCCTAATGAGATTGCCATCTTGCATCAACTCTTGAGCGATGCTGGTTTGCCGGGATTAGTAATAATCGGTGATAATTTGGGCACAGTCACGGATCCGATGATTGGGGTACGAACCGGCCAATATTTTGCGCAGCGCATTAAGGCAGCACTGGATCCAAACGAGCGGTTTTACGGAAAAGTTGTGGACTAAAAACTCATGCAACATACGATTGATCTGGAACAACTTGGCCCACCCGGCCCCGAAATGGCGCACGCAGTGGAAAAATGTGTCCATTGTGGCTTTTGTCTATCATCTTGCCCAACCTATAAAGTGCTAGGCGAGGAGATGGATTCGCCGCGTGGGCGCATCTATATGATGAAAGAGCAAATGGAGGGCAACCTTTCGCTAGATGAGGTGATGCCCTATCTGGATCGCTGCCTCGGCTGCATGGCTTGCGTTACCTCCTGCCCTTCTGGCGTGGAATATGGGGAGCTGCTGACACCGTTTCGTGCGCAAAGCGAAAAGACGCGTAAACGCACAATAATGGAACGTACGACACGCTTGCTTGTACGCGAAACGCTGCCATATCCTGATCGGTTTCGCCTATCTGCCACCGTGGGGAAGCTGGCTAAACCATTCAAAAGCATACTGCCCGGTCCACTGGGTGCCATGCTCGATCTGCTGCCGCAGACGCTGCCATCGGCAGAAGCACTACCCGAAATTACACCCGCAATCGGTACGAAGCGAGCACGCGTGGCGCTGCTTTCGGGCTGTGTGCAGCAGGTGCTCTCGCCGTCGATCAATAGCGCAACGCTGCGCGTGCTGGCCCGCAACGGTGTCGAAGTACTTATTCCGCGGGGCCAGGGCTGCTGCGGATCCCTTGCCATGCACAATGGGGAAGGAGATCATGCGAGCGCGTTAGCCCGCCAAAATTTAACCATCTTTGGCCCGCTGCTTGAACGGGGCGAAATTGACGCAATTGTAACAAATGCTGCTGGTTGCGGATCGGGCATGAAAGAATATGGGCTGCTCTTTAAAGGCACAAAATATGAGGAACGGGCGCGACTTTTTGCCAGCAATGTACAGGATATCAGTCTCTTTTTAGATTCGCTTGGACTGGTTGATCCACCACCTGCGCTGCCCGAGCCATTGACAGTTGCCTATCATGATGCCTGCCACTTGGCCCATGCACAGGGGGTAACGAGCTCGCCGCGTCGACTGTTACGCGCTATCCCCAATCTGACTTTGGTCGAAATTCCAAATGGTGAAATTTGTTGTGGTTCGGCTGGGACGTATAATTTGGAACAACCGAAGATTGCAGGTACATTGGGTGAACAAAAAGCGGCCAATATTCTAATGACCAACGCACAGGCGGTTGTTACTGGTAACATCGGATGCATGACGCAAATTCAAACCTATTTATTGCAGACACAATCTTCTCTGCTGTTGTGGCATACAATTGAACTATTGGATGAAGCTTATGGGTAAGATAGAATCTGATTTGCAATTATGGTCGATTGTTTATGTAAGCACCGCCACACGCTTAATGAGTGATGATGAGTTGGAAGAATTACTGGAAATAACGCATTCGAATAATGCGCTCAATAACATTACCGGCATGTTGCTCTACCAAGATGGTAATTTTATGCAATTGATTGAGGGGAGAAAAGCGTCTGTAGATGAATTGTATAAAAAGATCAAAATCGACAGCCGACATCAAGGTATTATTACATTATTAGAGCAGCCAACGGATGAGCGTCTCTTTTCTGAATGGACAATGTCCTTTCGAAATTTAAGAAATTTATCGCTCGAAGATGTCAAGGCGGCAAGCCCTTATTTAGAAGAGTCGTTACGATCTGAAAACTATGTAAATAATCCGAGTAGATCGCTATGTTTGTTAAAGTCTTTTTTAGAAAGCATACGCTAAAAGCGAGCGTTTTAGAATCAACTAGGTGTCCTCTCAATAAATGATCCACTTGGCTTCGATGCACTGCATACTGCCGCAGCACTCAACCAGTGCTACCGCTACTTATTAAGAAGATACCCAGTAAGGTGAAAAATGTCCAAGTTTGTAAAAATAAAAACTGAGTTTCGAGATTTGGCAATGATTAAAGAAACATTGGATGATCTCCAGGTTTCTTATGTTGAGGAAGCGCGATATAACCACCTTTTCAGTAAGTTTAACGAAGTTATCCCACTGGTGATTACATTGTCGCGGCAAACGCAGTTTGGTCTGCGGGCTGCGGAGGATGATACCTATGAGTTAATTGGTGACGACATGCAGTTGAATCCGATTAAAAAAGCGCTCGACCAGATTCAGCAGCGCTACGCCTATCGTAAAGTTTTAAAAGAAACGGCTCTTGCCGGTTTTGAGCTGGTTGAAGAGAAGATCGGAAACGATGATGTGATCCGCTTGACTGTGCGACGCTGGCAATAGAATGGGGGAATCGATGCCAAAATGGCTCAAATCAATCGGTTATTTTGTTCTAATTACCCTGACAATTGTACTAATATGGGAGGGATACAAGCTGCTGGCTGCACCAGGCGGTTTGTACGTACGTGGAACAGCCGAAGTTAAAGTGGGGGATGAGCGCGTTCCAGGTACGCTCTGTCAAACGGTTGGTCTCTGCAAAGTAGAGATGCCAATTCGGGCGGATGATCGATCTATGCCCCACGTCGCAGACATGATCAGCACAATCTTCGAGCCGCCACGCCGCGGAAGCGATGTGCTGCTGTGGCAAATTTTAGCAAACGCCGCCCTGTTTACCTTGCGTGAAGCGGTCATCGGCTTTTTGCTGGGTGGGCTACTTGGCTTTGGGCTGGGCGTTCTCTTCTCTCACTCTGCCCTTTTGGAAAGAGGACTGTTGCCGTTTGTGGTTGCATCGCAGACGGTCCCGCTGCTGGCAATTGCGCCAATGGTTGTGATTTGGCTGGGCGGTAGTTGGCTTTCTGTGGCAATTATCTCGGCTTACCTAACTTTTTTCCCCGTTACAATTAACACGTTGCGTGGTCTGCGCTCGCCCACGCCCAACGCAATTGAATTAATGAATTCCTATGCAGCAACGCCTAGCGAAATTTTATGGAAGTTGCGCGTGCCGTCTGCTTTGCCCTACATCTTTACTGCGCTCAAAATTTCGGCCACGGCGAGCGTTGTCGGGGCAATAATCGGCGAGCTGCCCTCTGGCATTGCCGATGGACTGGGCCGCATCATCCTCAACTTTAACCAATATTATGCTACCGGACCCGAAAAATTATGGGCGTCGATTCTCTTTTCTGCCTTGACGGGCATGGCATTTTTCTTGATAGTGATTGTTGTCGAAAAATTAGTTGTGCGCCAGCCAGGTTTAAAGAGTTAGAGTAACCAGAAAATGATTATACAGATTTTTCAAGTTCTTCTGGAGTAGATTGCGGCCACACTGTATAATTTGTTTTTTGCTAGTTCTATCAGATTTGGTGGGAAGCAGCGAAACAGTCAATGCGAAAGGGAGGGATAGGGCAAATCTATATGGAATGCCTCTCCTCGCCTCGCTGTAAACAACAGCTCTAAGAAATAACGCTCCCTAAACGGGGTTCATGGGGCAGCCCAAGCCAGATTTATATGGCATCGTATCTTTAGATCGGCGGCTTTAGCCCTGTGCTTTAGCTTACACAAATTAAACTGACTCTTATGACCCACCCTGCCGTCTCGATTCAAAACACAAATATGATTTTTGGGCAAGGAACTTCTAATGAAGTTCAGGCGCTCAAGGATATCGATCTGACAATTGAACCCAACGAATTTATCTCGTTGATCGGTCCTTCGGGCTGCGGCAAGTCGACCTTATTGCGCGTGATGGCCGAGCTGATTTCGCCAACGGGCGGAACGGTCGCAATCAATGGAAAAAGCGCACACCAAGCACGCCTAGATCGTGATTATGGCATGGTCTTTCAGGCTGCAACACTCTATGATTGGCGCACCGTTGCCAAAAACGTTCAGCTTCCTCTGGAGTTAATGGGTTATTCGACCGCTAAAAAGAGAGAGCGCACACGCGAAATGCTCGAACTGGTGGAATTGAGCGATTTTGCCAAACATTATCCATGGCAACTATCTGGCGGGATGCAGCAACGGGTGGCTATTGCGCGTGCATTGGCTTTTGAGCCATCAATTTTACTGATGGATGAGCCGTTTGGCGCGCTAGATGAGATGACGCGTGAGCGGCTGAATATGGAGCTACTGGATATTTGGCGAAAGACGAAAACAACCGTGATTTTTGTGACGCACAGTATTACCGAGGCAGTCTTCCTATCCACACGCGTAATTGTTATGTCGGCTCGTCCTGGACAAATTACGCAGGATATTTGCATTGATTTGAAGCAGCCGCGTGGCACCGAAACGCGTGAAGATGTAAGCTTTTTTGAACTAGAGAAAGAGGTGCGAGACGCCTTACGCGCCAGCGAAAAGATGGGCGCAGGTCATTAAAGTGAGTCTTCTCCTATGAAAGAACGACTTCAGCGTATTCTCGCACCATTAGTTGTCTTAATTGTTCTCCTCCTTTTGTGGGAAGGGTTGGTTACATTATTTGATGTCCAGCAATTTTTGCTCCCGAAGCCATCGGCAATTGTCTCGAACTTGATCACGCGCGATGCGAGTGCGACGGGCGAACAGCTTTTTCGTTTGGGGGATGGGCTCGTCTTCTATCGCGGTGCGGGGTTAAATCCGATCCTCGCTGCGGCCCGATTTACGCTGAAAGAGGCACTGGGTGGGCTGGCTATGGGCGTGACAACCGGGCTCTTAGTTGCGTTGGCAACTGCACGGTGGCTGGCGTTGAGCGAAGCGCTATTGCCTTTTGCAATTGCAGTGAACTCAATGCCTATTATTGCCTTTGCGCCGATTATGAATAACTGGTTTGGCATTGATAACCCGTTTTCTAAAATGGCGATTGTGGCATTGATGGTCTTCTTTCCCATTATGATTAATACGACGCGTGGCCTGATGCTGGTAGATGCGAATTCACTTGAGCTAATGCGCTCTTACGCCGCTAGCGAGTTTGAGATCCTACGTCGCCTGCGTATTCCCAATGCACTCCCTTTCATTTTTAGTGGATTAAAAGTTGCTGCATCGTTAAGCATGATCGGCGCAATTGTGGGTGAATATTTTGGTGGTCCTCGCATAGCGTTGGGTGTATACATTACCCAAGAGGCATCCATGTTTCGTTTTTCATCTGCATGGGCCGCTATCATTATTGCCTGTGTTATCGGTATTTCTCTCTATCTAATCATTGTTCTGTTAGAACGTCTCTGTATGCCTTGGCACTCTTCGTTTCGTTCATCATAAGCTTTAGAAAAATCCAATCTATCCAACTTTAAAGGAGTTAGAGTTATGCGAAAAGATTCTTTTTTAACCGCTGCTGCTTTGTCTTTGCTCAGTATGCTGCTGATTGTTGCGTGCGCAGCCCCGCCCCCGTCTACCGCGCCCGCCGAATCATCTAGTGAAGAGATGACCAGCGAAATGGATGGCGAAATGGTCAACGACTGTGCCGAAATAACACCCGTCCGTCTTCAGCTACAGTGGGTAACCCAGTCACAATTTGCGGGCTATTATGCTGCACTAGATCAAGGCTTTTACGCCGAACAATGTTTAGATGTAACAATCTTGGAGGGGGCTGTCGATATTGTTCCGCAGCAGGTTGTGGCTTCGGGAAATGCAGAATTTGGCTTGGCTTGGGTGCCAAAGGTACTTGCCTCGCGTGCAGAAGGAGCTGACTTAGTTAATATTGGACAGGTTTTTCAGCGGAGCGGTACGCTACAAGTTTCGTGGGCCGATTCACCGATTAATTCGATTGCCGATATGGCTGGCAAAAAGGTTGGCACGTGGGGCTTTGGAAACGAACACGAGCTTTTTGTTGCGCTGCGCAATGAAGGGCTTAATCCGGATAATCCAGAAGATGTAGAAATCATTCAGCAGAGCTTTGATATGCTGGCGCTCTTGAATCGCGAGCTGGATGCTGCGCAGGCGATGATCTATAATGAATATGCACAGATATTAGAATCCGAGAATGTTGAGACCGGTGAACTTTATACAGCGGATGATCTAGTCGTGATCGATTACAATGATGTGGGAACCGCCATGTTGCAGGATCATGTTTTTGCGCTAGATTCATGGTTGGCTGAAGAGGGAAGTGAAGAAATTGCCACCCGTTTCTTGGCTGCAAGCTTTAAGGGTTGGCAGTTCTGCCGCGATAGTTTTGATGAGTGTGTTGAGATAGTGCTGAATAACGGCCCGACGTTGGGTGCAAGCCACATGAGCTGGCAGCTTAACGAAATCAACAATCTGATCTGGCCCTCACCAAATGGAATTGGCGTCATGGATGCAGATGCATGGGCACAGACGGTGCAAGTGTCGGTTGATGGGGGTGTCATTGCTGAACCGGCTAGCGATGATGCCTATCGCACTGACCTAGCCGAGGCTGCACTTGAACTTTTAGACGGGGATTTAATGGGTGAGAATTACGAACCAGCTGAGGTAGAATTGGTCGCCGGTGGCGAGTAGACTATCTATTAAATAACTACATAATCTAACAAAAAAGGGTGACCGCGAACAGTACATCGTTTGCGGTCACCCTTTTTCAATCTAATGTCGTATATTTTCAATAAATAGCGGTGACCGCTTCGGCTCCACTTCGGGAAAGTGCTCAGTACAAAGCAGCCGAAAAAAAAGCCTCGGAACGGTGAGTTGGAAATCGATGAAATTTTTACTAATATTATTTCATCTGCTCATATCAGCGTTGAAAACATTCTTCTGCATCAAGCGCTGTTATATTCTAAAGGATACTTTTCGCAATCATATCACAGGCTTTGACGACGCCATTATGGAAATTGCCTGTAGTTTGCATAATCTCAGAGTTCGCCATCGATACCCTTATGAACAGTTTGACCACCTTGAATTCGACGTTAATTCTTATCTTCCATAACGTTTAATTACCTAATTCGGCTTACATAAGCCATATTGTATATTTAATGTTTTGGAATGGCCTATATAAACAGTCAGCAACCGACGTGCGCTTTATTATTCACTGGGTAAGCTTATATTGATAGTAGCGATACCACAGATAAGCCTATATTAATAGTAGCGATAGCATAAGCTCACAGTCTCTTAACAGTATCTTGGCAGCATATTTGTAATTATTGATGATATAGTTAGTTCAACCCCTGTTTTGTAGTTAGTCTTATTCATAAACAATTTTTTTAGGAAGTTAACAAAAATTACATCATCAGTGCCAAATACAAATTGGCGACGATAGGTACAGCTTACAGGTGGCGCATTGATGATAGCGCTTCTTTCAACTGTTTCTGTACAGTCGCTTTTCGCACAGACATCGGGTGGAATATCGATTTTGCTGCCGCTTGTTATTGATGGACAGGGTGTTGAATTTATTCCACATAATGTCGTATATTCTCAATAAATAGCAGGCACCGCTTCGGCTTCACTTCGGGAAAGTGCTCAGTACAAAGCGACCATTTGTGCTGTACACAACGCATTGTTGCCTTCGCTGCCGCTCCCACAATATTGAAAACTTAGGAATTGAAAAGATATAAAGAGACTTGAGGCCTTCCCACAAAGCGTGTAAATGGCTTTGTAAGAGGGCCTCAAGTTTCCTAAAAAATTCTTAATATTCTCCCGTTAATTGTGGGTAAACGTTTTTTCATTATCTGTAAGCGGTTTGCAAATTGTCACATCAATCACTAAAAAATAATGGTATAATTTTATAGCGTCTAAATAGTTGTTTATTTAACGTCTTATATTCGTTATCCTTATTTTACTTTTAATTAACATTCAAATTGATTTTATCTATTCCACTGTTGCTGACTAATTTGAATTGTTTATAATTCAAGACAAACATCTTTTTATTGGATTGCTTTTTCTTAGGGTAAAGGAGTGACATCGTTTAGAAATTTTATATGTTCAGTAGTTTTGTAGTGAGTTTTATTTGTAAAGAATCTTTCACGGAGTTAACAATGATTACAAAAGTTAGATCATCAGTACCAAATACAAATTGGCGACGATGGGTACAGTTTGTAGGTGGCGCATTGATGATAGCGCTTCTTTCAACTGTTTCTGTACAGTCGCTTTTTGCGCAGACATCGGGTGGAACATCGATTTTGCTGCCGCTTGTTATTGATGGACAGAGTATTGAATTCATTCCACAGTCTGATCTTGTTCCACTTAGGCCAGAAGCATATGATGCTGATTCTGAATTAGAGCCAGTCTTGGCAGATAGTGAACTTCAAGCTGCTACTACGGGATATTCAAGTGACTATTCTGGTACTTGGCATAACAGCTATGACGGTAACTTGTCCGGACGAACCTATAGCTATAACAACCACACTTATCAAAGTAGCTATATTAAGTTCCAAAATAATTCAAGCCATAATGTTAACGTATTATGGCGAGACACTTCTGCACGTGAGACAAGCTACAAAACGCTTACTCCAGGACAGGGTTACTGGCAGCAAAGCTATTCAGGCCATGAGTGGGTTGTGCGCGACCAGCATGGTCGTAAATTGTCTCAGATAACGTGTGGCTATCAAAGCCAGACATTATCTATCACTGATCGAGATTATGATTCGTACCATTATAATAATGATGGGACCCCAGAAGACAAAAAATGCGATTGCGAATTGGGTGTTACAGAAATGACACTCAAGCTAATAGATCGCTCTCGTGGCGCTGATAGAAGTGAGCGTATTCGTGTGCGTCAGGGTGGTCTTGGCGGGTCAGTTCTTTTTGATAGCTATGACGATGGGAATAGAAACCCTGGTTTAAATGTGGGTGATGAACGTACTTTTAAGGTAGATAATCCAGGCGAAGATATTGTTATAACTGTTACCGGACAATACCATCGTCACGAGACCGTAAAAGCGCGTTTTAACACAGATTGTAGCGCTCGGGTTGGCAAAACGGACGGCAATAGCTATATTAAGTTCAAGATTACGGACTTAAAGACTGATTCGGACGATAACGTTTGTACGGAACCTGAACCCGAACCAGAACCAAAGTGTGATTGTGAAAAGGGCGCTGTTGAAATGTCGCTCAAGATCACGAGCCGCTCTTCGTCTGCTGATCCTAGGGAACGGATTCGTGTGCGCCAAAACGGTCTGAATGGTCGAGTGCTATACGACAGCAATAATGATGGTGATCCAAATCCAGGTTTAGAGTTACAGAAGTTGTTTACCTTTGATGTGGATTCACCAGGGTCAAAGATTATTGTGACCGTTACAGGTAGAAATCACAGATACGAGACTATAAAGGCATCATTTAAAACCGATTGTAGCGCTGTAGCGGGAACTTATAATGGTAGCAGCTACATTATGTTCAAGCTTGTGGATGTGAAAAAAGATAACAATGATCTTGTCTGCGAACCAGCTAAAGCATCGTTAGGTGATTATGTCTGGGACGATGCAGATCGCGACGGCGTACAAGATGCTACAGAAGCTGGCGTAGCCAATGTGGTTGTCAATCTCTGGACAGATGATAATGGAGATGGTGCACCGGACACACAGATCAATAGTACAACAACGGCCGCTGACGGTAGCTATAGCTTCACCAATCTAGATCCAAGCAAAACCTATGTTGTGCAATTTGTGGCACCGTCTGGAACGGAGCTAACGACACAGGGTGTTGGTGACGATGCAACTGACAGCGATGCAGGTAGTGATGGCATCACCGGTCCGATTACGCTTGAGCCGGGTGAAAATGATTTAACCATTGATGCTGGCCTCGTATCAGAACTGGCTTCTTTGGGTGATTATGTCTGGCAGGATGCAGATCGTGACGGCATCCAAGATGATACAGAAGCTGGCGTAGCCGATGTGGTTGTCAACCTCTGGACGGATGATAATGGTGACGGCACACCGGATACGCAGATCGACAGCACAACAACAGATGCTGACGGTAGCTATGAGTTTACTGAACTAGACCCAAGCAAAACTTACGTTGTGCAATTCGTCGCACCGGATGGAACGGAACTAACCACGAAAGATGTGGGTGACGATGCAACTGACAGCGATGCAGGTAGTGATGGCATCACCGGTCCGATTACGCTTGAGCCGGGTGAAAATGATTTAACCATTGATGCTGGCCTCGTATCAGAACTGGCTTCTTTGGGTGATTATGTCTGGCAGGATGCAGATCGTGACGGCATCCAAGATGATACAGAAGCTGGCGTAGCCGATGTGGTTGTCAACCTCTGGACGGATGATAATGGTGACGGCACACCGGATACGCAGATCGACACCACAACAACCGCCGCTGACGGCAGCTATAAGTTTACTGAACTAGACCCAAGCCTAACTTACGTTGTGGAATTCGTCGCACCGGATGGATCGCAACTAACCACGAAAGATGTGGGTGACGATGCAACCGACAGCGATGCAAATACAGATGGTATCACCGGCCCGATTACGCTTGAGCCAGGTGAGGATGATCCAACCATCGATGCCGGCCTTATAACTAAACTGGCTTCGCTTGGTGATTACGTTTGGATTGACAATAATCTTGATGGTTTGCAGAATGATATGAGCGGTGGGCAACCAACTGCTGTTGAGGGTATGATTGTAAATCTGTGGCTAGATACCGATGGCGATGGTGCACCAGATGGTGAACCAATCAAAACAACGGCAACAGATGCGACTGGGTTCTATGAATTCACCGAGCTGGATCCTTCGCTAACATACATTGTCCAATTCGTTCGAAACTCTGACGGCACTGAAGGGGTTCCAGCATACAGCTACTCTTTAACACGAGCAGATGTTGGCAGCGACGACAAAATTGATAGCGATGCGAATCAGTCAACGGGCATTACGGGTCCGATCAACTTGGCTCCGGGTGAAAACAACCCAACGATTGATGCTGGTGTTGTTCCTGGTAGCTAGTTTCTGATTAACATATTTTATCCTTTAGAAATTTGCTGTATAGGATAAGCTATTAAAGTAGTACGTAAGAAATAAAAAGCCTCCCCCGATTCGGGGGAGGCTTTTTATTTCTCTTCTTTTATTAGGCTAATTCAAAAAAATGATTATACGGATTTTATAGGTTCTCCTGAACTAGCTTGTGGCCACACAATATATTTTATTTTTTGGAATGGCCTATAATTATGGATAAAACCCTCGTATTTCAACTGCTTCGACAATACGGCTGATTGCAATCATATAAGCTGCTGTCCGCAAATCTTGCTTGGTACGAACTGTATTAGAGATAACGAGATCAAGATTATCAGTTAAGGTCTGCTGCATCCGGCTGCGAACATTGCCTTCATCCCAGAAAAACGATTGTAATCCCTGCACCCACTCAAAGTAACTGACAATGACACCTCCAGCATTACACAAAATATCTGGGATAATGATCACGCCTTTATCATCCAGAATTTTGTCTGCTTCTGGGGTTGTTGGGCCATTTGCACCTTCAGCGATTACCTTGGCTCGAATACGGTCAGCATTTGAGGCCGTAATCTGTCCTTCGAGCGCAGCAGGGACCAATACGTCGACATCTAATTCCAGCAGTTCTTGATTGGTCAACCTGTCCGAACCCGGATAATCAAGTACGCTGCCCGTTTCGGCAACGTAACGCATCAGGTGTCTCGGGTCAAGACCATTCTTATTATAAATACCGCCATGTTGATCGCTTACTGCGATCACGCGTGCGCCGCGTTCATCCATTGTGCGGGCTGTCCAGCTACCAACATTGCCAAATCCCTGAATTGCGACCGTCGAGTCCTCGAGCGTTAGCCCAGAGCATCGATTAAGCACGGCGCGTGTGCAGTAGGTAATGCCAAGACCAGTGGCATATTCGCGTCCAGCCGTGCCGCCAACCGATACTGGCTTGCCCGTGACCACCGCAGGGATCGAGTGCCCTTTATGCATAGAGTATGTATCCATAAACCACGCCATAATTTGGGCATTGGTGCCTACATCTGGTGCAGGAATGTCTCGCTCTGGGCCAACAAAGAGACTGATCTCCGCGGCGTACCGTCGCGTTAACTTCTCTAGCTCGCGCTGAGAAAGTTCATCTGGCTTTACGACAACTCCACCTTTGGCACCACCGTAAGGCAGATTCATCAAGGCACATTTCCACGTCATCCACATGGCTAACGCTCGACATTCGTCTAATGTAACGTCGGGATGATAGCGAATTCCGCCCTTTGTTGGCCCTTTAATTGTGTTGTGATGGACGCGGAATCCAGTAAACATTTTCATGGAGCCGTCATCCATCTTCACTGGGAAGTTAACGATCAATTCGCGTTGTGGCACCTGTAAGTACTGGTGCAGATGATCTTCCAATCCCATTATACCCGCTACAGTTTTTAGCTGATCCTGCGCAACAGAATACGCACTAGCGCGGGTAGTCTCTTGATTGGTCTCTATGGAGTTAGAAGTGTTGGATTCTTTTTGCTCTAATTTTGGAGAGGAGTTCGAGCGGGAGATACTGCTTTTTTTTGTCGCCTTTGCAGACTTACTGCTTCCATTTTTTGAAGCAGTTTTTTGCAAGTCTTTAGTACTGTTTTTCGCCATTGAAAAACTCCAGAAATTTACTTTGTGCTTAGTTTATCTAGCTAATAGATAGAGAGCAGATAAACATTGTAATTTTAATTCACACCTGCTTCGTTGCAGATGAATAGTGGCTAGAATAGTTACTGCTCGCACCACCAATATATTGAGTCTAACCGTTGAGATGAACTCCTGATAGTAATTTTGATCACAATTAGGCATAATTAATAAGTATTTACTTGCATTCTGTTTTATGTAAGCTGCGATTCGTCTATTTTTGATCTTTGGTCGACTCGATTACCTGTCGATAATCTACGCGTATTTGGGCCAACTCGTCGGCTTGAACCGCTCTATCTCCATAGTGTACACGCATATAGGCGTTCGTCATACGTGCAAGCGCCTCATTGTGACCAGGGAAAGCCGCGCGCAGATCGGGCAAGTAGAGATCGGGCGATTGATCGAGGCGGCGAGGGAAACCGCGTCTTCCTGCCATACGACTGAGATTTGCATAGATATTTTCCACCGTTACCGCATCGAGCAGTTGACCGCTTATTCCATAGTTGCGCAATAAGTCAGCCCAGTTACGCAATCGGTCCATTCCTTGACGCAGCAGATTACCATCAAGCGAAAGCGGATCCACCTCTGTTTCTTCATCCTCATCTTCAACTGTATGCATGTAGGGCTTAACCAGAAAGAACCAGAGCAATGTGCCGACGGTGATACATATTGCCGCTACAAAGCAGTAGCGAACCAGCGCAAAATTTTGCAGCACTTCGCCAAAAGTTGTCACGCTTTGTGGTTCAATAGTCTCGAACTCGCTTGGTTGTTGAGCAGGTTGTGGCTCGAAGAAGGAACTACCCTCCATTAAGTCGCGTAGCGTTTCGATGATCCAACTCATGAGTGGTTCGAGCAGCAAGGCTAGTGCAAACAGCAATTTGGATCCAATCGATTCGAATAAATTCCATATCGGCGTAAAGATTGCCAACACAGACGCAATGGCTTGGGGTGTATAAATTGTTGAAAAGAGGGAAGCCAAGGTGAGTATAAATAATGTTGCAGTAACGAGCAACGCTAACCGACTCCAAGGCAGCGAGGCACCACGGCTATGTTCACCAACCATGCTCTTTTCATCCATACGGGCAACGCCAACGGCGGCGAGCGAAAAGCCGATGAAGATCCAAAAGAATTCTATGCTGGTTTGCAACCCCCACTCCGGGTGGCGACTTAGGAGTGCGTTGCCAACTAAAGATACTAATAACCCACCACGAAAGCTCAACCCAACTTGAAAGAAGGTGAGATCGCGTCCGGTTGCCCAAACGGCTCGCACAACTAAAAAAAGATTGACAAGGATCAACAGCATTTCTGGTCGCCAACCGCGCGTAAACTCGAATAGCGCACTCAGCGAATTGCGCAGCCAGCCCAAATTAGCTAATGATGCAGTGGGATAAAGAAGTATTCGGATACTGAGGATCAATATCGCTATCATCAGGCCAAACGTAACAAGTTGAAGAATAGGCGGCTTCAGCGTGCTGCGATTTACCAGATCAATGCCCAGTCGATAGAGTGTAGCAAGTAGCCAGAAAATCAGCAGCAGAAGAAGTGGCGGTAACGATAAAAGCTGCTGAAGCTGTTCGGCAACAGGGGCTGCATTGACAAGCATGGCTGCACGAAGTTGACTTGCGGCCAGTAGCATAAATGGCAGCATGAGCCCAACATCCATGGCAGCTAAGAAAAGGTGAAGCAATCGATGACGACGGTTTGTTAAGAGCATATTTGAATTTAGGAAAAAGTAATCGGTAGGATAGTGAACAGTAAGCGGTGAACGATTTGTCCTTGAAAATCGACTGCCGCTGTTCACTACTTACTGTAATCCACTGCTGTTACGCAACCAGCGTGGGTGCGATAAGATCTTCTACAAGGTGCGGAAGATGGTAAATGCGAATATTTGGCAGCAACTGAATCGGCGGCTCTTTTGCCAAAGTGAAAAGTACAACTGTACGACCAGCTGCGGCTAGATCCATTAACGTGGCGAGTAAACTTTCATGAGCAATTGCCGTGACTAATACAAGCGTGGATCCCCAAGGCACGCGTGGTGCTTCTTGCATTAAAAGCTGCTCTATGGGCTGCGCGGCAAAAGGCGTTACGGCTGCGAGCAATTCGAGAATGCGCGTTAGTTGACCCGGCGCACGACCCGGCATCAAGCGCAGTGCTTGATCGCTCCCGGGCAGCGTGCCGTTGGCGATTAAGCCAACTGATAGACGCTCCTCAATTGCCAGAGCTGCTAAGCTCCCTGCTACACTGATGGTGCGCTCTTGCAGTTCAGGAATGTGACCGTGCCAATGTCTTTCGAGCGTTGCCACGTTGAGAAAGATGAGGATCTGCTGCTCCTCGCTCGGTTCGTAGATGCGGCTTAGCAGCTCTTGGTGACGCGCGGTTGCTTTCCAGTGGATGCGGCGCAGGCTGTCGCGTTGCTGCCACTCTCGTATGCCAACGGTGCGTAGTGGATCCTCGAAGAGTTGACCCGTGGCGCGGCTGTTCCCAAATGGGTTGCGCGTTGGGATGTTGAGATCCACAACGGAGTAAAGCCGCGGATAGACTATGAGGCGATCCTGCTTGGGCAAGGTTGCTTTGGAGCTAAAAAAGCCGAAGCCATCACCCGTATGTAATTTTGCAGGACCATACTGGAAGAAGCCTCGCTCTACGCAATCAACCTCTACGGTGCGCCGAATTTTTTGGAATGGTGCCAGCGACCAGAATGTGCGCATCCATGCGATATTAGTGGTTGAATCTGCGGTGAGCGTTTTATCGGATAGGGGCAATGTGGTCGGGAACTGGTCGGATATATTGAGCCATGGGAGCGGCAGTAATTTGCGGTTGCGAACTTCCATTTGTAACGTTATGGTTTCGCCTTGAAACGCTCTGTCTTCACTGAAGCTGCGTTGATAGGAGAGCCCATGGTAGCTATAGCGATCCCACAGCCAGCAGCAGAGGGTTAAGATCAAGATTAGACCTGCCGCAGCGGTAAGGAATGCGCTGTTGAGCCAGAGACCGACGAAGGTAAGCAACAGCGCTAAAAATAGCCATGCATCACTAAATTGAGTCTCTTTGGTTGTATCGATTACGGTTTTTTTCATGTCGGTCGTGAGTGGGCTGTTGCTGCTACTCTTTCGATGTTTGCTAGAACCCTTTTAGCTTACCACTGGAACCGGTATGCTCTCGGCTATCTCTGCAACGATTTGCAGCGGCGTACGCCCCCGTAAGCGCGTTTGTGGACTGATATGAATACGATGGGTCAATAGTGGCGGGCAGAGATGCTGCACATCACTTGGGATAACGTAGTCGCGTCCGCGCAATGCCGCCAATGCTTGGCTTGCATGATAGAGGGCTAGCGTGCCTCGGGGAGAGACACCGAGCTCAGCTGATTCGTGTTCACGCGTGCTGCGCACTATTTCTAAAAGATAGCGGCGCACGTCGTCACTGACGTGAATCGCGCGCACCTGTTCCTGTAATGCGACGACCTGATCGGCTGTAGCGACGGGCTGCAAGTTGACAAGTGGATCCTTGTTTTTGTAGCGCAGCAGGATCTCTTCTTCTTCTTCAAGACCAGGATAACCGAGCTTCACTTGCAGCAGGAAACGATCCAATTGCGCTTCGGGTAGCGGGAATGTGCCTTCTAGTTCAATCGGGTTTTGGGTAGCAATGGTCATAAATGGTTGTGGTAGTGGATAGGTTTCCCCATCGACCGTTACCTGTTTTTCTTGCATGGCTTCGAGCAGGCTTGATTGGGTACGTGGCGTGGCGCGATTGATTTCGTCGCTGAGCAAAACTTGGCTGAAGATTGGGCCTGGCCGAAATTCGAAATTCTGTTTTTTTTGGTTGAAATAGTTGATGCCGGTCACGTCGCTCGGTAGCAGATCGGGCGTAAACTGTACACGCGAGAAAGAGGAATTGATGCTGCGCGCTAATGCTTTGGCTAAGGTGGTTTTACCCACGCCAGGTACATCCTCCAGCAGCACGTGGCCGTCACAAAGTAACGCAACCAAGAGCAATTCGATGGCTGCATCTTTGCCGATAATTACTTTCGAAACGTTTGTGCGCATGGCTGTTGCAAAATCTGTAAAATTCATATGAATTAGTTCCGTAGAAAAATATAGTGCTATAGCATAAAACAGTATCGATGTAGTGTACCCAATAATTGTATGCTGGTCTAAAAAGTCTGTACTTCTAAAAACAGGCAGGCAACCTACAAAAAGTGCGTCGCACTCTGTCAACCATATTAAATCCGGTTTCACCGTGGATATTTGCTGCTTTTCTTGCGCTGACTGTAGTAGAAGTAGCCCGAATTTTGACACCCTGATCCTAGCAGTCTATAATTATCCAGTTATTTGGCGTTTATTTATACGTCTATGCACTTATTAATAAAGTGTGTAACAAGATTCAGCGGATGTGAACCCTAATTGGCTATGGCAGTTTTAGCCACACACTGTATATGAGCCGATTGTTTTGTCATGTTTTCTGTTATTTTGAAGCACTCTTCTCTCTTTTTGCAATAGATCCTTGCAGAAGAATTTTTCTTTAAGGGGTTGTACAGCGAGTTTAGGCGGGCTTAAAGTAACTCTTTTTGCAACCGATATAGAGTCGCTCTATATACTTAATATTTATTTCAACTTTCTACTATAGAAAGTTAGGCTGGAGTTTAATGACAGTATGCGTAATAATATAATTTCTTTGATTTTGATTGCCTTGCTGACGCTTGTTGCGGCTTTTATCGTTTGGCCCACCGAACATCCGTTTTGGTTGGAATCGATGTTGGCGCGTGGCGAGAACGAGACATATGATTTGCGCGATCTCAAACTTGGTTTGGATCTGCAAGGTGGTACGCAGGTAATGCTAGAAACAGATATTGAAGGCGATCGCGAGGCAGAAGAGAGCGATATGGCTGCGGCCAAAATTATTGTTGAAAATCGCGTGAATGGCTTGGGCGTTGCCGAGGCAATTGTGCAGCAGCAGGGCACAAACCGTATGATTGTTGAATTGCCTGGTGTGAATAATCCTGATCAAGCGGTGGAGACGATTCGCTCGACCGGGCAGCTTGAGTTTGTAGAGCCCGCAGGGGTTGCGCTTCAACAGGGTATGATCATTAATACAACCAATCGCCCAAATGCTGCAACTGATTTAGCAGAAAAAATTGCATCGGGTTCATCTGTGGTTGGAGACGTTATTCCGTTTATGCCAGAGACGATCTTCGAGACGGTGATGGAAGGTGATATTCTGAGAAATGCCGTTCCCACTCAGAATCAATTTAACCAGTGGCAGATTGACTTTGCGATGACGGATGAAGGCAGCGTGCAGTTTTTCGAATATACGAATGCAAATGTAGGAAGACCGCTGCCGATTGTGTTGGACGGGCGGGTTCTTTCGGCTCCTGTAATTCGTTCTGCAATTCGCGATGTCGGTATGATTGACGGCGATTTTACACAAGAAGAGGTCGATTCGCTGGCGGTACAGATGCGTTACGGTGCATTGCCGGTACCGCTTAAGGTGGTCGACGTACGCACAATTGGTGCAAGCCTTGGTCAAGATTCGGTTGCACGTAGCTTGGAAGCTGGCATATTAGGGCTGGTGAGCATCTTGGCCTTTATGCTCATTATCTATCGGTTGCCTGGGGTTTTGGCTGCTGGTGCGCTGATTGTTTATTTGCTTTTGAATCTTGCACTCTACAAGCTGATTCCGGTTACGTTAACGCTGGCCGGGATCGCTGGTTTAGTCCTTTCACTTGGTATGGCGGTCGATGCGAATATTCTCATCTTTGAAAGGATGAAAGAGGAGTTGCGCGTTGGCCGCTCTTTGCGTGTCGCGGTCGAGGCAGGATTTAGCCGTGCATGGCCAGCAATTCGAGATGGGAATGTATCGACGCTTATCAGTTGTGCGGTGCTTTGGTGGTTTGGCAACAACTTTGGCGCAAGCATTGTAAAAGGCTTTGCGATTACGCTCTCTATTGGTGTATTGTTGTCGATGTTTACGGCTGTGTTTGTTACACGCACATTCATGCGCAGCGCTTTTGCATCCAACGATGCGATGACCGACAGCAAGCGAACGTTGGTTGGATATTAAAGGTATATTCACCCAGAAAATCTAAGGGTATAGATAATTATGTATAATCTTGTAGAGCGGCGTCCGCTTTGGTTCACAATTTCGTTGATTGGTATTATTCCTGGGCTTTTGCTTATGCTCTGGTCTTTTGTTTCGAATGGCACGCCGCTGCCACTAAGTATTGACTATACTGGTGGCACGCTGTGGGAAATGCGTTTTGACAATCCTGTAACGCCAGCTGACGTACGCGACGTGTTCACAGCGAGCGGCTATCCTGATACAACGGCCTTTTTGGTTGAGGACGATCGAACGGTTCAAGTAAAATTTAAAGATATTGATATTGAGCAGAAAGAGGTTTTGAAGAATGCTCTGACGGAAAGCCCACTGGGAGAACCTGAAGAGCGCTCATACCGCAGTATTGGCCCATCGATCGGCTCTGAAGTAAGTCAGGCAGCCTTAGTCGCTATTATGGTTGCCTCGTTGCTGATTCTAGTTTATATTGCAATTGTCTTTCGCCGCGTGCCAAACCCTATTCGTTATGGTGTTTGTGCTGTCATTGCGCTGGTACACGACGTGCTGGTCATGGTTACATTTATGATGATTATGTATCTGATCTTTGGCTGGGAGGTAGATGCACTCTTCCTGACTGCTGCGCTGACGGTGATTGGATTTAGCGTAAATGATACGATTGTGGTCTTTGACAGAATCCGCGAGAATTTGAAGCGATACCGCACAGAGAGCTTCGCTGCTGTTGCTAATCGCAGCTTAATCGAGACAGCGCAACGTTCTGTTGCCACACAGGTGACGGCACTCTTTGTGCTTGTGGCGATTTTGGTACTTGGTGGGGCCACGTTGCAGAAATTTATGGCGGTGCTTATTGCTGGCCTTATCTCGGGTACGTATAGCTCGATGTTCAACGCAGCGCCAATTTTGGTTGCGTGGGAAGAGGGTCGACTATGGCCGCGGAGCAAGACATCTGCTGCGTAGTTGATTGATGAATATAAAAATAAAAAAGGCACGTTCTGTCCAAGAACGTGCCTTTTTTATTAGGGACTGTGCTATAAAATGTGTAAATGACTCTGTCTGATTAAATAATCTAACGCCATTTACACATAATTTGGAAGAGTTCCCTTTACCATTCTAAAGATTGAGCCTGTAGCCGCTCTCGATCAACCTTTTTTAATCCTTTGACAACCAATGCATATGATTCGTCGATCATCTCTTGCACTTCATCATCTGGTATCGACCCGTCAAGTATCACTGTATTCCAATGGCGCTTATTCATATGATAGCCAGGCAAAACTGCTTCATACTTTTGACGTAGAATTTCTGCCAGAAGCGGGTCGCATTTTAGATTAATGCGCAGTGGTCGCTCTTGCCAATTAAAGAGTGCAAACATTTTTCCGCAGACCTTATAGACAAATACTTCTGGCCCAAACGGTTGCCCTTCGGTCGTTTCTTTTTTCTGAAATAAATATGTACGTAACAATTCTATCTCTTTCATATTATGCGAAGAATGATACAAAGAAGTACTGCTTTTATCGTGAACTATTTCCCTCTGAACGCTTAATGTAGAGCAATTCAATTTCAAAAATGAGATCTGCATTGGGCGGAACCACATCATTCGCCCCAACTGCTCCATAAGCAAGATCCGCTGGAATCAAGAGTTGACGCTTGCCACCAACGCGCATGGTGCTGACACCCTCATCCCACCCCGGAATGACCTGGTCTTGATTTAAGGTAAAACTGAGTGGACTCCCACGGCTGAACGAACTGTCGAAAATTGTTCCATCCGCAAGCCAGCCAGTATATTGAACATCGACAACGTCTTCTGTCTCGGGGAACTCGCCCTCTCCCACTTCAATATCATAGTACATAAGGCCACTCTCTGTGACGGTATAATTATCGTCACGGGCTTGGATCGGAGCCAGCGGAGGGCGATCCAAAATAGAGATTAACTCTACATCAAAGCGGAGCGTCGCATCGGCAGGAATAAGCTCGCCAAAGCCAGCATCTTCATAAGCCAACTCTGATGGAATAAGGAGTTGGCGTTTTCCACCAACTCGCATCGTGCTTACTCCTTGTTCCCAACCCGGAATTACTTGCGCCTTGCCTAGTGCAAAGGTGATTGGGCTGTTGCGGTCAAACGAGCTATCGAATTTTGTATCGTCTATAGCCAGCCAGCCTGTGTAGTGTACGCTAACAATGCTGCCAGGTCTTGGTGCTGCGCCATTACCAATCTGAATGTCATAATATTGAAGACCGCTATCCGTTGCAATAAACTCATCCTCTTCTACCTCTGTAGGCAGAACAGCCACAGGTCCATATTCGAATGCCTCATCTTGAATCTGAAGTAGGTCGATGGTAAAAACAAGCGTCGCATCGGGCGGAACGATGCCCTCGCCAGCACCTTCTGCGCCATAGGCCAACTTTGGCGGGATGATCAATGTGGCAGAACCGCCTTCGCTTAACATCGTGATTCCTTCCTCCCAGCCAGCGATCACCTCTCTTTGCCCAATTTGAAATGCAAATGGTTCTCGATTAAGAGAGGTGTCAAATTGCTCGCCATTAAGAAGTTTGCCCGTATAGTGTACTTGTACAAATTGGCCGACCTTGGGCTTTGGGCCACTGCCTTGGGCAATGGGGATGAACTTTAGTCCTTCGTCTGTGATGAATTTTGCAAAGTTGCTGATATCTGTTTCGACTTGACTTTGGACATCGTCTAGTAAGTCCATCCGCACGTCGGCGGTATTAATCATTGCTGTACAAGCAGCAGTGCTTGTACCAGCCGCAAATAGTAAGAGAAAAGACAACAATTTAAACAGACGATTCTCGTAAAGTAAGCTTCTAATCATTTTTTCCTTGAGCGATGAAGGGGGGCAAATTATGGCTACTAAGCTTGCGCAGATATTCTACCTAAAGTTATGAGGAAAGGTAAATTTTTGAGGAATGGGCAACAGTGTTCAGGGTGATCAAAAAAACAGTTATGGGGAACTGAATATCTGTCAAACGAAAATTTGTAGATGCTATGCATCTATAACCAGATACGAAATGGGCAGTACGCCGATAAACAGGAGACTGTACCACAAAGTCATTTACACACTATGTGATACAGTCTCATAAACAGAGCAGGTTTGATGAGTGAAATCAGTTGGTCTATTGCTTTAACCTCAGCCGTCACCTCTGTTTGCTTTGCTGGATAACAATTTCTCAAACCGACAGGTACTGTCTGAGAAATTGCTTTGTTATATGGCTATTGCTGAATGTCAACTAGCTCAACTTCAAATATTAGGTCCGAATCGGGAGGTACGACATCATTTGCCCCCTCTTCGCCATAGGCAAGCGCCGCTGGAACAATCAACTGGCGCTGACCGCCAACCTGCATAGAGCGAATTCCTTCTTCCCAACCGGGGATAACTTGCTCCTGACCTATTTCAAAGACAAATGGAACACCCCGACCAAGCGAGCTATTAAACTTGGTTCCGTCGGCAAGCCAACCTGTATAATGAATGCTAACAATGTTGCCTTCGTCAGGCAAAGCACCGTCGCCCGCTTCTATGTCATAAAACTTGAGACCACTCTCCATTTCTGTCAATTCAGCTTCATCAACCTCTACGGGTGAATCTGGCGAATTTCGTAAGATATCTAACAGCTCGATATCAAAAACCAGTGTCTCTCCTGCTGGAATCACATTATTTGCGCCTTCATCACCATACCCAAGCTCTGCTGGAACCACCAATTGACGTTTCCCGCCAACTTTCATCGAGCGAATCCCTTCTTCCCAGCCAGGTATCACCTGCTCCTGATCGAGAACAAACACAAGGGGGGTATCGCGGTCAAGTGAACTGTCAAATTTTGTGCCATCATCCAGCCAACCTGTGTAATGAACGGTGACCATATAATTTTCTTCAGGCATGGGTCCATCACCCACTTCAACATCATAAAATTTCAGCCCGCTTTCGGTTTCGGTAAAATCTGCTTCATCAACCTCTGCTGGCGATGCGGGCGCGCCCTCAAAGATCGACATCAATTCTATATCGAATATGAGTGTTTGGCCCGGACCAACACCCGCTGCGCCTATATCGCCGTAGCCGAGTTCTGGTGGGACAAGCAATGTAGCAGAGCCACCTTCATTTAGCATGGCAACGCCTTCATCCCATCCAGGAATAACATCTCCTGCGCCCACTGTAAATATATATGCGCCTGTGTTAGCGGAGCTATTAAAAACTGTGCCATCTGCCAGAACACCAGTGTATGCCACCTTTACAAGCTGTCCAGGCTGTGGTTTTTCTCCACTCCCTTCTTCGATTGGTACAAACTTTAGACCACTTTCTGTTGTAGTACCATCCAGCTTTTCTACAGCTATCAACACACTTTGATCTACGGTGGGGGCTGCTTCTGCTGCTGCCGCTGGTGCCGGCGCTTCTGCTACTGTTTCAGGCTCTGTTTCTATCGCAGTCGTAGAATTGTTTTCTGAGGATGCATCATCATTATTGCCCGAGCGACATGCCGCAAGCATTAGCGCGCTAATAAGTAACAGTATAAGAAGATGACTCTTATAAACTGACGATTTGCTCATTTTTCTCCCTTGAGAAAGTACTCTTAAATATTTAATGGGAATTTTTATAGACAGTCCACAGTGGATACTCTTATCCTCATCGTTTGCTTCAACTATTGACTGTATCAAAGTAATATACTTCCCTATAGAACAAAAGTACATTCCTTCTTATCATGAAACAAAGAAGGAATGTACTTTTATATACCAATTTTGATAGTAGGTAAGCATTTGAATTGATTTTGGCGAATGGAGCCTTGATGGGATCTCTTTCAGCTTATTCCTGAATATCGACAAGCTCAACTTCAAATATTAGCGTTGAATTTGGTGGAATTGCGGCACCATACCCAGTCTCGCCATATGCCAACTCTGATGGAATGAGCAGTTGACGTTTGCCACCAACCTGCATTGTGCTCAACCCTTCGTCCCAGCCTGAAATTACTTGCCCGCGACCCAATGCGAATACGATCGGATTGCCGCGATCAAGCGAACTATCGAACTTGTTTCCATCTGTGAGCCATCCCGTATAATGGACGCTGATTTGGTCACCCTCTTCTGGCGCATCACCGTCACCCACTTCAATGTCAAGATATTTGAGGCCGCTCTCTGTTTCGCTATAATCGCCCTCATCTACTTCGGTTGGTGCATCAGGCGCTCCTTTTAAAATCGCAACAAGTTCAACATCAAACATAAGCGTTGCATCTGGTGGAATGATGCCACCAGCACCAGCCGAACCGTAAGCGAGGTCTGGTGGGATAATTAACATTGCTTTACCGCCCTCGTTTAACATAGCAATACCTTCATCCCATCCTGAAATCACTTGCCCCGCGCCCAGCGGAAAGGTGTACGGATCACCACCGATTGAGCTATCAACCTCTGTTCCGTCCAGCAATTTGCCAGTATAGTGGACTTGGACGAGATCTCCGGCTGTTGGCTTGGGGCCATTACCTGCTTCTACCTCAATAAATTGTAGTCCGCTCTCTGTTGTGATTCCTTCTAATTCTTCGATAACTGTCGTATCGGACGATGTTTCTGCATCTGCATCATCATCCGAACCACAAGCGGCTACAACCAAGCCGACAGCTAATAATAATATAAGAAGATAGCTCTTATAAATTGAATTTGTTCTCATCTTTCACCTTGAATTAATATCTATTATGGGTTTACTACAAGCTATTGTTAGTTGCAATCTATCAACTCAACTTCGAAGATAAGCGTTGCATTTGGCGGAATCACGCCGCCTGCACCTTGCTCTCCATATGCGATAGCCGGTGGAATAACAAGCTGCCGTTTGCCGCCAACTTTCATCGACTTGATGCCTTCATCCCAACCCGCAATAACTTGGCCTTGGCCTAGCTTAAAGCTGAGCGGCTCAGCCCGATCGTGAGAGCTGTCGAACTTTGTTCCGTTGGGCAACCAGCCAGTATAGTGTACGCTGACGGTTTCACCTTTTTGGGGCATTTTCCCGCTGCCGATTTCAAAATCATGAATGCGCAAACCGCTGGTCTTCTCTTGAAATTTGCTTGGAGCAACCTCCGTGGGGGCAGTTGGTGCACCAGCTTTAAAGTTAACTAGCTCTACCTCAAAGTGCAACGTCGCACCTGGTGGAATAGCAGCACCGGCACCTGCATCTCCATAGCCTAACTCTGGTGGGATCACCAGCTTTGCTTTACCACCTTTCTTTAACTGCGCAATACCTAAATCCCACCCCTTAATTACCCGACCTGTTCCTAGTGGAAAGGTGATGGGCTGCCCGCGATCGTGCGAACTATCAAACTTTGTGCCGTCCTCTAATGTTCCTGTGTAATGAACGTCTACAATATCGCCATCATTTGGCGTTGCTCCACTACCTTCCTGAATATGAATTACTTTTAAATCATTGGTCATTTTTATTTTCGCTATTTGATTTCAATTTTATCAAGACTTTAGAGACTGCTTAAATCATCTGTAAATAGTATTAGAATACCGATTTGTTTAAAACCATCGCTTATATGAGCGACAAATTGAAATTGCGCTAATTTTCTTTTGAAGATGCAGGCGATTTCAGCCACATACCGATATGAGACAAGTCTATTTAGACACTTTGTGGTGCAGTCTGTAGAAGGGTACAGCACCCTTTCGATATAGACAAAAAGAGCGCCTGTATTTGAGTATGGACTTTTTTCGCAAGTTTATGCCAGATCCATCACTTTCTTCGCTATTGCTTCACCAATCTTTTTCGTGCCCGCGGTGCCACCTAGATCGCCAGATTTGATCCCAGCCTGTAGCGTTTGATTTGTGGCATTTGTCAACAGCTTTGCACCGACCTTTTCGCCCAAAAAGTCTAGCATCATCGCTCCCGCCAAAATTGTTGCGGTTGGGTTCGCAATGCCCTGTCCGGCAATATCTGGCGCAGATCCATGTACAGGCTCGAACATAGATGGGAAGTTACGTTCTGGATTAATATTGGCGCTAGGGGTTAGGCCGATGCTACCGACCATGGCTCCACCTAAATCGCTCAATATATCTCCAAAAAGATTAGTTGTTACAATCACATCAAACCATGGTGGATTCTGAATAAATTTCATGGTCGCTGCATCAACATACAGATGCTCATATTCTACGTCGGGATACTCTTTGGCGACTTCATCCACAACTTTGTCCCAAAACACGAGGCCGTGCAGCATCGCATTGGACTTGGTGACATTGGTTACCCGTTTGCGTCGCGTGCGCGCCAATTCGAATGCATAGCGCGCAACCCGCTCTACACCATGGCGCGTAAACACATTTGTCTGAATTGCGACTTCATTCGATTGATCGACGTGAACAACGCCACCTGGGCCTGCGTACTCGCCTTCACTATTTTCGCGCACAATCACAAAATCAATCTCGCCTTTTGGATTCGCCAATAGTGTCGGCACGCCCGGGTACGACTTGATGGGTCGTAGATTAATATACTGTTGGAACTGCTTGCGCATGACAAAGATGAACTCCCATGCCGATAGATAGTCGGTTACCGCCGGATTTCCTGCAGCCACAAAGTAGATCGCATCAAATTTGCTCAACGTGTCAATACCATTTTGTGGCATCATCTCGCCCGTTTCCATATAGTACTCAACGCCCCATGGATATTGCTCAAGCTCGAGCGAGAAATCCTCTGTGGCTTGCGAGACGGCCTCGAGCGCTTTGACCGCTTGGGGCATAATCTCTTTCCCAATTCCATCTCCCGGCAGAACCGCAATCTTATAATTTTTCATCATTCCCCTTTCCTGGGCTGGTTAGAACAATTGTGACAAATCCCTGACAATAGATTGCTTACAACGAATTTACGTACCTTGATGCGACGGGTAAGCGTATTATCAATTGAGAATATATATTTTTAAAATAGTTCTTTAACAGATTATAAAGCAGACGACCACTTAAATAAGCATTAGACCCGTGCAGAGCATAGTAATTCTTATTTAAGTAGTCTTAAAATTAAAACTGTAGACGACGATATTATTGTACGTCTTCAATGGCAATTGCCCGTACAGGTGAGCCGTCACGTTGATCGAGCTTTAGAGGCAGCGCAATAAACTCGACAACCTCTTGCGTGAGCGCGCGCAAATCCGCTAAGCTTTCAACAATCACCATTTCGGCTCGAAGCAATATTTGATGGACCTCGGTCAACTCACTTTTGTTTTCGGGCCGCAATGAGGCGACGGAGGGTGTTTCCAAACCAATCAGAATTACGCCTTTTTCAACCAGCCACGTTGCAAGGTCGGCTGATATGCGCGGCATGTGGGTACGATAATCGTCCAACTCTGCATGTGTATCCCAATCAGTGCGCAACAGCAGGCGTGTGCCTACCCCGATTTTGTTGGCTATGTGGCTCAGATCGTCAACGTGAAGGAGACTATTTGGCGCAGCGTGCGACAGATCCACAACCAGTGCGGGTCCAATACATTTTTCGAGCCGTATATTTTCAATCGTCTTGCCCTCTTGTAAAAAGTGGCGCGGCGCATCCATATGCGTGCCGGCGTGGCTATATAGATGAAGCATGGTTGTGTTAAAGCCCTCTTTAGCAATCGTGGTATGTTGGTTCATCTCTACACCACGCATTCCAGCCACAAAGGTAAGGCTTATATCAACAATTCGTTTTGTCATTTTGCTTCCTGAGTTTGCTCTAGCAAGAGTTAGGTCTAGCAAGAGTTTAGTATAGTGAGCATGGTTATCTATGATCTTGTACGATGAAGCAAGGCTCGATATCATCCGATATAGTTGAGTATTTGGGCTCACTGCCTCAGCTTCTGTTTGATCCACTGAACAGCAATCCTCAATCCGTACTTATTAGTTTGAAGCGCAGCATCATCATATTTTTAGCGGGATACCAACTTTGTTAAAGAGACCAGCAGGCGCTGATTCTGGTACAAGTAATCGTAATGCACCGGGGCAAATTTTGCTGCTAAAGGGTGTTTGCCCCATGGGTTCGCCATCTATATGAAAGGGGAAAGGTGGATAGGTTTCGACAGAAACGCTTTTCGCATAGTACATGTCTACATTTGGATCATGGGCGTGATTTTCAAGCCCCATTTCGAGAATATAGCGCATCATCGAGGCCCACGCTTGGCCTCGAAAGAGCCAAACCTCGAATCGACCATCATCTAGCACTGCATCTGCATTAAGGCGAAGCTCGCCACCAGCGTAAAGTCGACAATTGGCGACGGTAATCATTAAAAACTCGTCTTCAATTTCTTTGTCGTCAATCGTAATGGCTGCACGCATACTGGGAATATCGGGCAGGAAAAAGAGCGCCTTGGCTGCATAGCCCGCCGGCCCAAGCTGCTTAAATATTTTGGTGCGTGGCTCAATTTGATCCACCACAAAGCTATCGGCTCCCGTGCCGACCCAAAGCATCCAGTAGCGCCCAGAATCCTGATGATTGACTTTGCAGTATCCCAGATCCATTTGCTGTACGCGACCATCCAGCAGTTTTTTGGATGAGTCGACCAGCTTGAATGGTTCTAAAAGGTTGGGGCGAGGCATTCGCAGCTCTTTTGCAAACGAGTTGCTAGTCCCCACCGGTAGTGGTGCCAAAATTGTTTCGGTATTGGCAAGCCCATTGGCGACTTCGTTGAGCGTGCCATCACCACCGGCTGCCAGCACCATTCCGTGACCATCTTCGGCTGCACGATGGGCTAGCTCTGTTGCATGACCAGCACGGATAGTCGGCACAATATAGATCTGCCAGCCATGTTCTTGCCAAAATTGTGAGACGCGCCGAATAGAGGCATCGCGATTACCAAAACCGGCATGTGGATTATAGATGAGAGTTGCTTTTGCAGAGATTACAGCCATACAGGGAAGTGTACATTAAGAAGTTGAGTCGTGGCAATTGGAGAGAATTGTTTTATCTACAACATATGACGTATCGCATCTTCTATTTTCTACGACATCTGCTCATTGTTTACAGCATATGACTTATGTCAAACTTACTAAATAGTAAACTAGCACATTCTTTTATTGTTTGACTGTGATGATATTGAAACGTTATTTTCGTATTTTTTTTGATATAATTTTAGGATAGAACAAGTCGGGTATTAACATAATTTAGTATTAATTCATTTTGTTTTTGCTATTGTGCATGAAGAATAAGTGCATACATCACTCCTCTACAGCGACTATTAAGTTAGGGACAGTCTCTTAAATTATGGCTATAAAAGCCATAAGACTTCTGCCTGTAGCATCGACCTCCTCTTTTCTTCGCTTAATTTTTAACTCTTAATCATAACTGAATTATAGCAATTGCTGTTAGGCTCATCCAAAAAAATCTGTACAGAACTTGGGCTATTTTCTGAGGTAGCCTGCGACCATGTTGTATCTTTTATTTTTAGAATGGCCTTATCGCAATTGAATGTTTGTATTTGTTGTTCTAATAGAGTGTTTTCAGTTTTATTTGTAACAGGTGTAAGGAGTATTTTTATGTTTTCTTCGAATGTTCGATCTTCCGTCCAAAATGAAATTTTTGCTAAGATATTTTGGCTTTTTGTTGTCTGTACTTTCTCTATAGGTTTGCACCTGACTCTTGGCTCTTTGTCGGTTGCTGCTCAATCGCCGACGGTACCAACAGTGCCGACAGTGCCGACGGTATCAACAGTGCCGACAGTGCCGACGGTACCAACAGTGCCGACGGTGCCGACAGTGCCAACAGTGCCGACGGTGCCAACAGTACCGACCGTACCAACGGTATCAACAGTGCCGACAGTACCGACCGTACCAACAGTGCCGACGGTGCCAACAGTGCCGACATTACCACCAGAACCACCAGAACCTACAATGATTTCAACAGTGCCAACAGTGCCAACAGTGCCAACAGTGCCAACGGTGCCAACAGTGCCAACAGTGCCAACAGTACCAACGGTGCCAACAGTGCCGACATTACCACCAGAACCACCAGAACCTACAATGATTTCAACGGTGCCAACAGTACCAACAGTGCCGACTGTTCCAACAGTACCGACTGCGGTAACTCCTATTGGCCCAACGCCGATTCCACCTATGCCAACGATGCCAGGTTCAACAGCCGTACCAACAGTACCAACCGTACCCGGCTCAACGGCTGTGCCGACGATGCCAGGTTCAACGCCGATTCCACCTATGCCAACGATGCCAGGCTCAACAGCCGTACCAACAGTACCAACCGTACCCGGCTCAACGGCCGTACCGACAGTACCAACCGTGCCAAGTTCAACGGCCGTACCGACAGTGCCGACCGTCCCACCGGAACCAGATACTGGACCGCCACTTGGCAGCATCGGAGATACCGTCTGGTCTGATCCAGATAATGACGGCAATAACATAATAGATGGCGATGATTTTCCGATAGCTGGCGTTTCGGTCATGCTTTTGGATAGTGATGGTAACGTCGTGGCAACTGCCGTAACCAACGAAGATGGTTATTATCTCTTCGATAATCTAGCCTACGGTACATACACAATCTTGATCAACACAATGACGTTGCCCGCAGAAAAACAGGGAAACCCTGCATATGATCCAGACGGTGGTAATGATAATTTGTCCGTCATCTCCATTGACGCCACAAATCCGCATGACCGCGATCAGGACTTTGCCTACTTTACTATGGCTCCAAAACCAACACCTGTAGCAACTATCGCTGTTGTAGCACAATTTGCGTCAATTGACTTTAACAAGACGGTTAGCGCTCCTGTTATTACGTTGGTGGGCAGCCGCATGATTGAATACACATTAACGTATACAAATAGCGGAAATGCACCAGCGCAGAATGTAAGCATTGTTGAAACAGTGCCAACGCACACTACATTCGATCAAGCTAACAGTGATGCTGGTTGGAATTGTCCAAACGCAAGCGGTGCTGGCGTAGTTTGTACCTTTGAGGTGGGAACAATTGCCCCAAACACTACAGGCAGCGTCACCTTCGTCGCCGTTGTTAATCCATTTGTAGACGACACCGTTATGCAGATTGTAAACAACGCAAACGTTGTGGCCGATTTAGGAGCAGGCCTTGGTGTATCGGGGGCTGCTGCGGCCAGCCAAACTGTACAAATTCAGCGACCAACTAGCTTAGAATTAAGCGCACAGCCGCAATTTGACCACTTTATTCGCTTACCATTTGTGGTGCAATAGGTCTCTTGCTAGCGGTTTAGGCAGTCAGTAAAAAAGGGAGGGGAGTAGAACATTAAGTTGTTCTACTCCCCTCCCTTTTCTGTTTTAAATCGAGACCGTTCAAATAAAAGTCCAGTGAGCACGCCCTCGTGCGGATCTGCAAGATTGTAGCCGCCGAGGGCGTGCTCACTGAACGGTGCATCAAGCCCATTTGATAAAATTGTATTTCACCCCACTAACGCCATCCGCATCGCTCGAATATCCGCTGGCGTACTTCTACAGCATCCACCCAACAATCTTGCGCCTGCCTTGTGCCACCCTGCCACCTGAACGCCAAAATCGTCAATGCCCGAGCCGTCGATCCATGCATGATTTGCGGCGTCCCACTTCTCGCCTCGATTGGGGTAGACCAGCAGCGGCTTCGATGTGACCTTCTGCGCACACCTCAACAAGGCCGACACAAAACAGGGCGGCGTGCAATTGATCCCCACAGCGGCAACCTGTTTGCACGATGCCGTAAATTCAACGCATTCTTCAAAAAATTCGCCGTAGCAGACACGTTCCCCATCTTTACAGCTAAACGCAATCCACGCTGGCACATCGCCAAACTCGGCCAGCAGATCGACCAGCGCCTCGGCCTCGACCCGACACGGAATCGTCTCGCACGCCAGCAGATCCGCCTCTCCTGCGCGCACCATCTCGGCCAGCAGCGCCATACGCGGACGATGAAAATCAATCAACGCGCTTTTCGGCAACTTATAATGACCCGTATACTCCGATCCATCGGCAAGAAACGCGCCATATGGGCCAATCGATATGGCAACTAGTGGCCGTACACGCGAGGTTGGATTGTGAGACAGTAGCCAATTTTTCCAGAATTCGTTACGCGCCTCGTCCGCTAGCCGGACCGCCCGCCGCATCAGATCGGCTGCTGCGGCACGATCCAGCCCGCGTTGCGCAAAGCCCTCGAATGTAGCCTGATAGGTGGCCGTAATTGCGATATCGGCACCCGCTGCAAAGTAATCGGCGTGTACCTGCCGAATGAGATCGGGGTCGTCGAGCAGCACATACGCCGACCAAAGCGGATCGTCTATATCTGCCCCGCGCGCCTCAAGCTCTGTTGCCAGCGCACCATCGATCAGCAGCGGCTGGTCATGGTTAAATGGGAAAGAAAACTCTGTCATATCCATACTTTTTAGCTTGCGCCACCGATGGTCACAATATACTCGCCTTTTTGCTTGTCGCGCGGCTCGAAGAGGGCGATCAACTCGGTTAATGGTCCACGTGAGACCTCTTCGTATAGTTTCGTGAGATCGTTGGCAACTGCGGCGGGTCTGTCTCCATAGACGGTCAGGGCATCTTTGAGAAAAGCCACCAGCCGATAGGGGCTTTCGTAGAAGATGAGCGTGTGCGGCGAGGCGAGATCAACCTTGAGAAAGTTCTGGCGTTGGCCTGATTTGCGCGGGGGAAATCCTCGAAAGGTAAAGCTGTGCAGCGGCAAGCCCGAAAGCACCAGCGCCATGATCAACCCCGTGGGGCCGGGCGTCATCGTGACCTCGATCTCTGCACCCTCTTCATTGGCTCGCAGTACGCTGCGCACAAGCGTAAAGCCAGGATCCGCGATGCCGGGTGTGCCCGCGTCGGTGACGAGCGCAATCGACTGACCGTCGCGTAGGAGGGATAGAAGCCGCCCGCCCGCGCGCTGTTCGTTATGTTCGTGAAATGATATCTGCGGCTTGTCGATCTCAAAATGTTTGAGCAGCCGTCCAGTTTTGCGCGTGTCTTCGCTGGCAATATAATCCGCGTTGCGTAACGCTTCTAGGCTGCGCAGAGTAATGTCGCCAAGATTTCCAATTGGTGTTGCTACAAGTGTTAACATGGTACAATTGTACGTGGAAATGAAGAATGTGGAAAGGGTAGAAGAGTTGAAAAGCAGCAAAATTGAAAAGGGACAAGGTGGAAAGGTTGAAAAGTAGCAAAGCGGTAACGTGGCAAAGTAGAAGAATTGAAATATGGTACAGTGGAGGGAACGGGTCTTCAACCCTTCAACCCCGCAACCTTTCAACCCTGCAACCTTTCGACTTTTAACGTATGCCAACTCAAACAACAAAAATGGGGAATAGCGAATGGCTGCTGCTATTTGCGCTGGCGCTGCTTTGGGGTGGATCGTTCTTCTTTATTGAATTAGCAATTGAGGGCTTGCGGCCCTTTACAATTGTGCTGACGCGCGTCGGGTTGGCTGCGCTAACGCTGCTAACGGTTGCCATGATGCAGGGCGAGACAATTCCCCGTTCGGTCAAAACGTGGGGCGGCTTTGTGATCATGAGTATTGTGAGCAATGTACTGCCCTTTAGTTTGATTACGTGGGGGCAGACCGCGATCGAGAGCGGACTGGCGTCGATTATGCTGGCGACAACGCCAATCTTTACGGTGATGCTTGCCCACTTTTTTACGGCTGACGAACGTTTAACTCTGCCTCGCTTGATTGGTGTGTTGCTTGGCGTCGTCGGTGTGACTATGTTGGTTGGCCCCAGTTTTTTGCGCGGGGTAGGCGCACAGGCCATGGGGCAGTTGGCGGTTCTGGCCGCTGCGGCGAGTTATGGCGTGTCGGCTTTGGTCGCGCGCAAAATGAGTGGATCCACGCCGCTGGTCAATTCGGCGGGTATGCTAAGCTGTGCCACGCTCTTTATGTTGCCCTTGGCCTTGATTATCGAAAAGCCGTGGACCGCTTCGCCGGGATTCGTGCCGCTGCTGGGCGCGGTTGCTCTTGCGCTGGTCAGTACAGCGTTGGCTTATTTGCTCTATTTTCGACTAGTTGCGCGTGCGGGGGCAAGTAACGCTTCACTGGTTACGCTGCTGATTCCGGTTACTGCCGTATTGCTGGGCGCGGTATTCTTGGGTGAGCGATTGCCGCTGATTGCTTTTGGCGGCATGGGGGTCATATTCTGCGGGCTGCTGGTGATCGATGGGCGTATTTTCGGGCGATAGTATATCCCCGAGAAAAGTTCTGACCCATCTTTGCCCTAAGATATGGGACGGAAATTTTTCGAGCAAAAGTAGGCAGATAGAGATGATTGAGCGACGATGGCAAAATTGAAAATGATATCAGTTTGGACCTTAGCTGTGGCTGTTCTTGGCTATCTTGGCATTTGCGGATACCTCTATTTTCAACAAGAACGCTTTATTTTCCATCCAACAAAGTTAGAACCAAATTATCGACACACTTTCGCTGGACGCTTTGATGAGACAATGTTAGATGTAGATGGTGCGCAAATTAATGTTGTACGATTTTTTGCAAATGAGCCAAAAGGAGTCCTTCTTTATGTCCACGGCAATGGCGACATTATTCTATTTTTAGAAGGAATCGCAGCATACTTCATCGGACTCGGGTTTGACATTGTAATTCCAGATTATCGTGGATATGGCAAGAGTACGGGGCGGATTACGAATGAGGCTGAATTGCATTCTGATATGGAAGCTGTCTATCAATATGTGCTCAGTGAGTACTCTAAAAATGACGTTACTATCTATGCTCAGTCGTTAGGAACTGGCATAGCTATACCTTTAGCGGCAAACCATTCGCGGCAAACCATTCGCCCAAACAATTGATTCTGGAATCGCCCTATTTCAGTATGGCGGATCTCGTCCGAACCCACCTACCTTTTGTGCCTAGTTTTTTGTTGAAATATCAGCTTCGTTCAGATCTGTTGATTACACAAGTGAAGTGTCCCGTTTATGTGATTCATGGTAGCCAAGACATGGTAATCCCATTTGAGCAGGGTGAACGATTGTACAAACTGGTTAAAAATAACGGAGAATTTTTGCATCTGCCTGATGCAGGGCACGGTCCGCTTTTGGGCGACGAACGGCTACGGGCATTCTTGGAGCAGACTTTGGCTGGTGAGTGATCGCCCATCAGTCAAAGTCTGCATTCGCGTTCAGTTATCCTGCTGCTTCAATCTTATCTTGCGTCTTTGTTTCGAAATCGCTCGCATCGTGGCGTTCGTGCAACTGCCCTTCGAGTGGACCAAATGGCCGATTGACCATTTTCCCACGCACAACGGCTGGCCGTGATTCAATCTCTTTTGCCCATCGAACTACATTCGTGTAGGTGTGCGCCTCCAGAAATTCGGCTGCTTCGTAAACGCCATTCAAAACGAGCGAACCATACCACGGCCAGATAGCAATATCCGCAATCGTATACTCGTCTCCAGCGAAATATTGATTGTCGGCCAGATGACGATCCAGCACATCTAGTTGACGCTTTGTTTCCATGGTGAATCGGTCAATACAATATTCTATCTTGATGGGCGCATATTTATAGAAGTGACCAAATCCGCCGCCAAGATAGGGGGCGCTGCCCATCTGCCAAAAGAGCCATGACAGACACTCCGTGCGTTTTGCCTGATCCGTGGGGATCAATGCACCGAACTTTTCGGCCAAATAGAGCAAAATTGCTCCCGATTCGAAGATCCGCGTTGGTGGCGTGGTGCTCTGATCCATCATAGCTGGAATTTTGGAATTTGGATTTATTTCTACAAACCCACTGCCGAACTGGTCTCCCTCGCCGATATTAATCAAGTACGCATCGTATTCCGCGCCTTCATACCCAAGGGCCAGCAATTCTTCTAGCATCACAGTCACTTTTACACCATTTGGCGTTGCAAGCGAATGAAGTTGGAGCGGATGGTTGCCTACAGGCAATTTTTTGTCGTGCGTGGGGCCTGCAATCGGCCGATTTGTTTTGGCAAACGCCCCGCCATTCTCCTTGTCCATTTCCCAGACTTTTGGTGGGGTATATGTGTTCTCCGAATCCATTGGTATTTTTCCTTTTTTTTTGTGACTGTTTACTTGGGTAGATGTGGTCCACGAACATTTAACTGTACAATGAGTTGTATCGAGGTTGTATAAGCGCGATTACACCTTCTGGTTTATTTAAGAGAAATCACGGCGCATAAGTTGAACTTCTCGTCCCATGCTAAGGATAAATTCGTTGAGAACAATTGTTTAGGGTGAAGCGGGGAAGGCAGGATCATTCACATAAATGAATCGTTTGCCCATGCCAACGGCAACAACTGCGTGCCCAACTTCGTAAACCCTGTATGATTTTAAGTGTGAGATATGTAACGCGACGATTACAGGCTTTGGAATTTAGCAAATCAAGGAATCTATCGTGCTTCGTCATCAATCCAATTTTGAAGCTGATTCCGCGGAAGTAAGTCGTAAAAATCACATTTGTTTCGCGTGACAAGTATGTGGTTCCCTGCTCTAGCTTGTGCAGCAATGAGAACATCTGCATATCATAAGTGGCCCGCAGAATGAATTCTGCGTCTGCTATGGGAAACCTGTTAAAACAGGTTAAATGCCGTAACTTTAACGTGA
>ENA-ORXM01000259-ORXM01000259.1-marine-metagenome-genome-assembly--contig:-NODE-259-length-105459-cov-11.523894_pt1 | contig 105459 bp, 88 predicted proteins | sample MGYA00237867_ERZ511480 | MGnify/ENA primary metagenome ERZ511480 (study PRJEB26309, sample SAMN06266103) | marine metagenome | isolation source: Algal blade | place: United Kingdom:Sidmouth, United...
AGTTCGTCGGGATACCTGTTTGACATCACTCCATCCTCTCAAGGAACAGAGCCTCCACAAATCCCGGGGCGCTTCAGGTTGCCGTTTGCGCCCTCCACGATCGCGGCCTCGATCAACGTGAGTTCGTCGATGGTGTCAATGCTGTCAACGGTGAGATCCAGATACGAGCTCAAGTCCATCCCTGGTGCTGCCTGGGTGAGCACATTGACGTTCGCACCGAAGCCGTCGGCTGGCTCCGCAACCGACCACGTCTCGATTTCATCCACGAACGTGCCGGGCAGGGGCCCCCAATCATTTCCAATCCTGACCGTGTAGGCCCCTTATGGGTCTGTGAAGGCCTCGCCTGACACCGGTACGACATCGTCAGGAGTCTGAGACGAGCCAGTTCCCAACTGCTCTGTCTGTTGTGGCGAGTTGGCACTGCACGCCGCGATGAGTAACGCAAGCCCGATCGCGGTGGCGCAAGAACGCACTCGCGCCCGGATCATCTCCATGCTCCCAGCTTACGAGACAAGGTTCTCGCTGGGTCTTGATCCCGCCGGATAGAAGCGAGTTCGAGGCCACCCGAACTTGGCAAACACTCCGACACGAACCGGTGGTGTTGCCGAAATCGGCTGAACACGATCGCTCGGTCTCGGCACGTTCGATCGGTTCGATCCGCTCAGATCACGCGTCGTTGGTCGACTCGCAACGAGATGAGGCTGCTACTTGATGATCGCCGGGCCGTCGCCGTGAAGGCGACGACTCAGCCATTTCGGCCATCGAGGCCAACGATGTTCCCACTCGAACCGGGAGATGGCCGCCGCAGTCGCCATCGGGTCGTCCGGGTCAAATCCTTCAAGCGAGTCCGTCGCTCGCGCTTGAGCACGGAGTCGGTCCGTCAGTCCGTCAGCGTCCAACTCGTCGGTCGCCTGGAGGTGGATTGTCTTGTTGACGACGTTGAAGTTGTAGCGGCGGCCCGATTCGTCGAACACGGCCTCATACTCGCCGTTCCGAACATCGATCGGTTCCATGAAGCCCGCAGCACGATCGATGCTCGGCTCGACGTTTAGCCCGCCTTCACCGAACAGAAAGAGGGCCCTCGGCTGGCTGTACACGATCACAAGTCTGCCGGATCACAACGGTCGGCTCGGCAAGCCGTCTGTACGAGCGAACTGCAAGGCACGCTTATCGTTCGACGACCAGATGCGCCCCACCCGAGTACAGCACTCACGTCGGCGCTCGGGAACCTGCCCCACAACATGCAACGACTGGAACTCAGTAGCACTTGTGCTACTCTTCGATACATGGACACCGTTGGTCTTCGTGAACTCCGGCAAGATGCATCAGAACTCATCCGACGTGTCGAGACCGGCGAGCAAATCCACATCACGGTCGCTGGGCGGCTCGCTGCTCGAATCGTTCCGGTGACGCCGAAGCGCTGGCAGACCTGGGACGCCATTGCAGACCTGTTCCACGGGCCGTCTGACACGACCTGGGAAAGCGACCAGGAACTCATCGATCAATCGATCACGAACCCCTGGGACGGCGCGTGAAGGCGCTACTCGACACCAGCGTGCTGATCGCGCAAGACGTTCCCGTCCTCGACGGCGAACTGGCCATCAGCTCCGCCTCGATCGCAGAGCTTCACTTCGGTGTCATGGTGACATCCGACGACGCCACCCGAGCCGAACGCCTGAGAAGGCTGACATTGCTGCAACGGAGCTTCGATTCACTGCCCATCGACGACCAGGTCGCCGCGAGCTACGGGCGACTCGCCGCTGCTGTAGTTCATGTTGGGCGCCAACCGCGATCGCGCGTCTTGGATCTGCTGATTGCTGCAACAGCGCACGCTCACGAAGCGCGCCTGTACACCCGCAACGCCGCAGACCTCGTCGGCCTCGAAGACATCCTCGAGATCGTTGCGGTCTGACGACGCGGCCGGGAACGCCGCATGTCGAAGCGCCATGGATCCGCAAGCGTGCGACGTAGACACACGAACCCGCTCGAGAACTACGCCTGACCGATCAACCTCAACCCATGGCGACAAGGCAGCAGCCGGGTTCGAACTGGCGCATATCGACGGCGTCAGAACGTGTCCACCTCCGCTCGGGTCGGCGTGAACGTGACCGGGAGTTCGTCGGGGCCGAAGATGGCGGTACCCGGGGGTTTCCATCTGACACCCTCGGCCAGGGCGATGTCGGGCATGCGGCGCGCCAAGATCGGCAGTGCTTCCTGCAGTTCGGCGCGAGCGAGCCAGGCGCCCAGGCAGTAGTGGATACCGGACCCCAGGGCGAGGTGCGGAGAAGCGGCGGGTTCCTTGCCGATGTCGAACAGTTCGGCTCCGGGGAAGCGGCTCTGGTCCCGGTTGCCGGTCGAAGTCGACGGGAACACGAAGGTGCCTGCTGGGAACAACACGTCTCGATACATGATGTCCTCGCTGGCGAAACGGCCGGTGCCCCGAATTGCACCGAAGTGACGCAGTGCTTCTTCGACCGCCCGAGGGGCGAGGTCCGGCTCGTCGGCGAGCAGCTTCCACTGGTCGGGGTGCTCGGCGAACACTGCGACCGAGCAGCCGAGCTGATTGCGGGTCGTGTCGGTCCCGCCGATGATCACGGCATTGACCATCATGACGAGTTCCTCGGCGTCGAGCTTGTCGCCGTCCTCTTCCGCCGCGATGAGGTCCGTCAGCAGGTCGTCGCGCGGATCGTTGCGGCGCTCGGAGATCATCTGCAACGAGTACTCGGTGAGTTCTGCCCGTGCGAGCTTGATGATGTCGAGTTCGTCGAGCACGGTGGCATTGAAGATGCGTAGCGAGTCCTCGGCCCAACGGGAGAACAGCTGCCAGTCCTCTTTCGGCGCCCCGAGCAGTTCACAGATGATCGGAATCGGATACGGCTCGCACACGTCGGCAACGATGTCTGCCCGGCCCGACTCGGCAACGGGGTCGACCAACCCGTTGACGACCTCGCGCATGAACGGTCGGAGACGGTCTGCCGACTTGGGTGCGAAAGCCTTGGCCACGAGTCGCCGCAGCCGCGTGTGGACGTCGCCTTCGGCGGCGAGGATCGACGGCTTGTCGGGATCGCCGAGCAGTTCCGGGTCGGTGATGCCGCGCATCTCGGCAACCCTCGACGATGCACTGTGCCAACGCTTGTCGCGCAGTACGGCGGTGATGTCGTCGTAGCCGAGGATCGCATAGCCGAACAGGCCCTTCGCGATCCAGGTCTCATCGGCCAGCCGGACCATGGAATCGAGGGCGTCGCGATGCGACAGGGTCATGGTCGCTGGGTCGATGGTGGGAATGTCCAGATCGCCGACAGCTGTGATACTCACACCAGTGACACTATGAGTGACAGGACCGTGCTGGCGTGTCGGGCGGTCCGGTTGCGATGTGTTGTGATCAGGAGCGATCAGGCGTCGAATGGGCTGATCGCCGTCGCTCCGAGTGACTCGGCGACGATTGCGTTGGTGTGCCGGCCCCCAACGGTGTTGATGCCGTGTTCGATGGCGCCGTTGATCCGACCGGCACCCACTGCGCCGTGCAATGCGACCGCCAGCTGGAACGGGAGCGTTGCATTGGTGAGGGCATAGGTACTGGTGTGCGGCACGGCGCCGGGCATGTTGCCCACGGCGTAGTGCACCACACCGTGCTGCTCGTAGACCGGGTCGTCGTGGGTGGTCTCGCGCGTCGTGGCGATGCAGCCGCCCTGGTCGACAGCGACGTCGACGATCACCGAACGGGGCTTCATCTGGCGGACGAGGTCCTCGCTGACGACGACCGGAGCGCGGCCGCCTGCGACGAGCACCGCGCCAATCACCAGGTCGGCGGCCATGACAGTGCGTTCGATCGATCCCTGATTCGAGGCGAGCGTCGAGATCCGACCTTTGTGAATCTGGTCGACATACCGGAGCCGCTCGAGGTTCATGTCCAGCACGGTGACCTCGGCCTCCATGCCAGCAGCGATCACCGCAGAACTCCACCCGACGTTGCCGGCGCCGAGCACGACGACCTTGGCGGGACTCACTCCGGGCACGCCGCCCATGAGGACGCCGCGCCCACCCTTGTGGCGTTCGAGAAAGTGGGCGCCCATCTGAGGTGCAAGGCGGCCGGCGACTTCGCTCATCGGCGCGAGCAGCGGGAGGGACCCGTCTTCGAGTTGCACCGTCTCGTACGCAACGCTGGTGGTGCCGGCGGCGAGGAGCGCCTCGGCCACCGCGGGGTACGCAGCGAGATGCAGATAGGTGAACAGCGTGAGGTCGTCACGGAGGTACGCGAACTCCTCGGCCTTCGGCTCCTTGACCTTGACGACCATCTCTTGGGCCCACGCATCGGCTGCCGTCGGGACGATGGTCGCGCCGGCGGTGGTGTAGTCGTCGTCGGTGATCGAGGCCCCGACACCGGCGCCTGATTGCACGTGTACCGCGATGCCGCGGGCGTCGAGTTCGCGCACGCCATCGGGCGTGAGTGCGACGCGATGCTCGGCGTTCTTGATTTCGGTCGGGACGCCGACGGTGCGAATCGTGGGAGACGTGCTCGGATCGCTCATGAGATTTATGGTGCATTGCCATGGGCACACGATTCCGGCCGATTCTGCTGTCAGAATGGCTCGATGGATGGCAATTCGATCTCCATCGATACGACCGACGCTCGAATCCTCGGTGAGATGCGTGACGATGCTCGAATCAGCTGGCGCGAGCTGGGTGATCGCGTCCATTTGGCTCCGACGTCGGTGGCCGAACGAGTGAGGCGCCTCGAACAGCAGGGCGTGATCTCGGGCTATCACACCCGAGTCGATCCGGCGAGTGTCGGCCGCACCGTGCGGGCAATCGTCGATGTCAGCCTCGTTCCCGGTGACGGCGTCGACGGGTTCGAGGCCCACCTCACCGCGCGCGACGAGGTGGTCTTTGCTGCCTACGTGACCGGCACTGCGGACTACACGATCATGGTCGAGTGCGTCGGCGCCGCCGGGTTGGACCAATTCGTTCGCTGGCTGCGCGCTGACGAACGGGTGGCGCGCACCGAGTCTCAGTTGGTGCTCCGCTCGATCGTCGGTTGATCTGCGGTCAGTGGGTGGTGAGCGTTGCTCGACGATTCACCCCGTTAGCGTTCGTCCTTCGTGGCTGTCCGGAATCACTACAACGTGCTCGGCATCGCGCCAGACGCCGATGACACCGTCATCCGAGCCGCATACCGCCGACTTGCTCGCGACCATCATCCGGACAGGATCAAGAGTTCATCGGCGGCGGGTGGACAAGACATGCCGGCCATCAACGAGGCGTATCGGGTCCTCAACGATCCCGGTCGGCGCGCCGTCTATGACCGGTCGCTGAACCGGTCGGCGACCTCGTCGGGTGCTGCCCGGACAACCGGGAGTGCAGGACCGACACACGACGAATTCCATGGAGCGGATGACCAATGGAACGTCGGCCGACCCGACATGCTGCGACCGGCGCGGGTGCCCTGGCGCTCGTTGCTGCTGTTCGGCAGCGTTGCGATCGGCGCCATCCTGGTGCTCGCACAGTTCAGCGGCGTGGACGACGATGTCGGCCCCGACGGCATTCTGCGCAACGGGGACTGCGTCGAGATCCAGGTCAACGGCGATGCTCGCGAGGTGTCCTGCACGGGGGAACTCGATCTCGTCGTCCGTGCATTCATTCCGTTCGACGGCACGTGCCCCGGGCTCACCGAACCTCATCGGGACCGCCAGGGGATGGGTGTTGCCTGCGTCGATCTCCCCGACTGACCAGCTTCGGAGGTGACGGTGTGTCGGGCGTGATTCAGGACGCAGGGTGATAGATTTCGGAACCCGCACGGGCGATTAGCTCAGATGGTAGAGCGCCTCGTTCACACCGAGGAGGTCACAGGATCGATGCCTGTATCGCCCACCACGACCCCGGCCGCACCGGCCGGGGTTCGTCGCGTCTCGGGCCCTTGCGGTGTCCGACGGCAACGGAGTCCGTGACCGAGTGCACGAACGCCGCAGGATCCGAGCTGCGCTCCCAGCGCAGCGCTAGTGTCGCTGTCGATGGACCGACTCTGCGAGCGACCCGGCTGCTCCGAGGCGGCGTCGGTTGCCTACGGAATGCGACCCGAGGACCTCGTGTTCTGGCTCGACCGGCTCGACGCAGCGTCGACAGATGGCGGTGTCCTGTGTCTGCGTCACGCGAACACGATGGTCGTACCACGGAGTTGGACGCTGGATGACTTGCGTGACCCCGACCTGCATCTGTTCCGTCCGCCGGCCGCCGAGCCCACGCCACGGCGGACTCGCCGCTCTGCCGCAGCGGGTGATCCCGACGCTGCCTCCGCCGAACAACTCGAGTTCAGCAATACCGATGAAGCGGGTGAAAGAACTGACGGTGCCGCGCAAGCCGACGACTCGGGCGAATCGTGGTCGCCATCGTTCGACGACGCCGATGATCTCGGCGGATTGCTCTCCGCGCAGAGCCCTCTGCTTGCCCGGGCATTTCGCGGTGATGACCGTCCCCGCGGCTGACCGTTCCGATTGCGCCGTTGACGTCATGGAGATCTGTCGGGAGCTGACGACGCCATGCGACGCCGAACGTCTCTTTGCATGGGTGGAAGACCTCGATCACTATCCGGAGTGGATGAGCCTCGTCCACTCGATCCAGCGGCTCGACAGCCACGGTTCGACATCGGCGCCTCTGGCATGGAACGTCGAACTGCGGGCGCAGGTCGGTCCGTTCGCCCGTTCGAAGGTCTTGAGAATGGAGCGCTCCGAGCACAGTGCGCCTGGCCCCGGACCTGACTTCGCCGCAGGTCGCGCCACCTTCGAGCGACGTGAGCTCGACGGGCGGGCCCACTCGGCGTGGACGCTGCGCGCCACGGTCGTGCCCGGTCCGACCACGGCGGCAAGCCATCTGTCCATGGAATTGCAGTACGGCGGCAGCCTCTGGGGCGGCCCGATTCTCCAACGGGTCCTCGACGATGCGATCGGGCGGGCGAGCGAGAAGTTGGTCGACGTCGTCAGCGCTGCGCCGGCTCCTCCGGACCAGTCCAGGCACTGAATCGCCCGTAGCCGCGCCGTTCGAGGTGCGGCGACATCTCGAAACCCCCCAAGCGACTCCGAGGTCGGTACCTGGTCGGGCGGCCCGACCTTCACGGTCGCTCGCGATGGCGGCGACGCACGATGGCGGACGGCACGGTCACGCGACTGTAACCAAACCGCAATGTCCGGTACAGTCCCTCGCCGTATGCGTCGTGCACACCCGTCAGCGCCCGTGGCCGAGCGCTCAGCGCCTCGGCTCCGACGTCTCGCTGCGCCGTTGCCGGTCGTGCTGTCGGTCATGCTGGTCGCCTTGGCCTCGATCATGCCGGTCGTCGCGATGGCTCAGACCAGCGAGGCAGCCGCCGACCGTGCGGCACGCGAGATCCAGGAGGCACGCGAGCGCGCCAACGCCGCAGCCGGAGCGTTCTTCCAGGCCGAATCGGACCTCGATGTGCTCACCGTGGATCAGGCGCGACTCCAACGCGCGACCGAGACCTTGCAGGCGACGGTTGATTCGTTGCGGCTCGATGTCGAATCGGTCGCTCTTTCTCGGTTCGTGTCGAGCGGCGCCGGCGGGATCCCGCTGCTCACCGGACCCGAGGCGCCTCAGGAGCAACTGCAGGCAGAGGTGTTCGTCGAGGTGCTCACCAATGCCGGGAGCGAAGCACTCGACCTCTACGACCTCGCGCAGACGGAGCTCGCGGCCAACCAATCCGAACTGGACCGCCGACAGCGCGATATCGAAGCGCAGCAAGCGACGTTCGCTGCGCTCCAGAAGCGAGCAGAGGACGAAGTCATCCGATTGCGAGCCATCGAAGAGGAGCGACTGCAAGACGAGGCAGTCCAACGAGCCCTCGACCAACGCCTGGCAGTCGAACGTGCCGAGATCGAAGCCGCAGCTCTCCTCGAAGCCGAAGCCGAAGCCGAAGCCTCTGCCACAACGACGACGATCGAACCGGCGATCACGCCTCCGACGACCACCATCGGCAGCACTACCAGCACTACCAGCACTACTGGATCGCCGGCGACGATCAGTGATGCTGCTGCGCCCGACGAATCAGAGCGTGCCGAAACTGCGCCGCCGACAACCGCACCCCCAAACGCTGCAGCACCGACTACTGCGCCGCCGGCGACCGCACCACCCACGACCGTCGCACCAAGCACTGCGCCACCCACGACTGCGCCAGCGACCACTGCGCCACCGACGACTGCGCCAGCGAGCGACGGCATCATCTGTCCGATGCCCGGCTCGGCATATGCCGATACATGGGGTGCACCACGGTCTGGCGGCCGCAGCCACCAGGGCGTCGACATGATCGCCCCGCGCGGGATCCCGATCTACGCGGTCACGAACGGGGTTGCGACCTTCCGCTTCAACTCACTCGGCGGAAACTCCGTTTCGCTCGTCGGAGACAACGGTGACCGCTACTACTACGCACATCTCGACAGCTACGCCGGCTCGAGTCGCCGGGTCTCCCAGGGGGAAGTCATCGGGTACAACGGCGACACCGGCAATGCCCGTTTCAGTACTCCGCACCTGCACTTCGAGTTCCGACCCGGCGGTGGCGTGCCGATCAACCCGTACCCCGCGGTACGCGCCGCTGGCTGCTGATCTGGCAGGCTCGCACCTGATGGCGAGCCAGTCAGAACAGAAGCCAACTGCGCCACCAAGCGCGTCACCGGTGGCGACCGCAGTCGACGATCTCGACGCGCTCCTCGCCGCAGTCCTGCCAGAAGCGTCGAAGATCAATGGCCTCGTCCGGCTCTCCGGTGGTGCGTCCCGGGAGACCTGGCGGTTCGTCGCTGACGGACGACCCCTCGTCGTGCAACTCCAACGCGCGGGCGATGAGCGCGACATGATGGTGGAAGCAGCCGTGGTGAAAGCAGCCGGTGCCGCCGGCGTGCCGGCTCCGTCGATGATCGCATCAGGACGACAAACCGATGGCGGAGCCTTCATGGTCGTCGACGCGATCGACGGCGAGACGATCGCCCGCAAGATCCAGCGTGATGACGACTTCATCGACGCTCGTCGAACCTTCGCTCGGCGCTGCGGTGCTGCGCTCGCGCGCGTGCACGCAATCGACCACGCCGACATCTCCGGCCTGATCCAAGAGGACCAGATCGAGCGCTATACCGACGTGCTCGACGAACTCGGAGAGCCTCACCCGGCCTTCGAACTCGCCCGCAACTGGCTGCTCGCCAATCGTCCTGCGCCGACGCGCACCTGCCTCGTGCATGGGGACTTTCGCCTCGGCAATCTGATCGTCGACTCGGACGGGCTGCGAGCGGTCATCGACTGGGAGCTCGCTCATCTCGGCGACCCGATGGAAGACCTCGGTTGGCTGTGCGTCAAGGCCTGGCGATTCGGAGGCGCACACGATGTCGGAGGCATCGGCGAGCGCAACGAGTTGTTCGCGTCCTATGAAGCCGCTGGCGGCGATCCCGTCGACCCGGACGCGGTGCACTGGTGGGAGGTGCTCGGCACGTGGAAGTGGGGGATCATGTGCATTGTGCAGGCAGATGCCCACCGTTCAGGGCGAGCGCGAAGTCACGAACTCGCGGCGATCGGACGCCGGGTGTGTGAAAACGAGTACGACCTCCTCGACCCGGTCGGGCTGAACCTGTTCGATCTGGACCCGGGGCAGGTGACTGACCCGGCCGGCGCCGAGCCGACCAACTGGGAGTCGGGCCCCCACGACCTTCCGAACGCACCCGAACTGTTGCAGGCGGTCAGCGAGTGGATCGGGCGTGACGTTGTCGAGACTGCCGCAGCAGCAGGTGACAGCCGACTGCGGTTCCATGCGCGCGTGGCGATGAACGTGCTCGCCACCGTCGAGCGCGAGCTATTTCACGGCCCGGTCCACGCGCAGCGGCACCGCGCGCGCCTGGCCGGGCTCGGCGCCGAGTCCGACCGTGAGCTCGCGGACATGATCCGTGCCGGCATCGACGACGAGCGGACCGTCGAGGTCGCCACTGCTGTGCACGCCGGTGTCCTCGACAAGCTCGCCGTGGCCAATCCGAAGTACGCCAGCCGAGCGCCGGGATGATCAGGGTTTCGCGCTGATCGTGACCGGCTGACCCGCAGCCAACTGCCCGCACGCAGCGTCGATGTCGGTACCGCGGTTCTGACGGACGGTCGCGTTGGCGCCGAAGTCTTCCAGCGAGTCGCGGAAGGCGTAGACCTTCTTCAACGGGGTGCCCATGGTCGGGTATCCGGGCGTCGGATTGAGCGGGATGAGGTTGACGTGCGCATGCGGCTGCAACCGACGACAGAGCGCAGCGAGTTCGCGTGCATCGCTGGGGCGGTCGTTGACGCCGTCGATCATCGCCCACTCGAAGCTGACCCGTCGGTTCTTGACCCGCAGATAGTCGTTGCACGCGCCGATCAGATCGTTGATCGGATAGCGCTTGTTGATCGGAACCATCTCGGTGCGCAGGTCGTCGTTGGCCGCATGCAGCGAGACCGCCAGATTGACCGGCAGCGGGAGATCCTTGAGGGCGCGAATGCCCGGAATCAGCCCGACGGTCGAGATCGTGATGTGCCGTGCGGACAGACCGATGTCGCCGTGAATCCGTTCGACCGACTCCCACACCGGTTGCAGGTTGGCCATCGGCTCGCCCATACCCATGAACACGATGTTGCTCACACGCCGATCAGACTCTTTGGCGCGCTGCGCGGCACGAACGACCTGCTCGACGATCTCGCCAACCGTCAGGTGCCGGGTGAACCCAGCCTGACCGGTCGCACAGAACCCGCAGGCCATCGCACAGCCGGCCTGGCTGCTCACACACACCGTCGCGCGGTCGGGGTACAGCATCAGCACGGTCTCGACGCGGCTACCGCCATCGAGTTCCCACAGGAACTTCACGGTGTCGCCGGACTCATCGACCGACTCGGCGACCAGAGTGAGCGCGGTCGGAAGCGACTCGTCGAGGCGCGCCCGCAGCTGCTTGGGCAGATTGGTGATGTCGGCCGGGTCGGCGAGTTGGGTGTACAGACCGTCCCAGAGTTGATCCAGCCGATAGCGGGGCTCCCCGTCGAGTTGCGTCGCGAGTTCTTCGCGAGTCACGTCGTATCGGGTCGGCCCAGGCACCGGACCACGCTATCCGGGCGTTGCGGTGGAGGGGTCAGCAAGCGCCGCGCGTGTCGGGCACGACGACATCAGAGGCGGCGATCTCGGTGACGAACGCAGCGTTGGTCGCCGACACGGTGAAGCCGAGGCGTTCGTACATCGTGATCGCCGCGGTGTTGTCCGCATCGACGTACAGCATCGCCGTCTCGATGCCGCGGCTGCTGAGATGTTCGAGGCCAGCCAGTGTGAGCTGCTTGCCGAGCCCACGCCCGTGGAAGTCCGGATCGACTGCGATGACATAGATTTCGCCGAGTTGGGGTTCGGTCCCTGTTGCGTCGTGCACCTTGGTCCAGCAGAAACCCGCCATACGACCGTCGATGTCGTGGACTCTGAACCCGGCGGCGTCGAACCACTCCTCCCGGCGACGCTGGCAGAACGTGTCCAGGGTCCAACCGCCTTGCTCGCCGTGGTCAGCGAAGGCCCGATTGTTCACCGAGAGCCATGATTCGTCGTCGGTGCCCGGCTCGAAGTCGCGAGTCGTGACGGTGACCTCGAGATCGGCGGGCAGAGGACGACGCATCTGGTACAGGGTGCGCCCGATCGTCATCCCGGAATCGGCGGCGAGAGCGTGGTGGGCGGACGTCGGTTCGAACACCCACCAGTTCACGTGGCCGCCGCCATCGGCTGCGACGACGTCGAGGGCGGACTCCATCAGCTCCGGACCGATCGTGGCCATCTCGTAGCGGTGGTGAGGGTGGATGACGAGTTCGAACGCGTAGGAGCCGTTGCCACGGGACACCTGTGCGTACGCCACGGGATGCTCATGGCCTGGCTCGGAGGCGACGAGGCCGGTGAAACCGTTGTGGCCGCCGTTGACGAGATCGAGGTAGAGGTGGTCCGAGAGCGGCCGACGACCATCGGCGCGTGCGGCGGCGTTGAGTAACTCGTTGACCTCGGCGATCTCGTCGTCTGCCATCTGTCGCTTGATCTCGAGACACCGCACGAGGTCAGGCTAGTGGCGTCAGTCGACTTGACGGATTGCTCGCTGCAGGCAGCGCTCGGCGCTGCGGAGTTGGCGCTCCGCCTCGTGGATCGCCACGACCAGGTCATCACGCTCCGTTCCGACGAAGGGCTCCGCCAGCGCAGCGACGCGCTCGCGATACCGGCCGACGTTGTCTGCGATGGTCGACAGTTCCGATGAGGTTCGTTCGAGTGAGACGGCCACGGTCGGACCATACCGCGACCCTCATCGCGCCGGCATTGCGTGCTGACGAACAACCCCGAGAACAGACACGAGGCCTGGCTGTACGCGTCGATACCCTGGGGACTCGTGATTCCTGTTCGTGACGACCTGCGCGCGCTCGACGGCTACCACTCGGCCCAGGTCGACGTGCGGGTCCGGCTGAACACCAACGAATCGCCGACGCCGCCGCCCGACGCGTTTCGCGATGCAGTGGCCGCCGAGGTGTCGCGGATCGATTGGCATCGCTACCCGGATCGCGCGGCGTGGGCGCTGCGCCTGGCCATTGCCGACAGCCATGGGGTCGATCCAGCCCACGTGTTCGTCGCGAACGGCTCCAACGAAGTCCTCCAGACGATTCTGCTCGCGTACGCCGGGCCCGGTCGGGTGGTGGCGACGTTCGAGCCGACGTATCAGATGCATGCGCAGATCGCCCGCGTCACCGGAGCAACCGTGGTCGAAGGCGAGCGCGCCGCTGATTTCACGCTCGACCCCGACGAAGTCGACCGGGTCGTCACCGAGCACCAGCCGCACGTCGTGTTCCTGACCTCGCCGAACAACCCGACGGGCTTGCTCGAGCCCGCCGACCGTGTACGTCAGCTACTCGCGATCGCTCCCGGATTGGTCGTGGTCGACGAGGCGTACGCACAGTTCGCCGACTGGAGTGCGCTCGACCTTGTCGACGATGAAACGCCGCTCGTCGTCACCCGAACGTTCTCTAAGACCTGGTCGATGGCCGGAGCCCGGCTCGGCTACCTGATCGGGCCCACTTGGCTCGTCGCAGAACTCGACAAGGTGGTGCTGCCGTACCACCTCGATGCGGTCAAACAGATCGCCGGTCGCCTCGCGCTGCGATACGTCGCAGACATGGACGAGCGTGTGGCCCAGATCGTCGCCGAGCGCACTCGGATCAGCTCCGCGCTGACCGAGATGGGAACGACAGTGATTCCAAGTGGAGCGAACTTCGTCCTGTTCCGCCCCGATGGCCACGACGGACGCAGCGTCTGGCAGGGCCTCGTCGACCGCAGCGTGCTGATCCGCGATTGTTCCGGGTGGCCACGCCTCGCCAACTGTCTCCGAGTGACCGTTGGGACGCATGAGGAGAACACCGAGTTCCTGTCGGCGCTGTCCGAGGTGCTCGGCGCATCTGCCCAACCCGACGATGCCGCAACGGGCCACGTAGCCGCCCCCGAGACCGCCAGCAAGACCGCTGCACCACACGACACGCAACACGACAGACGAGAGAACGGAGTCGACCGATGAGTCGCACTGCCAGCCGGAGCCGCACGACCAAGGAGACCTCGATCGAGATCTCGATCGACCTGGACGGGACCGGTCTCACCGACATCTCGACCGGGATCCCGTTCTATGACCACATGCTCGACCAGATCGGTCGACACGGAGCGTTCGACCTCACCGTCAAGGCTGACGGTGACCTCCACATCGACACCCATCACACCGTCGAAGACGTCGCGATCACGCTCGGCGAGTGCTTTGCCGAGGCATTGGGCGACAAGGCCGGAGTCCGGCGTTTCGCGAGCGGGCGCTACCCGCTCGACGAAGCGCTGATCGACGTCGCGCTCGATCTGTCCGGACGCCCGCACATCGAGTGGCACGTCGAGATGCCCGAGAGCCTGCCGCTCGGCAACCCGGCGTTCGATCCGCAGCTCGCCGAGCACATCGTGTCGTCGTTCGCAACATCGGCGGGAATCACCCTGCATGTCGAGATGGTGCGCGGCCGCAACACGCACCATGTCATCGAAGCGACGTTCAAAGGCCTGGCTCGCGCACTGCGCGACGCTGTTCGCGTCGACGGGCCGGGAGGCGTACCGTCGACGAAAGGCGTGCTGTGACCGGCACCGACTCACGGCCGCTGGTGGCCGTGCTCGACTACGGAATCGGCAACGTGCACTCCGCACAGAAGGCAATCGAACTCGGTGGCGCCGACGCGCGGCTGACGTCCGATCCGGATCTCATCGCTGCGGCCGACGGTGTCGTGTTGCCCGGTGTCGGTGCGTTCGGGGCCTGCATGGACGCGCTTCGTTCGAGCGGTCTGGAGCAGCCTGCACTCGATGCCGTGTCGTCCGGACGTCCCTTCCTCGGAATCTGTGTCGGTATGCAGATGCTGTTCTCACGGTCCGAGGAAGACCTCGACGCTCGAGGCCTCGGTCTCATACCCGGCACTGTCCGTTGGATTCCGACGGATTCGATCGAAGGCCCGAAGATTCCGCAGATGCAGTGGAACCGCCTCGAGATCGTACGACCGGACCCGATGCTCGTCGGTCTCGGCGATGAGCCGTGGGTGTACTTCGTCCACTCGCTGCACGGCGTACCCGATGATCCCGATGTGGTCGCGGCCACCGTCGAGTACGGCACCACGCTCAATGCCGCGTTTCGCCTCGGCAACGTGTTCGCAGCGCAGTTTCACCCCGAGAAGTCGAGCCGACCCGGACTGGCGCTGCTCGGCAACTTCATCGATATCTGCGCCGAACGCAGGGCCGCCGGGTCTCGATCGGTGACCTCATGATCGAGCTGTATCCGGCCATCGATCTCCTCGGTGGGCGAGTCGTCCGTCTCCGCCAGGGGGACTACGCCGACGAGACCGAGTACGGAACCGACCCGGTTGCCATGGCACAGAGCTTCGCTGCAGCGGGCTCGCCGTGGATCCACGTCGTCGACCTCGACGCCGCGAAGTCCGGCGACCCGATCAACCGTCCCGTCGTCGCAGCGATCGCTGCGGCCGTCCGCGGAAGGAGTCAGGTACAGACCGGTGGCGGCGTGCGAACTGTGGCCGATGCGCAGCAACTCGCCGACGCTGGCGTGGCGCGCGTGGTGATGGGCTCCGCAGCGGTGCGTGAACCGCCCCTGGTTGCGCAGGCCTCCGAGGTCGTTCCGGTCGCGGTCGGCCTCGATCATCGCAATGGTGAGCTGTCGGTACACGGGTGGACGCAGGGAAGCGGCGTGATGCTGGACGACGCCTACGCCCGATTTCCGACGGCGGCGGTCTTCGTCATCACCGACATCGGCCGCGACGGGATGCTCGAAGGCCCCGATGTCGACGGCCTGACCCGCTCGGCCGCGCTCGCTGCTGCACCCGTGATTGCATCAGGTGGCGTGTCGAGCCTCGCTGACATCGAAGCGCTCGCAGACATCTCGAACCTGGGTGGAGTGATCACTGGCAAAGCCGTCTACGAGGGTCGCTTCACGGTGAGCGAAGGTCTCCGTGCCCTCGCGCGTGCACAGCAACCGAACGAGTCGGCCTCATGAAAACTGCCCGCGTGATTCCCTGCCTTGACGTGACGAACGGTCGAGTCGTCAAGGGTACGAACTTCGTCGACTTGCGCGACGCGGGCGACCCGGTCGAATTGGCCGCGCGCTACGACCTCGAGGGTGCCGATGAGTTGGTGTTTCTCGACATCACTGCGTCGAGCGACAACCGTGAGACGACCGTCGAGATGGTGCACCGGGTCGCCGAGCAGGTGTACATCCCGTTCACGGTCGGCGGTGGCATTCGCACGCTGGAAGATGCCCGCCGCATGCTCCGAGCGGGCGCCGACAAGGTGAGCGTGAACACCGCCGCTGTCGAACGCCCAGCACTGATTGCCGAGATCGCTGCGGAGTTCGGCTCGCAGTGCGTGGTGTGCGCGATCGACTCCCGTCGTCGTCGTCCCGACGGTGATGTGAGTGGTCCGGCACCCGAACTTCCGGTCGACGGGTGGGAGGTCTACCTCCACGGAGGCCGAACTCCGACGGGCCTCGATGCTGTCGAGTGGGCCGTCGAGGCGGTGCGGCTCGGTGCGGGTGAGCTCCTGCTGACCTCGATGGACCGTGACGGTACGCGCGAAGGATTCGACATCGAGTTGACTCGGGCGATCGGTGACGAGGTCAATGTCCCGATCATCGCCAGTGGGGGTGTCGGCACACTCGACCACCTCGCCGATGGTGTCATCCAGGGCGGCGCGGACGCCGTGCTCGCAGCATCGATCTTCCACTTTCGGGAACACACGGTCGCCGAAGCCAAAGCGGTGATGGCCGCCGCCGGCATCACCGTCCGCCCGGCCCACGCCTGAGCGGCCCGGGTCTCCACGTTTGCGTGACGAAATCGGCTGGAATGGGCACCAGAATCGTCACGCAAACGGTGGTCCGCGTAGCTTCGACGAGATGAGCACCGCATTGGTCACGACAGAACGGCGCGACGGCGTCCTGATCTGCCATCTCGACGACGGCAAGGCCAACGCGCTGTCGAGCGACATGATCGTCGCGATCACCGGGGCGATCGACGAAGCCGAGCAGGCCGACGACGTGCATGCTGTCGTGTTGCACGGCCGCGAGGGGAAGTTCTCCGCCGGATTCGACCTGTCGGTGATGCTCGGCGGCGACGTGCCCGCCATCACGACACTCGTGGCCGACGGCGGGGCACTGGTGCAGAAGATCTACGGCTCCGGCGTTCCGATCGTCGCTGCATGCACCGGACACGCACTGGCGGCCGGGGCCCTGATCTTGCTCAGTTGCGATGTCCGGATCGGCTCGGATCGCCCCTGCAAGATCGGCCTCAACGAGGTGGCCATCGGTATGACCTTGCCTGACTGGGCGCTCACGATCGCCGGTGATCGACTGAGCAAACGGCACCTGCAGCGGGCGATCCCGACCGCACGGATCACCGACGGTGCGGGCGCAGTCGACGCGGGATATCTCGACGAAGTCGTCGCAGACGCCGATGTACTCGATGCCGCAATCGCCCAGGCCGTCCAGTTTGCCGGGCTCAGCGCCAAGGCCTACGCCGTCACGGTTCACAAGATGCGTGGCGCAACCCTCGCATTGATGCTCGACCAGATCGCAGCAGATCGCGCCGGAGGAATCGGCGCACCGCTCTGACTCACACCGATCTGACTCACACCGATCTGAATCACACACCGCCTGACACGCGAGCCGATGGTTCCGATCGGCTGATTGAGGAGTGCGGCGCTTGGGTACGGTCCGGACATGGCAACACCCACCGTCAATCCCAACATGGAATATCGCCGGCTCGGCAACACGGGCCTGCAGGTCAGCATCTTGTCGCTCGGCAGCTGGGTCACGTTCGACACTCAGTTGGACAACAACTTGGCCACGGAGTGCATCGAGGCAGCGGGCAATGCCGGGTGCAACTTCTTCGACAACGCCGAGGTCTACGCCGGCGGCAAGAGCGAGACGATCATGGGCCAGGCGTTTGAGGACCTCGGCTGGGAGCGCTGGTCGTATGTGTTGACGACCAAGTTGTTCTGGGGAATCAACGGTGAGGTCCCGAACATGCGCAACACGCTCAACCGCAAGTATCTGATGCAGGCCATCGACGCCTCACTCGATCGCTTGCAGCATGACTTCGTCGACGTGCTGTACTGCCACCGTTGTGACCCGGATACTCCGCTCGAAGAGGTTGTATGGGCAATGAGCGACATCGTCTCGTCCGGCAAGGCTCGCTACTGGGGGACCAGTGAGTGGACGGCCGAGGAGATTCGTGGCGCCATCGAGATCGCTGAGCGCCATCACCTCCACAAGCCAGTCACCGAGCAGAGTCAGTACAACCTGCTCGAGCGGCGAAACGTCGAAAAGAGCTACAAGCGGCTCTGGGAGGACTATCGGTACGGCAACACGATCTGGAGCCCCCTCGCCTCAGGGTTGCTGACCGGCAAGTACAAAGACGGGATCCCCGAAGATTCGCGCGGTGCGCTCGAAGGCTACGAGTGGCTGTCCGACCGGTTGTCCGACGGTGAGGCTCTCGCCAAGGTCGAGAAGCTCCGTCCGATTTCCGAGCGCCTCGATTGCTCGATGGCGCAGTTGTCGCTCGCGTGGGCGACCAAGCACGACATGGTGTCGAGCGTCATCACCGGTGCATCCAAGGTCAGTCAGGTCGAGCAGAATTTCGCCGCGGTCGACGTCATCGCGCTGATCACCGACGAGGTCGACGAAGAGATGCGCGCCGCCGTCAAGTAGACCGGGCAATCCTGCCCGCGCTCTTCGGGCGTTTGTGTGATGATTTTGGCGTCGATGTCAGCCGATTTCGTCACGCAAACGGATCAGAGCTGAGCGACCGCGAGTTACATGCAGTGGCAGCAGAGCGCATCTGCGAAACTGCCGACCCGAACCGCGAGCAAGGAGCGATCGATGATCAAGGTCAGTGTGATGTATCCGAAGGGCGACGACGCCACGTTCGACATGGAGTACTACAAGACCAAGCACGTGGAGATCGTCGACCGGACGATGAAGCCCGCCAAGTGGGACATCGAGTCCGGTATCGACGGCCCGTACGTCGCAATCGGCAACCTGTACTTCGAGTCGATGGAAGCGCTGCAGGCCGGCATGGCCGCGGCTGGCGAAGCGCAGGCCGACGTGCCGAACTTCAGCAACATCACCTCTGCCGTGCAAGTTTCCGAGATTGTCGACAGCTGACACGAGCGACGCTGCGAGACGCACCAGAGGAATGAAACGCGTCCGCGAGTCCGGTCGCGTGCTCCGTAGGCTGGTCTGATGCCTGAGGGGATCACGATCGAAGCAACCGACGAACAATTGGCGGGGCTGAAGTACAACAGCGACGGCCTGATCACCGCCATTGCCCAAGACGTCGAGAACGGCGACATCTTGATGCTGGCATGGATGAACGAGGAGTCATTGCAGATGACCTTCGCCGAAGGCCGAATGGTGTATTGGTCGCGCAGTCGCCAAGAACTGTGGCGCAAGGGCGACACGAGCGGCGACCGCCAGTTCGTCAAAGAGGCGTACTACGACTGCGACGCCGATGCCCTGCTGTTCAAGGTCGAACAAGAAGGCGCAGGGGCCTGCCACACCGGAGCGCGCACCTGCTTCTTCAGCAGCTTCGGCTGATGCAGTTCCAACCGACGCGCGAGGAGTTTCACTCCTACGCCGCAGCACACACCGTGGTCCCGGTCTGGACCGAGTTGCTGGCCGACTTGGAGACTCCGGTTGCGGCGTACGCCAAGCTCGTCGGCGACGGGCCCGGCTTCCTGCTCGAATCGGTCGAGGGCGCCGAGCGCTGGGCCCGGTTCTCCTTCGTCGGGCGCAACCCGTCAGCGACCCTGATCCTGCGCGACGGTGACGTCGAGATCACCGGTGCCGTACCCGACGGCATCCCGACGGGCGAGGGCATGCTCGCAGCGCTCGAAGCCCTGCTCGGCGCATACAGCAGCCCGACCTTCCCGGATCTCCCGCCGCTGCACGGCGGGATCATGGGCTTCCTCGGCTACGACGTCGTGCGTGAGATCGAGAACCTCACCGATGTCCCAGCCGACGACCGCGGCTATCCCGATGCGGTCATGTCGGTCATTGGGTCGCTCGCAGCGTTCGATCATTGGCGACAACGGGTGTACCTGATCGAGAGTGTTGCGACGCTCGGACTGAACTCCGAAGAACTCGACGACGCCTACGACGCCGCCGTCGACCGCGTCGTTCTCGCCGTCGACCAACTCTCACAACCGTTGCCGTATACGCCGGTCCCCCCGCCGTCAGTCGATGACGACCTGCCACCGCTTCCATCGACGATGCCGAACGGGATGTACCAGCGCGCCGTCGAGGTCGCCAAGGAGTACGTCGTCGCCGGCGACATCTTCCAGGTGGTCCTCTCGCAGCGCTACGACATCGAATTGGGTGCCGATCCCTTCGACTTCTACCGCGTCCTGCGTCAAGTCAACCCGTCGCCGTACATGTACTACGTGCAGCACGACGAGCTCACCATCGTCGGCTCGTCGCCTGAGCCGATGGTGCAACTCCTCGATCGCAAGGTCGTGTCCCGACCCATTGCCGGCACACGTCGGCGCGGCAAGTCCGACGAGCATGATCGGCTGATGGCCGCCGAGCTCCAGGAACACCCCAAGGAGCGCGCGGAGCACGTGATGTTGGTCGATCTGGCCCGCAACGATGTCGGCCGGGTCTCGAAGTTCGGCACGGTCCAGGTCGATGAGCTGATGACGCTCGAGCGGTACAGCCATGTGATGCACATGACATCGCAGGTCTCGGGCGAACTACGCGATGAGCTCGGCCCGATCGACGTGCTGCGCGCCACGCTTCCGGCGGGCACGCTGTCCGGTGCCCCCAAGGTCAGGGCGATGGAGATCATCGACGAACTCGAGCCCGTGAAGCGCGGCCCGTACGGGGGAGTGGTCGGCTACATCGATTGGACCGGCAACCTCGACACGGCGATCGCCATTCGCACGCTGTTCGTCACGGGCGACGGCAAGACCGCGAGCTTGCAGGCGGGGGCCGGTGTCGTTGCCGATTCGGTGCCCGACGACGAGGACCTCGAATGTCGGAACAAGGCCGCTGCGTTGCTCGCTGCGATCCCCGGTGCCCGGCGCATGACCGCAGCCCGGCACGCCGCCGGGACCCAGGCGTAGAACCTCAGAGTGCGAGGCCGATCAGGAACAGGACGCTGAGGCCGGCGAACGCGAACGTGATCACCGTGGCGAGGGCGACCAGGCCTGGAAAGCTCGTGATGGCGCTCAACGCCAGGGCGAGGCTCTTGAACTGGCCGACGCGGTCGCCGACGACATCTTTCAGCGAGAAGAACTGTTTCGAGATGGCGACGACACCGTCGTTCTCGGACGCGTCGGTCGACTCGACGGTCTCGATCACCGTCCGCTTGGTCTGGGTGTCTCCGCCGATCAGTGATCGCACCTCGGTGACAAGGGAGCCGGTGACCGACTTGACCGAACGCAGCCGCAACATCGCGATGACGACGGATCCGATGGCGACGAGCCCGAATCCCGCACCCAGGACGATCCAGACGGTCTCGATGCCTCCGTCGAGTGCCGCGACGCCGAGCAGGAAGCCACCGATGCTGAAGACGACGGCGAGGATGAGGACACCGCCGGCGAGTGCCATGCCGCGCCGGACGAGCGTCAGTACCGCGTTCACGGCACGTTCGGCGATCTGATCGAGGTCGCCGAGATCGAAACCGTCTCGACCCGGGCTGGTGTCGGAATGCTCACTACTCATTGATCGCAGTGTGCCAGATCGACTGGACGGGTCCAGACTGGATGGATGCAGAATCTTGCCGACCTGCCCTACATCGACGATGCCGCTCGCGATCGCCTCACCGTGGAGGGCGACGATGCGCTCACCTATCTGCAGTCACAGATCGCACAGGAGATCCGCGACATGGCGGTCGGTGAGACCCGCTGGACACTCGTGCTCGAACCGGCCGGCAAGGTCGACTCGCTTGCTCGGATCACCCGGACCGCCGAGGCCACCTTCGTGTTGGACACCGACGCCGGGTTCGGAGCGTCGCTGCAAGCACGCATCGACCGGTTCAAGATCAGGGTGAAAGCCGAATCGAGGCTGACTCCGGCGGAACGCTCGGCGCCATCAGCGGATCACGAAGCAGCACGAATCGCTGCTGGTTGGCCGCGCATGGGCGCCGAGATTGTGCCGGGCGAAACCGTCCCGGCAGTAACGGGAGTCATCGCCGTGTCGGTGAACTTCACCAAGGGGTGCTACCCCGGCCAGGAACTGGTCGAACGGATGGACAGCCGAGGCGCCGACGCTCCGAAGTCACTGCGCATCATCGATGTTCCCGCAGGCACCGCCGTCGGTACCGTGATCGACGACGTCGCCGAGGTCACCAGCGTTGATGGCGACCGGGCACTCGCATACGTGAAGCGAGGCAACGATCTCGGCACGGCACCGACCCATTCGAACTGACGGGGACGGACTGGAACGGCCGGGGCCGGTGTCTCGTTCAGGCCGCGGTGAGCGTGCGACGGATCGCGAGGACGTCGGGGTGGTGGCGGAGGCCCATCAGTTCCGGGGAGCCGTCGATGACCGACGCCAGGCCGACGGGAGAGGTCCCGACGTCGGCGGCCGCATGCAGCCATCCGATCGCGGTTCCTTGGTCACCAAGAGCGCCGGATGCTCGCGCGACGGCGGAGGCACTGAGTGTGTTCGGGTTGCGTTCGAAGCTGGCTGCGGCGTAGTGCGCGGCAGCTTCGAAGTCGCCGACGGAGATCAAGATGTTGGCGAGCAGGTACTCGTTCGTCGGGTCGCCGAACGGGTACGGCTGCGGGAGAAGATCGACGAGCGCTCGGAGCCGGTGTGTCTCGAGCGACAGAGCGCGCGGGGAGGCGTCGGAGCGGGAGTGACTGAGCGCGGCGATCAAGAGGCGCCGGGCACGGTTCTCCTTGCCGGCCGTCAACGCATTGTCCGCCGAGACCCACGGTGATTGCGGTTCCTTGGAGGCACCCAGGAGTTGGAACTGGGTGATGAGGAGAAACGCGATGAAGATGCCGAACCCTCGCAAGGCAGGGTCGAGGAACATCAGGACCGCAGCCAGGCCGGTGACACCGATGGAGAACAGCAACATCAGCCGTTGCGCCCGCCCGGGCACCAGGCGGTCCAAGCCCTGCATGACGATGTGGCCGCCGTCGAGCGGGAGGATCGGAATGAGATTCAACGCTCCGATCACGGGGCCGGCCCACCAGATCGCGGACTGTGCGGGCCCACCCTCGAACGTCGAGGTGTCGAGCGGGTTGCCACCGAGCAGGACGAGGACCGCGACGCTCGTGGTGATGTGGATACCAGGTCCGCTGAACGAGATGACCGCATGCCCGAGACGCGAAATCGGACGCGTCGGCGAGTACGACGCATACCCGGCGAGGAATCCGAGTGAGATCTCGGCCTCGGCACCGTAGCGGCGCGCCGCCACCGCATGACCCAACTCGTGGATCAGGGTGAACACAGCAATGGCGCCCGCAAGCCACAGACCGAACTCGTCGCCGTACACGATGACGATGAGCGCCATGAACATCACGAAGCCCGGTTGAACGCGTACCTTGAACCCGAGCAACTCGAACATCGATCACCATGCTACGGGTGCCCGGCCGCCACCCCGATGCACCCAGCTGTGCTCCTGGCTCAACGGCGCAGCACGGGTCGCGCGTTCCGGGGTCGACCTGGCAGTCTTGCCGGGATGAACGACAGACGAACCGGGAGCGAGGCGCTGCGAGTGGAGGTCGCCGCGGCGCTGGCTGCCGGAGACACCGCTGAGGATCGCGCCGGAGCGGTACGGGCGATCACCTCCGCCGACCTGGACGATGTGATCCACGCGCAGTTTGACGGTGCGGGCACAGCGCTCACCACAGGGCTCGGCGCCTCGCCAGGGGCGGGGGTCGGCAAGGTGTACTTCACTGCTGATGACGCAGCGGACGCAGCGGACCGCGGTGAGTCGGTGATTCTGGTCCGCAACGAGACGACGCCCGGTGACGTCCACGGAATGATGGTGGCCAACGGACTCCTCACGACTCGCGGGGGTCTGGTCAGCCATGCTGCGGTCGTCGCTCGCGGGTGGGGGACTCCGGCAGTCGTCGGTGCCGATGCGATCGTGATCGGCGACGGTCAGTTCGTCGTCAGCGATGTGATCGTGAGCGAAGGCGACGTGATCTCGATCGACGGCGCATCGGGGGCAGTCGTGCTCGGCGAGATGTCCACCGCCGCCGCTGGTCCCCCCGAGGAGTTCTTCACGCTGCTCGCCTGGGCAGATGAGATCCGGGACGGACAACTCGCTGTTCGGGCCAATGCGGACACGGGCGTCGATGCGACCAAGGCCCGTGAGATGGGCGCCGAGGGGATCGGTCTGTGTCGTACCGAGCACATGTTCCTCGCCGCGGATCGATTGCCGATCGTCCGCCGGATGATCCTGGCGCGCGATGCCGACGAGGAGGCCGAGGCCCTCACTGCGCTCGGTGCCGCCCAGGAGCACGACTTCGCCGAGATCTTGAGTGCGATGGACGGCTTGCCGGTCACGGTTCGCCTCCTCGACCCGCCGCTGCACGAGTTTCTGCCCTCGGTCGCTGAGCTGATGCTCAAACAGGCGGTGGACGGGCTCTCTGATGTCGAACAACGTGAGCTGCTCGCTGCCCAGCGTTGGGCCGAGCACAACCCGATGATCGGAACACGCGGTGTTCGGCTCGGGGTACTCAAACCGGGTCTCTATGCGATGCAGGTCCGCGCCCTACTCGCCGCAGTGAGCGCGCTGCGTGCCGAGGGTCGCCGTCCGATCGTCGAGGTGATGATCCCGCTGACGGTCACCCGCGCCGAGCTCGCGTTGGCTCGGTCTTGGGTCGAAGCGGAGATCGCAGCAACGGGCGCCGAGCATGATTCGATCACGATCGGGACGATGATCGAAACGCCGCGCGCAGCGCTGAGCGCGGGCGAGATCGCGCTCAGCGCCGACTTCTTCTCGTTCGGCACGAACGATCTCACGCAGCTCACGTTCGGCTTCAGTCGGGACGATGTCGAAGCGAAGTTGTTGCCCGCGTACCTCGAGTTCGAACTGTTGGCGGCCAATCCGTTCGAGACGATCGACCGAGACGGTGTCGGTGACCTCGTGCGACTCGGTGTGGAGCGCGGCCGGGCAGCTGACCCCGACCTGAAGATGGGCGTGTGCGGCGAGCACGGCGGCGATCCGGAGTCGATTCGACTCTTCCACCAGGTCGGGCTCGACTACGTCTCGTGTTCACCGTACCGAGTACCGATCGCTCGTCTCGCCGCTGCTCACGCAGTGCTGGACTCGGCTCGCTGACGTCGCCGCGGGTTCGCTCTGGACTCGTCGGGGCAGAGTCGGCGTCAGGTTCGCGGACGACGCGCGACCCAGGTCTCGGGTTGCGTCGAGTCGGTTCGGCGCGAGGGGTGGCCGGTGGAGCTGAGCCAGGCCAGGAAGCGCTTCTCGGTGAGCGGGCGTGAAACGCAGAAGCCCTGGGCGACATCGCAACCAAAGGACCGCAGACGCTCGAGGACTTCCTCGCTCTCGACGCCTTCGGCAACGACTTGGAGCCCCAGGTTGTGGCTCAGGTCGATGGTGGATCGGACGATCACCATGTCCTGATCATCGACCAGCATGTTCGTCACGAAGCTCTGGTCGATCTTGAGCTCGCGGACCGGGAGTTGGCGCAGATAGCTCAGCGACGAATAGCCGGTGCCGAAGTCGTCGATCGACAGACGAACACCGATCGCGTCCAGTTCGTCGATGGTTGCGCGGGCACGTGGACCATCGATGAGCAACGACGACTCGGTGATTTCGAGGGTCAAGGCGCTGGCTTCGACGCCGTTCGCCTCGAGGTGAGCGCTGACGCGCGCCGGAAGTTGGGCGTCGACGAGGTCGTGGGTCGACAAGTTGACCGACATCCCGAGGTCGTAACCCATGCGCTGGAACTGCCGCAGTGTCGATGTCGACCGAGCGAGCATCAGGTCGGTGAGCTGCTTGATGAGGCCAGTCTCTTCGGCGACCCGCACGAAGTCGGTCGGTGAGACGACCCCGCGAATCGGGTGGGTCCAGCGGACGAGTGCTTCGGCTCCGACGACCATCCCGGTGCTGAGATCGAGCTTGGGTTGGAATTCCACGCCGAGTTGCTCGAACTCGATTGCCTGGCGGAGGTCGCCGAGCATGGAGAGCCGTGCGGGAGTTCGGCGATCGAGTGACGCGTGATACAGCTCGATTCCGACGTGGAGCGACTTGGCGTTGTACATCGCGATGTCAGCACGCCGCATCGGCGCGACCACATCGACATCGGCCGCCACGAGCTCGGTGATGCCCACGCTCGCAGTGACGACCACCGACAGGCCATCGAGCACGACTGGTCGGCTGGCGTTGTCCAGACAGCGCTGCGCGAGGTCGAACGCTGCTTCGTCGTCGGAGCAATGAGCGAGGATCGCGAACTCGTCACCGGCGAGACGAGAGAGCACGTCGTCGGGGCCGATGTCGGTCGACAGTCGCCGGGAGAACTCGATCAGCAGCTCGTCGCCGGCGTGGTGGCCCAACGTGTCGTTCACCTCTTTGAACCGGTCGAGGTCGAGCATCAACAGGTAGCGGTTGCGGTCGTCGTCGGACCGGTCAACCCACTCCTTGCCCAGCGACTCGAATGCGGTCCGGTTGGGCAAGCTGGTCAGACTGTCGTGGCGGGCCTCGAACTGCATTCGGCGGTGCAGCAAGCCCTTGCGCAGGCTCAATGCGAGCTGCTCGGACAGGCTCTTCACGTGTGAGACGTTGTTGGCGTCGAAGCGTTGGTTGAACCCGGCGGCGCCGGCGATGACCATCATGCCGATGAGTCCGGACTCGTCCTTGATCGGCGAGACGATCAAGGACGGAACGGTCTCCGCGTTCGGGTTGCCCGCCCACAACAGGTCCGATTCGTCGACGATGCGGGTGGTGCTCTCGGAGGCGACGTCGGCCCAAAGCGACCCGATGTCGGCGAAGAGGTGCTCGGGAACCGGGCCCGAGACGAACTGCTCGCCGCCATCGGTACCCGAGTCGATCCGGAGGATCGCTACCTCGGCACGCAGGAGCCGAGCGGCCTCCTCGACCGCGACCTGAGAGATGTCGGCCAACTCGAGCGATTGCCCGATCCGGCCGGCGAAGCCATGGATTTCGTCGAGATCGCGAAGCGTCTGAACGATCCGACCGTTTTGGCGGATCACCAACCAGAGCACCGCCGTCGGCACGATTGCGAGGAATGCGAGTAGCGGCGACACCAATGCCAGCCCGAGCACGACCGCAGCGGTGACGGCATTCACGACCAAGACCCAGGTGAGCTTGAGTTCGTTGACGACGCGCCGGAGCGTGTCGCCTTCGAATCGCGAGATGGCGACGCTGTTCGCAACCGAGCCAGCAATCGTGGCCATCAGCGCAGCGCCGACGGTACCCAGTATCAGGACGTTGTTGTTGTCTTCGGCGTCGCCGAAGAGCAGGCGAACGATGACGAACACGATCGAGATCTCGAACGTGAACACGGCCATGTTGTAGGCGAGCTTGTACAACGGAGGCTTCCTGAGTGTCAGGAGCACGACGAGGCTGCCCGCCACTCGAGCGAGCAGACCGAAGCCCGGCGCCACGAACACCGCAGCCAAGACGAGCGGCACCTCGGACATCGAGAACGAGAGCGCGTTGCGGCGATATTCGACGTGGAACCCTGTGGCGATCGACGCGCCGAACAAGACGGCGAGGACCGGAATGAACAAGTCGGTCGATGGCCGCAGCGTCCCGTCGGCGGGCAGCCACCAGTAGACAGGTAGCGACACCGCGAACAGCACCAAGGACATCACAGCGATGTCGGTTGTCGGCGACCGTTCGGTTGATGATCTGGCTGTGGTCACGCGCCGCCTCGCTGTCGAAGCAGCAAGACTACCGCAGGCGATCGGCTCTCGTGGGGGTGGTCAGGACCAGTGGGTTCCGGACCAGTGGGTTCCGGACCAGTGGGTTCCGGACCAGTGGGTTCCGGACCAGTGGGTTCCGGTGAGGGACCCGTCGGTGCGCAGGTTCACGAAGCCCTGTGTCGGAGCGACGTTCGTCGAGGTGTCGACGATCGCCCGTTCCCACGTCTGCGGCGTGGCGGCAACGTCGGACTGTGCGGCCAGGTCGGCACGGATCATGCCGGCGCCGGCCAATTCGCTGCCGACACCGTCGAGGGGAGCAGCGGTCTCGATGAGTGCTGCCTTGACCTGATCGTTGGTCCAACCGGGGTTGGCGTCGAGCAGCAATGCGGCGACGCCGGACACCACGGCGGCGCTCTCGGAGGTGCCGCTGCCCTTGAAGGTCTCGTCGTCGACGAAGCCTTCGGGATGGTTGACGTCGGCATCGCTGCCGGGGGCGCGGAGACTGAGGATGTGTGCTCCCGGGGCAACGAAGTCGGGGTTTCTGACGCCGTCACCGCTGTTCGACCATTCGGCGATCTCGAGGCCGTCGTCGAGGGCGCGGACGCCGCCGACGGCGATCAGCAGTGGGTCGACCGCCGGTGAATCGAGCTGGCCGGCGTCATTGCCGGCGTTACCAGCCGGAGTCACCACGACGAGCCCGGCATCCCACGCCCGCTCGAGCGTTGCAGTGAGCGCATCCTGCTGGTACGGGAGGGTTGATCCGCTGCTGAAGGAGAGGTTCAGGACGCCGATATCGAGGTCGTCAGCGTTGTCGATGACCCAGTTCACACCTGCGATGACGTCGACCGGGTCGGTGGAGCCGTCGCGGCCGGAGACCTTGACCGAGACGATGCCCGCATCGGGAGCGACGCCGAGGTACTGGTGAGGATTGTCCGCCGCAGTGGCCGGATCGGCGCCGGGCTCGTTGCCGGCGATGATGCCGGCCATGAAGGTGCCGTGGCCGTTCGAGTCGGCGAACCGGGTCGCGGGATCATTGGCCTCGGGGCTGAGATCGACCACGGCCACGACCTTGTCGGTGCCCTGCAGGCTCTCGACTTCGGCGATGCCGGTGTCGATCACTGCGACGTTGACTCCATCGCCGGTGATGCCCTGGTTCCAGAGTTGACGGGCGCCGATCTGATCGACGACGTGGTACATCGAGCCGAGTGGCAGCGAGTCAGGGCCGACGAGGGCCTGGACGGCCGGGGCGACGGCGGGCGATGGTGTGAAATCGTCGACACCGTCGACGGCCATCGTCACTCCGCCGACGATCGTCAGCGCAGCGACGGCGAGCAGTTCACGGACGCGATGCGGTCGCTTGTCGGCCGGAGCGGCCAATGACACGGGGTGCGCAGACAACGGCGAGCGCTGATCAGCACGATCGAGGGTGCCGGTGCGGGTCCAGGCGGCCGACGTCGGCCCGCCGACACCGAAGCGTTCTCGGACCCACTCGCGCCCTGCTCGAAAGGCGGCTGGGGCAGCTGGATGCAGCTCCCACTCGCGTCCGGGAGTAATGCTCGCAGTATCCAATGTCTTCTCCGTTCGTGGTGGCCCGCACAAACGAGATCTGTAGTGATCCCTTTTCCCATTGGACAATGTCTCGCTACTCCCTCAAGTACCGAAACTATGTATCAAGGAAGTGTACTTCGGATCTCCCTCCACGTCGACTCGAACACGTTCAGTGTTCATCCGTCGCCCGAATTGCCACTTCTTGACCGCTGCGCCCGTACGTCTCCGCCACGTCGTCGACCTGGCGTGGGCGTGATGCGCGCAGAAGTAGCCTCTACCCATGGGCATTGTCGACGATGACATCGAACGGTTGCGTTCGACGGTGTCGATCGTCGACACCGTGCAGCAGTACGTCGCACTCAAGCGGGTCGGCCGAAACTGGGTCGGACTGTGCCCTTTCCATGCCGAGAAGAGCGGATCGTTCAACGTCACCGAAGAACGCGGTCGATACAAGTGTTTCGGGTGCGACAAGGGTGGCGACGTCTTCACGTTCATCCAGGAGATCGAACACCTCGACTTCCCGGGTGCCGTCGAGCACCTCGCCGCAAAAGCGGGCATCGCGCTCAACTACACGACGGCGGGCCAGTCCGAAGAGCGATCTCGTCGCAAGAAGCTGACCGCAGCGATGAACGACGCTGTCGAGTGGTATCACCAGCGGCTCCTCGAAGCACCTGACGCCCGTCCTGCACGGGACTACCTGCGACGGCGCGGCCTGTCCGGCGAAACCGCCCGACAGTTCAAGATCGGGTGGGCTCCGGACGACTGGGACCAACTCTCGCGACAGCTCGGCGCACCCGCCGACGTGATGCAGGACGTCGGTCTCTCGTTCCGCAACCGGCGGAACAAGATGCAGGATTCCTTTCGTGCACGCGTGATGTTCCCGATCTTCTCGGAATCCGGCGAAGCGCTGGCGTTCGGCGGCCGGATCCTGCCCGGCTCCGAGGACCCCGCGAAGTACAAGAACAGCTCCGAAACCCCGATCTACATGAAGTCCAAGACGCTGTACGGCCTCAACTGGGCCAAGGCCGACGTCGCGAAGCAGGATCAGGTGATCGTGTGTGAGGGCTACACCGATGTGATCGGCTTCCATCGCGCCGGGGTCCCTCGTGCGGTGGCGACGTGTGGTACCGCGTTGACCGAGGAACACGTCCGTCTCCTCAAGCGGTACGCAAGCAAGGTCGTGCTCTCCTTCGACGCCGACGCGGCTGGCCAGGGCGCCGCCGAGCGCTTCTACGAGTGGGAGGAAAAACACCAGGTCGAGGTGCTCGTCGCGCGTCTGCCCGACGGCAAGGACCCGGGCGATCTGGCGTCGTCGCAACCCGACGCGCTGGTCGCTGCGGTCGACAAGCCAGTTCCATTCTTGAAGTTTCGGCTGGATCGGACGATGCGTGGGCGGGAAAAGAACTCGCCGGAACATCGAGTCAGGCTCGCCGAAGACGCCATGGCGGTCGTCAACGAGCATCCGAACAAGTCGATCCGCATGTTGTACGCAGGCGAGGTCGCAGCCGAGCTGTCGATGCCGGTCAACGACATGGTCCGGTTGGCCGAACGAGGGACCCGTCGGCCGGCGATCACGGTGCAGCAACAGCGGTCTCGTGGTCCGCGCGACGACGCCGAATTCACCGCGCTCGTCCTGCTCGTCCAAGACTGGGACTCGATTGCCCCGTGGCTCATCGAGTCGCTGTTCGACGACGAGGTCAATCGACTTGCCTTCGTTGCACTCGCTGCCGCTGACGGCGACTTCCAGCGAGCACTCGAGATCGCCGCACCCGATGCGGTCGATGTGTTGGAACGCGCCGTGGTTGCCGACTTCGATCGGGTTGCCGACGTCGAAGCGCGCACGCTCATCCGGGCGGCGTGCCGTCGTGAACTGCAACATCGGAACAAAGTGATCGACCCCGACGCGATGGCCGAGGATCGCCAGGCGAAGATCGACATCGAGGCAATGGACGGCACCGACCAGGAACGCGCTCTCGCGGCTGCTGAGTCGTTGCTAGGTTGGCTGGATCGACGATCAGAGGAACGCACCGATGGAGACGCCTGATGCGGACACGCCCGCACCGCTCTCCGGCGGCGCGCCATTCACGGGCGTCGAACCGCGAGAGTGGGACAAGCTCGTCGAGCAGGGCCGTCAGTCGGGCGAGGTTCACGCCGAAGACGTGACCCATGTGTTGCGACACGTCGAGTTGACCGGCGATGTGTTGACCGACGTGCAGTCGAAGCTGGCCGAGCACGGCATCACCATCGACGATGCCCTCGACGTCGACGATCACGACGACGATCCTGCGCTGATCCACAAGGTGACCGTCGAGCCCGCCGAGCCACCTGTGCCCGATGACGCTGACGAGAAGCTGCTCAGCCGTCGGCGTGGTCGACGGACCAAGAAGTCGTCGCCCAAGGGCGAGGGCGGCACGTCGGACGCCGTGCGGATGTATCTCCGTGAGATCGGTCAGGTCGACCTGCTGACCACCGACGATGAACGCCGCCTCGCCCAACTCATCGAAGAAGGGCTGATCGCTGCCGGCAAGATCGACGAGGCCGCCGAGGCCGGTGCGCCCATCGAAGGCGTCGAAGGCCGGATGCTGATGCGTGCCGTCAGTCGAGGCGAGCGGGCCAAGAGCGAGCTCACGCAGGCAAACCTGCGGCTCGTGGTCAGTATCGCGAAGCGGTATTCCGGGCGCGGGATGCAACTGCTCGACCTGATCCAGGAGGGCAACCTCGGTCTGATGCGTGCGGTCGACAAATTCGATTACACGAAGGGTTTCAAGTTCTCGACATATGCCACCTGGTGGATCCGCCAGGCGATCACCCGGTCGATCGCAGACCAGGCACGCACGATCCGCATCCCGGTGCACATGGTCGAGCACATGAATCGGGTGACGCGAGCGAAACGTTCGATGCACCAGGAACTCGAACGGGAGCCGTCGATCGAGGAGATCTCGGTCAGAGTGCAACTCGAGCCGGATCGAGTTCGCGAGCTCCTGCGAATCTCCCAGGATCCGCTGTCGCTCGATTCGCCTGTCGGCGAGGAAGACGAATCGAACCTCGGCGACTTCATTCAGGACGACTCGGTCGACAACCCGGCAGACGCGGCAGCAAAAGTGATGCTGTCCGACGCCGTCGGTGAGGTGTTGGGGGAGCTGTCCGAACGAGAGCAGGACATCGTCCGGTTGCGCTTCGGGCTCGATGGCGGGCAGGCCAAGACGCTCGAAGAGGTCGGCAAGGAGTTCGGTGTGACCCGCGAGCGGATCCGCCAGATCGAGGCCAAGACATTGGCCAAGCTCCGTCACCCGCAACGCAGTCAGCGTCTTCGCGAGTTCCTCGAAGTCGAATAGCGCCGAAGCGGCACCGGGAACCGTGCCGGAGTCCCCGAACGGGAGTGGGAGCCGCTGCCTCTGACCGATAGCCTCCGCTCCGGCTTCTGCCTTCCGGGGTAGCTCAGCTGGCAGAGCAACGGACTGTTAATCCGTTTGTCGTGGGTTCGAGCCCCACCCCCGGAGCGAGTAAGAACACGACGAAGGCCCACCGCATGCCGGTGGGCCTTCGTCGTTTCGGTGGGCCGTACCGAAGCAGCGACTTTTCTGGTGTGTCGGTGGGGCGTCCGGGGCTCGAACCCGGGACCGACGGATTATGAGTCCGCTGCTCTAACCAACTGAGCTAACACCCCGGGTTGTCACAGATGGTGCCTGGCACCATCTGTAACGCCAATGGTGGCGGTCAGGCGTCGGGCTGTTCGATGGCGTCGAGGAACGCATTGACGTCTGGTTCCTCCCCGCCGACCAGCCAGATCGTGAGCTCGCCAGGATTCTCGCTGTCTTCATCGTCTTCGGCATCCTGCCAGGGGAGCACACCATCGACGAAGTATCGGTCGACGGTGATGTCGTCGTTGTCGACATCGACCGGTGCGACCACGGCGATCTCGACTTCGGTGTCCGGCGGTTGGTCGCTGAGGATGTCGATCAGTTCATGAACTCGCATGCGGTCAGTGTAAGTAATCGTCGAGCCACACATGTGCGTGCTCGAGCAGATACAGACTGACGTGCTTGCAACGATCGAGCGCCGCGGTGACCGCATCGTCCTGGTTCATGTAGACGTCAGCCAACTCGACGGTCATCTTGGCGACGATCGACAGGCTGCGCTCGGGTGCGTCGGTGACACTCGGGAACGAGTCGATCGCAGACACCTCGACGGGGAGATCCATCCCGCCGATGCCGGCGAGTTCGGTGGCGAGCACCAGGAGGTCCGGCGGCTTGGGCAACGGTGGCAGCGTCCACGTGAACAGCAACGGGAAGGTGAAGCCCTGCGGTGGTGACTCGTCGAGGTCGTCGAGCTTGATCACTTCGTCTTCGAAGCCGAGCATCGCACGCGGATCGACGTCGAGTGAGAGGTGGAGATCGATCGGGCCGGCGCACGCCTCTTCGGGGTGGAGGTCGACCTCCCACAGTTGGCGCAGGGAGTACGTCTCCACGAAGTGCCGTTCGTCGTGAACGTGAAAGCCAGAGTCGATGGCCTGGCTCTTCACATCGGCAATGAATCCTGCAACGTCGATGACTGCCATCGCTGCGGACACTACCGTCCCCTGACGTGGACCCGACCAACCGTACCGATGCGTCATGCGTGCCCCGCGAGGCCGAGGACGTACTCGACCTGTTCGGGTCGATCTGTGATCGTGCTGCTGCCGTGGTCGCGTCGAATGCGGATTGGGGAGCCTCGGGTCGGCGCGACGGGCAGTACTCGGTCGATCTCGATGTCGATGAGGTGTGCGTCCAGCCGTTGATGGCGGCCGGGTTCGATGTGCTGTCCGAAGAATCGGGGCTGCAGCTGCAGGGCCCTGCGATGGGCGACGACGTGGTCGTGGTGGACCCGCTCGACGGGTCGACCAACGCAAGCTTGGGCCTGCCCTGGTGCGCCACAGCGCTGTGCCTGGTCAGCAGGGGAGCGCCGGCAGTGGCCATGGTGACGAACCTCGCCACCGGTGATCGCTACACCGCCGTGCAGGCCCGAGGTGCGAACCGCAACGGCCGGCCGATCCTCGTGGCTGCGGCATCACCGCTCGCAGAGTCCATCGTCGCCGTGAACGGTCTGCCCGCCGCACACTGGGGGTGGGAGCAGTTCCGGGCGATGGGCGCAGCAGCGCTCGACATCGCCGCTGTCGCCCGTGGCGGCTTCGACGGCTACGTGGACACGACCACCGACTCCCACGGCGTGTGGGACTACCTGGCATCGGTGTTGATCCTGACCGAGGCGGGGGGAGTCGCGGTTGACGCTGCGGGACGCGACCTCGTAGTGCTCGAACACGGCGCTCGGCGGACACCCGTCGTGGCCTCGCACGGGGCGCTCCTCGATCAGCTTGTCGCCGAGCGCACGGCATGATCGGCACTCCCGAACCCGATCGATGGGCTGCACCGCGAACACCGTCCACTCCAAGCGCTGGTTGGCATCGCGACCCGTGGGGCGCGGCGCCGTGGCGGTGGTGGGACGGCACTGCGTGGACCGCTCAGACCGCGTCGCCGCCGGCAGGTCGCTCGCCTCGGTTGCCGGCGTGGTTGAGCGTTCCGGTGATCATCGGAGCGGTCCTCTCGATGTTCGTCGTCGTCCAGATCGCGACCAACGTTCCGGTGGCGATCGTGCTCGGCCTGGTGCCGTTGGCCATCGTCGGCCCGGTGCTCGTCTGGTTGGACCGCGTCGAGCCGGAGCCGTGGTCGGCGCGGGTACATGCGCTGCTGTGGGGCGCCTTCGTCGCCACCGCCGTGTCCGGCATCGTGAACGAGATCGTCGGCGCGGGATTCGGTCTGGGTGCGTCGCTGGTGGTGTCGGCGCCGATCATCGAAGAGATCATGAAGGCTGTCGGCATCACCTACGCCGTGCGACGCAAGGAACTCGACGGCGTGATGGACGGCGTGGTGTACGCCGGCTGGACCGCGCTGGGGTTCGCCGTCGTCGAGAACTTCTTGTACTTCGGGCTCGCCGAGCAGGAGGGACAGTTGCTGCTGGTCTTCGTCCTCCGTGCGTTGCTGACGCCGTTCGCCCACCCGCTGTTCACCGCCTGGACGGGTATCGCCATCGGACGGGCGGTTGCTCGTGGAGCTCCGGTGTTTCCGACTGCGCTGGGCGGGCTGGTCCTCGCGATCCTGTGCCACGCCGCATGGAATGGCGCAGCGTCGTACGGCGCCGAGCTGAGCGGCCTCGTCGTGTTGGGTGCAATGGGCATGTTCGTCGTGCTGTTCTTTGCAGTGGCGGTCACGCTGCGCAAGATGCGGACGCGGGACCAGGCCCGGTTCGTGCAGCTTGTGCCGTGGTTGGCGCAGCGCTACGCGCTGGCAGAACACGAAGTGGCGGTCTTCGCGGACTGGAACCAGATGCTGCGGGTACGCAGGTCGCTCGACAAGGAGCAGCGGAAATACTTCGATGGCGTGCACGCGGCCCTCGCACGTCTCGCGCACCTGCACGACCAGCCTGGCGACACGAACCCGGCGACCGAGCACGCGCTGGCCTCGCGATTGGCAGACGCCCGGTACCGCAACGTCGGCTGATGTGACGTCGGCTGATGTGTCGGCTGATGCCACGTCCGACCGAACCGACTTGCCGGAGACATGCCGACCGAGAGGTGGGGACGTGGACGGGTCCGTGAGGTGCGTCGATCCCGTTGCGGGGATGGGCTTGAATCAGTCGACCTCACCGCATCGCCGTGTGTGATGTGGTGTGGCGCTGGATTCCTGGTTGGACGCTCTCACGGACCCGGATCTGATCGTCGCGCCGTGCTCGTCCGCCAGGCAAGAGACAATTCTTCGAAGCCCGGTCGCCGATAGCATCGGCTGCTGTTCGGGCGCATAGCTCAGTTGGCTAGAGCGCTGCCTTTACATGGCAGATGTCGGGGGTTCGAGTCCCTCTGCGCCCACAAAGTACCTGGTAGATGGTCATAAATGAGACCATCTGCCAGGTGTACGAAGTACATAACTTGCCAGTAGACCACTGCCCGGCTAACGTCTCCAGCCATGGACGAAGAGACCTGGCAAGTGGAAGAGATCAGATGGCGCAAGGCTTGGAACCGTGCAGATAAAGCACTTTCCACGATCGACACCTACGTGCGATGCGTAGATGCGTTCCTGAGATGGTGCTCTGAGGAGGGCAAGGAGACCACTGCCCTGTCTTCGGCCGACCTCTACGTTGACCACGTACAGTCGTCATCTACGGCTCACGCTGCCCGCCACGCTGCCCGGGGGATCAAGGCGTACGGCAAGTTCATCGCAGACGACTACGAGACCGCTGACCCCTTCAAGCGTCTCCGTCTGCCCGCCGAACCTCAGGTATCGGCACCGCATGCCGCCATGGCCACGGACGAGGATCTAGAGCTACTTCTGGGCACGTGTGACACCTCGACGCTCATCGGGGCACGCGACTACGCCATCTTGACGATGCTCGCCGCTACCGGCATGCGACGGGGTGAAGTGCTCTCCCTGACCGTGGATGATGTCGACCTGGTGGGCCAGACCATCCGAGTGCGCACCGGCAAGACCGACGCCGCCAAGAGGGTGCTCTTCATGCCTGACGATGTACAGGGGGCGCTCCTCAAGTACAAGAAGTTCCGAGATGCCAAGATCGACAAGGAGACCCGCCGCACGTCATCGCCATGGCTCGACAACCTCGATGGGGCGCTCTGGATCACCAACACGGTGAGCACCCCCGCACTGGCCCCCAATGGGTTCACGCAGACGCTGCGCAAGAAGGGCCTTGCCGTAGGTGTAGACGTCCGTGCGCATGGCTTCCGCCGCCGCCACGCTGGCCAGTGGATGGCCGACGGGGGGAGCGAGACCGGTCTCATGAGTAACTCAGGTTGGAAGTCCACTGCGATGATTGCGCACTACACGCGCGACGTTGCCGAGGCCAATGCGATGGCAGAAGCTCGACGCTTGGCAGAGCGCAAAGGCTGACCCGATTACCCTGCCGATTGGGGGACGTATCGAAACGTGCCGAGCGCCCCCCATTCCCAGGCATTGAGACCGCTCCTCATGAGACAATGGAACTCATGATCAGCATCGTATGTCTCGACTGCAGGGCAGTCACTCCCAAGCATCGCTCAGGGCGCTGTACAGCGTGCAGGAACGCCGTCGCGCGGGTAAGGGACCGAGCACCCGCTAGGCGCGCTCTCAAGGCCAAATACGACGCCTCACACCGTGCTGAGAGAAGGCACTGGATGCACCTGGTCGCTGCAGGCTGTGTGACGTGCTGGAGGTGCTCGGGGCCGCTGGGTCCGGACTGGCATCTAGGCCACCGTCAGGGCCTGCCGTCGCACCCCGAGTGCCGAGCGTGCAACGAGTCGCACAGCAACGAGAACAAGCATGGCTGACCGTCAATGTAAGGCCGAGGGTTGCGGTAGTCGGTCCCGGGCGAAAGGCTTCTGTAACAAGCACTACCTAGAAGATCGCTACGTCAACCATCCGCGAGAGAAGAAGGAACCGATACGAACGAACCTTCGATGCCGTGTTGAGGGTTGCTCACGAGCGATGGTCGAAGCCGCGTGCCCGGTCCATGGCGTGCCCCCGATGCCAGACCATGAGTTCACAGCCGACAAGAGCGGGCGGTGCTCCATCTGCCGTGAGAGGTGGGGCGGACGCAAACGCTGGCCCTGACACAAAGAAGCCCCGCCCAGGCCACACGGAGATGAAGACCTGAGCGGGGCGTCCCGCAATGGAGATGGGACCATGGCAGGCCCCTTGCCAACAGGGGGAGCATCCCCGTCGACAAGCTCCATTCTGACAGAAGATCCAGTGTCATGCGGCCGATTCAGACCGCTAACCCAGATTGTTCATACAGGGTATGAAGGGGTATGCCTCGCCCTAAATGGTCGCTTCGTAAACTTCTTCTTGCTACCTCCCAAGTTTCTCAGCGAAGACGCCCGAAACGGCTACACGCATCGTTGGAATGGTGCATAGTGGAAGGCAACCCCCTTGGCCCCCGCTGTTTTGTTGCGATCCGGCCGGGCCAAGGGGGCGACACCGCAACATGGATCGCAACCAATAGAGGAAGATCGCACAAATGAAGACCCCGTACCACAGCCTCCCCGCCGAGTTCGGTGATGACCGCACTCTCTGGGCAGAGATGACCGAGACCGCGCGCCTTCACGTCGCTGACTGGTTCCGTGCGTTCGCACTGGTAGCCCCCCAATACGTGGGCAGATTCGTAGGCCGTGACCTCGCTTCGCATTCGCTGGCCGTAGACCGCGGACTATCCGACAAGCAAGTCATTGCTTCGCTCAGCAACGCCCGAGACATGGGCTATCCGCTGCCGTTCTAGGCACCCTCAACATCTGAACGTGTGAGGGATCGCCCCCACCGACTGCCAGCGCCGTGACGACTGGACAAGGACTGCAAGACTCCCCCCGAGGCATCGGGTGAACACCGTAAGAGGGTGCAACGCAACCTGTCCACGACCGGCGAGAGCCTTGCAGCGTGGACATCCCCGGCAGTGCCCGCAGGCCCTGCCAACGTCCAACGGTGATGACGTGAAAGCTACCGGAGTCAGAGTGCAAGCATCCTGACGGTCCCGACGGCTATGCCCATAGGTATTTGGCATGGGTACCAGGCACATCCTGGAACACCTCCTAACCCTTCCTGGCGAGGGGATGGGAGCGAAGCGACCGACCCTCGACAGTGAGAGGCCCCTAGGCCGAACTACAAGACCCTCCGCACTGTCTCAATGATGTGACCAGGCCTAGGGGCCTGGTGCCCGACTACCTCCCTCGCTTCGCTCGGATCGGCAGTCCGGGGCTTCCTTGTCGGTGTGAGTTCTGGTGCCTGGTTCATCATGGCCACTGGCACGCGCGCCGTCCCAAGGCACCCCTCTGCCCAAACTCACCAGGGGAAGGTATGCAGGGGTATCAGAACCTCGACCGGTCCAGATGTGACACGCATGGGCGGGGGTAATAGGGGGACCCCTGTCCGGGCATTGGACACCCCCTGTCGAGCGCCCCTTGCCAGGTGGGCATCAGGGAGATCCAGAAACAAGCCTGAACGTGCCCCATTCCGATACATGTGACAACCGTCACAGGTAGAATGGAACCCATGGCCCCACGCAAAGCAAAGACCGAAACACCAGACACCGAGGTGAAGCAGGAGCAGGACACCGCCGCTCCCGTCGACGTACCTGCCGACGTACCTGCCGACGTACCTGCCGCACCTACCCGCGCCCCCCAGCCCTGGCGATGACAACAGACCAGGCAAAGGACTGGGCAATGCTCGCCCTCATTGCCGTCGTACTCGTGGTGCTTGTCATCCAGGGGATTGACGCCAGCGCCCTACCTGCCGACGAGGTGGAGCGCATTGGTGGCGTGTAGGCCCCCCGTATCAGCGCCCCCCAAAGAACAACATGGGGGGAAGTTGGTAGAGGACCCTGGGGATTGCTCGCTTGATGGTGGGCGATACCGGCAATCGTTTCTTCTGCAAAGTACCTGGTAGTGCACCCTGCCCCTTCGAGATTCCCACACATAGCCCCAATACCACCGACAGAAAGCCCCCCGACAGATGCGAAAGAGCAAAGGTCTAGAACTCTCGCCCTTGCTCAGCGTCTCGTCACCTACTGCAGGTGATCACATCGACTTCATTCAGAAGCGATGCATCTTGCCTGAGTCACGTCAGGGCATGGAGCTGCACCCGTACCAAACGGACCTGGTCGAGCAGTGGACAGCGGGCGAGACCAAGGCTCACGCCACGATCATTGGCGCAGGCAACGCCAAGACCACCACCTTTGGGGCCTTTGTCACAGCTCACCTCTACCTCGTGCAAGAGTCCAGCGTCCCCGTTGTGGGCGAGACAGTGACTCAGGCAGTGCTCACGCTATGGGGGCGCGTGAAGCGCTTCATTGAGTTGAACCCCGACCTTTCTTGCCGTGCAGAGATCCTCGAAGGCCAGGGGTCGCGCCGTGGCATCTACGTTCCCTCGATGGCGGGGCATTGCTTCCCGATTGCCTCGAAGCCTGCAGGTCTGCAGGGACTCATCCCGAGCATTGCCGCCCTCGAAGAGATGTCTGAGGCCGACATGGCCACCTTCGGCGCGCTGATGAACAGGATGGGCAAGCGGCCCGACTCCAAGCTCATCGGCATCAGCACTCCGAGCTTCACACCGGACAACGCTCTCCTCGCTGTGCAGCGAGGCATCCACTCGGGCGACCCCATGCCAGGTGTAGCTCTCACCGAGTACGTGTCCAGCGAGACGGACCACCGCGATGAGTCTGCGTGGAGTCAGGCCAACCCCGGGCTTGCGCATGGCATCTTGGACATTGGCGCGCTGCGTACAGACCTGGCCCTTCTCCCGGAGCAGCAATTCCGCGCCTATCGCCTCTGCCAGAACCCCAAGGGGTCGCAATCGTGCTGGCTCAACGCGACCGACGACACGGGCGAGGAGGCCGGGGACGCTTACGACATCTGGCAGCGTGCCGAGTCGGCACACGCGTTCCGAGACGATGCGCCCACGTGGGTAGGTGTCGACGTTGCAAAGTCTCGTGACCATGCCGCTGCCGTTTGGGTCCAGTTTCGAGACGATGGCCGACTGCATGCGAAGTGCAAGGTTTGGACCCCCACGAAGGACGCCGACATCGATCTAGAGGAGATCGCTGACCACCTCCGCCACTTGTGCGGGAAGTTCTCCGTAAAGCAGATCAGCTTCGACCCGAGCTACTTCTTCAACGCCTCGCAGCTCGACGCCGAAGGCCTGCCAATGCTGGCCACCCCACCGACAGAGGCACGCATGGCCCCCCTCGTGGGTCACGCCTACCAGGCCATCCGACGTAACCGCATCACTCATGACGGTGACGAGCAGTTCACGCTCCATGTCTTGGCCGGTAAGCGCCGCTACGGGGCGCATGGCTTCACCATCGAGAAGCGTCAATTCTCCAACAAGTGCGACGCCGCCATTGCGCTCGTGCTTGCCCACGGTGCCGCCACTGGCATCGACGGCCCCCCTCAGATCCCCGACTACATCGACATCGAAACAGGACAAGCAGCATGACCACCCCCTACCTAGACGCCAAGTACGGCACCACCCTCGACCGTGCCCGCACCCCCGCACCCATCGAACCGACCGGGCCTAGCTCGATTGCGTGGGCGTCGATCCTGGGCCTGACCCCCGACGCCCCCATTGTCGTCAACGAGGCCACCGCAGGGGGACTACCTGCCCTTGACTTCGCCATGAACCGAGTAGGCAACTCAGTGGCAACGATGATGACGAGTGCCCGCCTCCTCGATGCGAACGGCAACGAGATGGCAAAGCCTCCCGTGCTCTCGCGCCCTCATCCCATCCTTGGAGCGCATGAGTTCTACGCCATGGCCATGCGGACCCTCCTCATGAGGGGCAACTTCGTGGCCATCGTCGTCGGTGAGGGTGAAGATGCGCAGCTTGTCCCCGTGCACCCCGACCACGTCACGATTGATGCATCGTCGGGCCTCCCGAGGTATCACGTCATGGACCGCGTCTACACCTACGGCGAGGTGCTGCACGTCCGCGCCAACGTGACCCCCGGCAGCTTCGTAGGTGTCGGCATTGTCGAGAAGTTCCGACGATCCCTGAGCGAGCACCTCCACGAAGAGAAGTGGGGCGAGGACTCCTACAAGAGCGGGGGCGTCCCCTCAGGCATCCTCAAGATCAAGCAGAGTGCAATGCCGACACAGGACCAGGTCGACGCCATCGGTGAGCGCTGGATGTCCAGCCATGGCGGGGGCCGTAAGTTCTCCGTGCTCCCCGAGCACCTCGACTTTCAGCCACTGTCCTGGAATCCCAAAGATGCCGAGTTCGTAGCGGCTCGCACGTTCTCCGTGTCTCAGGCGGCGCACATGTTGGGCCTCCGCCCCGAGGATCTTGGTACGTCACTGGGAGAGGCTTCGCAGTACGCGAACCGCTCGGACGACTCCATCCAGCGAATCACCGACAGTTACCAGCCCTGGGCCGAACTCCTTGAGCAGGCCTTCACCGACTTGGTCGGTATCGGCACCGTCGAAGCGAACGCCGAAGCCCTCATGCGCTCGTCTCTCATGCAGTCCGAAGAGCTGGAGTCCAAGCGCTTGGACAACGAGATCAAGCGCATGCAGATCGCTGGAGCGCTCCCGCTCCCATCTGTAACCCCTACCGAAGCAGAGGTAATCACGTCATGATCCTGTCACGCGCCATCCCGACCCTGCCCGAGATCACCGGCCGCACCATCGAAGGCCTCGCCGCTCCCTTCATGGTCCCCGCATCAGTGACCGACGACGGGGGAGCGTCGCGCTACTGGGAGCAGATCCTCCCCGAGGCAGCGAACAAGACGATTGCCGACCGACAGGGCGGGGCCTTCCCGCTCCACGTGTTCCACCCCCTCACCAGTAACAAGGGCCGCATGCCCGCCGAGCGCATCGGTGACGTGTACTTCACGCCCGGGGCCGACGGTCTGGAGTTCCATGCGACCGTGGACCGCTCAGATCTGGGAGACGAGATGCTTGACCTCGTGCGCGACGAGGTGGGCGATGACGTTTCGCTGTGCATGCGCCCCATTCGAAACATCGAAGGCACCTACGAGGGTGCCCGCCTCGTGTCTCGTGCAGAGATCGGCATACGTGAGCTGTCGCTGTGCCCTGCAGGTACCGCTCAGCACCCCGGATCGAAGGTGCTCGTGATGCGTGCAAGCCATGCCGCTGCCACCGCTACCGAGATCGCTGCACGCCTCCGCTTGCTCGACTTGTAAGGAATCTCACCGAAACGCCCCCATTCGACTACACGTGTGACAATCGTCACATAGAATGGGGAGTACCAACCAACCACAAGCGTGACCGGACGCCGACCGGGCGGGGGCCTCAAAGGCCCTGACAGCACCATCGGGACAGAACCATCAGGCAACGAGTCCCCCGAAAGAGGACCCCCTGATGAACATCCGTACCCAGTTTGAGGCCGCGCGCGACCGCGCTGCCGCCCTCGCAGGTCAGACCGACCGCACCCCCGCAGAAGAGGTTGAGCTTGCCGACCAGCTCGACCGCGCCGAGCAGCTCAAGACTGAGCTTGCCGACGTCGACGCTCGTGATGCACGACTCGCCGCACTGGCCGACGTGTCACGCGCCGTTGCCATCCCTGGCACCCTCGAAGTCGCAAGCGCCCCGGTCGAGATGACCGCAGGCGAGTACCTCGCCGCTGCCGCTTCGCACCTGTCGGGTGACATGTCCGCAGACGAGTTCCGTGACCGCGCAGCGATGTACATCGACCGCGCCGACTCGGTGACGACTGACTTCGTCGGCAACCTGCCACAGCAGATTGTCGGTGCAATGATCGAGCTGTACGGCTCGGCTCGTCCCATCTTCAACAGCTTCACCAACCAGGCAATGCCGTCGTCGGGTCGCAAGTTCGAGCGCCCCCGCATCGTCCAGCACGTTGCTGTCGGTGAGCAGGTCAACGAGCTTGACGCTCTGTCGACGCAGAAGATGACGACCACCCTCGACGAGGTTGCCAAGCGCACCTTCGGCGGAACCCTCGACATCTCACGCCAGGCCATCGACTGGACCTCGCCGTCTGCTCTGCAGATGCTCATCCAGGACTTCATCAAGGTGTACAACCGTGCGACCGAGGCCGCTGCAGTCACGCACCTCACCGGCTTGGCCACCGCTACGTCGACTTGGGACGCCACCGACACGGCTTCGATCGTGGACAGCTTCGTGCAGGGCGTCCTCGACGTTGGCACCGCAGTGGATGACGATGTCCCGCTCACGGTCTGGATCGATACCGCATCGGCCGCAGCGCTGACCGCCCCATCGGGTTCGAACGACACGCCGACGATTGAAGTCGTCAAGCGTGCCCTCGATGCCGTCGGCAATGTGACGTGGGTTAGCTCGCGTCGCCTCCCGGCCGATACCCGCATCGTCGGTGCACCTTCGCTCGTGGAGGCATACGAGCAGACGCACGGTCTGCTCTCGGTGCAGAAGCCCTCGACGCTGGGCGTCGAAGTTGCTTACAGCGGCTACGTGGCATTCCACGGCATCGCTGACGGCTTCGTCTCCATCGAGACCGCTTGATGATTGTCCCCGCCGACGTACTCGCTTGGATTGCTTCATCCGCTGGCGCTCAGGTCCCTGACCTCAGCACCGAAGATGATGCAGCACTGGCGCGCGTCGTCGGGGCCGTCACGGCTCACGTAGCCCACACTCACGAGGCCCCCGACCCCATCACCGACGACTACACCCAAGCGCTCGTCATGCAGGCAGCGCGCTTGTGGCAACGTCGGTTCACACCATCAGGTGTGGAAGGGGTCGGGGACTTCGGTCCCGTGCGAGTTACCCGCCTCGACCACGACGTAGAGGCCCTGCTCGCTCCCTACCGAACCTTCCCGTTCTCGTGAGCTTTGCCGACGTCCGCACCGAGATGGCCAACGTGGTGCACACCGCAGCGCCGCACCTGCACGTGTACAGCTACGAGCACCCAGAGCCACAGCTCCCCGCTGCCATCGTCACCTGGTCCGCCCCCATCTCATTCCAAGGTGGCACGGCAAACGGAGCGCTCCGCTTCGCAATCGTTGTGCGCCTCATCGTCGGCAAGAGCGACCCGCTGCTGTCGACGCAGGGACTTGACCGCCTCATCACTTCAACGCTGCCAGACGCCATCCGTGACCACGTTACGGAGCACTGGCAGACCGCAAACCCAACCTCCATTAGCCCCCCCGAAGCCCTGGGCGAGCAAGCCGTAATGGTCGAGATGACCATCGACATGCACGCTCAGATCACCTGAAAGTAGAAACCAATGATCCTCAAGGGAAACATCGAGATCGAGTCCACCGACGTAAGCGACCATGTCGCTTCTCTCACGTTCATGGGTAGCCGTGACTCCGTGAAGCTCCGCCCCACCTACGGGGTGCAGGGCAGCTTTGCAGGCGGTGACGCGACTTACGAGTGCGCCATCGACCTCAACCAGGGCGTCGAAGCCACTGACTTGAGCATGATCCTCTTCGATGAACTCGCAGACGCTGACGGCACAATCACCGTGTCGGGAACGTTCCAGGCTGGCGCAGTGAGCGTGAGCAATCCGAAGTTCACCGGTACCGCTCTGGTGACCGACTTCGAGATTGGTGGCGAGGTGAACACCGAGGGCACCAGCGCCTTCACCTTCCCTCTCCTGGCTCGCCCCACCAAGGCCACGAGCTGACCCCGTGAGCGGCTTGGACGACTTGTCCCGGTCGCTCGATGACCTCTTGTCCGACCTGGAACCCGTCCAACATGCGATGGGCCAGGCGGGCAAGAAGGTTGCTCTAGAACAGTTCGAGCGTGACCTAGGCGCTGATCGCTCCTTCTCCGGCATGCGCCGCAAGGTCAAGCTCGGAGCTGGCTACGACACAGGTACTCCCGTCGTGTTGAACATGCGCCCCGCTGGCCTCGTGTTGCTCGCAGACAAGGGCCGTCAACGTTCCGGCAAGATCATGCTCCGCCGACGTGGCAAGGCACGTGCTCTCAAAGTGCCAGGCACCAAAGGCCGCGGATCTTCCAGGTACGGCCCTACCCGAGGCTTCGACACCGTCACCAAGATCGAGAACAAGCTCTCCACAGAGGTGCCCAAGGCAGTGGAGAAGGATCTATCCCAACTCATCGACCGAAGGCTCTAAACCATGGCATCCAAGAAAGTGAAGATTGAGCTAGACCTCAATGCTCGGGATGCTCAACGCGCCCTCAAAGATGCTGCATCCGACGCACGAGATCTCGACTCAGATCTAGGAGACGTGGAGTCGGCTGGCGCTGCCGTTGCTCGTGCCATCGAAGCCTCAGCGGACGACATGATCCGTGAGATTGACGACACCGCCCGCGCCGTGCAAGCCCTGGAGCGTGCCCTTGGCCCCGACTTCGATGGGGACACGCGCGAGGTAGTGGCAGACCTCAAGCGCGTGGGACTCACCGCAGACGACGTAGAAGCCGACGCCGATGAACTCGCCGCCGCCCTCAGGCGTGCAGGTGACGTGAAAGTGCACGCCGTGGAAGCTGGCTTCGATGACGTAGGCCAAGCCGTTGGAAGTGTCCGTGACGAGACCGGACGTGCCAAGGATTCCATGCACGGCTTCGTCGGCGGTGCAGTCGGTGAGCTTCCTCTCATCTCCGACGCCATGGGGCCAGTCGGTGAAGGTCTGGGCCAGCTCACAGAAGGTGCACTCGAAGGGCAGATCTCCCTCAAGCAGATGGCTGGCGCTGGCCTCGCCATGGGTGGTGTCGCTCTCGTGCTCTCGCAGGTGCAGGGACACTTTGCAGAGATTGCCAAGATCAAGGCGTGGAAGACTGAGCAGGTCGAAGACCTGGCCGACGCCATTGCCGAAGCCGACAGTGCTGCCGAAGGTCTGCGCGACACGCTCAACAGTGCGGGGGCCATCGAAGTACAGACCGCCCTCAACGGCATCGTCGACATCACGCCCGTACTTGCCCGTGCTGGCATCACGGTGGACGACTGGACCGAGGCTGTACAGGGCGGCTCAGAAGCTGCCGATGAACTCGGTATCAAGCTCAAGGGCGCAGGTGTCGGCGGTGAAGACGCCATCAATGTCCTGAACGGTCTGTCCAATGCTCAAGGCCTCGTGGAAGAGGCCACCGACCTCGCCGCCGAGCGTACGAAAGTGTTTGGGGACGAGAACGAGAACGCCGCCGAAGCAGTCGAAGAGAACACCGACGCCGTAGACGACCTGACGGACTCGCTCAACGACCAGGTAGACGCTCTCAACGACGCAAACGACGCCCTCGTTGAGCAGTCCAGCGCACAGAGGGGCGCAGCAGATGCAGCGTTCGCACTTCGTGACGCAGAGGACAAACTTGCCGAGGAGCTGGCCACCGTCTCAGACCGTCTCACCGAGGCCAAAGGCGACGCACGAGCGCAACAACAGGTTCTCGATGATGTGGCCGAAGCTGCCATTGGCACCGCAGACGCACAGGTCCGACTGGCAGAGGAGACCGCCATCGCAGCGGGCGACACCTACACAGCGACACAGCGTCAAGACGACATGAACACGTCTTTGCTTGAGACCGCCAAGAGCGCCAAGGGCGAGGCACGAAACGCCATCCTCAAGTACATCGGCAGCGTGAACGGCATCCCCGCCGACAAGATGACCGACATTCAAGCAGCGATCGACCACGGCGACATCGCCACCGCAAACCGGTTGCTCGGCGACGCGTCACGTACCCGCACAGCAGCGGTCAAAGCCGACGCCAACGACTATCAGATCGGACTGGCTGAGCAGAAGCTCGACCACCTCGCTCGTGATCGTTCCACGACCATCAGCGTTCGTAAGGTCTCGGGCAACTCAGGCAACGTGTTCTTCGCGAAGGGCACTGGCGGTGCACCTGGTGGCAGCGCCATCGTTGGCGAGCAAGGTCCCGAAGAGATCGAACTGCCACGAGGATCGATCGTGCGAGATGCAGGCTCGACCAAGAAGCGAGCCATGGCACGAGGCAACGCCCCGACCGTCGTAAACAACTACTTCCCGCCAGGTGTGCGACCTGACGACGTGGCACGCGCTACCCGCCGCTACAACGACATCCAGGGGCCACTGTGAACGCATGGAATGAGGCCCACTGGAACGAGGACCGCTGGCCATCGGTAGCTATTGCCGACATGTTGCAGACTCCGCCAGTGGCGGGCCGTGGTGCCCTCATTGGTCTCGATGACTGGAGATACGCGGTAGAGATCGCACTCCCCGACGACCCCGCAGGCGTCTGGGGTGTCGGCACCTGGGATGACGGCACCGACGAGAGCGCATCATGGAACTCTCTGCAGTGGCACGACCTGACCCCGTACTCACGTGGTGAGACATGGACGACCGGCAGTGACGAGCCATACGGACGCCCTCGCATTGGCTCCCTCGACGTGGAGATTGCCAACCCTGACGACATCTGGTCACCCTTCAACGCTGCGCGCCCTACCGCCTACTTCGGCCCCGGCACCATCATCAGAGTGTCTGTGCACTCACCGACGCACGCCCTGCGCTGGCTCCCTCAGTTCACGGGGCTTGTCGACTCTTGGACCTTCTCTACAAGGGGAGTGGGCGCAGACCGCCCCATCTCCATCCAGGCAAACCAGACCCTCCGCTACCTGTCGCAGATCGATGAGAACGCCCTCGACTCGGTTGTAGGACTTGACGACGATGCAGAAGAACGCATCTCCCGACTCCTTGAGGCTTCGGACTGGCCCTACGGCTTCAAGGTGGACGCCGAGAACCTCGTAGGAGCGGGCACCCAGTACCAACTCCAGTCCACGGACATGGCAGCTAACCGACTGTCTGAGTGCTACCTCTCTGCCGACTCAAACGATGCAGTGTTCCGCACCGACCGCACCGGGGCCGCTCTGCTTTGCGCCCCCAATTGGTTCGGTGATGACGACGGTGCAGACCCTGACGTCTGGCCGTTGGTCACGCTCTCAAGCGCTGGCCACGGAGAGAGGCCGTATCTCAACTTCGCCCCCGAAGAGTTCCGCGCGGTGAGCGGTGGCACCGACTCGCTTTACGTGCCCTACGACGCTGACACCTTCGACGTGTCCAACACAGATGAATCAGTCGTCAACGATGTGAGGCTCGCCCGTTCCGGGGGCACTCAACAGAGCTTTCAGCAGGCCGCAAGCATCCAACGGTACGGACGTCGAAGCCTCGTGCGCAGTGACCTGCTGAACCGTCATGACACCACGGTGAGATCTCTCGCGTATCACACCTCATTCCGTCGGGGTCTGAACTCCATCCGCATCGAGAACCTCGACGTATCGACATCAGACCGTGGAGACGACGTGTACCTCTGCATGCTCGCCGCTGACATCGGCGCGTCCAGCTTCGTGCTCTTCCCCGACGGCTCGCCCCCTGGCCGTCCCAGCGTGCTCGGCTCCATCCGTTCCATCACGCACCGAGTGACGCCCCGTAACTCGGGGTCTGTCACGTGGAACACGTCCGTGTCAATTGACACACGCACCGTCTACAAGCTCCCCGCCGCTCAACTCCCGAGCGACCCCGAACCTGTCTAACCCCCCAACCCCCTGAAAGAGAGAACACCCCATGACCATCGACTCAGTAGCAGCAGGACAACTCATCGACCCCGCTTGGGGTAACTCGGTAGCCGACCAACTCAACGACCTGCCTGCCAGTATCCAGCACGACTCAACCTCTGTAACCCTCAGCTCGACAGGTACTGCCGTTATCACGTTCCCGCAGGCATTCACAGGTACTCCCTCCATGCCCGCCCCTACCGTCGCCGGTACGAGCACCTACGTGGCCATGGTCCTGTCGCTGTCGGCAACGTCATTCACCGTCGCAGTGCGTAGGAACGACAACGGCGCTGCCCTGGCAAGCACCACCGCAAACATCGGCTGGATTGCCATTGGCGAGCTTGCCTGACCCTCACCTTCAATACCCCTCGATATCACTCACCGTAGGGGGACTTCTTGCTACCATCTCGCCCCTTTACATGGCAGATGTCGGGGGTTCGAGTCCCTCTGCGCCCACCAAGTAGTCGTCTCTCGAACCCTGTCCTGCAAAGGCCAGGGTTCGTTCATTTCTGACGAACGCAGCGCCTCGCATCGCCTCCTCCTTCGTGGCGAGCTATGGTCCCGACATGTCGACCACCGACGTTCGCCGGCTCAGTCTGATTGGGGTTGCCGCATCGTTGCTTGTGATTGTTCCGGTCGGCGTAGCCGGGGCGCAGGACGGATCGACCGAGTCCACCATCACGGCACCTGCGCCACCGCCCCTGAACCCGACGCAACTCGATGCCGACGGCTTTCGGGTCTTCACTGCCTACACCAACGCTTCGCTGGAAGTCATCCACTGTCGGGACGTGAGCTGTACTGATGCATCGCGCACGTTCCCCGATCCCGACAACGAGGTGACAGGACGATTCGGGAGCTCGCTGGTGCTCGACGCGAATGGTTTTCCGGTGATCAGCTACTACGGGATCCGAACAGCGGACCTTCGAATCATGCACTGCAACGACCCGGACTGTGCGGGCAACGACGAGTCGATCGCCACACCGATCCTCGAAGGAGTCACCGGACAATACTCGGACCTTGTCCTCGATGCCTCCGGCAACCCGGTCGTGGCCTACTACGACACGACTCGGGGACGACTCGGACTCCTTGTGTGCGATGACCCCAACTGCGAAGGCGACGAGACTCCGGTGTTCCCGGACCCCGACCGGGTCACCGGTCGATTCGGCAAATCGGTCGCGCTGAGCGCCGCGGGACATCCCGTCGTCACCTACTGGGACGTCACCAACCAGCGGTGGAAGCTGCTGCAATGCGGGACCCCCGCCTGTGCGGGCCCGGTCCGGATCATCGAACTCGGTGATTACCCACCGACCGACTACCCGCCGGCGTCGATCGTTCCGTCGACCCAGTTCTCGCCTGACACCCAGCTCGAACTGCCGGCCACCGGTCAGCGGTCACCCTTCTCGGCGGCGGTGCCCGCTGGAATGCTGCTGGCAGGCCTCGTCCTCGTCGTTGCTACTCGGCGCGCTCCACGTCACCGATGACGTGATCCGTCGGGGTCTCCAGTGACCCCGACGTCGCCCGGCGGGCGTTCGAGGTGACAAGGATGAACACACCGATCACCACGAGGGTGCCGCCTGCAAGCTCGGCTGCGCCGAGCACCTCATCGCGGATCAGCCATCCGAAGAACACCCCGAAGACCGGAATGAGGTACGCCGTGGCCGACGCTTGAGTGGGCGATGCCCGCTGAGCGACCAGGGCCATCAGCGAGAACGTCACCGCGTTGGCAGGGATCGCGGCATACAACACCGGCACCAGGAGCCCCAGGGACCAATCGGTTGACCCGCTGCCTTCGACGACCAGGCCAAACGGGATCAGGACACACGCCGACATGATCAGCTGGACCCCGACGAGCATGATGGGGCTGATCGCACTGAAGTCACGCCATTTCATGAACACCGTGCCGAAGGCCCAGGCCACCGACGACACCACGAGTGCGCCGATCCCGATCGCAGCTGTCTCACCGCTCAGCGACGGCGACGCCAAGACGACGGTGCCGGTGAAGCCCACACCGAGGCCGATCATCCCGAGCCTGCTGACCCGAATCCCGAGCAACGCGACCGTCAACAGCGCAGTGAAGAGCGGCATCGTGCTGGACACGAGCGACGCCACACCGGCGGGCACCCTGCTGACTCCGACGACCAGCAACCCGCTCGACACCGTGGTGATGCTGAGCGACACGACGAGGATCCGGCGATAGTCGACCACCCGCCGCGGAAACCGCTCGCCGCGAAGCAGCGCGACCGCAAGCAGGACCGAGCCGCCGATCACCGTGCGCATCCCTGCGAGCAGGATCGGCGTGGTGTGGTCGAGCGCGAACTTGAGCGCGGTGAAATTGCCGCCGATCAGAATGGCGACCAGGAAGACCGTGGCCAGAACTGTTCGCTGCTTCATCGTTGCTCGTCCAGGCGACGATCACCAAGGCGCGTGATGTGAGCAGACCGTTCCCGGCGGCCTCGCGTCGATCGAGCAGAAGGACCAAGGCCCACATGGCCACCGTGGCAGGTCCGCGTGAGCAAAAGACGCTCGGGCGAACGCGATTTCCGTGCAGCAAGAAGTGCTCGGCGATCGCTCCGGCGAGCAGCCCGCTCCGGCGGTTCATGAGGCAACGTCTATGACCAGCCGCCGTCGGCGCTGATGACCTGACCGAACGTGAACGTCGATGCGTCGCTTGCAAGGAAGAGCGCGAGTTCGGCGGTCTCGGTCGGGGTGCCAAGGCGCTGAGCGGGAACCTCGCTCCGCAATCGATCGAGGAACTTCTCGTTCTCCATGATCGAGGGCGGGTAGTAGGTCTCGTTCTGGACGAAATTCTGTGCGATCGCATTGAGTCGGACGTTGTGTGCTGCGAGTTCGTGACCGGCGGAACGGACGAAGGCGTTCTGAGCAGCACGCGCGGTGACGTAGCTCGTTGCCTGGGGACGCATGCGCCGCAGTGGCGACGACGACGTGATCGCCACGATCGAGCCGCCACCGCGATCGATCAACGGTTGCGTGGCCGCCCGCACGAGACGCATGAGCGGGTGCACCATCGCGTCGAATCCCGCCAGCCAGGGTTCATCGTCGATGTCGCGGACGCGTGCGCCATACGCCGGGAGATCGAGGTTCGCGACGACGACGTCGATGTCACCGGCGGCTGCAACCAGGTCGTCGGGTTCGGTCGGACCGGTGAGCGTGCCGGGATCGGCGACGACGTCGGCGCCCTCGGCCTGGAACAGCTCGACGATCGCCGGCCCCATGTAGGAGTCGCAACTCGTCACGAGGGCACGTTTGCCCCCCAAGCGCTCAGTCATCCTCGCTGACAGTAGCGCCTCGGTCGTTTCGGTCGGTATTCGTCGGCGAAGTCTGATGGTGTAGTTGACATCCATCCTCTCTGACCATTTTTAGGCTCTTCGAGGCGACTGTTCTGGGTGGCTGACCTGAGTGGATGAGAGGGTAAAGGGTCGAACCCGGCAAAAAAAAGGCACAGAAAATGGTGACTAAACCACAAGGTGCGGTTGTCGGGACAAATCACTCAAGAGTCACCTCGAGTCGGCCGACTAACCACAGTGAGAGAAATCGAAACGGTTGGCCGCGTCCGGCCCTCAACCAGCGCGCGGGATGCGTTGGCGAACGAGACAAGCAACAACACCTGGAGTATGGCGTGATCAAACACAACCCAAAGAACCGCACAGCGAATCGATTCGAGCACCGGGGCGCGCGGCGCGCGATGCGCGTCGCAATCGCCGGCGCGCTGGTGGTCTCGCTGGTCACCACCGTCGCACCGTCAGGAGTGGTGCAGGCCGACTTCGCGCCCGACATCTTCGACCCGACGACCCCGGGAAACACGAACCTGCTCGACGAGCCGTTCTCCGGCGCCGCGGGCACCGTGCCCGCAGGGTGGACGAGCACCCCTGCAGGTGCAACGGGTTGGACGACGTTCACCGCACCGCTCGCCAGCGGAAACGCCGGCAACATCCCCGCCGCCGACGGCGGTTTCATTGCCCACGATGACTCCAGCGGCAACAGTGCCACGCTCCTCTCGCCGCTCATCGACCTCACCGCCGCCACCACGCCCGTCCTGACGTTCGACGCCCACAGCTACGCCCTCACCGGGTTCGACGGTCAGACGCTCGGCTCGACGGACAAGTCCTATGTCCAGATCAACGTGCTCGACGCCGCGGGAAATCAGCTGGCCACTGTTTTCGAACTCGGCGACACCGATCTCAACGGCGCCGACGGTTGGCTCGACTTCGACATCCTGCTCACCGAGTTCATCGGCCAGCAGGTGCAACTCGAGATCAACTTCGTGAACGGGCCGAACGACGTCCACGACATCGCGCTCGACAACATTGCCGTTGCCGACGTCGGCGTACCGATCACCTCGCCCATCCTGCCGCCCGAATCGGTCCGCTTCTTTCTTCCGATGTCGGCAGCCGACATCGCAGTCGCCCACACCCACCTGCGCAGCAACATCGAGTGCCCTGCAGATTTCGGTGCTCAGGACACGATCACCGAGTTGACGGCGATCACTATTGCCGACACCGAACTCGACGCAGCCGGCAACCCGACGTCCGCCATCATCTTGTACGACCACATCGAGGACGGCTTCGTGTCGTCGATTTCACGACAGCAGATCACCACCGAAGTCTGGGGCGACGGCGATCCGACCAACGGTTTCCCGCCCGGCCAACCCGACGATCTTTTGTTCCCCGGTGAAGTCATCGTCCTCACGACGGTCAGCGACCCCGGTGTCGCGCTACAGGACGACGGTGCCGGTGGCACCGAGCCCGCCGTGCTCGGCGCCGAGATCGTCGGCTTCGACTCCACGCAGCAATATGACCTGAACTACGACGCCGGCGACCGCGTCACGTCGGCAACGGGTCTGATCGTGACTCGCGTCGGTTGGAACGACGGTTCTTCCACGCTGCTCGCCGGTGCGGTCGAAGTGGTCGACACCACCGCCTGGGGCTCCCGCTACGAGCTGCCCATCGGCGAAGACCTTGGCACCGACGCCTTCGAATACGTCAGTGCGTCGATCATGGCGCGCAACGACGGCACCGTCGTCACGCTGCCCGACGGCTCGACCGTCACGCTCGACGCAGGTGAGTCGTACTTCATCAACGGCGGCCTGAATGTCGGCGATGTGATCACCTCGTCGGGCGGCAGTGTCAGCGTGAACGTGGTTTCAGGTGAGACCTGTACCGGATTCGAGGGTCGCTGGTTCCGGCTGCCGCCGACCCGCCTGTTCGACGACACGTACTACTCACCCGTCTCCGGCAACGGCACGACCGGTGGTTCCGACGTGTTCCTCTACAACCCGGGCGCTGCGCCGATCACCGTCGAGGTCTTCGACCGAAACGGATTGCTGACCACGGTCACCGTGCCCGCCGGGAGCACGGTGTCCGTCGCCGTGGACACCCCGGACTCCGGCTACCGCATCGAGGGGTCAGGCGAATTCTCGGCGTTCCAGCTCTATGACACCGACAACACGCAGCGTGACTGGGGATTCGGACTGCTCGGCACCGATCAACTCTCGCCCGCGCTCCAGGCCGGCCTGGCGATCGGCGTCGACCCGACATCGGGCGACACGACCACCATCGCCAGCCCGATCTGGATCAGCCCGTTCTGGGGCGGCACGGGCCCGGCGCCCGGTCCCGTGCAACTCTGTATCGACTGGAACGGCGACGGCGGCCCGCTGCAGCTCGGCGGCGATCCGAACAACACCTACGACACGGTCATCACCGCGGTGGAACTGGAAGGCATCCGCCTCGACGAGGCCAACAACCCCGGGTCCAACGATCTCACCGGTACCAAGGTCTTTGCCTGTAACCCAGCCAACCCCACCGATCCGAACGTCGCCGAGTGGCTGCTGACCGGCGCCTGGGGTCAAGACACCACGGGCCCTGGTGGCTCACCGTCGATCGACGTCGGTACCGGCATCTTGAACCTCCCGGCGTTCTCGATGAGGAAGGACATCACCAACATCGAAGACGACAACGGCAACGGCATCACCGACGTCGGTGACACCGTCCAGTACACGCTGACCGTCACGAACGATTCCGGCGTCGCGATCCGTCGCAACTCGCTCAAGATCTTCGACAACCTCCCGACCGGCCTCGACTACCTCGAAGGCACGACATTCATCACACCCGAGCTTGCACCGCTGGGCGGCGGCTCTCCAGAACTGGTGCCCGACGACGTTGGTGGCCTGACGGAGTTCCCTCTCGATGATGGTGACCCGTCCAACCTCCTGTGGGAAGACGGCAGTAACCCTGCCCTGTTCAGCGACGACTTCGATGACGGCATCTGGTACAACCGTCAGCTCGACGGCGGGGAGACGATCACGATCACCTTCGAAGCCGAGATCCTGTTCGTCCCGACGAACAACGAAGTCGTCAACATCGCCGGCGTCACTGACGAACGATTCACCAAACTCGGCGACGTATCGTTCATCATTCCCGACTTCATCACCGTTGGAAACCGGGTCTGGCTCGACGAAGACGGCGACGGCGTGCAAGACGCGGGCGAGGACGGCATCGCAGGTGTTCCTGTCACGCTCACCTACGACGTCCTCGACAATGGGGTGGCGACGACGGTCGTTCTCGAGACGATCACCGACGCCAATGGCGGGTACATCTTCACCGATCTGCCGATTCTGCCCGAGGGAGAGACCTACACCGTGACCATCTCGCCGCCCGCGGGTCTCGACGGCACCTATGAAGAAGACGGCTCGCTCGACTCGACGGTCGTCCTCACGTCGGATCCGTTCGGGACCGACGCCGCCAACCCGCTCGCCCTGCAACCCGGCGAGGAGCACGACACCACCGACTTCGGCTTGAACTGGGTGCCGCCGGTGAACACCGACGGCACCGGCGTCGGCGCGATTGGCGACACGATCTGGTCCGACGCGGACGGCGACGGCATTCAAGACCCGGGCGAAGCCGGACTCGGGGGAGTGACAGTCAACCTGTTCTCCGACCCTGACGGTGATGGCGTGTACGACACCCCAGCCGGCACCACGACCACCGATGCCAACGGCAACTACATCTTCGACGACCTCCCACCGGGTGCCTACGTGGTCGAAGTCGACCCGGCGACGCTGCCGGCAGGTGTCACGCAGACCGGCGACCCCGACGGAACGCTGGACAACCAGAGCAACCCGATTCCGCTTGCACCCGGTGACGTCTACGTCAACGCCGACTTCGGCTACACGGGCATCGCGAACACGATTGGTGACACGGTCTGGTTCGACGGCAACGGCGACGGCATCGTCGACCCCGACGAGCCCGGCTTCGCCGGTGTGACCGTCGTGCTGCTCGACTCGAACGGCGACGTCGTCGCGACCACGATCACCGACGCGAACGGCAACTACAGCTTCACCGGCGTGCCCGACGGCGACTACCAGGTCTGGGTCAACGACACCGACGACGTCCTCGGCGACTTCGCACCGATCTCGGACCCCGACGGCACCCTCGACGGCCGCACCGACGTCTCTGTGGCGGGTGGCCAGAACGCCGACACAGCCGACTTCGGGTACGCACCGCCCGACGCTGACGCGAACGAGGGCCTGATCGGAGACACGATCTTCATCGACTACGACGGCGACGGCGTCGCCGGCCCCGGCGAAGGAATCGAAGGCGTACGCGTGGAACTCTTCGACGAGTTCGGACGACTCGTCGGCGTGACGTATACCAATGAGAACGGCCAGTACGCGTTCGGCGACCTCCTCCCGACCGGAGACGGCGTCTACACGATCATCGTCGACGAGACCACGCTGCCCGCCGGGCTGGTGCCGAGCGTCGACCCCGACGGCCCGCCGAACAACCAGTCCCAGACGCCGCTCGGCGACGGCGAGCAGATCTACGACCAGGACTTCGGCTACGTACCTGCCGACCCGGCGTCGCTGTCCGGCACCGTGTGGGAAGACACCGACGCCGATGGCGTCCTCGATCCCGACGAAGCCGATCGCTTCGAAGGCGTCACGATCGTGCTCACCGAGACGGTGACCGAGACGGTCACCGTCTTCGTGCCGGACCCGAACGACCCCGAAGGCGGCCAGAACGTCGAGATCACCACGACGAGCGAACGCGTCGTGGCAACCACGACCACCGACGCCGACGGCAACTACAGCTTCGACAACCTGCCACCGGGCGACTATGTCGTGCGGGTATCCGACGACGACAACATCGTCGGGGGCTACTGGCACTCGGACGCTCCCGCACCGGGAACCGATGGCCAGTCCCAGGACGACTCCGGCTACCCGGTCACGCTCGGCCCCGGCGACACCGACTCCACTGCTGACTTCGGGTACTACATCGACCCGGGCAGCGTCGGCAACATCGTCTTTGACGACGCGAACGGCAACGGCATCTTGGATCCCGGCGAAGTCGGCATTCCCGGAGCAACCGTCGCTCTCGAAATCACCTACCCGAGCGGCGACACCATCACGCTCGTCACCATCACCTCCGACGGAACCACCGACATCGACGGCGACGGCGTGATCGATCCGGCCGGTTCGTACTTCTTCGACAACCTGCTGCTCGACGAGGACTTCAACGGTGACCCGGCGACTGCAGACCCCGACGAGCCGACCTTCGAGGTCAGCGTCATCGAGCTCCCCGCACCGTTCGACGAGGACTATGTTTCCACCGACCCGTTCGGCGTCACCGACGGTGACGACATCGGCGGCGACCCCACATACGACGACGATGCCGACGACCCCGACGGCACGCCTGCATTCCCCGGCCAGGGCGTCAGCGACCCCACCAACGACTTTGGTTACGTGCTGGAGGCGGAACTCGGCGGCGTCGTCTACGAAGACCTGGATGGCGACGGTGACCAGAACGGCGCCGATCCCGGCATCGCCGGTGCCGAAATCACCATCACACCGCCGGCCGATGTCGACCTCGGCAACGGTCCCGGCGTTCCGCTCGTCGTCCTCACATCCGACGGGACCACCGACGTCGACGGCGACGGCGCGATCGACCCGGCAGGCTCCTACTACGTCGGCGACCTGCTGCCTGGTGACTATGAGGTCGAGGTCACCTCACTGCCCGACGAGTACGCACAAATCGAAGACCCGGACGCCATCATCGACAGCGCCACCACTGTCACCCTTCCACCAGGCGGTTCCGAGCTCGAGAACGACTTCGGATATGCAACGCCGACGCTCGACATCGAAAAAGCAACCAACGGCGTCGACGCTGACGACCCGACCGGTCCGTTCCTCGAAGAGGGCGCTGCTGTCATCTGGACCTACACCGTCGAGAACACCGGCGCGATCCCGGTCGGCGTCCCGACGGTCACCGACAATCAGGGTGTCGTGGTCACGCAGGTCACCCTTCCGAACGGATTGAACGCCGGCGACTCGAATCTCGACGGCGTGCTCGACCCCGGCGAGACCTGGCAGTTCTCCGGTGACGGAGTCGCCACGTCGGGTCAGTACGTGAACTCCGCAGAGGCCGTGTCGTCGTGGACCGACTCGACCGGCACCGACCAGACGGTCTCCTCCGACGAGGACCTCTCCCACTACTTCGGCGTCGTCTCAGAGATCGAGATCCAGAAGACCGTCGCCGCCGGTGCAGGAGCGCCCTGCCCCGGGATCGAACTCGTGAGCGGCTCCAGTGGTGACCCGGTCACCTACTGCTTCGAAGTGGAGAACACCGGCACGGTCACCCTTGCCGACGTCGCCATCACCGATGGCGACCTCGGAATCGCACTCGCTGACCTGACTTTCGTGTCCGGTACCGCCCTGCAGGGCGATGGCACGCTCGACCTCGCTCCCGGCGAGAGCGCCGTGTTCTCGTTCAACTCGACGATCACCGGCGACCTCCTCAACACCGCAGAGGCGACTGGAACGCCGATCGACGACATCACCGACCCGGCCAACCCGGTGCCCTTCGACCCCACCGTCGTCGACCCCCCGACCGCTGAGGACACCGCTGAGGTCGACGAAGTTCCGACGTTCGTCGTGACCAAGACCAATGACGCCGACGGCGACGGAGTCTTCACGGACACTGAACCGGCACAGGCCGCAGTCTCGACCGTGCCGTTCCAGGTGACCATCTCCAACGATGGCATCGACCCGGTGACCTTCACGGCGATCACCGATGCCGTCGGCGGCGTCGATCGTCCGCTCACCGACCTCGCATGCACTCTCGACTCCGATGGCTCAGTCATCGCGGTCGGCGACTCGATCCCCGGCGGCGACGCAGTCACCTGCACGTTCAGTGCCGAAGTCGACTTGACCAACGCGATGGCGGAGACCGACATCATCAGCGTCGATCTCATCGACGACGATGACAACACGGTCACCAACGACGACGATTCGACCGTCACCGGCGAAGCCGCGGTCATCGTCGACAAGACGTTCGTTTCGGCCACCGACGCCGACAACGACGGCATCTACGACGTCGTCTTCACGGTCGAGGTCTCCAACGAGGGCACGACGTCGTCCACGTACGACCTCGACGACACTCCGGGCTTCGACGCCGACCTCACCATCGATTCGGGATCCGCATCGGTCGTCACCGACGGCGTCAACACTCCCGCGACGCCCGTCGCATTCACTGCACCGACCTGGACCCTGGCGACCGGCCAGGCCATCTCACCCGATGAGACTCAGACCTACACGCTGACCTTCGTGGTCGATGCAGCCACCGTGCTCGACGACCCGACAGCACTGAGCGCGTGCGACCCCGCTGGCGCCGCCGCAGGCCAGGGATTCTTCAACGAGACGACCCTCACCGTCGCCGGCGAAGAGACACCGGCTGAGGATTGTGGCGATCTGCTGTTCCCCGACATCTCCGTCGAGAAACTCTTCGTCTCGGCTGTCGACGACGACGATGACGGGGTCTACACCGTCACGTACACCGTCGAGGTCAACAACGCCGGCACCGGTACGGGCGTCTACTCACTCGACGACACCCCCGGATTCGACACCGACCTCGTCATCGGCGCTGGAACCGCCACGGTGTCGAGCAACGGCGCCAACACGCCTGCCGCCCCCGGAGCGTTCACCGCTCCGACGTGGACGCTTGCGACGGATGAGGTCATCGACCCGACCGAGACACACACCTACACGCTCGTCTTCGACGTCGATGCAACCGCAATTGCCAATGACCCGGCGGTGCTCTCCACCTGCGGCGCAGCCACCCCGGCGGCTGGCGAAGCACTCTTCAACGAAGCCGAACTGACCTACAGCGGCCAGACCGAGCAGGACGACGCCTGTGGCGACCTGCCGCTGCTCGCAATCGACAAGTCTCCCGCCGTGATCTCCAACGACCTCGACGGTGACGGCGAAGCCGACCTGGGTGACACGCTCACTTACACGATCACGGTCACCAATTCCGGCGGCCAGCCGCTCACCGGCGTCACCGTCGTCGACTCGATCATCCCGACGATCACCTGTCAGCGAGCCGACGCCAGTTCGTTTGCCCACGTTGCCGGCGACGACCTCGCAGTCGGCGAAGTTGTGACCTGTACCGGCGACTACGAAGTCGTCGGCACTGATGTCACGGCGGCCGAAGTCGAGAACACCGCCACGGCCAACTCGAACGAGACGCCCCCGGTCGACGACACCGAAGTGATCCCGGTTCCGCCGGCCGTCACCCTCGTCAAGGACGTCGCCGAGCTCGTCAGTCTCGGTGGAGCCCGGTACGAGATCACGTACACGATCACGGTCGGCAACACCGGCTCTGAGGGAACGTACTCGCTGACCGATGAGCTCCAGTTCGGCGCAGGCATCGTGATCGACTCAGTTGTCGTCGCCAACACGGTTCCGGGCACGATCACACCCAACGCAGGATTCAACGGCATCGGCGATCAGGTGATCATCCCGGTCGCCAGTCCCGAGGTGCTCGCCTTCCAGGACACCCACGTCTACACCGTCACCGTGCAGGCAACTGCAGATCCTGCGATTGTGACCCCGGCTGCACTCGTTTGCCCGCCTCCGGGCTCAGGTGAGAGCGGAGGCTTCGCCAATACTGCGACCGTCGCCATGGACGACGACACCGTTGCCGACGACGCATGTGACGCTCCTGAGGCGATCGAAGTGACCGTCGACAAGCAGGTGTCATCCGGCCCGACCTTGGAAGCTGACGGCACGTACACGATCGTCTACGACGTCGTCGTGACCAACCAGACATCAGGAATCGGCACCTACGACCTCGTCGATGAACTCCAGTTCGGCGGCGGCATCACCGTCCTCGGCGCAGAGATCGCCAACGTCTTGCCGGGAACGATTGCGACCAGCGCGACGTGGGACGGCCTCGCCGACACACTGGCGGTCGACGACGGGCCGATCGCTGCCCTCGAGACACACTCCTTCACCGTCACCGTCACGCTCGACGCACTCGGACTCGAGTCCCCGATCGCCGCCGAGTGCGACACGGCTGCCGAGCCCGGGCCGGGTGGATTGCTCAACACGGTCGAAGTCACCGCCGCCGGTGACACCGACGAGGCCGACGCGTGTGCACCGGTCCCAGCGCCCGACCTGAACATCACCAAGATCGTCGATCCGACAAGCCCCACTGCGAACGCGGACGGCACCTACGACATCATCTACACGATCGAGGTCTCCAACGTCGCTGAGGGTCCGGGACGCTACGACTTGATCGACGACCTGGCCTTCGGCGCCGGCATCATCGTGAACTCCGCCGTGGTCACCTCGGCCGACGTCCCCGACGACCTCACCGGTTGGACGGGCTCAGGCACGATCGTCACCGGGGTCGACATCGCCGGCCTCGCCAGCGACACCTACACCGTGACCGTCAACGCCAGCGTGCCCGCATCGGTGCCCGCGACCGCACGCGACTGCACACTCGACCCGGATGACGCGGGCGCCACCGGATTCCTGAACACCGCCGACCTGGTCGTCGGCGGGGAAGTGGCAGACGAGGCCGACGCCTGCGTCGAAGCGCCACCCGCGAACATCGGTGTCACCAAGACGATTCCTGCCGACGGGTTCGTCCAGAACGCCGACGGCACGTACTCCATCACCTACGACCTGATCGTGACCAACACCGGCGCAGGCGCCGGCGAGTACGAACTCGATGACGTCATCACCTTCGGGGATGGCATCACCATCGATGCCGCCGACGTCGTGGCGACGGATCCTGCCGGGCTCGCCACGAACCCCGACTGGGACGGTCTGACCGACTTCGACATCACCACCGGCCTGGTCGCCCTCGACGGAACCGACCTGCCCACAGGAACACTCACTCACACCTACACGATCACCGTGACAGGCGACTCGTCCGGGCTTGCGAGCGCGGAGGATGGCGACTGTGATCTCACAGCAGGTGAGAGCGGCACCGGTTACCTCAACACCGTGACCGTCACCTCCGACGGGGTCGAGCAGAGCGACGATGCCTGTGATCCGAACCCGGAACCAGAGATCTCCATCGACAAGGCGTTGACCTCCGGGCCGACGCTGCAGGCTGATGGGACATTCGCCATCGAATACACGATCACCGTGGCGAACACGGGCGGCTTCGGCACCTACGACCTCGCCGACGAGATCCAGTTCGGTAACGGCGTCACACCAGTCGCCGGAACCGAATCGGTCACGAACACTGTGCCGGGCGACGGCACCATCGAAGCCGGACCCGGCTGGGTCGGCGGAGCGTGGGATGGCATCGCCAGCACGACGATCACCACCGGACAGGGCCTGCCGGCCGGCGGGACCCATGCGTACGTGGTCACCGTCGTGGCCAACGTCGACCCACTCATCGTGGAATTCCCGACCGATGCGCCGTGTCCGCCTCCGGGATCAGGCGAGAACGGCGGCTTCGCCAACACCGCCTCGATCACGTCGGCTGAAGTGGTGAGCAGCGACGACGCCTGCGAACCCGTCCCCGAACCGGACCTGGCGCTGACCAAGAACATCGTCTCCGGACCAACAGACCTCGGTGACGGCACGTACTCGATCACCTACGACGTGTCCATCCAGAACTCTGGTGACGGACCCGATGCCTATGACCTCGACGACGAACTCCGCTTCGGGGCGGGCATGACGATCGTCTCGTCGGCGGTGACCAACCTGTTGCCGGGCACCATCGTCACGAACCCCGCATGGGACGGAACCGGCACCACCAACGTGGTCACCGGCGAACCGATCATCGGCCAGGCGACCCACACGTACCAGGTGACCGTGGTCGCTGATGCGATCACTGTCCTCACCGCTGCCGACGCCGAGTGCTCCGACGACGGCACGCTCAGCGCCGGCGGGTTCTTGAATGTCGCATCGATCGACTCCTCCTCCGAGGTGGCCGACGCGAATGACTGTGCCGAGCTGCCGCTCCCGATCGTCACCCTCGCCAAGGGCGTCGCTACCGGGCCGGTCGAGCAGGCCGGCAACCCCGGCGTGTACGACATCACGTACGACATCGTCGTCACCAACACGGGTGCCGGCTCAGGTCGCTACGACCTCGGCGACGACCTCCAGTTCGGGGCCGGCATCACGGTGCTGTCGGCCGCGGTGGCCAGCAACGACACGGCGACCGACTTGAGTGCATGGACGGGCGCCGGTGTGATCGTCACCGATGAGCCGATCGCAGCCGGCGCAGCACACACCTTCACGGTGACCGTCAGTGCACAACTCGACCCGGCGACGCTGTCGACCGACCGTGACTGCACGCTCGACCCCGCCACCGAGGACGGAACCGGGTTGTTGAACAACGCCACGCTGTCCGGCCCGTTGGTCGACATACAGGAAGAAGACGCATGTGCACCGCTTCCGGACCCTGACATCTCGATCGCCAAGACGGTCACGTCCGGCCCGACACTCGTCGGCTCGAACGACTACGACATCACCTACGACATCGTCGTCACCAACGCCGGACTCGGCGTGGGTCAGTACGACCTGTCCGACGACCTGTCCTTCGGTGCCGGCATCACCGTGGTCAGCGCTGCGGTCACTTCCGCCGACGTCGCCACCGACCTCAGTGCCTGGGTGGGCGCAGGAGCAGTAACGACCGGCGAAGCCATCGCCGGCACGACCGAGCACACCTACACCGTCACCGTGCGGGCCAATGTGGCCGCCGGGACACTGCCGGTCGAGCGTGACTGCACCGTCGACCCTGGGGCGGGCGGTGGAAGTGGGCTGTTGAACACTGCGATGCTCTCCACACCGTTCGGCGACCCCGTCGAGGCCGAGGCGTGCGAACCGATCCCGAATCCGGATCTGTCGATCGACAAGACGGTCGCTGCCGGCCCGACATCGCTCGGCGGCGACCAGTTCCGAATCGTCTACGACATCGTCGTCACCAACGCCGGTGACGCAATCGGCGAATACGACCTGTCCGATGAACTCACCTTCGGCGGCGGAGTCACCATCGACGCCGCCACGATCACCTCGGCTGACGTCGACGTCAGCGGCTCGACGTGGGACGGAATCGCCACGACGACCGTCATCGACGACGTCCCGATCGACGCGACGACGGCGCACACCTACACCGTCACCGTCGACGTGACGGTTGCGTCAGGCATTGCGCCGACCGACCGTGACTGCGCCCTCGACCCGGCCGCCGGCGAAGACGGCACGGGCTTGTTGAACACTGCCTCGATGACGGTGCCGGGATCGCCTGCACCGCTGATCGATGACGCCTGTGGCGAACTCCTCGCGCCGGAGTTGACCATCGAGAAGGACGTGGCGTCCGGGCCGACACTCAGTGCCGATGGCACGTACACCGTGATCTACGACGTCGTCGTCACGAACCTCGGCGACGGTGTCGGTGACTACGACCTGATCGACGAGCCCGACTTCGGCCCGGCAATCACCATCGTGTCGGCAACCGCCGAGACGGCCGATGCCACACTGCCGAACCCGCAGACCTGGGACCCGGTCGCCGACGAGTTCACGATCGCCACCGGCGTGCCGATCACTGCCGGCGAAGTCGACAGCTACACCTTGACCTTCGTCACCACCGTCGATGCTCCGACGCTTGTCGACACCGCCGGTGACTGCACCGCTGGGCCGACGCCGAACACTTCGGAGTACTTCAACTCTGCCGAGATCGTCGTCGACGGCGTGTCGCAGACCGATGATGCCTGTGCACCGCTGCCCGGCCCCGCACTGGAAGTCACCAAGACGGTGTCGCCGAACCCGCTGACGCCGAACAGCGAGGGCATCTACGACGTGGTGTACGAAGTCACGGTCACCAACAGCGGCGAGGGTCCCGGCGACTACACGCTCAACGACACGTTCGCCTTCGGGGACGGTGTCGAGGTCCTCGACGTCGAAGTGACCGATGCTCCGGCATCGGCAACGACTACCGACGACTTCGACGGCGACACGCAGCCGCTCCTCGGTACGGGAGAACTTGCCGCCGGCGCCTCGCACGTGTACACGATCGCAGTGCGCGTCAACACCGGCGGGGTGACCGTCGGCTCGGCACTCGACTGCACGGTCGATGACGGCGAGTCCGGCACCGGGTTGCTGAATACCGCTGTCGTCGGTCCTGATGCAGCCGTGCCGACCGCCCAAGCGTGTGTCGAGATCCCCGAGGTCGCCGATCTCTCGCTCGTGAAAACGGTCGATCAACAAACCGTGACGATCGGTGAAGCCGTGACCTTCACGCTCACCGTCACCAACGGCGGGCCGTCGACGGCGACCGGTGTCACTGTTGCTGATGCGCTGCCCGCGACGTTGACGTACGTCTCAGACGACGGTGCCGGTGCGTACGACGCGGCGAGCGGGATCTGGACGATCGGATCGATTCCCGTCGGCGAGTCCGTGTCGCTTTCGATGGTCGTGACCGTCGGCGAAGGAGTCAGCGTCAACACTGCCGAAGTGGCGAGCGCCGACCAGCCGGATCCTGATTCGACCCCGGGCAACGCAGATCCCAACGAGGATGATCAAGATGTCCAGTCGGTGAGCGGCGTCAGGCCCGAACTCCCCGAGACCGGTTCGGATGCGGCGACCATGTTGCGGACGGGCCTCGGGGCCTTGGTCGTCGGACTGCTGCTGGCGTTCGCAGCCCGCCGACGCCGACAGCGATTCTTGGTCAACAGCTGACCCGGACGCCGGCCCAGCTGCGAACTGGTCACCGGGAGCTGCGTAGTGTCGCGATCGGTCGCGGAGATGGCGAACAATCTCGGCCTCGCCAGTGACCGCTATCTGTCCGAGGGCATCACGAGCTGTCAGGAGGCCGGGGTCGGCGGCATCCTCGGTACCGCTGAGCCCGTCGAAGTCGCTGCGTATCAACAGGCACGTCGATCCAACCGGCTCCGTGTGCGAGTGACGATGATGGCATCGGTCGACGCACTCCACGGTTGCGACCATCACGCCGAGGATCAGGAGCCATTCGCCCTGGACCTCGGTATGGGCACCGGGTTCGGCGACGAATGGCTGCGCTACAGCGCCACCAAGATCTTTGCCGATGGTTCGCTGATGGGTTGCACCGCTGCGATGTTCGAGGACTTCGACGGACAGCCGGGCAACAGTGGCTACTTCCAGATGCCCGAGGACCGGCTGCATGACCTGATCCTCGCTGCACATCGCTCTGGCTGGCAGGTTGCAACCCATGCCATCGGTGACCGTGCGGTGTCGTCCGTGCTCGACGCATACGAAGCAGAGCTGCTCGAACACCCACGTGCCGACCACCGTCATCGCATCGAGCATGCCGGGATGACACGCACCCGCGATGTCGACCGCATTGCCCGGCTCGAGGTGATCCCGGTTCCGCACGCCCGCTTCATCTCCGAGATCGGCGACGGGATGCTGCGCGCCATCGGCACCGACCGGGTGGGCGACTGCTACCGCCAACGCTCCTTCCTCGATGCCGCATCACCCTGCCCGGAAGCTCGGACCGCCCGGTCGTCGAGGTGCGCCACTCCTTGGCATCCACGACCTCGTCAATCAGCGCACGGAGTCGGGGGAGCCGTTCAATCCGGCCGAGGTATTGACCGTTGAGCAGGCGATTCACGCGTACACGATGGGTTCGGCGACGGCGGCCTTCGACGAACGGCGCAAGGGTTCGATCAGTGTCGGCAAGCCGGCCGACCTCACCGTGCTCGATCAGGACCTGACAGCGATCGGCGACGGCTTCGCCCCGGGTGCAGCGCGGTCTGGATCGTCGAGCGTCGAGGCGTTTTCGTACGCTCGAAGCATGTCTGACGTCGTGCTGTACGAAAAGCGTGGAAAAGTCGCTTTGATCACTCTGAACCGACCCGATCGGCTCAATGCATGGACCACGGAGCTCGGCAGCAGGTACTGGGACTGCATCGACGAGGCCACGGTGGACCCCGACGTGCGCGTCATCGTGGTCACGGGCGCCGGGCGCGGGTTCTGTGCGGGAGCGGACATGGACCTGCTCCAGGGAATCGGCTCGGGGTCAGCTGAGACAGAGTCGGCGCCGGTACGCGATGAGCACCAGAGTTACACGACGACGGTGCCCAAGCCGGTGATCGGAGCGATCAACGGTGCCTGCGCGGGCCTCGGAATGGTCCAGGCAATGATGTTCGACATCCGTTTCGCAGCAGCCGGAGCGAAGTTCACCACGGCGTTCGGCCGACGCGGGCTCGTTGCCGAATACGGCATGTCGTGGATCCTGCCGCGCATCGTCGGTCACGGCACTGCCATGGATCTGTTGTTGTCCGCGCGCGTCGTGCTGGCCGACGAAGCCCAGGAACTGGGCCTGGTCAACAAGGTTTTCCCCGCCGAGACGCTGCTCGATGAGACGATGGCGTATGCGAACGACATGGCCGACAACGTCGCGTCGACGTCGATGCGGTCGATCAAGCAACAGGTCATGGCAGGTTGGGAGTGGGACTTCGCCCGGTCGAATGACGACACGCACACACGAATGCAGCACTCGCTGCGGCAAGACGACTTCCGCGAAGGCGTGCGCAGCTACCTCGACAAGCGCGCTCCCGAGTTCTCCCAGGTCAGATCCCGCGACTGACGGTGCTGATTTGCGACCAAGCTGGTCGCCGTCGCACCGCTGCACGGGCAAGACGACGTTGCTCAACCTCGTCGGGGGCCTCGATCGCGTCGTCTGATACGTGCGAGTAGGTTGCATGGTACGACGAATCGGCCATACTTCGCTGATGACGGAGCTCTCACTTCTCGCCATCGTCGGCAGCCTGCGATCGGGGTCGGTCAACGCTGCGACAGCGCGCGCAGCGGTCGCCGCGGCTCCCGACGGAGTCGACATCGTGATCCACGACGTCCACGATCTCCCGCTGTACAACGGTGACGACGAAGACGCCGGACCCCCGGCAGCAATGCTCGCATTGCACGCCGCCGTGGCCGAGAGCGACGGCATCGTCTTCTTTTCGCCCGAGTACAACGGTTCCTTTCCCGCCGTGACGAAGAACGCGATCGACTGGCTGTCTCGGCCGCCGACCTCCTGGGAGGGCAGGGGAGTGACGCTCGTTGCGACCACGCCGGGCCCTCGAGCTGCGCTCGGCATGCGCGAGCACTTCGAGTTCGTGATGAGTCGCCAACCCGTGCAGACCTTCGACACGCTCGGTCTCGGGAACTACGGCGAGCGAATCGCCGACGGTGAGATCGCCGATGCAGCCACCGTTGCGGAGCTGTCTGGGTTCATCGAACGGTTCGCCGACTTCTGTCGGTCGAAGACCTGACACCGGACGGGCGACGTTCCCTTCGTTTCGAGGAGCCACGAGTGCGTAGCGTCGCCGACAGCAACATCGCGTACTCATCGAGGAGCCCACCATGTCCGACGCACTGATCATCGACGCCTGCCGTACGCCCCGCGGCATCGGCAAACCGGGCAAGGGGGCCCTGGCCCACCTGCATCCCCAACATCTGGCGCGCACCGTGCTCGAAGCGGTCCGCGACCGCAACGATCTCGACACCGCCGATGTTGACGACATCATCTGGGGCACCAGCTCCCAGGTCCAGGAGCAGAGTGGCGACCTCGGCCGGATGGCAGCACTCGATGCGGGCTACGACATCACCGCCAGCGGCGCAACACTCGATCGATTCTGCGGCTCGGGTATCACCACCACGAACTACGCCTCACATGCCGTGATGGCCGGGATGGAAGATGTCGTCATCGCCGGTGGCACCGAGATGATGTCGTTGCCGAAGAAGGGTCTGCTGCCGATGGGAGCGAACAACGCCCATCTCCAGGAGTTGCACCCACAGTCGCACCAGGGTGTCTGCGCCGATGCGATTGCGACCCTCGAAGGCATCTCGCGCGAAGCCCTCGACGAGCACGCAGCCGACTCCCAGCGCAAGGCGGAAATCGCTGTCAAGGAGGGCCGGTTCGACAAGTCGCTCATTCCGGTGCTCAATCTCGACGGCTCACTCGCGCTCGATCGGGAGGAATTCCCGAGGCCCGGGACCACCGTTGAGTCTCTGGCCAAGCTCTCGGCGAGTTTCCCTGCGATTGCCGACTACCGGCACGAGGAGGGTTCCAAGACGTTCCGTGAGTTGATCAACCAGAAGTATCCGGACCTGGACATCGAACACGTGCACCACGCGGGCAACTCGTCCGGCGTCGTCGACGGGGCGGCCGCGATCCTCATCGCCAGCGAGGACTACGCGCGTGAGCACGGGCTGAAGGCGCGGGCACGAGTGGTGGCCACCGCCAACATGGGTGACGACCCGACGTTGATGCTCAACGCCCCGGTACCAGCCGCCCGCAAGGTGCTCGCCAAGGCCGGTATGACCGCCGACGACATCGACATCTGGGAGATCAACGAGGCCTTCGCCGTCGTGTCCGAGAAGTTCCAGCGTGATCTCGACCTCGATCGCAGCAAGGTCAACGTCAACGGTGGGGCGATGGCCCTCGGGCACCCGATTGGTGCGACCGGTGCAATCCTGATCGGCACCGTGCTCGATGAACTCGAGCGTCAGGACAAGCAGTTCGGCCTGATCACGATGTGTGCAGCAGGTGGCATGGCCCCTGCCATCATCATCGAACGCGTCTGACGACTCAGGTGGCGGTCGTGGCGCTGGCGGCGGCGTCTCGGGCTTCTTGAGCATCCTGCAGTGCAGCAGCGGCCCAGGCCGCCGAGCCCACCATGCCGAACATCGCGGCGAGCACACCGTTGCGGTGGCGCAGCGCCGTGAGAAAACCGACGAAACTCCCCACAGTGCACAGCACCGGGGCAGCGAGGTTGAGCGTCTGACGATCGATGGCCATGATCGGACTGTAGCCAGCGCGATGCCGCGTCAGGATGACGGGTGCGGAGGCTCGCCGCCGGTGAGGCCGAGACGGATGGCCGAATCGCGTTCGGCGTCCTCGGTGAGCCCGAGCTGGGCGGCCCGGCCTCGCCACTGCTCGCGAGCGAGCACCTGCATGTCCTCGGTCGTGTCGTTCTCGTCGGTGATCTCCAGCCCGAGGAGCGTCTCGATCACGTCCTCCATGGTGGCGACGCCCGCCGTGCCGCCGTACTCGTCGATCACCCGCACGATGTGCTCTCGCTCGGCCACCAGCAACTCGAGCACTTCGAGCACCGATTGGTCCTCTGGCACGACGAGCATGTCACGGGACAACTCTGCCAGCGCAGTGTGGTGGACGTCGTCGGCGACGTGACTCAATGCGTCGCTCAGCAGGACATAGCCGCTGATGTCGTCGCGGTCTTCGGAGAACACCGGGTACCTGGAGAATGGACGCTTGGCGTCGACGAGTTCGTCGACGGTGGCCGTCTCGGCGAACGCGACCACGACGGTGCGCGGTGTCATGACGTCCGAGACTCGCAGGCTCTCGAAGCGCAGCAGGCTCTTGAAGAGCTGCGCCTCGCGGTGGTTGAAGACGCCCTCCTCGGCGCCGATGTCAGCCAAGGCCGCGAGCTCGTCGCGGCTCACATCGCCGCTCTTCTCGCCACCGGTGAGCAGTTTGGCGAACCACTGCGACATCAGCACGAGCGGGTACAGAGCGAAGATGAGTGGCTTCAGCATGCGGCTCACCAGCGGAGCGAGACCGCGCCAGTAGACCGCACCCAGTGTCTTCGGAATGATCTCGCTCAGGACGAGGATCGCAAGGGTGAGGATCGCGGAGAACACCCCGATGGCGCCACTGCCGAAGTAGGCAGCGGCCTGTGCGCCGGCACCCGCTGCACCGATCGTGTGGGCGACCGTGTTGAGCGTCAGTATTGCCGCCAACGGCCGGTCGACGTCGCTCTTCAGGTCGCGTAGGCGGCGCGCAGCGTCGGGACGCTCGGCTTCCAGGGCGCCCACGTAGGCAGGCGTCACGCTGAGCAGGACTGCCTCCATCACCGAGCAGAGGAAGGACACGCCGATCGCCAGGGCGACATAGACGATCAGCAGTGTGAGCGAACCGGAGCCGCCACCGTCTGTAGGGGCCACCACGGTCAATAGGTCGAACACCTCAGCAACTCTAGGCCCAAGGTTCGTCTGCGGAGACTTCGAACATCGATGTCTGACCTCCGACCTGCATGCGTGGGTCGGGCAGCGGTTCGAGCGCCCCGGCCTCGGTCCTGACTGCGGCGTGAAACGCTCGAGCGAGGCCGGGTGAATCGAGGTTCTCGGGCTGATGGACGAACACATGAGGTTCGCGCCCTTCCCGCAGCCAGCCGACGACCTGTGGCAGCCAGGTGAGCAGACCGTCCATGACACCGGCAGTCCCGTCGATCGCATCCCCGCCGATCACCCGAATGATCGGGTGCGGTCCGGCGGCATCGAGGACGATCGGGAGGTGTGGCTTCTTTCGCTGCTCGTCGATCGCTGCCTCCGAGACGGCTGGTGAGGCGAACAGCGGTCTGGTGTCGAGCACGACACGACCGATGCCACGTTCGTTGCACAACTCGTCGATGCTCCGGTGCGCTACCGACCCATCGAAGAAGCCGTGGTGTCGCACTTCCAGCGACCACCGCCAATCGGTCGGCAACCTCCGGAGAAACGACAGCAGTACCCCGACGTCGTCGGGGCCGAACGATCCGGGGAGCTGCACCTGCACGGGCCCGATCCGTTCGCCGAGCGGCTCGATCGCTGTGAGGAACCCGCGCACTTCGGTTGCGACGTCGCGCAACCGCTTGGCGTGCGAGACGGTTCGCGGCAGCTTGAAGGCGAAACGGAAGTCGGCGGGGGCCTGCTCGGCCCACTTGGCGACCGTCGGCGCCGACGGTTCGGCGTAGAACGTGGTGTTGCCCTCCACGGCGTTGCACCATCGTGCGTAGAGCGGCAGTTCCGAGCCGGGCTTGGTGTCGGCGGGGTAGAAGCGACCGACCCAGGGCCGGTGTGCCCACATCGGACACCCCACACGCAGGACCGTCATCGTTGTACGAGTGTCACCACTTGTCGGGGCGAGGGCCGATCCGATCGAACTGTGGGCCGAGGAGCACGCCGAGTTTGCGGTGCTCGCCGTCGTCGAGATGGATCTCGGGGCGTCCGTGTGCGAATCGGTAGTTGCAGATCACGGCGACGTCACCGACGCCCCAGTCGATCTTGGTGCCGTGGTCGTCATAGACCTTGATGAACTGTTCGAGGTCGGCGCGGGTGAACTCCGAGTCGTCGCCGAAGGTCATGTGCAGCGGGCGGTCTTCGAACGCAAGGTGCTGGACCAGTGGCCACGTGTCGAACCAGATGCCGTGATCGGCGAGACTCGCGTACAGCAGGTTCCGGTCGAGCGCTGGGAAGAACTCGAACGCCGGGTTGTAGAAGCGCGTCAGCATCTTGCGGTGCGGGCCCCATTCGACGATGAGTCCGCGTTCGACGGCTTTGGCCTCGGCGACTGCCGGGTCGTCGGTGCCGAACGACTGCTGCCAATGGTTGTAGACGCCGTATCCGATTGCATCAGCGAAGCTCGTCGCGTCGGTCAGGCTGCGGTGATAGCAGACGCCGAGTGTCTTGAGCTTCTGTCCGAGTTCGGTGGCGAGCAGGGCGTCGGTGCTCGCGACGCCGTCAGAGACGAAGGTGGCGCCTCGGTCGGGCAGCGCATCGATGCTGACGAAGCTGATCTGGCGCGTGCTCTTGGAGACGTAGGCCATCTCGTGGTGGTACGGCAGGCGAGCGGCGAGCGGCGCGCCGATCTCGTAGACGTTGCCCTCGATCTTGTCGCGCGGATTGGCGCCGCCCTCATAGACCATCTCGGCCTCGAGCACGAGCTGAGCGAACTGACGCATGTCTGCAGCGTCGGTCAACCCGGTGTTGCGGAGCACGACGAGGCCGACTGCGTCGTACGTGGCGCGCATTCGTCGGGCCAACTCGCTGTCGGGTGAGAGATCGCTGTCGTCCATCGCGAACTCGCTGCAGTCCACTTCGTACACCTCGGGGGCGTGGAAGGATGCACCGGTCCAGAAGTGCTGCGCAATGAGCCCGTCGAGTGGCCCGAGATCGCTGTGTTCGAGAAGTGTCATTGCCGACCGATCGTGAAAGCCGAGTATTCCGGTCGGGATTGTAACCACGCCGCAGGACATCTCGTCAACATGGTGCCGAAACGCACTCGAAACCGACAGTGGACTCAGCCGGTCGGATCAGCCAGAGTTGCGAATACCTGTCGCGATGGCGTTGATGGTCAACTGGATGCCGCGCTCGACCAACTCGTCGTGGTCACCGTCTCGATACCGGCGGAGCAGGTCGACCTGCATGACGTGCAACGGGTCGAGGTAGGGGTAGCGGTTCCGCAGGCTGCGTGCCAGCAGCGGATTGTCGGCAAGCGGATCGGCCGAGCCGGTGATCCGCTCGTGCCACGTCCGGGTGAGTGCGTGTTCGGCTTCGATCCGCCCGAAGATGTCAGCCCGGGTGGCGTCGTCCTCGACGAGCACGTCGGCGTACCGGCGCCCGATGTCGATGTCGGCCTTCGCGAGCACCATGCCCATGTTGTTGACAATCGCTGTGAAGAAGGGCCAGTCGGCGTACATCTGGCCGAGCCGCTCGGCCGTCGAGTCATCGTCGCCTGCGACCGCTTGGAACGCCGACCCGGCTCCGTACCAGGCGGGAATCATCAGCCTGCACTGGGTCCACCCGAAGACCCATGGAATGGCTCGCAGATCTTCGATCGCCAAGGACTTCTTGCGCGATGCCGGTCGACTCCCTACGTTCAGCGTGGCGATCTCACTCGTCGGTGTGATCGCCCGGAAGAAGTCGACGAAGCGGTCCTCGCCGTACACCAGCGAGCGGTAAGCCGTGAAGGCCTCGTCGGCCAGCGACTGCATCGTGTCGACGAACCCTGGCGCCGGGGCTCCGAGCTGCTCGGCATCGAGGCACGACGACTCGATGGTCGCAGCGAGCAACGTCTCGAGGTTCCGTCGGGCCAGCGCAGGCGTGCTGTATTTGGCAGCGACCATCTCGCCCTGCTCGGTCAGGCGGATCGAACGGTCGACCGAACCCGGCGGCTGCGCCAGGATGGCCTGATAGGCGGGACCGCCGCCGCGACCGACCGTGCCGCCACGGCCGTGGAACAGCCGGAGCTCGATCCCCGACGCGTTCGCGGCGTCGACGAGCGAGGCCTGGGCGGCGAACAGATTCCACTGCGAGGACAGATAGCCGCCGTCCTTGTTCGAATCGGAGTACCCGATCATCACTTCCTGACGGTCACCGCGCGACGTGACGAGTTGGCGGTACACCGGGTTCGCCAACATCGCGCCGAGTGTCGTTGCAGAGTCGGCGAGGTCGCCGATCGTCTCGAAGAGCGGAACGATATCCAGTCGCGACGTTGCAGGCCGGCCGTCGACCGCCGGCTCGACCAAGCCCACCTCCTTGAGGAGCACGGCCACTTCGAGGACGTCGCTCACCGTCTCGGCCATCGAGATCACGTAGTGCGGGATCGCCCGCGGGCCGACTCGCTCGACCGAACGGGCTGCCTCGTCGATCACGGCGAGCTCGCTGATGGTCTGCTCGCAGTATCGGGCACTTGGGTGACGCAGCAGACGCGGTGACCCGAGCTCTGCGGTGAGGACATCGACGCGACCCTGTTCGCCGAGCGACAGGTAGTCGTCGTGCACGCCTGCGTTGGCGAGCAGGTCAGCGATGACCGTTTCGTGCACCGAAGAGTTCTGGCGCATGTCGAGGCCGCAGAGGTGGGCACCGAAGATCGCCGCGGCCCGACGGGCCGGCTCGATCTCGGCATCAGCGAGCGACGTGGCCCCGTGGGTGCGCAACGAAGCGTCGACGATGTCGAGGTCTGCCAGCAGTTCGTCGATGGTCTCGTAGGCGGGTCGGGAGACGGCCGGCGTCGGGCCCGGCACGTCGTCCACGTCGGGGTCGATCGTGGCTGTCGCGAAGGCGTGGAGACGGGCGTGCATACCGCGTAGTGCCCGGCGGTAGGGCTCGTCGGCTCGGAACGGCGAGTCGTCACCGGACTCGTCGGCCAACGCAATCAGTTCCGTCGTCGGGGTGATCAAGCGTGCGGACATCGAGAGGTCACGGCCGAGTCGATTGAGGGTGGCGAGATGGTGGCCGAGGGCGACATGGGTCTGGCGGCCGGTGGCGAGGCGCATGACGTCGGCGGTCACGAACGGGTTGCCGTCTCGGTCGCCACCGATCCACGACCCCATGCTGACCGCCGAGATCGCATCGACTCGCCTGGTGCCGTCGGTGCCATCGGCGCCGAACCGGTCAGCAGCCACGTTTTCCAGACTGCGTGACAGCGCCGGGATGGTCTCGAAGAGGCTCGCCGAGTAGTAGCGGAGTGCTTCGTTGATCTCGTCGCTCACGCGCAACTTCGACAGACGCAGCAGCGCGGTCTGCCAGAGCCTGAGGATGCTGACGCGCAGCTGGGTCTCGGCGTCGGTAGCGGCGGGATCATCGACGTCGAGTTGGTTGCGTTCGTCGAGCACGTCGGCGATGTGGCGCAGCACGTCGAGGATCGTCTGGCGGCGAACTTCGGTCGGGTGAGCCGTGATCACCGGACTCACGGCGAGGTCGTCGATGACCTGGACGACCTGTTCGGAATCGATCCCCATCTGTGCCAGACGGGCGAACGTCGCATCGAGGCTGCCCGGCTGGGGAGTCGAGCGGGCAGCGCGGTGGAAGCGCCGACGGCGTTCGACGTGGACGTCCTCGGCGGTGTTGGCGAGCAACGACAGCCAGTCGAAGGCGCGGATCACATCGAGTTGCTGCTCGATCGGCTGATCGCTCAACGCCGAGCGGAGCGCTTCGACGGCACTGCTGTCGTCTCGACGCCCAGCGACGGCGAGTCGGCGGACGGACTCGATCAGTTCGAAGGTCTCGTCACCGGTCTGCTCACGGACGACCTCGCCGAGGATTCGTCCGAGCAGCCGAATGTCATCGCTGAGCTCATCGGACCCAGTGCTGCCGGAGGCGCGGGCTGCCTCGCTCGGGGCGGTTGCTGAGACGACGGTCTGATTGCTGGGGGACACACCGCCAGTCAACCACGACTCTGGCGCTGAGCCTGCTCGTCAGCGGTCGAGCGTCAGTTCGAAGGTCTCGCCGCCGAAACCATTGACCTGGTCGCGCCCCTCGATGGTGACCATGTCGACATCGTCGGGGATCTCGACGCCGTCGAGTGAGCGGGTGAACGGTTGCTCCGAGGCGTGATCGTGTGTCAGGAGACGGAAACCGAGTTCGGTCCCATCGGGCGACAGGACGCGCCAACCGTCGGCGTAGCGTTCAGGGGTGTCGTAGGGCGACGAGATCGTCACATCGAAGGTCCATGTGTAGCCCTCCTGCATCGCTGCTGCGTTGATCACGTCGGGATACTGCTGGTCGGCGGTCGCTCCGGTGTCGGCTCCGGATTCGTTGCCGGTCTCCGGGCTGGATTCCGGGCTGGTCCCCGGGCTGGTCGGAGCCGCCCCGCCGTTGGACGCGCTGTTCGATGAGCCGCAGGCCGCTGCCGAGAACGCAATGGCGATACCGAGGGCGGCGATTCGATGTCGGGGACAACGCATGACGAAACGGTACCCGTGAGCCAGACTGAGAAACATGCGCGTCGTGTTTGCCACAGCCGAACTCTCACCCGTGGCCACCGTCGGGGGTCTTGCCTCGGCCGCTGCAGGGCTCGGGGCCGAGCTGCGCCGGGTGGGCGTCGACGTTGATCTGGTGATGCCCGACTACGGCGACATCGCACTCGTCGACGAGACGTCGATGGATCTCGACGTCCCGACCTGGGTCGGCGCGGCCACCGTGCGGATCGGGGTGCACCCGGTGGTCGGCAAGTTGCACCTCATCGCTGTTCCCGGCATGGCGCGACAGCACCCGTACCTCAAAGTCGACGGAACCGGGTGGCCGGACAACAGCGAGCGGTTCTTTCGTTTCGCTCGCGCTCTGGCAGCGTTCGTCGAGATCGACCGGCCTGATGTGCTGCACCTGAACGACTGGCACACAGGAGCGGCACTGGCCGCACTCGAGTCGCCCCCACCCACGATTGTCTCGCTGCACAATCTCGCCTATCAGGGTGTCGCCGGGTCGGAATGGCTCGAACTGATCGGACCCGGCGCTTCGCACTACGAATGGTGGGGAGGCTCGAACCCGCTCTCGGGCGCGCTCGCGCTGGCTGACCGCGTGGTCGCAGTGTCACCCAACTACGTGACCGAGATCGTCACGCCCGACGGAGGTTTCGGACTCGACGGCGCACTGCGCGCTCGCGGCGATGCGCTGATCGGCATCCTCAACGGCATCGACACCGGCGTCTGGAACCCCGCCGACGATCCACATTTGGTCTCGAACTTCGATGCGGCCACACTCGACCGCCGGCCACCCAACCGGACTGCGCTGCTCGACCGACTCGGTCTTCCCGGCGACGACGTCCCGCTCTGCACGGTCGTCACCCGACTCACCCACCAGAAGGGCATCGACCTGGTGGTGCCGCTGGTGCCGTTGCTCGCCCAAATTCCGATGCGCCTCGGCATTCTCGGGTCGGGCGACGCCGTCGTGGCCGCCGAATTGCATCGACTTGCAGCCGCGCATCCCGACCACCTCGCGTTCGTCGAAGGCTACGACGAGGCGCTGTCGCACCAGATGTTCGCCGGCGCCGACGCATTCTTGATGCCCAGTCGCTTCGAGCCGTGCGGCCTCACGCAGATGCAAGCAATGCGGTACGGGGCGGTCCCGATCGTCACCGCCGTCGGCGGCCTCGTCGACACCGTGCCCGATGTCGACGTCGACGCACGCCACGGGCTCGGATTCGTCGCCGATCATCCTGAGACGATCGATCTCCTCGCCGCGATGTTCCGAGCGGCGCGACGTGTCAAGGACAAGCGCCGAACCGCGACCTTGCAGAAGCGGATGATGTCGAGGGATTGGTCATGGGCCGGCCCGGCGCGCGCCTACCTCGACCTGTATCGCGAGCTGGCGGGTATGGGCCGGGACTGATCCGGACACAGGCCCGCCGGGCGGCACTCGGGGCGCCGACTCACCCGTCGGTTGTCGGCCTGGCCAGACACGGTCGGAGGCAGTACGTTGATCGGCGATGGCTGCCGAACCGACCGTGCTCGTGATCGTCCTCGCCGGCGGCGAGGGCAAGCGACTGCAACCTCTGACGAACGACCGCGCCAAACCGGCGGTGCCATTCGCCGGGACCTACCGGATGATCGACTTCGCGCTGTCCAACTTCGCGAACGCCGGCTACCGCAAAGTGGTCGTGCTCACGCAGTACAAGAGCCACAGCCTGGACCGCCACATCAGCATGACGTGGCGGTTCTCGACACTGCTCGGTGACTACGTGACTCCGGTTCCGGCCCAGATGCGACGGGGGCCGTACTGGTTTCAGGGTTCGGCCGACGCGATCTACCAGAACCTCAACCTCATCAACGACGAGCAGCCCGATGTCGTCTGCGTCTTCGGCGCCGACAACATCTACCGAATGGACCCGCGCCAGATGGTCGCCGAGCACACGGCCAACGACGTCGCCGTCACCGTGGCAGCGATTCCGGTGCCGAAGCACGAAGCCGTCGACTTCGGTGTCATCGAGTCCGACGACGAGGGCAGGATCATCGCCTTTCACGAGAAGTCGGAGAACCCGCCGACCATGCCGGGCAACGACGAGATGTGCCTGGCGAGCATGGGGAACTACGTCTTCGACCGCGACGCCCTCATCGACATCGTGACTCCGGTGACGAGCAAGGACGGTGACGGCGAAGCGATGAACGACCTCGGCAGCGACGTGATTCCGGCGCTCACGGCGAGTGGCCAGGCGCGGGTCTATGACTTCTCGAAGAACGTCGTGCCCGGTCAGGACGAACGAGAGCGCGGATACTGGCGTGACGTCGGAACCATCGACGCGTTCTTCGATGCCAACATGGACCTGATCGCACCGGTCCCGGTCTTCAACCTGTACAACGACAAGTGGCCGGTGTTCACCGGGCGCCAGGCGCTTCCGCCGGCCAAGGTGTCACGCGGGCGCGGCGGCGAGCCGAGTTTCGTGGACGGCAGCCTGCTCTGTCAGGGTTCGATTGTCTCGGGGTCGCACGTGGAGACCTCGATCATCGGCCCGGGCGCGTTCATCGACCATGATGCCCACGTCACCGAATCGATCATCTTCCCCGGTGTCACCGTCGGTCCCGGCGCTCGGTTGCACCGGTGCATCGTCGACAAGAACGTCGTGATCCCTGACTTCGCCCGGATCGGCTTCGACGCCGAGCAGGACGCCAAACAGTTCACGATCAGCGCCAACGGCATCGTCGTGATCGCCAAGGGCCAACACATCGTCTGACCGGTCGGCGTTCACCGTCCGGCGAGTAGGTTGACGGTCGTGGTTGCGCCGCTGTCCAACGTCCGAGTCATCGAGGCGACGAACTGGATGGCCGGGCCGAGCGCCGGCGCCATCCTCGCCGACATGGGTGCCGACGTGATCAAGGTGGAGCCGCCGACCGGCGACGCGGTGCGCGGCCTGATCCGCCCGCCGAAGGTGGAGGGAGCTGCCGCCGAGATCGACTACTCGTTCACGGTCGACAACCGTGGCAAGAGGTCCGTCGCGATCGCCCTCAACGAACCCGAAGGTGCTGCCGTGATGCGTCGCCTGGTGACCGGGGCCGACATCTTCTTGTGCAATCTGCTGCCGACCCGTCAGGCTCGCTACGGGCTCGACCCGGCGACGCTCATGACCGACACGCCGCGTCTGATCCACGCAACGCTGACCGGCTACGGCCTGCACGGCCCGGAGGCGGATCGGCCCGGCTTCGACGTCACCACGTTCTTCGGTCGCGGAGCGATCACCGACTCGATGACCGAACCGGACGGCGTGGCGCCGAACCCGCGCTCAGCCCAAGGTGACCACACGACCGGCCTGGCGATGGTGGCGTCGATCCTGGGCGCACTGAGGCTGGTCGATCAGACCGGTGAGGGACAGATCGTCGACGTCAGTCTGCTGGCCACTGCGGCGTGGACCATGTCGTCGGACCTGTCAGCGGTGCTGATCGACGGTCGCCAGCCCACCAAGCGGGACCGCCGCCACGGCATCACCCCGCTGGCCAACAGGTTCCGGTCGAGTGACGACCGCTGGATGATCTTCAACATGCCAGAGGTTCGATGGTGGCCGAAGTTCTGCCACGGCGTCGGGCTGACCGATCTGCTCGACGACCCGCGGTTCGACTCGCCCCGGTCCCGCTTCGACAACATGCCCGAACTGATCGATCTCATCGATGCGATGTTCGCGACGAAGACGCTTGCCGAGTGGGCTCGGATTCTCGACGACGCCGGACTGATCTGGGGTCCGGCGTCGACCATGGCCGAACTGGTCGCCGACCCGCAGGCGGCCGCGGTCGGGTTGTTCCCTGAGATCGATCACGTCAGCGGCCCGTTCCGCACCGTCGCCTCGCCGATCGGCATCGGAGGCGCTGACATCGGGCCTCGCGGGTTGGCGCCTGAGATCGGCGCCGACACCGTCGAGGTGCTGCGGTCCGTCGGCTACGGCAGCGACGAGATCGACGCACTCGTCGCGGCCGGCACCGTGGGGCCCGCTCCGAAGTGACCGACCGGTCGCGTCCTCGTCTCAGTCGACGAGGCGGACACTGTTGACCGGTTCATCGGAGCAGCCGACATCGATGCCGCGTTCCGCTGCGTCATAGTGCTCGATCTTGCGGTCGAGGATCGAGAGCGCATCGTGCAGCTCCGCAATGGCTCCGCAGACCCGTTCGCGGTGCCGCACGAGTACGTCGCGTCGATCCGCAGCCGAGCCGGTCTCGTCGCGGACAAGTGCGGTGTACGCCGCGATCTCGTTCACCGGCATCGCTGTTGCGCGCAGGCGGCGGACGAAGGTGATCCATCCACAGTCGTCATCGGTGTAGTTGCGGCGACCCCCGGGGTCGCGCCCCACCTCGGGCATCAGGCCGGCTCGCTCGTAGTAGCGCAGCGTGTCGATGCTGACACCGGTCCGTTCGCTGGCCTCACCGATGGTCAACATCACGAGATCGACGATAGCGGCTTGACCTGGAGCGCACTCCAGCATGTTGGATGGTCTCCATGACAGCACCGGAAGCACTCCCCACTGGTCCATTCCCCGTCGCCTCGTTGGGCGCTGGCGGGCCGATCGTTTCGCGCATGGCGCTCGGCACGATGACATTCGGTGTCGAGACCGACGAAGCGGAGTCCCACCGCCAACTCGACACCTTCGTCGCATCCGGAGGGACGTTGATCGACTCCGCCGACGTCTACGGCGAGGGGGAGTCGGAGCGGATCATCGGCCGCTGGCTGCAGGCGCGTGGCGGTCACGACGATCTCGTGGTGGCCACCAAAGGCCGGTTCGCCCCGCCGCCGGGATCCCACGGTGCGTCGCGTCGCAGCCTCGTGACGTCGGTCGATGCCAGCCTCGGGCGGCTCGGTGTCGAGGCGATCGACCTGTATTTCGTGCACGGGTGGGACGACCACACGCCGGTCGACGAGACCCTCGACACGCTCACTTCGCTGGTCCGTGCGGGCAAGATCCACAACTTCGCATGGTCCAACGTGACCGGGTGGCAGCTTCAGAAGATCGTCACCACGGCAGCGCTGGGTGGCAGCGTTGCGCCGGTGGCGATGCAACCGCAGTACAACTTGCTCGACCGGGGAATCGAAGCCGAAGTGTTGCCCAGCTGTCTCGACGCCGGCCTGTCGGTCATCCCGTGGTCGCCGCTCGGCGGCGGTTGGCTCACCGGCAAGTACGCCCGGGATTTGCGCCCGTCCGGCGACAGCCGGCTCGGCGATGACCCGGATCGAGGCGTCGAGGCCTACGACACGCGCAACACCGAACGAACGTGGCAGGTCATCGACGAAGTGACGACGATCGCTGCAGAGCACGGACGCCCGCCGAGCCACGTGGCCCTCGCCTGGCTGCTGACCCGTCCGGGGGTCGCCTCGGTGCTCCTCGGAGCGCGGACCGCCGAGCAGTTGAGCGACAACCTCGCCGCTGCAGATTTCGTACTGGACGACGCTCAGCTCGATCGGCTGACCGCGGTGTCCGCACCCGGCCTCGCTCCGTACCCGTACGGGATGATCGAGGACTTCTGCGACGTCGACGTGTGGAAACGTCTCGGCACCGCCCGTACCGACTGAGTCAGCCCGGGCCTCTGTCCCGGACCGGCCGAGCGCGCTCGACGAGGGCGACGACGGTGCGGCCGAACTCGAAGGAGAAGGCGTGCGCGAGCGGGCGGCCGTCGTCAAACGCGTCTCCGATGGATCGGAGCATGCCGATCACGCCGGTCTCACGCAGGACGTACAACTGCTGATCCCGGTTCGAGTTCGCAGTCGGGTCGGCGGTCGAGGTGGGGTCGCCGCCGGGCAGGGGCACGACGGCGCCGTTGTGTTCCAGCCGGGTGACGGGATCGGTCTCGATCCGCAGGACGTCTGCCGCGGCCGCGAGCTGGATGTCGAGGGTCGGTGCGGCATCGGACCACGTCACCTCTGCCGTGGCCCGGAAATCACCGAAGTGCACGACGAGTCGCTCGATGCCGCTCGTGGGGGAGTGCAACGTGGCGCCGGTCGGTGCTCCGAGTCCTGTGAGCTGGGCGAGCAGCACGACGAGCGCGACCTGGTCATGGACGGCAACCAGGAAGTCCGTGCCTGCGGGTCGGGTCGAACGAGTCGACAGATCGGTGACCGCACCGATGCCGCTGCACCGGACGATCATCTGCTGCACGGCCGCCACGCTGATCGTCGGCCAGGCGAAGGCGCGGCGGCCTGCGATCTCTCGTGCGATCAGCGCGTCACACTCGGCGACTGTCGACGCGAGCGGGGCGACCGCCACGACGTTCGTGCCTCCCGGCGTCCAGCCGAGCGACGCCGCAGCGACACGGGCCGCCTCGGCGAGCGGGCCGTCACCCCAGATGTCGGCCTGCACTACTGGCCGCTGAGCGCAGCCACGACCGGTGCGAACGCCTCGAGTTCGTCGGGTCCCACGATGATGTAGCTGAACCCGTACTGCTCGCGCCGGGCCTGGATTGTCTCGATCATGTGCGCCGGGCTGCCGACCAGCGCAAAGGGAGAATCCTCGATCATCTGATCATCGACACCGATCATCCCGGCCATCGCCGAGACCTGCGACGCACGGTCGTCGGTGACGCTCACGAAGAACGCTCGGATGTTCATCTCGATGTGGTCGAGCCGACCTGCAGCCTCTGCCGCGTCGGCGACCAGGCCGACTTTCTCGGTGATGACGTCGCCGGTCATGGTCGAGATCGCGTCCGGGCCGATCACCCCGGCGTGCAGTGAGCCGTTCACGCCGACGATGTCGGCCTGCTGCGCGGCGATCGTCAACACCCGCGGGCCGCCTCCGCCGATGAGCACCGGAGGATGCGGGCCCTGGACCGGCTTCGGAAGCCCGTCGTAGTCGGTGATGGTGTAGTGCTCTCCGTCGTGGGAGAACGCGCCGTCGCCCATCGCCGACTTGATGATGTGGAGGCCTTCGACGAAACGATCGATGCGCACGCCGGGCCGGTCGTACTGGATTCCGGCCTGCTCGTAGTCGCTGATCATCCATCCGGCACCCAGACCGATCTCGACGCGGCCGTTGCTCAGCACGTCCATCGTGGCGAGCTCCTTGGCGAGCACGACCGGATGCTTGTAGTCGTTGTCGAACACCAGGGCGCTGGCCCGCAGCGTCGTCGTTGCGTCGAGGATGGCCTGGAGCGCAGGGACCGGTGCGAGCTGATCGCCGAAGTGGTCGGGCATCGTCGCGACGTCGTAGCCGAGCGACTCGATCTTGCGAGCCTCCGCCACCCATGCCGCGCCAGTGGCGGCATTCGACAGTTGGACGCCGAAACGGAAGGGCTTGACGGGAAATCGTGACATCTCATCGACCGTAGCGCTGCGGTGATGAACCAGCAGTGATCGACCCTGGAGTGATTGACGCGATGTGGCGAGCGTGTGACCGGAATCCGGCTGGGGCGCCCGCTACTGTCGGGCCCACTGTGCGCATCACCGGCTGGCTCCCCCGACTGTTCGCGATCATCGCGGCCGGTTCTCTGCTGATCACCGCTGTCGTTGTCGCCGTCGCCCCTCGCATCTGGCACATCGCCAACGCCCACGAAGAGATGCCGGTGGTCCTGCCGCCGTTCGAGGCGTTGGCGCAGCGCACCTACGTGTACGACAGGAACGGCGAGGAGATCGCCGTGTTCGAGCTCGAGAACTCTCAGCCGATCGACTACGAGGACATCCCACCGCAGGTCGTGCAGGCCTTTCTCGTCGTCGAGGACAAAGAGTTCTTCAATCACGACGGAGTCAACATCCGTTCGCTGATCCGCGCCACCCTGTCCAATTTCGCGAGCGACGCCCCCCAGCAGGGTGCTTCGACGATCACGATGCAGGTCGTGAAGAACGACTTTCTCGCCGGACTCGAACGCGACGGCCGCTACAAGCTGCTCCAGACCCACTACGCCCGCATGCTCGAAAAAGAACTGACCAAGGAAGAGATCCTCGAGCGGTACCTCAACACGGTGTTCTTCGGCAACAACGCCTACGGCATCCAGGCTGCAGCGGAGACCTACTTCGGCAAGACCGCTGCCGAGCTGAGCTTCATCGAGTCGGTGTTCCTTGCCGGCCTGGTTCGCTCGCCGTCGGGTTTCGACCCGATCAACGAGCCCGAGCGCAGTCGGGCGCGGTGGCTCCAGGTGCGTGAGCGGTTGGTCAATGAAGAACTCATCACCGAAGAGCAGAACGACGTCATCGAGGAGACCTTCGCACTGCCCTCCCGGGTCAAGACGATCCCCACGCGCTCGAACGAGCGGACCTACTACACCGAAGCGCTCCGTGACTACCTACTGAACACGTCGACGATTCTGGGCGACACACCTCAGGACCGCTACAACCAACTGTTCCGCGGCGGTCTGCGAATCCACACGACCTTGGACAACGACCTGCAGCAGCTCGCCGAGCAGGCACACGACGTCCTCCCTGCGACCGGTGGCCGGTTCGAGAACGCCATCGTGTCGCTTGACGCGACGAACGGGGCGATCCGGGTGATGGTCGGCGGCTCGGGTTTCATTCCCAACGAACGCGAAGTCAACATGGCGCTGTCACCGCGCCAGACCGGCTCCAGCATCAAGTTCTTGATTCTCGCGGCGGCGGTGCAGGCCGGGGCGCAGAGCGGTGACATCATCGACGGCGTACGCGGCTGCCGCTTCGACAATCCCGGCGCCGAACCGCCGTTCTTCCAGATCAACGGCGGTGTTGCAGGCAGTGTGACCAACTTGGCCCAGCAGACGTGGTCGTCGGTCAACTGCGCGTTCGTGCGCCTCTCCCAGATCGTCGGTCTCAATCGAATGGTCGACACCGTCTACCGTGCGGCGAAGTCGCCGTACCTGTACTCGGGCCAACCCGAAACGGAACGTGCGCCGCTCGAACCGTTCCTCAGCTTCGGTACGGGCGCCAACGAGATGAGCGCACTCGACATGGCGGCAGGCGTCCAGACGCTCGCCAACGAAGGTGTGCACCACGACCCGTACTACGTCGAGTACATCGACGACGCCGCCGGCAACCGGACCTACACCCACGTGAGTGTTGGCACCCCGGTCTTCGACGAGGGCGCAGCACTCGAAACGGTCGACATCTTGAAAGGTGTGCTGCGCAGCGGTACCGGGCGTCGCTACCCGCTGTCGAACGATCGTCAGGCCTTCGGCAAGACCGGCACGCAGCAGGACAACACCAATGCCTGGTTCGTCGGCGGAACCAAGCAGCTCGCGACCGCCGTCTGGGTCGGAGACCCCGATGCGTACACGCCGATGATCAACATCCCCGAGTTCCGTGCCGAGGGCGTCAGCAAGGTGCAGGGTGGCTTGTTCCCGAAACAGATCTGGACCGCGTTTATGGATCCGGCGCACGCCTCGCTCCCGCTGCTCGACTGGGAAGATCCCCCGCCGCCTGAGCGCTCGAACGCACGGTTGGTGTTGCCCGGAAACGAGTGCGCCGTCCGAGTGGTGGGCTTCGAGCCGGGAGCTCCGGTCTTCGGCCCAGCGCCCGTCGACCCCGAAGCGCCGCCGCCCGAAGAGCCAGTCGACCCCGAAGCTCCGGGCGAGACGGTTGTCGTCGGAACGGCGCCCGGCCGAGCGATCGTCGAACGCGTCGACCTCGGTACCACGATCGCGCCGGACAACCTCGACCCCTTGGCCCCGTTGCCATCGATTTCATCGGGTGCCAGCGTCAGTCGTTGCTGACCGACGCCGTCGAGCTGGCACACTGTGCAGCGATGACCGACGCTGCTGATCCCGCTCCCGACCCTCCTGCTGATTCTGCTGCTGACTCCGCTGCTGACTCAGGTCCGACGGTGGCCGAGCGACTCCTTGCGCTGCAGGCGGTCGACACCGAGGCCGACCAGCTGCGCGTGAAGCGGGAACGGTTGCCCGAACGTGATGAGCTCGCCACCCGATCCGAACAGCTGACGGCGTGGGAGCGCCGTCGGAACCAGATCGCGACACGCCTCGACGAGTTGACCGCCGTGATCGAGCAGGCTGAGGAACGCAACGCGGAGTTCGGTGCAGATCGCGCCCGCCTAGAAGCTCAGATGAAGACGGTGATCGCGCCGCGCGAAGCCGAAGCGTTGATGCACGAGATCGAAACGATCAACGGGCACCGTGACGAACTCGACGATGCCGAACTCGCAGCCCTCGAAGAGCAATCGGCGCTCGACGACGAACGCACCGCTCATCTCGGCTCGGAGTCGGCCCTGCGTTCGAGTGTCGGCCAGGCCGATGACGCGTTGGCCCGGGCGTGCGCCGACATCGACAGCGAGCTGGAACATCTCGACGCTCAGCGCGCTACGGCCGTCGGGGAACTGGACGAGGCGGTCGCCGGCCGCTACGCGACATTGCGCACTGCTGCAGGAGTCGCCGTCGCCGAGCTGCAAGGTCACCGATGCGAGGGGTGCCACCTCGACCTGTCTGCGGCCGAGGTCGACACCGCCAAGGATGAGGCAGCGGCATCAGGGTTCACCGAGTGTCCGCAGTGCGGCCGTCTCCTCGTCGTCTGAGTTCGGGATGTTCTTCTGGTTCATCGGAACGGCCATCGTCGCGATCGGTTTCGTGTTCCGTGATCCCCGGTTCGACTACCGACTGCTGATCGTCGGATCGGTTCTGCCGCTGCTCGACGGGCTGTTCGGGGGTGCCCGAGCGCTGCACAGCATCACCGTCAGTATTGCGCTGCTCGCCGTGATCATGCTGGCGACGTCGGGGCGCAAGCCGATCCGCAAGATGCTGCTCGGACTGCCGATTGGCATGTTCGTCCATCTCGTCGTCGATGGCGCATGGAACAACACCGACGTGTTCTGGTGGCCGTTCACCGGCTTCGAGTTCGACGACGATCCGTTCCCGATCACCGACCGTGGCCTGATCAGCATCGGGCTGGAGGTCATCGGAGTGGCGATCTGTGTGTGGATCTGGCGGACGAACGGTCTCGGCCGAGCGGAGCGGCGTTCACGGTTCCTGCGCGATGGCGTCCTCATCGCTGCGCCGCAACGGTGACCGTGTGACACACTCGCTGGTGTGCTCATCCTCGTTCGCCACGGCCGTACTGCTGCCAACAAGGCAGGCCAGTTGCAGGGCCGACTCGATCAGGACCTCGATGACATGGGCCGGCGTCAAGCCGTTGCCGTTGCGGACATGGTGACGTCGTTCGGGCCGGTCGACGCCGTCATTTCCAGCCCGCTGAAGCGTGCACAGCAGACAGCGTCCGCGTTCGGCCTGCCGATCGAGACCGATGAGCGGTTCATCGAGCTCTCCTACGGGGTCTTCGAAGGAGTCAAGCACGCCGACGTGCCGTCGGAGGTGTGGAACAACTGGCGCAAGGACTTCAGCTACGTGCCCGAGGGCGGCGAATCGCTTGCCGCACTCGACCTGCGGGTGCGTGGCGCCTGTTCGGAACTCGCCCCACGAGCCGAAGAGGCCAACGTCGTTGTGGTCAGTCACGTGTCACCGATGAAGTCGTCGGTGGCATGGGCGCTCGGTGTCGACATCGGGATCTCATGGACCTGCCATCTCGACCATGCCTCGGTGTGCCGGATCGCGTTCCGCAACGGCGCTCCGGTCCTGACGACTTTCAACGAGACCGCCCCCATCGACTGAGGGCCCTGCCGACGCAACCGCCGTCGTCTGTGTCACGACATCCGGCGAGAGTCGCTGATTGTTGTGACGTAGATCAGCGTCGCCGCCGTTGACGGAACGTTCGGGTGCAGTGGCGAGGCGGTCTGTAAGCGGGATTCTGTAATCCGCAAGCGGATCGGTGACCATCCATCTCTGCGACCTACCCGAGGGTGCCGATTGCTCGGCGAACGGGCCGTTCGAGCCCTCTGCTCGGTCTTGCTCCGGATGGGGTTTACCGAGCCAGCCACGTCGCCGTGACTGCTGGTGCGCTCTTACCGCACCGTTTCAGCCTTGCCTGTGATGAGTCTTCCTCAAAAGGAGGGTCATCCATCGGCGGTCTCTCTCTGTTGCACGTCCGTCAGGTCACCCCGACCTGGCTCTCGCCAGCATCCAGCCCTGTGGAGTCCCGACTTTCCTCGACGACATCGCTCGAAAGCCCACCGCCGCGATCACCCGGCCACCTCACCACTGCCCGCGCAAGGCTAGTGGTGGATCAGGATCAGCCCTCGTCCAACTCTTCGTAGATGAAGGAGTTGGCCGCGGGTGTCGCGAGCAGGAAGCTGGCCCGGTTGCCGTTCTCGTCGGTGGCGCCGGCCAGCAGTTCTTCCTGCGCGACCGAGCCGAACGTGGACTCGATGGCGTAGCGGGGGATGATGCCGTTGGCGTTGACGATCTCTCCGCCGACGAGCAGCGGGCTGACGCGGCGGGCAATACCGAACACTTCGAGCACCAGGGTTGCGGAGTGACGAGCTTCCTCCGCCGACGCCTGGGCGACCGCGAGGCGCTGTTCGCTCTGGGTCAGCAGTGAGGTGAGGGTCTGATGGGTCGACGACGCCATGTTCTCCAGCGTGATCGCCAGGTTGACGACGTCGAGCCCGATCTCTTCCTGCGTGCGTTCGGTCTGTTCGACGTCACCATTGTCGTCGGTGAGGATCTGCGGAGCGAGGATCGCTTGGAGGATCGGTTCGATGGCACGATCCATGATCCACGGGTTGGTCGAGGTCCAGGCGGTACCGCCAGCGGCCACGGTGAGTGCGGCCATGCGCTCCGAGGTTGCGGTGTGGTTGGCGATCAGTCGCTCGACCAGCGTGGCGAGGTCGCCTTCGAGGACACCGAGTTCCTGAGCGGCCTCGTACACGAAGACAGCAGTGTTCTCCAACGAGGACGCCGTGCGCAGCAGTACGGCGTCGTTCACGTCGTACTCGGGGAGCGCCGGGATGGTCGGTGCGTTGCCGACGCGGCCGGGCACGGTGTCGCCCTGGATGTCACCGCAGGCTGCCACGATCGCCGCGAGCGAGACCGAGAGGCCACCGATCTTGAGCGCCTGGCGGCGACCGACGCGGGCGTCGAGGTCGTTCAGCGATGCGGGGGTCCGAGGGGTGTCGGAGGGGTTCGTCATGAGGCACCGCCGGTGAGGGAGAGGGCGTCGGCTGTGTTGCCGAGCATTTCGTCGAGATTCGCGGCGAAGCCGGCGAGGCTCGTGAGGACGGTGGCGTGGCGAGACTCGACAGCAAGGATCGACGCAGTGAGCTCGATTGCATCAACGCTGTCATAGGTGCCGAGGAGCTCGGTGTGCGTGGCCACCGCGATGTTCTCCAGGGTTCGTGCGACGGCGCCGAACGCCTGCGGGTCGGAGGTCGCGAAATCCCCGGACAGTTGGGCGACGACATCAGCGTTCGCTGCACCGGCCGACGAGACGCCGATCACGCCTGCGATGCTGTCGGCGTACGCCTCGTGTTGCTCGGCCATGATCTCGGCGATGTCAGCGAAGTCGTCGGGGAGCGTCTCGTTCGCCGCCTTGTAGAGCTCGACGGCGGCGAGTTCGAGGCCGAGTGCTGCGGCGAGCAGGTCGCTGTCCGCGTCGGTCGGGCGATCGGGAGCGGCCGCAGCAGGAGCGCTACTCACTGCGGCTGCGGCAGTACCGACGAGACCGGCAAGGCCGACGGCACCGAGAAGGCTGCGCCGCGTCGATGCGGGCTCAGCGGGTTCGAAGTCCACGAGGGATTGTCCTTTCGAGTTCATGCTCACAACAGCCTTCCTGTTTCGAAGGCGTATCACCAATTCGACCGGTCATCCTAGGGCCAACCGGGGCGTCATCCCGTGATCGATCAGAAGTCGAGTGCTGACAGCTCAGGGAGCCATCCTCCGGATCGACTCAGTGCATCACTCCAGGTCAGGCGTAGCGCGGCGCGGTCGATGGACCGATCTGGTTCGACCACCTGTGCCGGACTCCACAGCGATTCGATGTCGTCGAGGCGACCCCAGGTGCCGATGCCGAGCCCTGCGAGAAACGCTGCGCCGATGGTCGTCGACTCCACGACCGGCGCCACTTCGATTGCACGGCCGGTCGCAGTGGCCAGTGCCTGAACGAAGGTGGCGTTGCGGCTCATCCCGCCGTCGATGCGAATCGATTCGATCGCTGTACTCGTGTCGGCTGCTGCGGCATCGACGAGATCTGCGCCGCGCTGGGCGACACCTTCGAGAACGGCTCGCACGACGTGGGACCGTTCGGTGCCGCGGGTCAGGCCGAGCAGCGTGCCGCGTGCGCCGTAGTCCCAAGAGGGTGTGCCGAGACCGAGCAGCGCCGGGACGTAGACGACACCACCGGCGTCGACGCATTGGTTCGCGACGTCGTGGGAGTCCGCAGCGGTGTCGATCAGCCCGAGATCGTCGCGCAGCCACTCGACGTTGGTGCCAGCCGACAGCATGATGCCCTCGACGCCCCACCCGAGTTCGCCGTCGATCGACCACAGCGGCAGCGGAAAAGTGCCGTTGGCGTTGCGGTTGGCGACCTCGGGGGCACCGGCATCGGTGCAGACATCGAGCATGCCGCCGGTGCCGAAGGTGATCTTGGCGCGACCCGGCCGGATGCAACCCTGGCCGATCAGTGACGCCTGCTGGTCGCCGACCAGGGACGCGATCGGCGGCGCGCCGGGCAACGCCGACGCCACGCCGACGACGCCGGCGGAGTCGACGATGGTGGGCAGGATCTTTTCGGGTATGGCGAAGGCGTCGAGGACGTCGGTGCGCCAGCCGGAGCAGTCCGTTGTCCGCAACCCGGATGTGCTCGGCGAGAAGTTCGTGTGGTCACTGACGTGGACGTCGCCCTGGGTGAGCGTCCACGCGATCCAGGTGTCGACCGTGCCGGCACACAGGTCTCGATCGGCGGCTCCCGGCGTGTTGGCCAGCAGCCACTGGAGCTTCGTGGCGGTCTGGTTCGGAGCGAGCGCCCACCCGTGCTCGGCCTTGGCCATGATGCACTCCATCACGGTGCGCAGGTCCTGCCAGCCGAGCCCCGACCCGATCGGCACGCCGGTCGAGCGGTCCCACACGACGACGCTCGCCCGCTGGTTGGTGATTCCGACGGCATCGATCGGACTACCGAAGGCGGTGATCGCCGTCGTCGCAGCATCGAGGACGGTCGCAGCCATCTCGACGGCGTCGAACTCGACGAGGCCGGGCGCAGGAGACGACGGCGGGCACGAACGATGATCATGGGTGAGGATCTGCAACGACTCGTCGACGACCGACGCGCGCAGTCCGGTCGTGCCGACATCGATCACCAGAAAGGCGGTCACCGGCGATTCCTCGAACTCGACGGAACGAAGCCGCGCTGTTGCAGTCGGTCGCCCAAGATCCCACCGAACAGGCCGGCCACACCTGCCACACCGAGCGTGAACAACACCGAAAGCCAGTTGACGGAATCACCGCCCACCAGGCGGATCACGATGAGTGCGGCTTGCGCCGCGAGGTAGCTGCCGCCAGCGGTGACGACTCCGTGACTGAGCGGCGTGCCGGCTCGTTGGATCCAGGCCGCGCAGCCACCGCCGAGGATGAAGCCCCACATCGCTCCGAAGAAGAAGAGCGCATTCAGCCCGCCGCTGTCGGAGTCGACAATTGCTGCGACAACGGTGATCGGCACCGCAAAGGTCAGGGTGATCACCGCTCCGGCTCGCAGCGCCGGCCAATCCCACCGGCCCGGCAGTACCGCGTTGATCTTGTCGAGATCGGACATGTCGCTCACGGCCAGGGAGTCTCGCCGAATGAACTCGACAAACCGAGCTTGCCAGGATTGAAGATGCCGTGCGGGTCGACCGCGTCCTTCACGCCCTGGAGCACGATGTGCGCCGCACCCAGGGCCTCGGTGATGAAACGATTGCGGTTCAGCCCCACCCCGTGGTGATGCGACAGGTTGCCACCGGCGGCCAGCACCGCTCGGGTCCCGACATCCCACATCGCGATGTACGTGGCGTCGATCTCTTCGGCGGGCGGCGTTGCGGCGAAGGTGAAGTACAGGCACGCACCGTCGGCGTAGCTGTGGGAGAGGTGACAGGTCGCCGCACGTGCGTGGGGGACTGCGAGCATCGCCTCGCGAACTCGGTCGAAGATGCTGGTCAGCTTCGACCAGGGCGCAGCGATCTCCATGGTGTCGACGACGAAGCCCTTGCGCGTCAGGCCCTGCAGTGCCGAGGTGTCATTGCGGTGCTGCATCCACGCCTCGACGAGTTCGACGTCGCCCACGCGACCACCTGCGTCGGCACAGGAGTCGGCAACGATGCTCATCGTTGCATCGACCAAGCGTTCGTCGCCCTCGTCGAGCACCAGCAACGTGCACGTCGTGCCGTCGCCGCCGCGCCCCCGAGCCGATTCTGGCCCGTCGTACAGGCGCAGGACCGCCGGCGTCGCCCCGGCGCGCATCGTGGATCGGCAGGCTTCGACACCCTGCTCGAAGGTGTCGAACACGTACACGGCGCGTCGTTCGCCTGCGGGCAGCGGGTGCGCCCGCAGCCAGACGTTGGTGATCACGCCGAGTGTGCCCTCGGAGCCGACGACGACCTGCGTGAGGTCGGGTCCCGCAGCCGCTGCGGGTGCGCCGCCGGTTCGGATGACGGTGCCGTCGGCCAGGACCACTTCGAGGCCGACCACCATGTCTTCGATCTTGCCGTAACGCGTCGAGAACTGGCCCGCACCGCGTGCTGCGACCCAGCCACCGACGGTTGCCAGCTCGAAGCTCTGCGGGAAGTGGCCGACCGACAAGCCGTGTTCGTCGTTGATTGCCGCTTCGAGATCGGGTCCCGACGTGCCGGGCCGGACTTCGACGATGCCCGACTCGGCATCGACGGACGCCACGCCGCTCAGGGCGGTCATGTCGAGCACGACGCCTCCGAACATCGGCACCGACGCCCCGCAGACGCCGCTGCGTCCTCCGGTCGCAGTCACCGGGACGCGCGCGATGTTGCAAGCCTGGACCACTGCGACGACATCGTCGGTCGAAGTCGGGCGGGCGACGAGGTCGGCGAGCTGGGGGACTTCGCCGCGCAGCGACCAGTGCAGGGCGAGCGGCCACCAGTCGCGACTGGACTCGGCGACGATGTCGGCATCGTCTGCAAGCGTGACGACCTCGCAGATCGTGCGCAGCCGGGCGAGCAGCTCGTCGGGAATCTCGACCGAGTCGATCCCGATCCGTGCCGTGATCGGCGCGCCGGGAGCCGGCGTGAGTTCAATCGGCGGCGTTGGTTGCCAGGTCATGAGCGGCTGCTTCCTCGGCCGCGCACAGCCGGCGATAGTGGTCGAGTTGTCGATCGGTCTCGTCGGTGTCCCAGTGCAGCTCGGTTGCCATCAGCGCCGCGACGGTAGGTGCAGCACGAAGCGCCGCAGGCCGATCGAAGATGTGGAGGCGGGTGCGGCGAGCCAGCACGTCGTCGAGTGTCGAGGCCATTTCGTGGCGGACGGCGTAGACCACCTCGGCGAGCACAGAGGGGTGGCCGGGAGCGATCGGCTCGGCGAGGGAGGGCTCGAAGGCGATCAGCGCCTTGACCTCGGCGGCGAGCGACCCGTAGCGCCGGGCGAGATGCCCGGTGAACGTCGCGGGGTCGGTGTGGCGGTGGTCCCGTGCGCCGAGCAGTGCGAGGCGGCGCGTCGATGTGCGACGCCCCCGGGCTCGGCGACCGCGGGTGCGGCGACCGGAACGGGCACGTGCACCGAGCTGGCGCAGCACGGCCTCGACGGTGTCCTCCGCCATCTCGCGGTACGTGGTGAGCTTGCCGCCGGTGACCCGGACCACCCCGGATTCGCTGACAGCGACCTGGTGTCGGCGCGACAGGTCTGCGGTCTTGCCCGGCTTTGCCCTGTCGGCGTGCTCGATGCCGGGTGTCTTGACGAGTGGGCGAAGCCCTGACCACACGCCGGTGACATCGTCGGACGTGATCTCGCCCGTCGTGGATGTGTCGAGCGCCTGGTTGAGCGCGTCGAGGCAGTAACCGATGTCGGCGGCGGTCGTCTGGTGATCGTCGAGGTCGCCGTGGTGGTCGGTGTCGGTCGTGCCCACGTAGCAGTGCGTGAAACCGCCGTCCGCTGTCGGCCCCCACGGGACGAGGAAGAGGCTGCGCTTGTCGCTCCTGACGGGGATGATCACCGCGATGTCGTTGCGCACCTTCGACCAGGGGATCGTGAGGTGCACCCCTTTGGCGGGCCGGATCGAATCGGGATGCACCGCCTCGTCGAGGGCACGCACGTCGTCGGCCCAGACCCCGGCGGCATTCACGACGACCGTGGCGGGCACGACGAAACGTTTGCCGTCGGCCTCGACGAGTGCTCCGTTCGCCTGGCCATCGGCATCGGTGGTGATGTCGACGACACCGCAGCGGTTGACGACGACGGCGCCGCGGTCTGCGGCGGTGCGTGCGATCGTCAGGGTGAGCCGAGCATCGTCGGCACCGGCGTCGAAGTAGAGGTAGCCGGAGCTGAGCTTGTCGAGGTGGGTGGTGGGGAAGTGGCGTGCTGCCTGTTCGGCGTCGACCCGGCGATGAAACTCTCCGATGCGCCACCCGCCGGTGAGGTCGTACATCCACATCGCCGAACCGAGGGCACGTGCGATCTTCTTGGAGACCACGCTGTCCTTGGTCATGATCGGGATCATGAACGGCAACACGTGCACGAGGTGCGGCGCGTTCTTCATGAGGCGGCGACGTTCCCGAAGTGCCTCGTAGACGAGACGGACGTCGCCGTTCTGCAGGTAACGAAGACCGCCGTGGACCATCTTCGAACTCTTCGACGACGTGCCCGAAGCAAAGTCGTCACGCTCGACCAGCGCGGTCCGCAGACCGCGAGCAGCAGCGTCGAGGGCGACACCCACACCGGTGATTCCGCCACCGATCACGAGGACATCGAACGCTTCGTCGCTCTCGGCGGCACGCTGCAGCTCCGCAAGCATGTGCGTCCGCGAAAAATGCATGGACGTCATCGCGTCGACGATAGATCGCCATGACGATTGTTGTTGGTACCCGGCGGCGCTCGCACCTAGTGTGCGACTCCTCATGAACGCGCAGACCTGCTGTCGATGACGACCACGTTCGATCCTCCCACGACCAATCCGCGCGATCCGCTCTATCTCGACGAGGCCGACACCCGTCTCGAGTTGGCCCGTACGTTCGACGTCTGCGGCAGTTGCCGGCAATGCGTCTCGCTCTGCGGGTCGTTTTCGTCCCTGTTCGATCTCCTCGACCGTCCCGGCGCGAACGCTGCCGGGACGAGCGACGCCGGTTCCATGACGCCGGCCGAGCAGGACGGCGTCATCACGGCGTGCAGCCAGTGCAAGCTCTGCGCGATCGGCTGCCCGCACACGGCGGAGCAGAACGTCGATGTTCCCCGGCTGATGCTGCGAGCTGCGGCAATGCGCGCCGACGTCGGCCTGACGAGTTGGCGGGACCAGCTGACAGCGCAGATCGCCGGACGCTCGACCGGTGTCGGTCGGGTCGGTTCCGTGGCGGCGCCGTTGGTCAATCGGGTGGTCAACGCCGAGCCGGACTCACTCGTGCGCCGAATCGCGTCGAGGGTCACCGGCGTCTCTGCGGTTCGCCTCCTCGCTCCGTACGCACGGGAGCGTTTCACCACCTGGTTCGCCCAACGCCCCAAGATCGTGCTCGGCGACCCTCAGGGCAAGGTGGTGGTGCTGCCGACCTGCATCGTCGACTACCACGAACCGGACATCGGCAAGGACCTCGTCAAGGTCTATGAGCGCAACGGCATTGAATGCGAACTCAGCGGTGTGCGCTGTTGCGGTGCGCCGTGGTTGCAGGCAGGAGACATCGACCGCTTCGCCGACATCGCAGACAGCAACGTCGAGCAACTCGCGGACGAGATCCGTGCGGGTGCCGAGGTCGTGGTACCTCAACCGACGTGCGCCCTCGTGCTCACTCGTGACTACGTCGATCACGTGACCACTGCCGAGCGGCGCGTCGACGCCGAACTGGTGGCCGAGCGAACGTTCGGGGCGGCTGAGTACCTGATGCGCCTGCACCGAGCCGACGACACGGTGCTCGACACCGACTTCGACGGCAGGGTCGCCCGCGCGGTCACGTATCACGTGCCGTGCCATACGCGCGCCCAGGAGGCTGGTTTCGCAGGCCGAGATCTGCTGCAACTCACCGGCGCGCGTGTGCGCACGGTGCACGGGTGTTCCGGGGCGAACGGCATCTGGGGTCTGAGTGCCGAACACGAAGCAGCATCGAGCGAGCAGGCAGCGCAGCTCGCGGCTCGTCTTGGGGTGACCGACGATCGCCTGGTCGTCGGTGACTGCCATCGGGCGAACACGACGATCGTCGAGCAGAGTGGGGGAGTGGTGGTGCATCCTCTGCAAGCACTCGCACGCGCCTATGGGATTCCCACCGAGCACTGAGCGATCGTGTCATTGAGCACTGAATGTTGTGCCATTCAGCACTCAGGCACGGTCATGCAGTACGCGGTTTGACCGCCTGCGCCGTGGTGGCATTCTGCTGACATTTATTCTGCCTTTTTCTGGCGCTACGTGTCATCGGTCACCTAGATTTCGGGGACGGACAACAATTCCCGCCCGTCAGGGTGGAGTACAGCATCGACCTTGGGGGTCACACAGATGTCGGCGCAACAACAGACAGCATCGCCCATCGGGACGGCGGAACAACAGAAGTGGTGGGACCTCGGGGCTTGCAAAGGGCTCGACTCCGCGATGTTCTATCCCGACGACGAAGCGAGTGCGGTGTCAGCAAAAGCGGTCTGTGCGGACTGCGCTGTGCGTTCGACCTGCCTGGAGCATGCGCTCGACATCCGCGAAAAAGCCGGTGTCTGGGGCGGAGCGACCGAGCGAGATCGCCGTCGGATCATCCGGCAACGTCGCAAGACCGCGTGACCGCACTACCCACGCGGTCCCCGGCATACGATCCCCCAGATGGTGACACTCGATGAACTGGGCGGTTGGCCTGCACTGATCGGCGAGTTGATCGCCGACCGGAACCTCACGGGGGCACAAACTGGCGCAGCGCTCTCGGACATCCTGACCGGCGATGCGACCGCTGCCCAGATCGCAGGCTTCCTCGTTGCGTTGCGAGCCAAAGGCGAGACCGCAGAAGAATTGGCGGGGCTGCTCTCGGTCGCGATGTCCGAAGCGGCGATCGTTCCGCTCACCGACGACGAACGCGCAGCGTGCGTCGACGTGGTCGGCACCGGCGGCGACGGGTCCCACTCGATCAACGTGTCGACCATGGCGGCAATCGTGACGGCGGCGGCCGGCGCACCGGTGTGCAAACATGGCAACCGATCGGCGTCGTCTAAGGCGGGCACCGCTGACGTGTTCGAGTTGCTGGGTGTCGCGCTCGAACTGTCACCCGACGGTGTCGCTCGATGCGTGCGCGAGGCCGGCATCGGGTTCTGCTTTGCGCCGGCGTTTCACCCGGCGTTCCGCTTCGCCGGCGCACCGCGCCGCGAGATGGGCGTGCCGACGGTGTTCAATCTCCTCGGGCCGATGGCCAACCCGGGTCGGGTCAAGCGCCAACTCATCGGAGTGGCCGACCCGACCTTCGCCCGCCCGATGGTCGAAGCACTCGCCGCCCAGGGCCTGACCGCAGCCTGGGTCGTGCACGGTGGCGGTCTCGACGAACTGACGACCACGGGGCCATCGACGGTGCTCGCACTCACCGATGGCGCCGTCGACGAACTCACGGTCGACCCGCAGGCTCTCGGTCTGGCACGGGCGACTGCGGCTGATCTGCGCGGCGGTGCGCCTGAGGAGAACGCCGAGGCCGTCCGACGAGTCCTGGCCGGTGACACCGGCCCTCACCGCGACATCGTGCTGCTGAACGCCGCTGCAGCACTCGTGGTCGCAGGCAAGGCCGATGACATGGCGAGCGGGCTCGAGGTTGCCGCTGCAGCGATCGACGACGGACGTGCCGAGTCGACGCTCGCCAAGATGGTCGAGGTCTCCCAGGCTGCCGCAACGAGCTCGGCGTGACGCTGCTCGGCACCTGGTTCGTCCGCACCCCCGCATCGTCGGCGAACCTCGGGGCCGGGTTCGATGTGCTCGGCATGGCACTGAACTTGTTCGCCGATTGCGGCCTCGGTGATGCCCCCGATGGTGCCCTCCAACTCGATGAGCACCATCCGGGTCGGATCGCATTCGAGGCGCTCGGCGGAAGCGGGCCGATGTGGATGCGCTGCAACATCCCGATGGGCCGCGGCCTCGGTTTCAGTGGTGCCGCCCGGGTCAGCGCCGCCGCGCTGGCTGTGGCGCAGGACCGCGACGATCCTGCAGCGGCGCTCGGCGAGCGAGCCGCAGAGATCCTCGCGCTCGCGACCGAGCTCGAAGGACACGGCGACAACGTCGCGGCGTCGCTCCACGGCGGCGTGACGGCGTTCGTCGACGGCGACCACGCGTCGATCCCGGTGGGGCCAGCGATGGCCGAAGCAACCTTCGTCGCATGGGTGCCGGACGTGACCACATCCACCGACAGCTCGCGACGGGCGTTGGGTCCGACGGTCGATCGATCCGCCGCTGTGCACAACATCGGCCGCACGGTGCAGTTCGTCATGGCCTTCGTGAACGACGACCCGGCGCTGTTGGCGTCCGGTTCTGTAGATCGGATGCACCAAGCGACACGGTTGGCCGGCGTGCCCGGTGCTCAGGAGGCGTTGGAGGCAGGGGTCCGAGCCGGCGCCTGGGCCGGTTGGCTGTCGGGAAGCGGCCCGACGGTCGGATTCATGTGCCCGAGCACGATCGCTGCTCGCGTGACGGCGGCGCTGCCCACCAACGGTCACACGAAGCTCCTGTCGATCGACACACTCGGCTGCCGCATCGAACACTGACGCGGTGTTGCACCTCGGACGCGGATGCGTGCTGGTTGCTCAGGGGCCGGTGACGCCGTCGATCGATTCGCGCAGAAAATCGGCATGGCCGAGGTGGCGGGCGTACTCCTCGATCATGTGCACCATGATCCAACGAAGGTTCCAATGCGCGCCGTCGTTGGTGGGCCGGGCGCTCAGCTGATCGAGACCGTCGCCTTCTGCGATCGCCGCGGCGACGACCTCGCGGCTGCGCACGCACGCCTCGACGAACAGGGCGAACAGTTCTTCACCGCTGTCGTGCACCGCAGTCGTGATCTCCCAGTCCCGATCCTCGTCCCAGGGTGCTGACGCCCACGGCTCACGGGAGCCATCACCCAGGAAGCTGTCCTCGAACCAGCTCGATTCGACGAGTGCCATGTGTTTGACCAGTGCCCCGAGGGTGAGTGACGACGACGAGGTGGTCATGCGGAGTTGCTCGTCGGTCAGGCCCCAGGCTCGACGGTGGAACTCGAGTCGCTGAACGTCGAGGAACTGGATCAGCGCTGTGACCTCGTCGGGGCAGTGCTCGATCGCGAGGTCGCCAGATGGCGCGAGTGATTCCGGTGCGCGCGATTCGTCCATCGTTGGACCCTACGACGCCAGCGGTGGCGCGGGCGCAGGGATTCTGTCGGTGGCTGCAACCGGAAAATCCCAGTCCCCGGTGCAACTCGCGGCGGCCGAACCGGCGTGCTTCTCGAAGAACTTTGCCAGCACGAGTGCCTCGTCGATCATCTCGCGCCCCAGCGGTGTTCCCAGTGGGACGGCTTCGGGCGGATCGACGGGGAGCGTACGGGTGGCCGTGCCGTCCTGGACCACGTCGACGAGCCGTGCCTGCTCGACGATCCAGGTGGTCCCGTTCACCGAGATTTGCGCAGCATCGGCGGACCTGAGCGTCTCGACCAGCCGATGCCGTCTCACGGCGCCGAGCAGCGCCTGCAGCCGATCGCGCAGCGTCGCTGCCTCTTCGAATCGTTGCTGGTTGGCGAGTGACGACATCTTGTCGTGCAGCCGGTCGGCGACGAGCGCCGGGTCGCCGGTCAGTGCCCGGCGCGCCACCTCGACGGCCTGGGAGTACTCGTCCGGGTCGGCCGTTCCTGAGCACGGACAGTGCGCGACGCCGAGTTGGGCAGCACTGCAAATCGGCGCATCGTCGGCGGCGACGAAATTCCGACCCAACCGCTGAGTGCAGCGACGCAACGGCACCGCCGTGTGGAGCGCGTCGACGACCATGTTCGCCATGGTGCGCGATGGCAACGGGCCGAGGTGGATGCCCTTCTTGGCCGGATTCTTCACGATCGAGAGACGGGGCCACGGCTGGTCGATGTCGAGTTTGACGTAGCAGTACTTGTCGGCGCAGGTGCCCTGCCGGTTGAAGCGGGGGAGCAGCCTGGAGATCAGCCGCTGTTCGATCACTTCGGCGGTGATCGGATCGGACAGCGCGAGGTGACTGACCGATTGGGTCGCGCGCAGCATCGGGCCGATTTTGCGGCGATCGTCGCTGCCGAAGTAACTCCGGACGCGTTGGCGCAGGTTGGTGGCCTTGCCGACGTAGAGCACCTCGCCTCGGTGGCCGCAGAACATGTAGACGCCGGGCGAGCGAGGCAGATCGGCGGTCATCTTCAGTTTGCCGGCCTGAGGATGGCCGGCGAGTTTGGACAGTGCGATCAGGTCGTCGAGCCCGAGCACGCCCATCCCTGACGCTCGCTCGACCAAGAAGTGCAGGAGGTCGGTCGTGGCCCACGCATCGTCGAGCGCGCGGTGGCTCGGGCGATGGGGGAGGCGGAGTCGCTCGGCCAAGGTGCCCAGCTTGCAGTTGGGGACTTCGTCGCGGACGAGCCGTCGGGCGAGCGCAACGGTGTCGATGATGGTCCCTTCGAGGCGGGGTCGGCCTGCGCGCTCGAGCGCAGCGCGGATGAATGCGACGTCGAAACCGACGTTGTGCCCGACGATCACCGTGTCGCCGAGATCGCCGGTGCCGGTATCGCCCATGAACTCGAGCAGTGCCGGGAGCACCGTCTCGATGCGCGGTGCGGTCGCCACGATCGCATCGCTGAGCCCGGTGAGGATCGTGATCTTCGGCGGAATGGCTCGCCCAGGGTTGACGAGCGTCTGGAACGTGCCGAGCACCTCACCGCAGCGCACCTTGACCGCACCGATCTCGGTGATCAGATCCTCCTGGCGATTGCCGCCGGTTGTCTCCAAATCGACGACGCAGAACGTGACGTCGCTGAGCGGTCGGCCCAGTTCGTCGAACGAACGCTGATGAATTTCGGTCACGCCCCCAACTGGCATCCATGAACTCAACCACGAACATGTGTGCGATGTCAACCCAGATCACCCATATCTTGTTCGGACCGGAACCGGCTAGGCCGAGTCGGGTAGCGTCACGTCATGGCCGATGTCGAGCACAAGCACCTTCGCAGTGCGCTCGAGTTCGCCGTGCTCATGGCCGCCGAGGGTCAGAAGCGCAAGCCCGCGTTGCCGTACCCGAAGGAACTCAAGCCGTTCTTCAACAAGAACCGCGTGCCGACCGGTGCACTGGGGCGACTCCGCCGGGTGATCGAAGGCGATGCCGTCTTCCGATCTCGCCTTTCCGCCGGTGCGCTGCCGGAGTTGGTCGACGACATCGGCCGGCTGTGGCTGGCGCACTCCGATGGTTGGCAGGTCGAAGCTGCCGCCCTCGCGAACAAGATCGATGCCGAAGCTGCGAGCGGTGACGTGCAGACGCAGCTGCGTCGTGCCGAGAAGCGGCGCGATGCCGCCGAGCAGGTCGCAGTACGAACCCGTGCCGAGTTGTTGCAGCGCAACGAGATCGTCGACATGCAAGCCACAGAGATCGATGAGTTGCGCGCCGAGGTTGCCAAGGCGGTCGATGTCCTCGCCGAGATGAAGACCGAGTTGACCGACGTGCGCATGGAGATCCGCCATGCCCGCGACCGCGAGGCGGCCGCCGTTGCCAGGGCGGCGACTGCCGAGAGCACGCTGCGCGATCGTCCGACGGCAGCCGCAGCAGAGTCTGCTCTGCCCGGTCCGGCCGGCCTTGCTGCTGACTCCGCTCACACCGCTGATCTTCTTGACGCCGCTGAGGTTGCTGCCGCTGCTGCTGCGGCGCACCGGCTCGCCGATCAGCTCGACGCACTGCTTCCTGCGAGCGGGGAAACCGTTGCGCAGTCCGCGCGGTACGCGCGCCCGGTTCGTCGGACTCCGCTCACACTGCCGGGCGGGGTCATTGCGAGTTCGGCTGAGGCCGCAGAGTTCCTCGCCCGTTCCGAGGCGCAATTCCTGATCGACGGCTACAACGTCGCCAAGCTCGGTTGGCCGAACCGGCCGCTGGCCCAGCAGCGTGATGTGTTTCTCGATGCGGTCGAGAACCTGTCGCGTCGCTTCGGCACCGACATCACCGTCGTGTTCGATGGCGCCTCGGTCGTCGGTGCACACGCGTCGCGGCGCCGCCTGGTCCGCGTGATGTTCTCGCCGGAGGGCACGATCGCCGACGATGTGATCCGCGACGAGGTGGGCCGGCTCCCGACCAATCGTCCGGTCGTGGTGGTCACCAACGACGCGGAGATCGTGCGCGACGTGCGTGCCGCCGGAGCCAACGTGGTGCCCAGCAACGCCCTGCTCGCCGTGCTCTGAAGCAACGACCACCGCCGCTCTGGCGTGGTCCAGCGGGCTGGCGCCTCGACGCTCCAGCGCCACAGGTGCCCGATCGGTTCTCCATCGCTCGGTCAAGGAGCGCGTTCGGGCAGCGCTGTGTCGTGGTGTCGGAGTGAGAGGAATGCAGCGGCGGCGGTGAGAGACATGACGGTCGTGGCGGTCGCGTAGGCGGTCGTGATGCTGGTCGTGGCGGCGATCACTGCGCCAATGGCGGCGCCGAGCGGTTGGCCACCGGCGGCGATCATCCGCCCGATGGTGTTGACGGTGGAGGTCAGGGTGTCGGGTGTGGCGAGTTGTCGGTAGGTGATACCGGTGGTGATGGTCAGCATGATCCCCAGCGCGAACGCGCCGACTGGGATTGCAGCGATCGCAGGGGTCGAGATGAGGAGCAGGCTCGATGATGTCGCCGAGAAGGCAAGCGCTGCGGGGGTGAGGATGCGTACGCGTGGTGGTCTGAAGAGGCGAGCGAAGACGAGGCCCGCAATGAGGCTGCCGACGCCGATGGCTGCATAGAGGATGCCGAGGTGTGGGTCGTCGGTGTCGTAGCCCTGCACCTGAACGGACCACGGGACGAGCAGGCCGAGGATGATCCCGATTCCGATCGAATTGGCGAACCCGACGGTGATCAGGACGAGCACGGTTCGCTGAGAGCGAATGAATCGCGTGGCGGTGGCGAGCTGTTGGCGGATGCGCGGTCGTGCGGGCGAAGCACTGTTTCGTCTGAGGTCGGAGCGAACTGTCGTCTGGACCGCTGCGGCGAGCAGGAAGCTGGTGGCGTCGAGCCAGAGCGCGTTCGCTGGACCGATCGTCGCGATGAGGATGCCCGCAAGGATGGGCCCGGCGATGTCGGCCGACGCTGCGAGAGTCGAGATCAGCCCGTTGGCGGCGGCGAGCCGGTGGGGAGGCACGAGCGACGGGACCGCTCCGAACACGGCAGCGTCGGAGAACACGTATGCGGTCGCGGCCAGCAACGCCACCGCGAACACGTGCCCAACGGTGAGGACACCGAACACCGCGGCGAGCGGGATCGTTGCGACGAGACACCCCTCGATCACGTTGCCGCCGATGATGAGGCGTCGGCGGTTGGATCGGTCGGCTATCGGCCCGGCGATCAACCCGAACACCAGATACGGCAGCAGACGGACGGCAAACACGAAGCCGGTGAGCGCGGTCGAGCCGGTCAGGTCGAACACGAGCACCGGCAACACGACGAGCGACATTGCGCTGCCCGTCATCGTGGCCGCCTCCGCGACCGCCCACCGTAAGAATGTCGGCTCGCTCTTCAATGACCCCAGCCCGCGATTGGCGGCGTTGTCGGCGCAGAGTCCTGTCGGCACGCAACGCAAACTACGACCTCTACTAAGGTAGAGGTCAAGTATGAAACCGCCACTCTCGATTGGTGATATCGCACGCCGGTCGGGTCTCGCCGTCACGGCGCTGCGGTTCTATGAGGCCAACGATCTCATCTCGTCGACTCGCACTGACGGCAACCAGCGCCGATACCACCGAGGTGTGCTTCGGCGCTTGGCGGTCATTCAAGCCGCTCAGAGTGTCGGGTTCACCCTGAACGACATCGTCGACATGCTCGCCGAGCTTCCCGACGACCCGCTCCCCGACACCGATCACTGGCGGGAACTGTCGACGTCATGGCGACCTCGGCTCGAAGCGCGCATCGCGACACTCGAGCGGCTTCGAGATCAGCTCGACACCTGCATTGGTTGCGGCTGCCTCACCCTCGCAACATGCGGGCTCCTCAACCCCGGGGACCACGCCGCCCGCACCAGCGACGGAGCCGCCTTCTGGAAAGACGACGCCTGATTGGTGTGAACCCGAGTGAATCGGTTGTCAGGGCGGCGGCACCGATCCGTCCGCGGACGTGGTCGATCAACTGAACGTGACCGGTCCGTCACCGACCGTCAGTCGAGCCTGTCCGCGGACGCGTTTCGCAACGGAACGTGAACCAATCCTCACCAAGCGTCGCAGCCTGGCCCACGCGTGTCGACGAGTTGAACAACGCTGCGTGCGCCGCCCAACAGGGCGCCGGAAACGCCATTGCCGGGACTGAACATGGCGTATTGGACCGAGCAAAGACGAGCGGTGTTCCTGAGCGTTCCTGGTGCCCCCACCCCCTGAACGCACGTTGAGATGACTGTGTGTCGGGGTCGTGGTGGGGAAATTCGGGGATTGCGTGCGGACCGATGTGGCACGGTGATCGGTGGTGGTGTTCGGCATCGGGTCGAGTGCTACTGACATCTGGAGGTGTTCCTGATGATTGCAATCCGAGTCCGTTCACTGATCTGGTTCGCCACCGGCGCAGTACTGACCCTGAC